>Ga0208696_1000009_pt1 | contig 344128 bp, 307 predicted proteins | sample Sb_taG_9_FD_187711 | JGI IMG/M metagenome (GOLD analysis project Ga0208696, IMG submission 187711) | Peat soil microbial communities from Weissenstadt, Germany - Sb_50d_b_LC metaG (SPAdes) (version 2) | ecosystem: Environmental > Terrestrial > Soil > Wetlands > Peat | place: Germany... | reverse complement strand
GATCAGCTTCCCGGAGGTCGTTCATCTGACGGTGGCGACGCCGTATCCCGGCACGGAGTTGTGGTTCACGGAATCGCGCAAACTGACGACGCTGGACTACCGGCTGTACGACATCCAGCATGCGGTGCTGCCGACCAAGTTGCCGCTGCTGCAGTTCTACCAGGAGCTGGTGAAGACGCAGGACGTGCTCAACCGCAAGCATCTTGGCTTCGCGGCGCTGAAGTCGATGGCGTCGATTGCGGGCAAGCTCGCGCTCAAAGGCCAAACCAACTTCCTCAAGATGCTGTGGAAGTTCAACAGTGTGTACAATCCCGACCGGCAGTTCGCCGAGCATTCGCGGGAAGTGAAGTACGCGATGCGCCCGCCGTCGATGCATAGCGACGGACGTCCGGCGGCCGACAAGCTCTACATTCACATGCCGAAGCCGTCGCATCCGCAGGCTCCGGAACCGGCCGCGGGCGACAGCGCCGCGGGCAGCGGCAGGTGAGCGCGGGTTAGCTCGCGATCTTTTCGGGGGCGTTGCGGAGCGCATTGAAGACGACCGGCGGCACGCGCAAGCGATCATCCGATTCGTAGATTGCGCGGACTTCAGCGAACGAGTCGTCGCCCGCAAGGGTGAGGGCAGCGACGCGGTCGAGCAGATCTTTCCTTTCGTCGGTCAGCGCCTCGTCGTTCATATTCATCAATCCCCAGACGTCCCAAGGCAGCATCTCCATTCGATTGAGCGATGCGAGGTCGCGCACCACGTTAGCGGCGATGAACCACAACCCGTGCATATCGAAAATTCCGAAGCGGCTGGCATCCGCGCGTCCCGAGCGGCATTGATTCCACGCATCGCCGGCTATGATGAAGCGATCGTGCGGAACGTCGCGCGGATTGAAATCGACGTTGAGTGCGTTTCGCTGGACGGCGTCAAGCTGAGCGTCCACCAAAATCCACCGCGCATCCCCGGCGTTCCAATACTCGCATACCCAATGGTCAATGAATTTACCGGGCTCAAAGTATGCGCCGAAGCCGCATCGCGGACGCGCCGGAATACCCCGATCGCGCAGGATGGCGCAAAGCATCAGCGAAAAATGACGACAGACAATGGGCAGTCGGTGGCCGGGCTCGCGCGCGATCGTGAGCGGCTGCGCGTCGAGCGCATGAATCCGCGTCAGCATTTGCGCCATCGGACGAATGTTCCCGTCGTCGCGCTGCTCTTCGGACAGCTTGAGGCTGTACAAGAAGGGCGCAATGTCGCGATGAATGAGCACACCTTGGATGACTTCGCATAGCGACGCGAGGTCCCCAGGCAGCGCGCTGAATTCAGCCGCATGCGCTCCCAGAGCCGTCATCGTCCCAGAGCGCCGGTAGCATTCTTGTGGGGTTTCCATGTGCCTCCGGTTATTTCTTCAGAGTGATTTGTACCAAGCGGCGAGCGCCCGTCCGATCTCGCGCGGCGAATCTTGCTCTACGAAGTGGATGCCCTTGACCATCACCTTGCGCTGATGGGCACTATCCCAAAAGCCAACTGAGTGTCCTAAGTGCGCGGCACCTGTGTCCTGATTGAATTTGAGGCGGAGGCCGCCGGTCGAGCATCGACGGACCACCAGACCAAGATTGTCAAAAGCCAGATCGGGAACAGGAAAAATAATAGGCGTCCGGGGTGCCCTGAGAAAAGGGGGCATCCGGCAAGCGCCAGAAGTGCGGCCGCGGCCACGATCGGAACCGTGAAGATCGCGTCCTGCCGAGACGGCAGTCGCCGGTGTTGAAGGGCTGAGAGAATCCTAAGGGAGAAGAACGCCGCGAAGCCCACCAGAAAAAGATTCACATTACTTGGGAACGCGGCTTGGGTTACGTACCAAGTCCCTATAATGAGCACCGAGAGCGCAAAGCCACCCCAGCTATGTGGACCCGAAAGATAAGGTACGACTTTTACGTGATACAGATAGAAATCTTCAAGGAATACTGCGATGAGAAAGGCAACTCCCCAAAGCATCGGCGAGTCCAGGTGAAGGACTGTATCGTTGATGCGGGGCAGCGTAGCCCCAACAGTCACCGCATACAGAAGGTCGACGAACAGCCCTCGCTCAGCCATCTCGGTTCCTCACCAGCGTGAGCTCTTTTTCGAGCGTTTAAATTTCAGCGCTCCAGATATTTACCTGCGGGCACGCCAAGTCAGTTGCGTTCAGGAAATTGCCCTCAACGGTCGATCCGACTGATACGACGACGGCAGCGAACGCGCAAGCGGCGTTGAAAGATTTGCTCTCGCGCAGCATTTGCCCTAGCGGGCGCGGCGGGCGCACAATCGCGGCAGTCAGCAAACTTGACGCATCGCAAGTTTGACGCATAGCGCGTATCACGAGGATGAATCCGATGGCCGAGAATCGCAGGCGAAAGTTCTGGGGATGGGGCTACGAGGACCAGGGGCTGACTCCCGAACAGCAAAAGCACATGGCCGAGCGAATGGCCAAGCGATTTGGGCTCGGGGAAATCGAGCTCACGCCGGCGCCAAAGGAAAGCGAGTTGAATCTGCGCGCGCCGCGGGTGAAAACACCGGCGGGGCTCGAGGCGATTTGCTCGACCAGCACCCACGATCGCGCCGGCCACACCTACGGCAAGGGATCGCGCGATATCAGGCGGGCGTTTCGGCGTGACTATCCGAATCCGATCGACATCGTCGCGTTTCCGCGCGATGAGAAAGAACTGATTGGGGTGCTCGAATGGTGCGACGGTGCGCAGATTGCAGCGGTGCCATACGGCGGCGGCTCGAGCGTCGTCGGCGGCGTCGAACCACCCGAGGGCGACCGCTATCGCGGGGCGGTCTCGATCGATCTGATGCATCTGGACAAAGTCGTGGAAGTTGACAAGGTCTCTCGCGCGGCACGAATTCAGGCCGGGGTGTATGGTCCCGCGCTCGACGCGCAGTTGAAGCCGCACGGCCTGACGATTCGTCATTTTCCGCAGTCATTCGAATTCTCGACGCTCGGCGGATGGATCGCGACGCGGTCGGGCGGGCATTTCGCGACGCTGTACACGCACATCGACGACTTCGTCGAATCGCTGCGCGTCGTGACTCCGACTGGAATCGTCGAATCGCGCCGCGTGCCCGGCTCGGGCGCAGGTCCCAGCCCGGACCGGATGTTCATCGGCTCCGAAGGAATTCTAGGCATCATCACCGAGGCCTGGATGCGGCTTCAGGATCGGCCGACGTTTCGCGTGGGCGCGTCGGTTCCGTTTCCAAGCATGATCAAGGCGGCAGAGGCGGTGCGCCAAATTTCGCAGGCCGGGCTGTATCCCGCGAATTGCCGGGTTCTCGACGAAGGCGAGGCCTTCAATTCAGGCGCGGGCAGCGGCGATGAGGCCGTGCTGGTGCTCGCATTCGAGTCCGCGGACCATCCGCTGGAAGCATGGATGAAGCGTGCGCTGGAGTGCTGCGCGGATCACGACGGAAAAATCCCGGCGGACGCGAAGACCCGCACCGACGCCGACGCGACGCACGAAGGATCGGCGGGAGCGTGGCGCAACGCGTTTTTGAGCGCGCCGTACCTGATGGACACGGTAGCCGCGATGGGAATGGTGAGCGACACGTTCGAGACCGCAATCACGTGGGAGCGATTCCCGGAATTTCATCGCCAGGTGATGGAGTGCGCGCGCGGCGTAATCGCGCGGGTGTGCGGCAAGGGCTCGGTGACGTGCCGATTTACCCACGTTTACCCCGACGGGCCGGCGCCGTACTACACGGTTCTGGCGCCGGGCAAACGCGGCTCCGAGATCGAGCAGTGGGACGAGATAAAGGCGGCGGTCTCGGACAAGCTGATAGCGCTCGGCGGCACGATCACGCACCATCACGCGGTCGGCCGGTATCATCGGCCATGGTACGACCGCGAGCGTCCGGATAGATTCGCGCGCGCGCTGAAGGCGGCGAAACACGTGTTCGATCCGCGCGGGATTCTCAACCCGGGGGTGCTGATCGATCCGGATTGAGGGGCGCGCTGTGCGCTAGTCGTCGAGGTCGAGTTGTTTTTTCGCCGCGTCGCTCATCATGTGCGGCGTCCATGGCGGATCCCACACGATCTCGACGCACGCGTCGTCGCAGCCGGGAATGCCGAGCAGCTTGTCCTGGATCTCCTGCGTGATCATCATGCCCATCTGGCAGCCGGGCGCGGTCAGCGTCATCGTAACATTGACGACGTGGTTGTCGATGGCGACGCCGTAGATGAGTCCGAGGTCGACGAGGTTGACCGGAATCTCCGGGTCGTAACACTCGCGCAGCACTTCGTAAACGTCTGCTTCGGTCGGTGCGGGCGAATTCTCCATAGCGCAGAGTCTAGTATATAAGAGTGTGGGTGTGCGCGAAATCCGCGGTCTCGCAACGTGCGGCGCGCGCATTCAGCGGAGGTCCGATATGCCCGACAAAGAAGAACTCTACGACCAGGCGGTCGACGCATACGCCGACGATAATTTCGACGAAGCGATCGAGTTATACAAACAAGCGCTTGAAATCGATCCGAAATACACCGATGCGATCCACGGAATGACGATGTGCTACCAGGCCAAGGGAGATCTCGACGCAGCGATCGAGCTGACGAAAAAATATATCGCGCAGGAACCGGAAGACATCCTGGCGTACACCAACCTCAGCATGTTTTATCAGAAGAAGGGCATGGTGCCGGAAGCGGAGGCGGCCGGCGCCCAGGCGCGGCGGCTCGATTGGAAGCGACAACTCAAGGAAGGCAAGAAGTAGGGCGCGATGAAACTGAAGGACAAAGTTGTACTGATCACCGGTGGAGGCTCGGGCCTCGGGCGCGAGATGGGACTGACGTTTGCGCGCGAGGGCGCGAAAGTCGGGGTCAACGACATCAAGCCCGAATCGGCGCAAAACGTCGTGACAGAAATCGAGCGCGCGGGCGGCAAGGCGCGGCCGTTCGTCGCGGACGTGTCGAGCAGCGCGGCGGTGCGCAAGATGTTCGCCGACTTCATCGCCGCGTTCGGCACGATCGACATCCTGATCAACAACGCGGGCATCGGGCGCACCCGCGATTCGAGCGAGGTGATCCCGACTTACCAGAAGACCGACGAGGATTGGCACAAGATGCTCGCGACGCATCTCGACTCGACGTTTTTCTGCACCCGCGAGGCGCTCAAGGTGATGATCCCGAAACAGTCGGGACGCATCATCAATCTCGGCTCGGTCGCCGGCACCACGGGGCTGCCCTTCGCGTCGGACTACTGCGCGGCGAAGGGCGGGATCATCTCGTTCACCAAGTCGGTGGCGCGCGAAGTGGTCGCGATGGGGATTTTAGTCAATTGCATCGCGCCGGGTTTCATCGATACGCCGATGACCGCGATCATCGAGGGCGAGTTCCGCAAGCAGATGGAAGCGATGACGCCGATGGGGCGCTTCGGCGAGCCAAGCGACATCGCGGCCGCGGCGCTTTTCCTCGCTTGCGAGGATTCGAAGTTCATGGTCGGCCAGGTGCTCAGCCCCAACGGCGGCTATGTGATTTGAACCTCGAGGATTGCGGATCGCTGGTCACGCACGGGGCCGGCTGGATAATCCCACGATGCTGACGCGGTCCGCGGGAATTCTGATTCCACTGTTCTCGATCCGCACGCGCAACAGTCTCGGGCGCGGGGAAATACTGGATCTCGCGCCGATGATGGATTTCGCGCTGTCGATGGGTCATCGCGTAATCCAACTGCTGCCGTTGGACGAGACCGGCCCGGACGATCTCAGCCCATACAGCGCGATGAGCGTGATGGCGATCGATCCGATGTACATCTCGATTAGCGGGCTGACGGGCGTCGGGCGGGTCGTACTGAGGCACGCTCGCGCGGCGGTTGGGAAGGCGCGCTTTGTGCCACGTTCGATCATACGGCGGGAAAAATTCGCACTGCTCGAGCGCGCATACCGGGCGACACGAGCGCGCGGCGGACGCTTCGAAGGTGCGCAACTCGATGAGTTCATCGAGGCCAACTCGTACTGGCTGCGCGACTACGCGTTGTATCGCGCGCTCAAGGAGCGCTTCAACTGGACCAGTTGGGAAGCGTGGCCGCCACAAATTGCGCAGCGCGATCCCGCCGCCCTCGCCGCCGCGTGCCGCGAACTGGCCGAGCCGATCGAGATGTACGGTTATTGGCAGTTCATCGCGCACCGGCAATGGTCGCAGATGCGCGCCTACGCATCCTCGCACGGCGCACTGATCGGCGGAGACCTCGCGTTCTCGCCATGCCGCGACAGCGCCGAGGTGTGGGCGGACCAGGACGAGTTCGATCTGTCGCGCACCGTCGGCGCGCCGCCCGACGGTTTCAATCCCAAGGGACAGCGATGGGGCCTGCCGATCCCCAACTGGAATCAGATGCGGGCGCATGGATTCAAGCTGCTGCGCGCGCGTGCGCGCCGTGCCAGCGCGCTTTACGACTTGATTCGAATCGATCACGTCGTTGGACTTTATCGAACTTTCAATTTCGGTTCGGACCCTGACGCGGCGGGAACTTTCACACCGGCGGACGAAGCCGATCAGCGGCTCCAGGGCGAAGAGGTGATCGACGCGATCAAACAAGAAGTTGGCACGAGGGAACTGATCGCTGAAGATCTGGGCACTGTGCCGCCGTGGGTGCGCGAATCGCTCACGCAGATGGGCATACCGGGATATAAGGTGATTCAGTGGGAACGCAACTGGGGCCAAGCCGACGAACCATTTCTCAGCCCCGCGTCCTATCCCGAACTTTCGCTCGCGACTACGGGAACGCATGACACCGAACCTCTGACCGTGTGGTGGCGCGCGCAGCCGGTTGCCGAGCGTGAGAAATTCGTGCAAGCACTTGGCCTCGAGAGCCGGGTGAATCCGCGCCGAATGCTCGAGGAAGCAGCACGCGACGCGATCCTGGCCGCGCTGTACGCGGCGCCGTCGCGGCTCGTGATAATTCCGATCCAGGATTTGTTTGGATGGAGTGCGCGAATCAATCGGCCAGGAACGATCAACGATTCGAACTGGACCTATCGAATCCCGCTGACGCTGGAACGAATGCGCCGCAGCCCCGCGATACAGTCGGGCGTCGCCAGGCTGCGCGAGATCGCAATCCGCAGCGGGCGCTTCAGCGGCTAGATTTTCCGATAGTCCGTCAGTCGCATCGATCGCAACCGGCGCTCAAGTTGTGGCGCGCCCGCGGCTTGAACTATAAGCAACACCTGGCCGCGAAATCTGATCGGCAAGACTCGGGGAGAAATTTTCCCGGAGGCATCGATGGGACCATTGGACCGCGCGCTGAAATTCGGCATTGTTGCCGCTGCAATCGCGATCGTGCAGGGATGCGCCGCGCGACAACCCTCGCCCTCAAAGCCCACGCCCGCAGCCGCTGCGAGCGCGACACCAACCCCGAGCGGAGCTTCGCTGGGCACGCATGCGCCGTACGCAATCACGGCCGGCCTCGACGGCAATCTGTGGTTCACCGAGTACCAGGGCGACGGCATCGGACGGATAACGCCGTATGGCGCCACCAAACGCTTTCCGATCAATCCCGATGGATTCGGCGAACGGATAACCGCAGGCCCCGACGGCGCAATCTGGTTCACCGATGCGGAGGGCAATCGTATCGGCCGGGTGGCGCCCGATGCAAAAGTCGCGTACGTCAAATTGCCCCACCCGAGCAGCGGACCGGCGGGAATCACCTCGGGCCCCGACGGCAATCTCTGGTTCACCGAGCACTCGGGCAATCGCATCGGGCGGCTCAGCACCACCGGCACTCTGACCGAGATCGAGCTGCCCAAGAACAGCGGTCCCGCCGAAATAGTCGTCGGCAGCGACGGCAACCTGTGGTTTGCCGAGGATAGCGCCAACCGCATCGCGCGCGTCACCGTCTCGGGCTCGGTAAAGGAATTCCAAATCCCGACTCCCGACAGCCGCCCTGCAATGATGACACTCGGCGCCGACGGCAACGTGTGGTTTACCGAAGCGCAGGCCAGGAAAATTGGCCGAATCACGCCAGGCGGCTACATCACGGAGTTAGCATTGCCCACTCCCGGTGTGCCGCTCGGAATCGCGGCGGGCTCCGACAAAAATCTCTGGGTCACGGTGATTCGTGCGCAACTGATCTATCGCGTGACGCCCAAGGGAGAGTTCACGCCGTTCTCCACGCCCGAAAACTCGATGGCGACTTTCATCACGGCTGGTCCGGACGGGAGGCTGTGGTTCACCGAGCCCAACGGCAAGATAGGCCGTCTCACGACCTCGGGAGAGGTCAGCGAATTCGTCTTCTCCGATCCCTACAGTGAGTCCAAGTGAGCGCGGAGGCGACGGTCGTGGCGTAAGCGATGGCGCGTCTGTTCCGTTCGCCGGGTTTTGCGCTATAAGCGCCCTATACGAACCAAAACGCTGGGCGCGTTTGGATTCCGGCATTATGCCGCAAGGGAGATATCGAACGATGGGCAAGCTCGACGGAAAGGTAGCCGCCATCACCGGCGGCGGTCGCGGCATCGGCCGCGGCGTTGCGAGGGCATTCGCCGCGCAGGGATGCGCATTGGTAGTCAACGATCTTGGCGTCACGGTCGCGGGCCAGAAGGAAACTCAGTCGCCCGCCGACGACGTGGTCAAGGAAATTAAGGCCGCGGGCGGCAAGGCGGTTTCCAATCACATGGATATCGCCACCGTCGAAGGCGGCGAGGGCCTCGTCAACCAGGCGATTAAGGAATTCGGCAAGCTCGATATCCTGGTTAACGTCGCTGGCATCCTGCGCGACCGGATGATCTTCAACATGTCCGAACAGGAATGGGACGACGTGATCCGCGTGCACCTTAAGGGGCACTACTGCACGATCCGTCCCGCGTCGGCGTACATGCGCGAGCACAAGTACGGCAGGATCATAAATTTTTCCTCCAATTCTGCGCTGGGCAGTCCCGGCCAACCCAACTACGCCGCCGCCAAGGCGGGAATCCTGGGCCTGACGTACTCGAGCGCGAACTCGCTGCAAAAGTACGGAATCACGGTGAATGCGATCATGCCGGGAGCGGCGACGCGCATGACCGACACGATTCCCGCGGGCAGGATGCCGGGCGCAACCGGAATCCCGCAGTCCGAAAAGGTGGAGGGCACGCCGCGCGATCCCGCCAACGTGGCGCCGATCGTGGTTTTTCTCGCCAGCGACGATGCCGCGAACGTCACCGGGCAATGCTTTGGCGCGTCGGGCTTTCGCATCATGCGCTATCGGCACATCGTTCCCGACAAGATTCTGTATAACAACGGCCCGTGGAACGTTGACGAACTGTTCGAGCGGCTGAAGTCCACGCTGCTGGTCGAACTGAGCCAGCCGCGAATGTAGCGGACGCGGCGATTTAGCCCGCCGTCAATGACCATTGCGCTTGGCGGCGGGCCGTTCGATGTCAAAACTAGCGTCGAGGAATTTAATGACTCGCGCGGCGTACCCGTCGGGATCCTCGTAGATCGCATCGCCGTGGCCGCCCGACGGCACCGTCCACATCTGGGCGTTGAAGCCGGCCGCGTCGAGCAGCGCTTTACCGTCGGCGACGGGAGTTACCTTGTCGTCGCGATTCTGGATGATGAGCAATGAGCAAGTGCCCAGGTTGCCCGCGTCGGTGGCCGGCGAGATTTTGTACAGCGAGCGCCCGAACCATAGCTGCGCTTCCCAGATTACCGTGTCGGCGAACGCGGGATTGAGCTGCGACAGCGACGGGCTGCGCATGAACAGTTGCGCGAGGTTCGCGTAAGAGCCGTCGGCGACGATGGCGGTGAAGACCTGGTGTCCGGCCTGCGCCATGATCGCGCCGGCGGCGCCCTCGGATATTCCGAGCGCGGCGATTTTATCGAAGCCGTCGTCGCTGAGCGTGCGCGCGGTCGCCAGCGCGAATTTTCGCTTCAGCATTCCCCAGTTGATTCCGTAGCTTGGATTGTTGGCGCTGTAACTTGCGACCACGGTGTAGCCGGCGGCCAGCAGAAACCTGACGTACGGAATCATGGCGACTTCCGGCGCTCCCGCGGCCGGCAGGATCACCACCACTTCGCGACGCTTGCCCGGGAAATACCATCCCACCACGCTTACCTTGCGGTGGCGGATACCATCCTCTTCGACCACACCACAATCCAATCGCTCCGGCTCGACGCCGACCGCAACCCCGATGTCCGTCAGCGAGCCCCGCTGGAACGACGGAACATGCTGTCCGAAAACGTCCTCGGCTCCGCGCCGGAGAAAGTCCGGGTACATCAACGATCGCGCGACGAAGAGGGCTGTGCCCATCCAGAGAATAATCGGGATGCCCAGCAGGATTGCGCCGATGCCAAAGATGCGCCGCGGCCTGCGCTTGTGCGCCGCCGGCGGAGATTGGGAAGGCTCGCTCATCGGCTATGCTTGTGCACGATTGCATACGCGTCCGCAAGCGCGCTTGTGAGGGTTTCATCCGGCACTTATGCTGCCCCACAGGAGGGCGACGCTCATGTCTGATTGGGATCCGGAACTCTACAACCGCTTTCGCCGCTACCGCGCGGAACCCGTCGAGCATATCCTGTCGCGCCTTCAGTTCATCGACGACGAACGAATCATCGATCTCGGCTGCGGCTCCGGAGAGAACACGCTCGAGCTGGCGCGGCGCAGTCCGAGTGGATCGGCGCGCGGCGTTGACGGCTCGCCCGCGATGATCGAGGCGGCTTCAAAGCTGCTTGACGATCAACCGGAGCTTAAAGGCCGCGTATCGTTCGAGTTGCTCAACGTGCCTGAGTTTCGCGCCGACCGCGCATACACGCTGATTTTCTCGAACGCCACCTTTCACTGGATTTCCGATAAGTTGGCGCTGTTCGGATTGTGCTTCGACGCGCTCCGGCCGGGCGGAAGGATCGTGGTGCAGATGCCTGCCAACGAGACCGAGACCGCGAAGATGGAAATCGGGCGGCTGGCGCGCGAGGCGCCATGGAACACGATGCTGGGCGGGCGTGAGCGGGCGTTTGACGAAGAGCCGCCGGAGGTATACGCGGCGATGCTGGCGCGGCTCGGCTACGATCGCATCGACTGCTATCACGTGACGTTTCATCATCCGATGGAGCGGCCGGCCGAGGTCGTTCAATGGTACCGCTCGACCGGGCTGCGGCCTTTTCTCGACGCGCTCCCGAAAGATCGTCACGACGAATTTCTTGGCACGTTGACGGCGCGGCTCGACGCGGCATACGGGACATCCGGGCCGATGACGTTCGACTTCAAGCGACTGTTTATCTGGGGCCGCCGGCCCGGACCTTAGGATGGGGGGCGCGCGCAATCGTTCCGCGCTCGTCGCGCACGGCGGCGCCGGTTCCGCCGGTCCTGGTGCGGAGCGCGCCGAGCGACGCCGCGCGATGATGGCTGCGATGCGGATCGGCGCGGGGATTCTTCGCGCCAGCGGCAGCGCGCTCGAGGCCGTGGTCGGGACAGTCGCGGCGCTGGAGGATCATCCGCTGTTCAACGCCGGCTACGGCTCGTTGCTCAACTCCCAGGGCAACGTCGAAATGGACGCATCGGTGATGTTCGCCGAGCCGGTCGCCGATCCGGCCGCGCGCAAACCTGGATCACGAGGCAAGCGCCCAGGCCATCGCGAGCATCCCAACGGATCCGACTACAGTGTCTCAGCCGGCGCGGTGGCCGCAGTCAGCCGCGTGCGAAACCCGATATTGCTCGCGCGCGCGGTGATGGAACATTCGCCGCACATCCTGATGGTGGGCGCAGGCGCGGAAAGCTTCGCCCGCAAGGCCGGCATCCGGCTGGTGCGACCCGAGGAAATGGTTACCGAGCGCGCACGCGAACGATGGCGCGCGCGCAAGCAGCATAGCGGGATGCTCGAAGCCGAGAGCGCCGCGCGCGCGGCGATGGGACACGGCACGGTCGGCGCGGTGGGCGTCGATGTGCACGGCGGCATCGCGGCGGCGACCTCGACCGGCGGCGTGCCCGGCAAACTGTTTGGACGGGTGGGAGATTCCGCGCTGATTGGCGCCGGCACTTTCGCCCACGCGTTCGGAGCCGCCTCGGCGACCGGGCAGGGTGAGGCGATTATCCTGACTGCGCTTTGCCGCGAGGCGGTGTTGGCGCTCGCGGACGGCTCGCCGCAGGCGGTAGCGCGCGAGGCGATCCTCGAAATGATCGACGCGACGGGCGCGGAAGCCGGCGTAATACTGGTCGATCGGCGCGGAAGAATCGGTTACGCGCACAACGCCGGCTCGATGCAAGTGGCGCGGTACGATCGCGCGGGCGGAATCCGCCATCTGTGGCTCGAGCCGATCGCGACGGGCCGGCGTCGGTGAATATCGAGCGTCCCGATACGACGGCGGCGGCAGGTCGCGGCGCGGTCATGCATCCCGCAACGCTTGCGATTGCCGCGTTGTTCGCCTTCGTCGTTCTAGCACAGGGAATCAGCGCGCCGTTTCAGAAGGACGCGGAGCCGCAATCGGCCGAGTGGATTGCGAGTATCGTGCGCGACGGACACTGGCTGATACCGAGCGACGCGTACGGCTACAGCGATCGCAAACCACCGCTCTTCTATTGGCTCTCGGGGCTGGTCGCGAAGTCCACCGGCGGCACCGTCGATGAGGTTCGCGCGCGGACGGTGTCCGTGGTGGCAGGCACCGCGCTGGCGACTGCGGTGCTCGCGTGGACGGCCGCCAACGTCGGCGCATCCGAAGGATGGCTCGCGTTTATCTTCATGCTCGGCACCTACGGGTTCGCGTCGCGCGCGACCGAAGCGCTGACCGACATGCTGATGACGTTTCTTTTATTCGCAGCGTATTGCGGGCTGGCAACTTTAGTTGACAACTCGGAGCCGCAGGCGCGAGCCGCGCCGCGCCGGCCGATAGAGGCAGGCTTGATCCTTGGGCTGGCAGTGCTGGCCAAGGGGCCGGTTGCGATAGTGCTGTGCGCGCTCGCCGCGTCGATCTATATCCTGATCGAGCGGCGCAATCCCATCGCGATCCTGCGTCAGCGATGGCCGTGGCAGGTGTTCGCGATTGCGGTCGGATTGGGCGCGGTCTGGTACGTGCCGGCCGCGAGCATCGGCGGGAATAAAATCCTCAGGATCATTGTCGCGGAGAATTTTGGACATTTCATGCCGGCGAAGCTCGGCGGGACGGGCGAGAGTTCTCGACCCTTTTATTTTATGGCCGCGCGCTTGATGGGCGGCGCTTTCCCGATGACGCTTCTGATCGTGCCGGCCGCGCTAGCCTTCTACACGGGCGAGATTTCGGCGGGAAAGCGGCGCGCGGTGATCTGGCAAGTCAGCATGTCGCTCGCGGTGTTGCTATTTTTCTCGATTGCAAGCGTCAAGCGCGACGATTACATCCTGCCCGCGATTCCGGGGATTGCGATTCTGTACGCGTCGGTGTTCACGCTGGAGGTGCGCGGCGCGGCGTCGAAGTTGCGCGACGTGCTCGTTGCCGCATTCATGCTGAGCCCGATTTACTTGTTTCTTTTCGTCGCTCTCTTTCCGAGTCACGTTCCGCAGGTAAATCTCCAATCGAGCGACGCGGCTTACTTCTCGATCTTCCAGACCATGGGTAAATCTCTTATCGCATTGGAGATTGCATGGCTGGTCGCGATTGGTGTCGTGATATTCGCGATAATCCGGCGGAGCGCGATTGTAGTCGGCGTTGCATTTGGCATTTTAGCGCTTTGCTTGAGCCTTTTCTGGACCGCGGGGATGCGGCCCGGTCTTGCCGCTATGCGCAGTGTGAAGGGTTTCATTCCGATCGTCGAGGACCACGTCAAAGGCGATCAGTTGTGCATCCCAAGCGGCATCAACTACGAGCTGTCGTACTACTACGGCGCCGCGGTGCCCGATCTCGCCAATCCTCGATGCGCGAATGCCGCGGCAGGCAAGCCGGTTTATCTGATTGCGACGCCGCGCGAGCTGGATGCTATGACGCTTGAGTATCGCGTGCGGCTCAAGCTTATCGCGAAGTCCAATCTGATCGGTGGCGGCGGGCCACCGGCGCTGTATGAAATCTCGCCCAGCGGCGCGAACGGGGGTTTGAAAGGCGCAGGCGGAGCGGCTAAATAGAGAATCGATGGCGGACAGGGAAGAACATGCTGAACATGCGATGAGCGCGCTGATGCGCTTCGTCGTCTCACTGATAATTCCGCTGTGGGCGCTCGTGATGGTCGCGCTCGGCGTCGAGTACCGCTCTCTTTGGTGGCTCGGATGCGGGCTGGTGGTCGGCGCAATTGGACTTATCCTTGGGGTCGGCAACCCGCTGGCGGGCCCGGTGCTCGACGTGCGCGAAAGTTGGCGACCCTTGTCGCGGCCCAAGTCGTCCGGCTCTCAGGAAAACAAAAGTTCCACCTGACAGGCTGCGAACGCCGCGCTGCCGGGCTCAATTGCGAGCGGTGGGCGGGCAGGATATTCTTTAGATCGGATGCCTATTTTCGAGTACGAATGCTCGCGATGCGGGCTCGTCAGCTCGCACGTGATAATGGGTTCATCGCGCCGCCGCGAGCGTCGCGGCTGTCCGGGGTGCGGGTCGGCGCGGCTGCGGCGGGTGATGTCGTCGTTCGCGGTGGTCGAGAGCGAGTCATCACGGATTGCGAGTTTCGACGCTTCGAAGCCGCGCGACGATTCGTTCTATCGCGACTCGCGCAACGTAGGATTGTGGGCGAAGAAGCGGGCCAAGGAGATGGGCGTCGATCTTGGATCGAAATTCGAGGCCACGGTCGAGAAAGCACGCAGCGGCAAGCTGATCAAGGAGATGATCTGAGAGCGCGCGACGAAGAGGCGGGATTATGGCGGGTGATAACAAGGACCGGCTGGGCAGCAAGCTGCACGATGTCGAGGCGGCGCGCGAAGATCAGTGGGCGCGACAGCGCGATGCCGACCTGCTCGAGAAGATGCGCGAGCGCCTGAGCAAGACCGCCTGTCCGCATTGCAAACAGTTCCTGGTGGCGAAAACCGAGGCCGGAGTATCAATGCACGTGTGTCCGGCAGAGCACGGCGCGTGGCTCGACGCGGCGGCATTGAAGGCGCTTCTGAAGGAGCACAAATAGCCGTTGCCGGTGCCTGGCAGGGCACCGTTTTGATTAATATTAGCTTAACTAAAAACGATCGCTGGTGAAGCGATCCTTCTTGACAGCCTAGTCCGGTCCAGTTAATGAGGACTCGGTAACATAAAATGTATATCAATTTCGGCGTGCCGCTGGCCCTGACGATCATCGGGGTGGGCTTCGTAGCGATAATGGTCGGCCTGCAGAGGCTGCTGGCGCCGCAAAATCCGTACGATCGAAAGCTGACTCCGTACGAATGCGGCGAGCCGCCGACGGGACCCGCGTGGATCAATTTCAACGTCCGCTTCTACGTGATCGCGCTGATTTTCGTGGTGTTCGAGGTCGAGGTCGCGTTCGTTTATCCGATTGCCGCGGTTTACCTGGACTGGGTGCGCTCGGGGCGGCGGATTTACGCGCTCAGCGAGATTTTAATTTTTCTACTGATCCTGTTCGTCGGCCTGATTTATGTTTGGGTCAAGCACGACCTGGAATGGATCAAAAAGATTCCGGTCGAAGACTGAGGTTTATTTTATGCCCCTGCTGAATACGCTGCCGGATTACGTTCTGACCACCAAGACGGATGAACTGCTGAACTGGATGCGCAAATCGAGCATCTGGTACATGCTGTTTGGGCTGGCCTGTTGCGCGATCGAGCTGATGCATACGGGCGGCCCGCGCGCGGACCTCGATCGTTTCGGGGCGGTGCCGCGAGCCTCGGCGCGCCAGTCGGATCTGATGATCGTGGCGGGAACGCTGACGCTGAAAATGGCGCTCAGGACGCGGCTGCTTTACGATCAGATGCCTGACCCGAAATACGCCATCGCGATGGGTTCGTGCGCGAGCTGCGGCGGACTGTTCCAACTGGCCTACTCGGTTTGCGACGGGGTGGACAAAATCCTGCCGGTGGATGTGTACGTTCCCGGCTGCCCGCCGCGTCCCGAGGCGCTGACCGAAGGGCTGCTCAAGCTGCAAGAGAAGATCATGACCGAGCGCTGGCTGGTGCGCTCGCCCAACGGCAAGCAGGTCGCAGCAGCCTGAGCAGATGGAGGCGCTGGAAATACTCGAGCGGGTCAAGAGCCGGTTCGGCGATCGGGTGCTGGAAATTTCCGAGAAAAAGCCGGATCCATTCGCGGTGATTGAGCCCAGCGCGATCGTCGAGGTCGGGCGCTTCATGAATGAGGATCCCGAGATCGCGATGGACTGCCTGTCCAACGAGAGCGGGGTCGATTACAAGGACCGGATCGAGGTGGTCTATCACCTGTTCTCGTACCAGCATCGCCACGGTGCGGTGTTGAAGGTGAAGCTGCCGCGCGACAACCCGAGCGTGGCGACGATCGAGGGCGTGTGGAAGTCGGCGAACTGGATGGAGCGGGAAATATACGATCTGCTGGGGGTCAACTTCGAAGGGCATAGCGACCTGCGGCGAATCCTGATGCCGGAGGACTGGATCGGTCATCCGCTGCGCAAGGATTTCGTCGAGCCGCCGGAATATCACGGAATCTCAACGGTCAGGGAGAGCCCGATAATCAGGCTCGACACGAAAAAGAAATGAGCACGCTGCGCACCGAAGAAATGACGCTCAACATGGGCCCGCAGCATCCGTCGACGCACGGGGTGCTGCGCTTCGTGGTGCGGGCCGACGGCGAGGTGATGCGCGAGGCGATCCCGGACGTCGGGTACCTGCACCGGTCGATCGAAAAGATTGCGGAAAAGGTCGGCTACCGCGGCTTCATGCCGTACACCGATCGCGTCGATTACGTGTGCGCGATGTTCACCAACCAGGGCTGGGGCATGGCGTGCGAGAAGATAGCGGGAATCGAAGTGCCCAAGCGCGGCGAGTATTGCCGGGTGATCGCGGCGGAGTTCAACCGAATCGCGTCGCATCTGCTGTCGGTGGGCGCGATGGCGATGGATATCGGCGCGATGACGCCGTTCGCGCACGTGATCCGCGAGCGCGAGATGATCAACGATCTGATCGAGGAGCTGTGCGGCGCGCGGCTGACGTTCAACTACATGCGAATCGGCGGCGTGGCGTGGGACCTGCCGCCCGGATGGCGCGAGAAGGCGCTGGCGTACCTGGATCACTTCGACCCGATCCTGGAGGAATACAACGCGCTCATCTCGTGGAACAAGATCTACATCGAGCGGCTGGCGAACGTCGGCGTGATCACGCCGGCGGAGGCGATCAACTACAACCTGGTCGGGCCGAATCTGCGCGCGTGCGGAATCAAGTGGGACATCCGCAAGGACATTCCGTATTCGGTGTATCCCGAGTTCGAGTTCGAGGTGCCGGTCGGCACCGGGCAGTGGGGCAAGCTCGGCGACTCGATGGATCGCTACGTGGTGCGGATTCGCGAGATGGCGGAGTCGTCGAAAATTCTGCGCCAGGCGCTGGAGAAGATTCCGCCGGGCGCGGTGCTGGCGAAAGTGGTGCGCAATTTCAAGCCGCCGGCCGGCGAATGCCAGATTCGGCTCGAGAGCGGACGCGGCGACATGGGCTGGTACCTGGTCAGCGACGGCACCGGGTATCCGTGGCGGGTTCACGTGCGCACGGGATCGTTCGCGGCGATGGGTATCATCCAGAAGCTGAGCGCGGGATTGATGATCGCGGACCTGGTCACGCTGATCGCGAGCCTGGACGTGATTGCGCCGGAGATCGATCGATAGGCCTCGATGCAGACGCTGATTCAAAATCTGATTGCGTCGGGCCTGTTCGGCAAGAATCCGCCGAGTGAGCTGGTCGCCGCGATCGTGGTGTTCGTGATGAGCGCGCTAGTGTTTGTGGCTGTGGCGCTTCCGTTTGCGGGAATCGTGACCTGGGTCGAGCGGCGGGTGTGGGCGCGAATCCAGTCGCGGGTGGGTCCAAACCGGGTCGGTCCGCAGGGCTTTCTGCAGTGGCTGGCGGACGGAGTGAAAGTCGTCTGCAAGGAAGACATCGTCCCCGACGATGCCGACGCGCGCTTGTTCAAGCTGGCGCCGTACCTGGTGATGCTGGCGTTCATCCTGCCGTGGGCGGTGATGCCGTTTTCGTCGTCGCTGATACTGGCCGACATGAACGTGGGCATCCTTTACATGACGGCGGTGACGGCGCTTACGGTGGTGGGCGTGCTGATGGCGGGATGGGCGTCGAACAACAAGTGGTCGCTTATAGGCGGAGTCCGATCGGCGGCGCAAATAGTCAGTTACGAAATACCGGCGGGGCTTTCGATCTTCCCGGTCGTGCTGATGACGGGCACGCTGTCGATGCAGGGAATCATCCGCGCGCAGGGCTGGGCGCCGCAGCATTGGTTCCTCTTCGCCAATCCATTCACCTTCGTGGCGGCCAACATCCTCTATATGTCGTCGCTGGCCGAGGCTAACCGGACGCCGTTCGATTTGCCCGAAGCCGAATCCGAACTGGTGGCGGGTTTTGCGACTGAGTATAGCGGCTGGCGCTACGGGTGTTTCTCGATGGCGGAATGGGGCAACCTGTTTGTCATCGGCGCGATAATCACGACGTTGTTCCTTGGCGGATGGCAATTTCCGCACGTGACGAACAATGTAGTTGCGATGAACGTGCTGGAAGTGATTGCGTTCCTCGTCAAAGTACTATTCCTGGTGTTCGTCTCGATGTGGATACGCGCGACGCTGCCCCGGGTCCGAATCGATCAGCTAATGACAGCATGCTGGAAGTACTTCGTGCCAATATCATTTGTGGATATGATCGGGACCGCGGTGTGGGTAACTATATGGCCCGAGGGCAACGCGGCGATGGGCTATATCATGTTTGCCGGAGCGATCGTGCTCGGGGCAATATTCATTCAGCGGGTTATATACTATCTCAGGCGTTCACGGATGGAAGTTTACTTCAATCCGACTATATAGAGGGTATTGATGATAGCGGTTTCGGAATACGTACATAATATAAAGGACACGGTCTCGACGATCTTCGAGGGCATGGCGGTCACGGCGTCGCATTTCATGCGCAAGCCGTACACGGTGCAATATCCGGATCGGATGCCGGTGCGCGTGCAGGACACGCTGCCGTTCCGTTATCGCGGGATTCTGGAAGTCGATCTGGAAATCTGCACGGGATGCCTGGCGTGCGAGCGCGCCTGTCCGATCGATTGCATAGTGATCGTGGCCGACAAGGATCAGCAAACGCGGCAACTGCTGCTCTCGCAGTTCGATATAGACATCGCCAAGTGCATGTACTGCGGGCTGTGCAGCGAGGCGTGTCCAACGGGATCGATACATCATACGACGGAGTTCGAGGGCGCTGACTATTCGCTGGAGAGCCTGATTCGGCGCTTCGTCCAGGATCCGGTGATGGCGTACAAGGCCAAGAAGGGGCCGGAGACGGATCCGAGAATCGCGCCAATCCTGAATCGCGGGATGGCCTACCTCGATCAATGGGCGCAACCTGGCGGCGAGAAACCGGGCGGAGAAGAGCCGGCGTAGCGCACGCGCGGGTCTGCAACGCGGGGAAGGGCGAATCGATGCTCGCACAGGTAATATTCTATGCGATAGCCGCGTTGACGGTGGGGTCGGCCGCGCTGGTGGCGTTCTCGCGCAACATAGTTTATTCGGCCTTTGCGCTGCTTGGCGCATTCATGGGCGTAGTGGGTATCTACATTCTGCTCGCGGCGGATTTTGTCGCGATGGTGCAGCTACTCGTTTACGTCGGCGGAATACTGGTACTGACTATCTTCGCGGTGATGCTGACGGCGGGAATCGGCGACGTGAAGGTATCCAATCGCGCGGTGGGAACCGGACCCGCGATTGTGGTAGCAGGAGTCGCGGCGATGGTGATGCTGTATGCGGTGATGCGAACGCAGTGGCATCAGGCGGCCGCATTCACGCCCGCGCCGACAACCTACGCGATCGGAAACGCGTTCCTGGGCGATTACGTGCTGCCGTTCGAAGTCGCGTCGCTGGTGCTGTTGGCGGCGCTAATCGGTGCGATCGTCATTTCGCGCCATGAAGTCAGGGAATAGGGGAGCGGGAGAACCTGGATGGGCGGGGGAATAACGCTGAACGATTTCCTGGTTCTGAGCCTGATCATATTTTCGCTCGGGCTGTTCACGGTTCTGACGCGCCGAAACGCGATTGGAATCCTGATGGGCGTCGAGCTGATACTCAACTCCGCCAACATCAACTACCTTGCGTTCGCGTTTTACGGCGGCGGCCAATACGACGGCCAGATTTTTGCGATTTTCGTAATCATGCTGGCGGCGGCAGAGGCGGTGATCGGACTGGCCGTGGTGCTGGCGATTTATCAGAACTTCAAGACGATCGATGTCGATGCGGCCGAGACGCTGCGTGGATAGCTGAGCGATGGATCATCCGATTGCGGTTACCTTCATCCGGTTGATCGTGGCGCTGCCGCTGCTTGGCGCGGCGATCAATTTCATCGCGGGCGCGTGGCTGCAGAAGACATTCGGCAAGCGCGCGATCAGTTTTATCGGTTGCGGCGTCGTTATCGCGGCGTTCATCCTTGCGGTGGAGGCGTTTATCGCGATGCTCAGGATCCCGCCGGAAAACCGCTTCATGCTCGACGACCTGTGGAAGTGGTTCGACGTCGGCGGCCTGAACCTGGACATCGCGTTCTGGCTCGATCCGTTGTCGATGGTGATGACGCTGATAGTCACCGGCGTGGGCGGCCTGATCCACATCTACTCGATTGGCTACATGCACGACGACGACGGCTACTGGCGTTTTTTCGGATGGCTCAACCTGTTCACGTTCGCGATGCTGGTGCTGGTGTTGGGCGACAACCTGTGGCTGATGTTCGTGGGCTGGGAAGGCGTGGGGCTGTGCTCGTTCGCGCTGATCGGGTTCTGGTACAAGGTGACGGCGAACACGACGGCGGGCAACAAGGCGTTCATCGTCAACCGGGTCGGCGACCTGGCATTCGTGATCGCGCTGTACAGTTTGTTCGCGGGACTGCAGGCGGCCGGGCACGCGACGCTGGTGACGCGCGAAGTCGCGAAGTACGCGCCGCTGCTTGCGGGAGTGCCGATAAATTTTGCCGGCTATCAGTCGGCGTATCCGCTGGTCGGCTTCGTGACGCTGTTGATGTTCATAGGGGCGACGGGAAAGTCGGCGCAGATTCCGCTGTACGTGTGGCTGCCGGACGCGATGGCGGGACCGACGCCGGTGAGCGCGCTGATACATGCGGCGACGATGGTGACGGCGGGCGTGTACATGGTGGCGCGGCTGAACTTTTTGTTTTCGATGTCGCCGTTCACGATGGGAGTGATCGCGCTGGTGGGCGGACTGACGGCGCTGTTCGCGGCGACGATCGGCGTGGCACAGAACGACATCAAGAAAGTGCTCGCGTACTCGACCGTGAGCCAGCTCGGATACATGTTCGCGGCGCTGGGCGTGGGCGCATACGCGGCGGGCGTGTTTCATCTAATGACGCATGCGTTCTTCAAGGCGTGCCTGTTCCTGGGATCGGGGTCGGTGATCCACGCGATGGGCGGCGAGCAGGACATGCGCAAGATGGGCGGGCTGCGGCACAAGATGCCGGTGACGTTCGTGACGTTCATAGCGGCGACGCTGGCTATTTCGGGCGTGCCGCCGTTCGCGGGATTCATGTCGAAGGACGAGATCATCTGGCAGGCAATCTCGCATGGGCACCCGTTGGTGTGGGCGATGCTGCTGACTGGCGCGGGAATCACGGTGTTCTACATGTTTCGCCAGGTGTACATGACGTTCTTCGGCGAATTTCGCGGCACCCACGAGCAGGAGCATCACTTGCACGAATCGCCACCGTCGATGGCGTACGTGCTGATCGCGCTGGGGGCGCTGTCGGTAGTCGGCGGGATCGTGAAGATTCCGGAATTCATCGCGACATTCAAACCGTTCGAGGAATTTCTCGATCCCGTATTCAGTTCCGAGGTGACACGCCGGATAACCGAAGCGGGAATACATAGTCATGCGACCGAAGCTGCATTCGGAGTTGTCACCTTCACGATAGTAGTAATCGGATGGCTAATAGCGGACCTGATGTACCGGCAGCACAAGCTGGAGCCCGCGCGCTTTAGCCAGATGCTCGGCGGAGTGCCATACGAATGGGTATACAACAAATACTACGTCGATGAATTCTACAATCGAGTGATTATACAGCCATATATGTTCGCGACGCGGGCGTTGGCGTGGTTCGACTCCAACATCATCGACGGAGTGGTGAACCTCGCTGCAAGCATCATAGTATTTCTGTCGTGGCTGTCGGGACTATTCGACCATTACGTAGTCGATGGGCTGGTGAATTTCGCGTCTAACCTGACGCTCGACGTGGGCGGCAGGCTGCGACGGCTGCAGACCGGCTCGATCAATGGATACTTATACGGAATTCTGGCCGCGGTGATGCTGATATTGCTGGTGCGCGCGGTCGTAAGGGCATGACAGATTCGGCGGCGGCGCCGCTGCAAGGCAAACGGGAAGAGCGAAACTGAAATGAGTCACGCGCTTACGCTGATAACCTTTGTTCCGATCGCGGGGATGGTGCTGATTCTCGCGCTGCCCGGCGCGATGAAGAACGCATTCAAGTGGATCGCGGCGGCGGCGACGGTACCGCAACTGTTGATCGCGATTCACCTGTACGAGCACTTCGACACGACGACCAGCGCGGTTCAGTTCGCCGAGAGGGCGTCGTGGATGCCCTCGTACCACATTACTTACTTCGTGGGTGTGGACGGAATCAGCATCTCGATGGTGCTGCTGACGGCGCTCATCATGTTCATCTCGACGTTCGCGAGCTTCGGAATAAATCGCGCGGAGAAGGGCTACTACGCGATGCTGCTGATGCTCGACACGGGAATGATGGGCGTGTTCGTGTCGCTCGATTTTTTCCTGTTTTATATTTTTTGGGAAGTGATGCTGCTGCCGATGTATTTTCTTATCGGCATCTGGGGCGGTCCGCGACGCGAGTACGCGGCGATAAAATTCTTTCTCTACACGCTACTGGGTTCGGTACTAATCCTGCTGGCGATGCTCGGACTATATTACTACAGCGCGACTCCGACCTTTGATTTGACCGAGCTGGCGGCGAATTCGAGCCATTACTCAATCGGGTTTCAGCGAATAGTGTGGATCGCACTGTTTATCGGTTTCGCGATCAAGATTCCGGCGTTCCCGTTCCATACCTGGCTGCCCGACGCGCACGTGGAAGCGCCCACGGCGATTTCGGTTATTCTTGCGGGAGTGCTGCTGAAAATGGGCACCTACGGTATTCTGCGCGTCAATTTCGCGGTGCTGCCGGCCGCCAGCTACCAGCTTGCGTGGCTGTTCCTTGGCGTGATCGGCACTATCAACATCGTGTACGGCGCGATGTGCGCGATGGCGCAGACTGACTACAAGAAACTGATTGCATATTCGTCGATTAGCCACATGGGTTACGTGATGCTGGGGATGGCGGCGTTCACGGCGGCGGGGATCAACGGCGCGGTGCTGCAGATGTTCAATCACGGAACGATCACGGCGATGCTCTTTATTTTGGTCGGCGTGATCTACGATCGCGCGCATCATCGCGAGATAAGCGGCTTCGGCGGTTTGGCGCAGCAGATGCCGATATATACGGCGATCACGGGGTTCGCGTTTTTCGCCGGCATGGGACTGCCAGGGATGTCGGCATTTATTTCGGAAGTGCTGGTGCTGCTCGGCGCGTGGCAGACGCATCCGTTTATGGTGGTTTTCGGGGCGGCGACGGCGATACTGACGGCGGGTTATCTGCTGTGGACCTTTCAGCGAATCTACCTAGGGCCGCTGAACGAAAAATACAAGGGCTTTCCTGATTTGTCGTTTCGCGAGGCGTTCACGCTGGTGCCGCTCGGGGTCATCGTGCTGATACTCGGTGTCTATCCGCAGGCGATTCTCGGCCTGCTCAACACCTCGCTGGTTCACCTCAACCAGGCTGTGCTGTCGACTTCGGGCGCCGCCGTCGCGATGGTTCGCTGAGACTCAAGGCGGGTCGGACGCAAGCAGATGGATCTCGGAAATCTCGCGAGCCTGAAACATTTCATCCCGGAGATGATCCTGGTGGCCGGCGTGCTGGCGATCGTGCTCATCGACCTGGTGGTGCGCGACAAGTCGCGTCTCGGCGCGTTGGCTCTGATAGCGGCCGCAGCGTCATTGCTGGCGATTGGCCTGGAGCCGGCGCTGTCGGGCGCGTGGCTGTTTCATCGGATGCTGGTGTTCGATTCGTTCGCGATTTACTTCCGCGCGCTGATCGCGCTGGCCGCGGTGGTGGCGATCTGGATGTCGATCGGGTCGGAGGAAGTGAAGATCTGCGACCAGGGCGAGTACTACGCGATATTGCTGGCGAGCACGTTCGCGATGTTTCTGATGGCGGAGTCGGCGAACCTGCTGATGGCGTACCTGGCGCTGGAGTTCGTCAGCCTGACGTCGTACATCCTGACGGGTTTTTTGCGGCATAACCGGCGCTCGCTCGAAGCCGCGCTCAAGTACTTGATCTACGGGGGCGTCGCGTCGGGCACGATGATTTACGGCATGAGCTGGATTTTCGGCATCACCGGCTCACTCGACTTCAGCGTGATCAACAAGGCGCTGTCGGCGCCGGGGCATCTGCCGGTGCTCGCGGTATTCATAGCGCTGGTGCTGATCCTGACCGGGATGGGCTACAAGGTGGCGTCGGTGCCGTTTCATATGTGGGCGCCGGACGTTTACACCGGCGCGCCGATTCCGATCACAACTTTTCTGGCGATCGGGTCGAAGGCGGCGGGCTTTGCGCTGCTGACGCGGTTTTTCTTTCCGGCGATTTCGCATCTGGCGGCGGGCGGAAGCTGGACGGCGCTTGCGGGCGTCGATTGGCCGCAACTGCTGCTCTTCGTTTGCATCATCACGATGTCGCTGGGCAACCTCGCGGCGCTTCAGCAGACCAACATGAAGCGGCTGCTGGCGTACTCGAGTATCGCGCAGGCTGGATACGCGCTGATGGGATTCGTCGTGCTGTCGAACGACGGGATTCGGGCGATGCTATTCTACCTGTTTGCCTACTATGTAATGGATGCGGGCGCGTTCCTGGTGGTGATGATCGTGGCAAACTCGACGGGGCGCGAGGATGTGGACGCGTACCGCGGGCTGGCGTGGCGCGGCGGAATCGTTCCGGCGCTGGCACTGACTATCTTCCTGTTCTCATTGACAGGTATTCCGCTGACGGTAGGATTCATTGGAAAGTTCTATTTGTTCGCCGCCGTGATTCGCGGCCAATTCTACATACTGGCTATTGTTGGAATACTCAATTCAGTAGTGTCTCTGTATTACTATCTGACGCCGGTTCGGATGATGTTCTTCGAACAGCCGCGGGGCGACGAAGGCACGGTGCGCTTCGAGGCGTGGAATTACGGGCTGATGGGAGTGCTGGCCTGCGCGACAATCATGTTTGGGCTGTACTGGTCGCCGATCATCTCGTTCGCGAACCGCTCGCTGAATTTCTTCACCGGCCCGACCTGAGCAGAGGCCGGGGACTACTCGTCATTCGAAAACGATCGTGCGGTTGTGGTGGAGCAACACCTGCTTTTTGAGGTGGGCGCGCACGGCCTTCGCCAGGACCATCACTTCGAGATCCTTGCCCTTGCGCGCCAGGTCGGCGACGGTGTCGCGATGCGTCATCGGCGCGGTGGCCTGGGCGATTATCGGGCCGGCGTCGAGCTCTTCGGTCACGTAGTGCGCGGTCGCGCCGATTAGCTTGACGCCGCGGTCGTGCGCCTGCTTGTGCGGCCGCTGGCCGGCGAAGGCGGGCAGGAAACTGTGGTGAATGTTGACGATCGGCTTGTTCCACGCGCGAAGGAATTCTCCCGACAGCACCTGCATATAGCGGGCGAGGACGACGGTGTCCGCGTGGAGCCCGGCGAGATGCTTCAGGAGTGCGGCTTCAGACTCCGATTTGCGATCCTTGGCGACCGGAATGACCGTGAAGGGCACCTCGAACGGGCGTGCGAGCGATTCGAGGTCGGAATGATTGCTGACCACGCCGACCACATCGCCGTCGAGCTCGCCGAAACGATGGCGGCTCAGGAGATCCATCATGCAGTGCGGCAGGCGCGAAACCATGATGACAATCCGGTCCCGCCTGGCGGCGTCGAAGAGATCCCACTTGAGGCGTTCCCACGGCAGCAGCGATGGCATCGATGCGTCGATTTCTTTGGACAAATCGCTGACGGGGAGTCGCAGGCTTTCGAAGTGGATGCGCCAGAAGAAGTGGCCATCCTCGTCGTCGGAGTACTGGTCGGAGGTGATAATATTGCAGCCGAGAGTGAACAGGTGAGTGGCGACGCGGGCTATGATGCCGGGACGGTCGATGCATGAGATGAGGAGGGTAGCTTTGCCTTCGGCCACGCTGATTACTCCGGGGGCGAATAGTAATTTTGAATTCTAATGTCTGGGCGCGCAAATAAACAAACCGACGCTGTCGGGATTTTGTACGTGGTGGCGACGCCGATCGGCAATCCGGACGACATTTCCGCACGCGCAATTCGCACGCTCGAGGAGGTCAGCCTGATCGCATGCGAGGACACGCGGCGAACCGGGCGGATGCTCGCGCGTCATCAGATTCACACGCCCACCGTCAGCCACTTCGAGCATAACGAGGAGCGGCGCGTGCCGGAGCTGATCGCGAGGCTGAAGGCGGGAGAAAAAATCGCGCTCGTCACCGATGCGGGCACGCCGGCGATTTCGGATCCAGGCTTTCGACTGGTGCGGGCGGCGTGGCAGGCAAACGTGCGCGTGATGGCGGTGCCGGGAGCGTCGGCGGCAATCGCAGCGCTGTCGATCGCCGGAATCCCGACCGACAGGTTCACGTTCGAGGGATTTGTCCCGGCACGCGACGCGGCGCGGCGCAGTGCGCTGGAAGAACTCCGGGGCGAGCCGCGCACGATGGTTTTTTACGAGGCGGCGCGCCGGCTGGCGGATACGCTGGCCGAGATGGCGATTGCATTCGGAGAATCGCGGGATGCGGCGGTGGTGAGCGAAATCACCAAGACTTACGAGAAGACCGCGCGCGGGACGCTGGCCGAGCTGGAACGCCGTTTTCGTGCGACGCCCGCGCTCGGTGAGATCACGGTCATCGTTGCGGGCGCGCCGGATACGTCTAGCATCGCCGGCACGGATGCGGGGTCGGTCGCCGTTGACCTGGGTGAAGCGCTCGAAGTTCTGCGTGAGGCGGGACTTGGGCTCAAGCAGGCGAGCGCGGTGATCGCGCGGCTGACGGGGATGGCGCGTCGCGAAGTGTACCAGAATGCCCTCAAATCGCGCTCTGATGACTCAAGTGATGAGTGACCGGTGGACAGCATCGAATTCCCGCGCTTGCAGTCGCATCGAGGGTGCGGTTCAATGAAAGCGAGGAGCGGAGCGGGGATGGTGATGAGGCCTAAAGCCCGGCAAACGGCTGGTGAGGGCGCATCGGGCGGCGCGAGCGGCCCGATTTCGGTGCTGGTGGTGCATGGACCCAACCTGAATCTGCTCGGCGAACGCGAGCCGGAAATTTACGGCCGAACCCGCCTCGCTGATATCAACAAGGAACTCAAGCAACTGGGACGCGAACTCGAGATGAAGGTTGAGACGTTTCAGTCGAACAGCGAAGGCGGGATCGTCGATCGAATTCAAAAGGCGCGCGGCAAGTGCGAAGTACTAATCCTCAATCCTGGCGCATATACGCACACCAGCGTTGCGATTCGCGACGCGATACAGGCAGTGAACATCCCGGTGATCGAAGTGCATCTGTCCAACGTGTATCGGCGCGAGGCGTTTCGGCATCATTCGACGATTGCGGACATCGCGCACGGTCGAATCATGGGATTCGGCGCCGAGAGCTATAGCCTGGCTCTCAGAGCCGCGCGGACGATGGCCGAGGAGTCGCGCCGACGGAGCGCATGAGCGATGCCAGTCAACGATCAAGTGCGCAGGCGAGTCGCCGTTGCGGGAAGACACGGAGAGCAGATGGAAGTACGCGAACTAAAAACCCTGCTGGTTCTTATGCGTGACTACGGGCTGGTTGAACTTGAGATAGAAGACAAGAAGGGCAAGGTGCGGCTGGTCCGCGGCGGCGGGCGCGCGTCGGTGGACGTGACCGAGGCGGGCTCAGAGGCGCATGTGGCGGCGCGCGCGGCCTCGCCGCTCAAGATGGCGGTGAGGCACATGGCGGCGACCGAAGAGGAAGGCTCGAAGGCGGCGGGCAAAATCGAGCTGGCGCCGAATCAGAAGCTGATCGAAAGCCCGATGGTGGGTACGTTTTACCGGGCCGGGTCGCCGGACGCGGCGCCATTCGTCGAGGAAGGATCGTCGGTGCGCAAGGGGCAGCCGCTGTGCATAATCGAGGCGATGAAGATGATGAACGAGATCGAATCGCCGGCAGCGGGGCGGGTGATAAGAATCATCGCCGAGAATGGGAATCCGATTGAGTACGGTCAGCCGCTGATGATCATCGAAGTGACTTGAGAAGGCGGAGCGCTGGTCGATGTTCAAGAAACTGCTGGTCGCAAATCGCGGGACAATCGCAATCCGGATAATCCGCGCATGTCGCGAGCTGGGGATTTCGACGGTGGCGGTTTACTCGACGGCGGACAAGAACGCGCTGCACGTTCGGATGGCGGACGAGTCGGTATGCATCGGACCGCCGGCGGCTGAAGACAGCTACATGAACATCCCGGCGATTCTGAGCGCGGCCACGACCTTCGGCGCCGACGCGGTGCATCCGGGCTACGGCTTCCTGTCCGAGAATGGTGACTTCGCGGAGGCATGCCAGCGCTCGGGGCTGAACTTCGTGGGTCCGCGGGCGCGTCATATCAGGTTGATGGGCGACAAGCCGCGTGCACGGCGAATCATGAAGCGCGCGGGCGTGCCGGTGCTGCCGGGCAGCGAGGGCACGGGAGTTACCGAGCTGCGGGAGGCGCAGGCGGACGCAAAGCGGCTGGGCTACCCGGTGCTGATCAAGGCGGCCGCGGGCGGCGGCGGCAAGGGGATGCGAATCGTTCGCGACGGAGCAGAGCTGACGCGCCTGTTTCCGCAGGCGCAGGGGGAATCCGAGTTGTCGTTCAACTCGCGCAAGATGTACCTGGAGAAATACCTGGAGCGAGCGCGTCATGTCGAGTTCCAGATTCTTGCCGACTTGCACCGCAACGCGATTCATCTTGGCGAGCGCGACTGCTCGATTCAGCGCCGTCATCAGAAGCTGATCGAGGAATCGCCGTGCCCGATTCTGACCGCGCGGCTGCGCGAAAAGATGGGCAAGGCGGCGGTGCGCGCGGCCGAGGTGGTCGGCTATTCGAACGTCGGCACGGTGGAATTTCTGCTGGCGAGCAGCGGCGTGTTTTATTTTATCGAGATGAACACCCGGATCCAGGTCGAGCACGGCGTGACCGAGATGGTCACGGGCGTTGACCTGGTGAAGGAAAGTATCCGGATGGCGATGGGTGAGAGGCTTGGGCTGAAGCAGCGGCAGGTGACGTTCGATGGCGCGTCGATGGAGTTTCGCATCTATGCCGAAGATCCGGAGCGTCATATTCCCTCGCCGGGCGTGGTGACCAATCATCATCCGCCGGGCGGGCTGGGCGTGCGCGTCGAGACGGCGCTGTACGACGGCTATCGCGTGCCGGTGCAGTACGATCCGCTGATCGCAAAGCTGATAGTGCATGCCGAGACGCGCCCCGAAGTGATCGCGCGGGCCAAGGCGGCGCTGCGCGAGTATGTAATCGACGGCATCAAGACCAACATCCCGCTGCATCTGAAGATTCTGAACGATCCGGATTTCAATCGGGGCGAATTCTCGACCGATTTTCTAAGCCGCTATGAACCGGCCCAGCCCGAAGCCGCGAATCACGCACCGGTAAGCAAGGCCTCTTGACCGTAACGCTCCGCGCCATGCTTGATAGAGTCCAGTGGAGAGGCATCATGCCTCGGCGCATGAGTCGGATGACGAACTTGAAAAAAATCAAACGAGCATTTCTTGCACTGATAATCGGGTTGATCGCGAGCGTGCCGGCCGCGGCGCAGGAGGGCATGAATCCGCTGATACCCGGCGGCAACAGCGCGCCTCCGGGCCGCGCGCCGAAGGCAGTGGCCGCAAATCCGCTGTACGATTTCGGCACCGCACTCGAAGGCACGATGGTCAGTCACACCTTCACGATCAAAAACAACGGCCAGGGCTATCTGGATATTCGCGGGGTGAAGACCTCGTGCGGATGCACGACGGGAAATCCCTCGAAGACGCATATCGCGCCGGGCGACGAGAGCGAAATCGCCGTGTCGTTCGACACGCACTTTCAGAAGGGCCACCAGGTGCGCACCATCACGGCGCTCACCAACGATCCCGACAATCCGCAGGTCGCGATGACGATGCAGGGGATCGTCAACAAGCAGGTCGAGGCGCAGCCGGGTGAAATCTCTTTTGGCAACGTCAAGAAGGAAACCGAAATTACCAAAGAGTTGGTGGTTAACGATCTCAATCCGGGGCGCGAGCCGTTCCAGGTCGGTCCGGTGAGCAACTCGAATTCTTCGATCAAGGTGGTGCAGGAAAAGCGTCCCGACGGCAAGCCGGGCGCGCTGCTCAAAGTCTCGCTGCTCAAGACGATGCCGGTGGGACAGTTCGACGACACGATCAAGATCACAACCAATCGCGTGCCGTTGCAGGTCGACGTGTTCGGAACCGTGACGGGAGATTTGAATATCGATCCCACGCAGGTTTCGTTCGGTATCGTTCCGCGCGGCCAGGACATCGTGAGAATTTTCAAGCTGAGCAATCAGGGTCCCCATCCGGTGAAGGTACTCGAGGTGTCGAGCAGCAGCCCGGCCGTCGACGCGACCGCGGAGCCGGTCACGCCGGGCAAGGAATACAAGGTGACCGTCACGCTCAGGCATGGCACACCCGACGGGCAACTGCGGGGGAATTTGACGATAAAGACGGACGACCCGGATCAGGCGACGCTGAACGTACCGTTTTACGCAATCGTGGGGCAGTTCAAGACCTGATCGAGGTTCGACGCGAACAGGGGAACTGGGCTGAAATGGCTCGGCGCGAGAGATCGAGGATCATTGCCTGGTTGCTGGACCGGATGAGCGATTGGGCCGTCGGTCTGCTCACCAAGCCGCTCAAGAGTTACTCGCTCCACATCCCGAACGACATTGCCGCGCTCAAGCGTCACATTCGCAAGGGCGACGTCGTATTGGTGGAAGGAAACGAGCGAATCAGCGAATGCATCAAGTACCTGACTCAAAGCTCGTGGTCGCACTCGGCGTTGTACGTCGGTGACGAGCCGATTCGGCGCGATCCCGAGATGAAGGCGCCGCTGGTCGCGCAGTTCGGAGAGGAAGCGAACTTCCTGGTGGTCGAGGCGATCGTGGAGTCGGGCGTGGTGCTTTCGCCGTTGGCCAAGTATCGCGACTTCAACATCCGCGTGTGCCGGCCATTCAACCTGTCGGCGGCGGACCTGGCCGACGTGATGGACGAGGCGATTCGCAGCGTGGGCGATACCTACGATCTGCGCAACGTAATCGATCTGATGCGCTACTTTCTGCCGTTGAGCCTGGTGCCCCCGCGCTTTCGCCGCCGGGCGCTGCAGTTCGGAAGCGGCGAGGCGACGCGGGCCATCTGTTCGAGCGTGATCGCGTCGTCGTTTAATCGCGTGAAGTTTCCGATCGTGCCGAACTACGAGCAGTTGCCGCCGCCGCCGGCGGCGCCCAAGCGCAGACTGTGGCCGATCGGCTTGAAGACCAGCGGCGCGTTGCAATACGGCACGCTCAGGATGGTCTCGCCGACGCTGATCACGCCGCGCGACTTCGATTTGTCGCCCTATTTCGAGATCATCAAATTCAATATCATCGAGAACATGCGTTTCGACTATCACAAGATTTCGTGGGTCGACGCCGCACCGCCAACGCCAGTGAAGAAAGGCGCGTGAGACGGCGGAAACATCGGGGCCATCTGAAGCAGGAGAGGATTCATTGAACGACGAACAAGAGCAGGCACGCGGCGGGCGCGAACTTCTGGAGAAGACAATCGCGAAGATTCTGCATCGCCATTGCAATTTCGGATGGGCGAACTACTACATCCCGAGCGAGAAGTTCCCGAGCCTCATCAAAGAACTGGTCGAGGTGATGAGCCCGGGCGGACAGGCCGGTCACGATGAATTGGTGCAGTTTTTTCTTGGCGTGCAGCGGCTGTCGTCGATCCAGGAGCGGGTCGTGAAACTGGAGCAGGAATTTTCGGTGTACAAGCGCGGCTGAGGCCGCGTCCGCAAAGCGATTGGTGCAGTTCGGCTTTTAGCGCGGTTATTTCCGCGGCGTCTGCGGCCGCCTCTTCGGATGGTGGCCGCCCCGATTCGATATCTCAGAAGGAGGCGCCATCCATGGACGCACTTGAAGCGATTCTCTCCCGCCGGGTGCAGCGCGCGTTCTCGGACAAACCGGTGGAGCGCGAAAAACTCTCGAAGATCGTCGAGGCCGGGCGCCATGCGATGAGCGCGCGCAACTTGCAGCCGTGGCAGTTCGTCGTGATTCAAAATCGCGACCGGCTTAAAGAGATTGGGGAGCTATGCTCGACGGGCCGCTTCGTTGCGCAGTCGCCATCGGCGATCGTGGTGCTCAAGGACGTCGCGAACGCGCGGTGGGCCGACGTGGATTGCGGGCAGGCGGTGCAGAACATGGCAAACGCGGGATGGGCACTGGGTCTCGGCACCTGCTGGGTCGGCAACTTCGACGGGGCGAAGATTGGCGCGCTGCTTGGGGTCAAGGACGGATGGGCAATTTTCACGATTCTGCCGTTCGGCTACAGCGACCCGAAGAATCCACCGCAGGCGAAGCCGCTCAAGCCGCGCGGCGAGATGGTGCATTATGAGCGCGTAGGAAATGCCAAGCCGTGACGATCTGGTAGAGTCTTAACCCTGAAAAAAGGGAGTTTTGCGATGGCGATAAAACAGCAAGTTCCACCCGAAGCGTATGCAACTTTGCAGGCTAATCCCGACGCGCTCTATCTCGACGTTCGCACCGAAGGAGAATTTGCGGCTGGACACGCGGCCGGCGCGATCAATATCCCGGTGATGGTTCCCAAGGGTCCGGGGCAGATGCAGTTGAATCTCGACTTTGTCGAGGTCGCCGAGAAGGTAATTCCCCGCGGCAAGAAACTCGTCGTCGGATGCATGGCGGGTGGACGTTCGCAGCGCGCGTGCGAGATGCTCGAAGAGGCGGGATTCACCGATCTGACCAACGTGGTCGGCGGCTTTGGCGGCCAGCGCGACGCGTCGGGGCAGGTGGTGGTCGCGGGATGGAGAGACGCAGGACTGCCAGTAACGACCGAGCTGGGCGACGCCGCCTACGCGGCGCAGCGGACCAAGGCGGGCCTGTAATGGCGATACGCCTGACCCGGATTTACACGCGCACGGGCGACAAGGGGAATACGGCGCTGGTCGGCGGCAGGCGCGTGCCCAAGGAGAGCGCGCGGCTGGAGGCCTATGGAACGACCGATGAGCTGAATTCGATCATCGGAATCGTTCGCACCTACCTCCCGCAATATCGCGACGGGTTCGGCGCCGACTTCGAGCCGTATTCGGAGACCTTGCGGCGGATACAAAACGAATTGTTCGACGTGGGCAGCGAACTCGCCACGCCACCCGACGGCGAATATCCGCAGATGCACAAGATGGGCGCCGGCGAGATCGAGCGGCTCGAAGAAGAAATGGACGAGATGGAGAAGGAGCTCGAGCCGTTGAAATCTTTCACGCTTCCCGGCGGCGGCGTGCTCAACGCGTTCCTGCATCAGGCGCGCACGGTGTGCAGGCGTGCGGAGCGCGAATGCTGGCGGCTGAAGCGTGAAGAGGACATCAACGACAATCTCATCATCTATGTGAACCGGCTGAGCGATCATCTGTTCGTGCAGTCGCGATGGGTTGCGAAGCGGCTCGGCGAGCCCGAATTTCTGTGGGACCGGGCGCTGCGGATCGAAGAGAACAAGAAGACGGCGCGCGCGGCGAAGAGCAAGCCGGGCCGCGGCGGCACCAGCGTGAAATCCTGACTGAGGGAAATTTGGCGATGGCTGAATCCAGCGAAAGGAAAATCTATCTTCGACAGGCGCAGATCGGCCCGATGGCGAATTTCGTGTACCTGATCGGCGATCCCGTCACGCGCAAGCTCGCGGTCGTCGATCCTGCGTGGGACGTCGAGGCGATACGCACATTTGCGGAGCGGGAAGGCTACCAGATCGACAAAATCCTGCTGACGCACTATCACCCCGATCATCTGGGCGGACACATGATGGGCCAGAATATCGAGGGCGCCGCCAAGCTGCTCGAACACGTGAAGGTCAAGGTCTATGTGAACAAGCACGAGGCCAACGGGGTGAAGCAGGTCGCGGGATTGTCGGACTCCGACATGGTCAAGGTCGATGCGGGCGACACGGTCAAAGTCGGCGAGCTCGAGGTGAAGTTCCTGCATACTCCCGGGCATACGCCGGGCTCGCAATGCTTCCTGGTCGAGGGCAACCTGATTTCCGGCGACACGCTGTTCGTAAACTCGTGCGGGCGCGTGGACCTGCCGGGTTCGGATCCGGAGGCGATGTATCACAGCCTGAACGATACGCTGCGCAATCTCGACGACTCGACAGTGGTGTATCCGGGGCACGCGTACTCGTCGGAATCGAGCACGACGATCGGCGATCAGAAGCGTCACAACATGTACATGCGATTCCCGACGCTCGACGATTTTCTCGACGCGATGGGCTGCCCGCGCCGCTAGCCGGGAATTCGCGCAATGGTCGTGAACTCCAGCCATGCCTGAGGATTCGCACAAGCTCGCCGCGCAAGCCGAAAAGCTGCGCGAAGAGATCGACCGCGCCAACTATCGCTACCACGTCCTCGACGATCCGGAAATTTCCGACGCCGATTATGACCAGCTGATGCGCCGGCTCGAGGCGCTCGAGCGGGAGCATCCCGAGCTTGCCACGCCCGATTCGCCCACCCAGCGGGTGGGCGCGGCGCCGAGCGAAAAATTCGGCGTCGTGGTGCATCGGCGGCCGATGATGTCGCTCGCCAACGCGATGGACGCCGAGGAAATGCGCGAGTTCGACAAACGCGTCAAGCGGCTGCTGAAATCCGACGCCGAGATCGAGTACGTCGCCGAGGTCAAGCTCGACGGACTCGGTATCGAGCTGGTTTACGAAGACGGGCGGTTGATGGTCGGCTCGACTCGCGGCGACGGAACCAACGGCGAGGACGTCACCCGGAATATCCGCACGATCAAGAGCGTGCCGCTCAGATTGCGCCGTTCCGAGCACGGCAAAATCCCGCGGCTGCTCGAAGTGCGCGGCGAAGTGATTATTCCGCGGACGGGATTTGCAAAGTTGAACCAGGAGCGCGACGAGGCCGGCGAGCCGGTGTTCGCCAATCCGCGCAATGCAGCGGCGGGAGCGCTTCGCCAGCTCGATCCAAAGATCACCGCGTCGCGTCCGCTGGACGTTTTCCTGTACGCGCCGGGCGTTATCGAGGGTGTCACGTTCAAATCGCAGTGGGAATTTCTGCAAGCGATCAAAGCGCTGGGGTTGCGCGTCAATCCGTTGTCGCGCGTGTGCAAGGGCATCGACGCGATCCTCGAATACTGGAACGAAATCACCGAAAAACGGCACGCGCTGGACTACGAGGCCGACGGCGTGGTGGCCAAGGTGAACTCGTACGCGCTCCAGGAGCAGCTCGGCGAGGTGTCGCGTTCCCCGCGCTGGGCGATTGCCTACAAGTTCAAGGCACAGCAGGCGGAGACGGTGGTCGAGAAGATCGACGTGCAGGTCGGCAGAATCGGTTCACTCACCCCGGTCGGCAAGCTTCGTCCCGTGCAGCTCGCCGGCGTGACGATTTCGAATACTTCGCTGCACAACCTCGACGAGATCAGGCGCAAGGACATCCGTGAGCGCGACACCGTGCTGATCGAGCGCGCCGGCGACGTGATTCCGTACGTCATTCGGGTCACCAGGGAAGGGCATCCGCGCGCGAAGCCGTTTGAGATGCCCACCCATTGCCCGGAATGCGGCGCCGCGATCGTCCACGAGGAGGGCGAGGTCGGTTACTTCTGCGTCAATGCCAATTGCCCGGCGCGGATGCGCGAATCGATTCGCCATTTCGCTTCGAAGGGCTGCCTGGATATCGAAGGGCTGGGCGACAAGCTGGTCGCGCAACTTGTCGAGAAGGGGTTGGTGACGGAGCTGGACGATCTATTCGGGCTGACCAGGGAGCAACTCGCGGGCCTGGAGCGAATGGCCGACAAGAGCGCTCACAACGTCCTGGACGCGATCGCGGCGGCGCGCAAGACTTCGCTCGACAGGTTTATCAACGGACTTGGGATACGGCACGTCGGCGAGCACACCGCCCGTCAACTGGCGTTGAAGTTCAAGACGATGGACGCGCTGGCGGCCGCCGCGGAGGACGATTTGCTCGGCGTGCGCGATATCGGGATGGAAGTAGCGCACAGCATCCGCGACTACTTCGACGAGCCGCGAAATCTGAAGACCGTCAAGCGCCTGATCAAAATCCTGGAGGTCGAAGCGCCCGCCCAAATCCAGCGGCGCGGCGCAGTCCGCGACAAGACGTTCGTGCTGACCGGGACGCTCGAATCGATGACGCGCGAGGACGCCGAGCGCAAAATCATGGCGGCAGGGGGGCGAGTCACGTCGTCGGTCAGCCGCAAGACGGACTTTGTGGTCGCGGGCGCGGAGCCGGGCTCGAAGCTGAAAAAGGCAAAGGACTTGGGAGTGAGGGTGCTCGACGAGAACGGGCTCGTCTCGATTCTTGCGGGCGAATCGTGAACCGGCGATCGATGCAGAACCCTTGACGTGAGGGCGACGCGGGTAAGAAGTCGCGCGCCACGTGGCAGCCTAACTCGGGCGAGGTATTGAAGGCATGACGACTCAAAAGCAGATGGGTCGCGCGAGGCTGCGTCTGATAATCAGCGGGCGGGTGCAGGGAGTCGGCTTTCGATACTCGGCGTACGATCAGGCCAAAGATCTCGCACTTGCCGGATGGGTGCGCAATATCCCGAGTGGCGAGGTCGAAATCGTCGCGGAAGGCAGCAAGGAGAATTTGCAGATGCTGGCGGCGTGGGCACATCTGGGCACGCCGTCAGCGCACGTAACTGAGGTACGCGAGGACTGGCTGGATTTTACTGGTGAGTTCACCGAGTTTCGGATTCGCTGATCCGGCGGGCAAAAAGTGGGGCTTTTATGGCGCGGTTAGATTAGCTATGCTTTAAATCCGCGTGTTTGACTATTTGCAGGGCTTCGAGAAATCGGAGTAATTTTCAATCAGGCTCTAACTACAAGGAGATTGGACTGAGATGGCTGTACCACCTGAGGCGGCTGAACAAGCCGCCGAGTCGCATGTATCCGCCGCACCCAAGCCGCATCTGAAGCGCGACCAGGTCGTTATCCGCTTTGCGGGTGACTCGGGCGATGGAATGCAGTTGACGGGGATGCAATTCACGTCTGAATCGGCGCTGGCCGGTAACGATATCGCAACACTGCCCGACTATCCGGCTGAAATCCGCGCGCCGCAGGGCACGCTGGCCGGGGTCAGCGGCTTTCAGCTGAATTTTTCAAGCAACGAGGTCTTCACGCCCGGCGACGAGCCCAACGTGCTGGTCGCAATGAATCCCGCGGCGCTGCGGACCAACCTCGAGGATCTTCAGCCCAACGCGGTCATAATCGTGGACCGCGAGGCGTTCAACGAATCGAACATCAAGCGCGCCGGCTACACGACCAATCCCCTGACGGATCATTCGCTCGACAAATTCCAGGTGATGGAAGTCGATGTGAGCAAGCTCACGTCGCTGGCGGTGCACGGGCTGGGGCTCAATAATCGCGCGGCGTTCCGATGCCGCAACATGTTCGTGCTCGGGATGCTGTCGTGGCTGTTTCAGCGGCCGATCGACAGCACGATCGCCTCCCTCAAGAACCGCTTCAAGAAGGCGCCCGACCTGCTCGAGGCCAATATTCGCGTGCTCACGGCCGGGTACAACTACGGCGAGACGACCGAGATGTTCGCGAGCTCGTACGAGGTGCCTGCCGCGCGAATCGCCCCCGGCCTATATCGCAATATCACGGGCAATAGCGCGACCGCGCTGGGTTTCGTGGCGGCCGCGGTAAAGGCAGGTCGTCCGCTGTTTCTGGGCTCGTATCCGATTACGCCCGCCAGCGATATCCTGCACGACCTCTCGGGCTACAAGAATTTCCCGGTCTATACTTTCCAGGCCGAGGACGAGATTGCCGGCGTGTGCTCGGCGATTGGCGCGTCATTCGGCGGAGCGATTGCAATCACCACGACTTCGGGCCCCGGCATGGACTTGAAGGCGGAGGCGGTTGGGCTGGCAGTGAAGGTTGAGCTGCCGATCGTGATTACCGACGTGCAGCGCGCCGGACCGTCCACCGGGATGCCGACCAAGCCCGAGCAGGCCGATTTGCTGCTGGCGATGTACGGACGGCATGGCGAGTCGCCAGTTCCGATTATCGCGGCGTCGACGCCGGCCGACTGCTTTGATTGTGCGTACGAGGCGGTGCGAATCGCGGTCAAGTACATGACGCCGGTGATCCTGCTCACCGACGGCCAGTTGGCCAACGGTGCGGAGCCGTGGCTGCTGCCCGACCCGGAAAAGCTTGCGCCGATCAAAGTTGAATTCGCGACCAATCCAGAGGGCTTCTTGCCCTACGCCCGCGATGCGGAAACGCTGTCGCGTCCGTGGGCGGTGCCGGGGACCAAGGGTCTCGAACATCGCATCGGAGGTCTGTCAAGCGAAAACCTGACCGGCAACGTGAGCCATTCGCCGGCCAACAACGAGTTGATGGTGCGGACGCGGGCGCGCAAGATTGCCGGCATCGCGCGCGAGATTCCACCGATCGAAGTGTTCGGCGATGCCAGCGGCGGCGACCTGGTCGTGCTCGGATGGGGCTCGAGCTTCGGTCCGATTCGCGAAGCCGTCAAGCGTGTGCGCGCCAAGGGCAAGAAAGTCTCGCACGTGCATCTGCGCTATCTGAATCCTATGCCTGGCGACTTGAGCGAGACGCTCAAACGCTTCAAGCAGGTGATGGTCGCGGAAATGAACATGGGGCAGCTGCTCAAGATGGTCCGCGCCGAATACCTGATCGACGCCTTCGGGTTCAACAAAATCCAGGGCCGTCCGTTCAAAGTCAGCGAGATCGAAAACCGCATCAACCGGGTCCTGGAGGGCTGATCGAACATGGCAACCGTTCTTAACCGCAAGGATTTCGTCTCCGACCAGGAAGTGCGCTGGTGCCCCGGATGCGGCGATTACGCGATTCTGGCCGCGGTGCAAAAGACGATGCCCGAGTTCGGCATCGCTCCCGAGAACACGGTCTTCATCTCAGGGATCGGATGCTCGAGCCGGTTTCCGTACTACATGAACACCTACGGCTTCCACTCGATTCACGGCCGCGCGCCGGCGTTCGCGACGGGGCTTAAGCTTTCACGGCCCGATCTCGACGTGTGGGTGGTGACCGGCGACGGCGACGGGCTGTCGATCGGGGGCAATCATCTTATCCACGTGCTCAGGCGCAACGTCGATATAAATATTCTGCTCTTCAACAATCGAATTTACGGACTGACCAAGGGTCAATATTCGCCAACCTCGGAAGTGGGCAAAATTACCAAGTCCACGCCGGCCGGTTCGATTGATTTTCCATTCAATCCGGTCACGGTCGCGCTCGGTACGCACGGGACCTTCGTTGCGCGCTCGATCGACATCGAGCAGAAGCATCTCGGCGAGATGCTCAAGCGTGCGCATGCGCATCGCGGCACGTCGTTCGTGGAGATTCTGCAGAACTGCAGCATCTTCAACGACGGCGCTTTCAACGATGTCAGCGACAAAGCGCTCAAGGCGGACCATCAGCTGGTTCTCGAGCACGGCAAGCCGCTCATCTTCGGCAAGAATCGCGACATGGGAATCAGGATGAACGGAATGCGTCCCGAGGCAGTGCGCCTCATCGAAACCGTGACGGAGAAGGACCTCGTCGTGCACGACGAGACCAATCTCTCGCTGGCATTCATGCTCGGCCACTTCGAGCCTCCTCTGCCGACCCCGGTGGGAGTGTTCTACGCGGTGGCGCAACCGACTTACGACGGAGCTGTCAACCAGCAGCTCGAGGACGCCAAGGCCAAGCAGGGCGCGGGCAACTTGAAGGAGCTGCTGGGTAAGGGCGATACCTGGACCGTGAACTGATCCGCGAACATTTGGATCGAATGCACGAAGGCCCGCGAGCGCATCTCGCGGGCCTTTTGCTTGAGTATCCTGTCTGCCAGCTGGTAATCGGAAGATCTTCAGAAGCTGACGCGTTTGAAGCGGCTTTCGGGGATCAGCCGGATAGCGCCCATGATGAAGCGCCAGAACCACGGCGCATATACGACCTCGGCGCGCCTGCGATACGCCGCGTATATCAGATCGGCGGCTTTGGCGGGCGCAATCGTGAGCATAGCGCCCTCGCGTCCCCAGGTCATTCGGGTATCCACCGTGCCGAGCTTCACCGTCATCACATGCACTCCGCTGGCGGCCAGCCGCCCGCGCAGGCCTTGCGCAAAGATGGCGAGCGCGCCCTTGGCCGAGCCGTACACATAATTGCGTGCGCGGCCGCGCTCGCCGGCGACCGATCCGATCACGATGATGAAGCCGGAGAGTTGCTGTTCGAGATGACGGGCGGCCAGTGTAATCAAGGACACGGCGCCGGTGAAATTCTGATTGATCGTGGCAAGCGCGGCGCCGGGGTCGGTCTGGGCCGCGTCTTCGTCGCCGAGCGTGCCGAAGCATGCGACGACCCCGTCGAGTCCGCCGAGCTGGCCCGCGGCGTGACGGATGAACGTGTCGTGCGAGGCGAAATCCGACGCGTCGAAGGTCCCGGAAAGAGCGGTCACTCCCGCGCGAACGCTGACATCTTCCGCAACGCGCCGAACCTCATCGCCGTCGCGGGCGGCGAGGTATAATTGCGCTCCGTCGGATGCGAAGCGAAGCGCGAGTGCGCGCGCGATCGGGCTGGTGGCGCCAAGAATAAGAATTTTTGTCATCGTGCGATAGAGCTTGCGCCGTCATTCAGGCGGGATACATCCCAAGCCTGCGCGACAGGCTCGACGAGAAGCGGTTGTCGGGATCGGCGAGGGCCTTTGCCGCCTGCCACTTGGCGAGATTCGGATACATCGCGCGAAACGTCTCCGGAGAAAGGCGCGCATCCTTGGCCAGGTACACGCGGCCTCCGCGCTTCAGCACCATCGCGTCGATCGAGTCGAGAAATTCCAGCAATCCCTCCGTCATCGGGAAGTCGAGCGCGAGCGTATAACCGGGCATCGGGAAGGAAAGCATGCCGTCCTGCGCGCCGAACTTTTTTAGTACGGCGAGAAACGATCCGCGCCGGCTGCGGCTGATCGCCTCGAGCACTTCGACCAGGCCCGCGCGGCTCTCGTCGGGCGGCCACACGCATTGATACTGCACGAAGCCGCGCTTGCCGTAGATTCGATTCCAGTTCCGGATCGAATCGAGCGGGTAGAAAAAACTTTCGTAGTCGAAGATGGTGTGCGCCGCGGTCTCGCGGTGAAGGGCATAATAGACCGTGTTGAACGCCTTGACGGTAAGCGAGTTCAGCGCAAATCCCGGAAGGTCGAACGGAACGATTGGGCTGAGCCGTGGTCTCGTGCCCAGCGGATCCTGCGCCAGATTTCGGGGCAGCCGGTCGAGCGTCGCAAAGTTGCCGACGCTGAGGACCGAGCGGCCCAGCGCGCCCATCCGGCTGGCGCAATCGATCCACGCGACCGAATAGCCCCACTCGGCGTCGGCACGCTCGAAGGCCTCGATCGCGGCGTCGATATTGCCCGCGCGGATCAACTCGCCATCGAGATAAGCGCTCTCGACGCGCCGCATCCTGAGTTCAAGCTCGAGGATCACGCCGGTCAGACCCATCCCGCCCACCGTCGCCCGGAACAACTCGGCGTTTTCCTCGCGCGAGCATCTAAGCACCTCGCCCGACGCGATCATCAGGTCGAAGCTGGTCACGTGCGCGGCCAATGAGGAGTCGCGATGGTGATTCTTGCCGTGCACGTCGGCGGCGATCGATCCGCCAAGGGTGACGAAGCGGGTGCCCGGCGTGACCGGCGGAAAAAAACCTCGCGGGAGAAAGACGTCGATCAACTCCGCGATGGTGACGCCGGCCTCGCATCGCAGGATGCCGGTGGCGGGGTCGAAGGCGAGCATCCGATTGAGCCGCGTCAGATCGACGACGCGATTTTGATCGTTAAGCGCCGCGTCGCCGTAGGCACGGCCGGCGCCGCGCGCGATTAGCGAGGTCGCGTTGGCGGTCACGACCGTTTGTAGTTCGGCGATTTTCTCGGGCCGGTAGATGTCGCTCTCCGAGAGCGGATAGCGGCCCCATCCGCTGAGTACCGCATGGCGCGGTTTCGGCATCGCGCTGGATTCGCATTCGCGTCGTTCGGTCATTTGCGTCATCGAGCCTGCTAAGCGCGGCCGCCTTCGCGGACGGCCCGCAAGTTTGCATTGAAGCTAACAGGAACAAGGGCGCGCGAGAAACAGTGAAACACCTGAGTTCCGCGCACCTCCTTGCCCGCCTCTCTTATCGCTTGGATTTGCCCCGGGTATGTGGTCTCCCTTTGCAGAGTGCGGGTCGAATGTTTTAAGTTCAAGCACGAAGTGCGCCGTGCGGTCAGTGGGGTGATCGTCATAGCCGCTACAGGACGCGGGGCCGCGCCAGGAGGAATGCGCTATGGATTTCAATTTTAATCCCGAAGACGAAGCGTTCCGGATGGAGTTTCGCGCGTGGCTGGACGCCAACAAGCAGTTTGCCCCGCGCTCGCGCGAGATGTTGATGGCTGAGGGCAAGAACGCGTTCGAGGAGCAGAAGCGCTGGGCAAAGAAGATGGCCGAAGGCAGATGGCTCGCGCCGAACTGGCCGGTTCAGTATGGAGGGCGCGGCGCCGGTATCCTGCAGACGATCGTCTATAATGAGGAACTCGCGCGGGCGGGCGTCGCGGCGCCGATGATCGGGATGGGCACCACCATGTTCGGGCCGACGCTGTTGCATTGGGGGACCGAGGAGCAGAAGCAGCGCTTCATCCCGCCTATAATGAAAGCCGAAGAAGTCTGGTGCCAGGGATATTCCGAGCCGGGTGCGGGGTCCGACCTGGCCTCGCTGCAAACGCGCGCGGTCGAGGATGGCGACTACTTCGTCGTCAACGGGCAGAAAGTGTGGACGACTATCGCGCAGTACGCGGACTGGATCTTCCTGCTGGTGCGCACCGATCCCGACGCGCCCAAGCATAAGGGAATCAGCTACCTGATGGTCGACATGCACAGTCCCGGGGTGACGGCCCGGCCGCTGGTGCAAATCACGGGCAACCGGGGTTTCAACGAAGTTTTTTTCGAAGACGTGCGAGTGCCGAAGAAAAATCTGGTCGGCGAGAAGAACCAGGGCTGGCAGGTGGCGATCACGACGCTGATGTTCGAGCGATCCGGCGGTGGCGGCGATCGCGGCGTGCTTATGCAATGCCACGAGCTGGTGGAGCTTGCGAAATCGCTCCCGCGCAACGGCGCATCGGCGTGGGATGACGCGAGCGTGCGCCAGAAAATCGCCGAGTTCTACTGCGAGGCGATGGCGCTGCGCTACACCGGCTATCGGCAGCTGACGCGCCGGCTGAAGGGAATACCGCCGGGGCCGGAAGGATCGATGATGAAGCTGTGCGGCACGGAGCTGAACTTGCGCATTCAATTGTTCGCGATGGAGCTGCTCGGACCGTACAGCCAGATCGAATTCAACGCGCCGTTCGCAGTTGACAAGGGCAAGTGGTCGTTCAGGATGCTGGCGGCGCGCGGCGGCACGATTGCGGCGGGCAGCAATCAGATACAACATAATATTATCGGCGAGCGTGTGCTCGGACTGCCCAAGGGCTGAGGCGCGCGCGAGCCGGGAATCAACGGAGAAGGCATTCAATCGATGGATTTCAACTATACGCCGGAAGACCAGGCATTTCGCACCGAAGTGCGCACGTGGCTCGAAGCGAACAAGAAATTCGCTCCGCCGCCAAGCAACATCATGGCCGACGAGGGCGAGGGCGACTGGGAGGCGCGGGTCAACTGGCACAGGAAGCTCAACGAGGGCGGCTGGGTGGCAGTCAACTGGCCCAAGGAATACGGCGGGCGCGGCGCAACCGTGATGCAGCGGCTGATCTATCGGGAAGAACTGAGCCGGCTTGGGCTGAACGAGCCGATGCTCGGGATGGGAATCAACCTGCTCGGTCCTACGCTGATACATTGGGGGACCGAGGAACAGAAGAAAAATCATATTCCGAAAATTCTCAAAGGTGAGGAAGTCTGGTGCCAGGGATACTCCGAGCCGGGCGCGGGCTCCGACCTCGCGTCGGTGCAGACGCGGGCGATTGACGATGGCGACGACTTCGTCGTCAACGGGCAGAAGACGTGGACCTCGATTGCGCAGCATGCCGACATGATCTTCGCGCTGGTGCGCACCGATCCCGCCGCGCCCAAGCATAAGGGAATCAGCTACCTGCTGATCGATATGCACAGCCCCGGCGTAACCGTGCGTCCGCTGGTGCAGATGACCGGCGGAAAGGGCTTCAACGAAGTTTTCTTCGAGGATGTCCGCGTGCCGAAGAAAAATATCGTCGGCGAGCGCAACAACGGCTGGCAGGTCGCGATGACCACGCTGATGTTCGAGCGCGGGGGCGGCGGCGGCGAAGGCGCGATGGGCGAGGTGTATGAGCTGGCGAGGCTCGCCAGGCGCATCCCGCGCAGCGGCAACGGTTCAACGGCGTGGGACGATTCGAGCGTGCGGCAGAAGGTTGCGGAGTTCGCCGCCGAGGCGCAGGCGCTCCGATACACCGGCTATCGGCAGCTAACGCGCCAGTTGAAGGGACTGCCGCCAGGGCCGGAAGGCTCGATGATGAAACTGTGCGGCACGGAGCTCGCGCTCAAGATTGCTCTGTACGCGATGGAACTGCTGGGGCCGTACAGCCAGCTGGAATTCAACGCGCCGTTCGCGGTGGACAAGGGCAAGTGGTCGTCCAGGATGCTGGCGGCGCGCGGTCCCACGATTTACGCCGGAACGAATCAAATTCAGCACAACATTATCGGCGAACGCGTACTGGGTCTGCCCAAGGGCTAGCGCACAAGAAAATCGAAGAGCGTCTTCGCGTGCGTGATGTCCGCATCACACACGGTTTTTTCATTTTTTACTTTCCACTGTTCACAGTTCACATATATTTCGCGCGAATGACTTTACTGTTACCGCATTTCGTGGCAGTGTCGCGCGAACGCACGCGCAAGAGGTTAAGCACACAGATTCGCAACCGGTATGCTGCTGCAACTTATCGCCTCCGCCTATTTCGACTTCCTCCACCAGTTTGCCTCGCTGCTTCGCGACCCGGTCGGCTACGGCGTCGGAGTGCCGCGCGGCGACGGCCGTCCGGTACTGCTGATTCCCGGATTCACCGCGGGCGATTGGTCGCTTGGCACGTTGGCGCGATGGCTCGGGCGCGTTGGATACCGTCCGTATCTGTCGGGAATCGATCTCAACGTCGGATGCCCGCAGCGCACGATGGAACTGGTGGCATGGCGGGTGGAAAAGATCGCACGCGATTCCGGCCAGCGCGTGACAATCATCGGGCATAGCCTGGGCGGCGTACTGGGCCGCGCAATCGCCACGGCAAACCCCGCAAACGTGCGTCAGGTGGTGGCGCTTGGCTCGCCGATTCGCGACGGATGGGCAGGAGTACAGGATCAGGTCCGTCCCACGCTGGAGGCGATACAGTCGTTCTGGCAGACCTTTTCCGACGAGCGCGAGAACTGCGGCACGGCCGAATGCTCATGCGCATTCGTCGCCGCCGTGTTCGCGCCGACCGTGGTAAAGAGCCGCTTCAGCGCCATCTACACGCGCCGCGACGAGATCGTGCAATGGCAATCGTGCATCGACGATGCGGGATCCAGTTTCGAAGTCTCGGGACTGCACGCGAGCTTGATAGTCAATCGCGAGGTTTACCGAATCCTCGGGTCGATCCTTGCAGAAGCCCCGGGTGAGAGCGCCGCCGCTTGAACCTTACCCGCCCATAGTTCTATTCATCGTACGGGGAAATTCCCGGCAAGAGGAGAATTCCAACGTGGCAGTTCGCGATTTCGCCGAGACCAGGGACGGCCTCAAACTTCGCTACGAGATTCGAGGGAATGGCGAGCCGGTCGCGCTCATCATGGGATTCAGCGGCTCGGGGCGGGCATGGGGCGAGCCATTTCTGAAACCGATGGAAGCGCGGTTCAAGATTTTCGTCATCGACAATCGCGGCACCGGCGAGAGCGACAAGCCCGACGCCGAGTTTACGCTCGGTGACATGGCTGCAGACATCGCCGCGGTGCTGGACCATGCGAAGACTCCGCGCGCGCATATTTTTGGAATCTCGATGGGCGGGATGATCGCGCAGGAATTCGCGCTTCAATATCCGGCGCGCACGGGCGGGCTGGTGCTCGGATGCACCAACTGCGGCGCCAGCCATTCGATCGCGGCCGATCCGGCGGCGATAGCCAATCTAATGCCGGTGCCCGGCATGGACCCGCTCGAGCAGGCGCGGCGCGCATTTTCAGTGGCGTGCGGAAAGGCGTTTCTGAATTCGGCGGCCGGGCAGGCGACGCTCAAGCAGGCGATCGCAGAGATGGCCAACTACCCGTTGCCGCCGATGCATACTTTCATCCGGCAGGGACAGGCGATTGGCGGATTCGAGAGTTTTGCGCGGCTTGGACAAATCAAGTCGCCGACACTTATTATTCACGGTGACGACGATGCGATAGTGCCGTATCCGAACGCGGAGGTTATCCACGCCGCGATAGCGGGTTCGAAAATGCATACGCTCAAGGCCGCGGGCCACATGTTTTTCTGGGAAGCGCCGGAGGAAACCGCGCGCGTGGCAGGCGACTTTCTGGCGGCGGTGAAGTAACCGCCGGAGACTCAGATGGCGAACTACGAAACCGTCATATACGAAAAGGCCGAGGACAAAATCTACCGGCTGACGCTCAATCGTCCGGAGAAGCTCAACGCGCTGTCGCAAAAGCTGCTCAAGGAACTCGATTCGGTGATGGACGAGTACGAGTCGAATCCCGATGCCAGCGTGCTGATAATCCGCGGCGCCGGGCGCGCGTTCTCGGCCGGCTACGACTTGCAGGGCACGCAGCATCCCGGCGCAACGTTCACCGTAACCAATGATCGGCTCGGCCTGCAAAAGACGATCGAGCGATGGCAGCGGCTGTGGTCGATTAACAAACCCACGATCGCGCAGGTGCACGGATACTGCCTGGCGGGCGGCACGGAGTTCGTCGGTCACTGCGACATAGTGTTCGCCAGTGAGGATGCGCAGTTCGGGCATCCCGCGGGCCGCTCGCTTGGCATCCTGCCGACGATGTCGATGTGGCCGGTGCTGATGGGCCCGCGCAAAACAAAAGAGTATTTTTTCACCGGCGACTACATGTCGGCAAAAGAAGCGCTCGAATGGCACCTGGTCAATCGGGTTTTCCCCAGGGACAAGCTCGAGGAAGAGACAATGAACTATGCGCGCCGGGTCGCGATGGTGCCGGCGGAGTTGCTCATGCTGCACAAGGCAGCGGTGAATCGCTATCTCGAAATCCTCGGGATTCGGGCGGCCGAGCAGTCGGCGGCCGACATCGACGCGATCGCGCATCAGACCGATACGGTGAAGGACTGGATGAAGGCGAGCCGCGAGAAAGGCCTCAAGGGCGCACTGACGGATCGCGACCGTCCATTCGCCAAGAAAGCCTGACGCATATCGACGGCACAAGATTGTTGGTGGATTGGAAAATGGTAATATCGCGCCATTGTTGATCGTGCGAGGAGGAGAGAATGATCAGATACGCATTGATCGGGGCAGCCGCCGTTTTTGCAGTCGGGTGCAATTCTTCGCCGTCACAAACCCCCGAAAATACCGTCGGCGGCGCCAATGTGGTTTCTTCCGCGAAAACGCCGATGGCGAAGGCGACGACCAGTCTCTCGCTCGACTGGGGTGCTAAAGCGCAACCCGGCCAGGTCGCGATCGCCGACGTATTGAGCTACGGCGGTCCGAAAACGACGATCACCGCGCCGGCCGGCTGGCAGATGATTCGCGAGAATTCCACAGCAACGACGCGGCAGTCGCTGTATTGGCATGCGATCCAGACCAACGACCCCCACCCGGCGACATGGACATTCAACGAGCCGGTCGATGCGCAAGGCGCGGTCCTGTTGCTGGATAATGCCGCGGTAGCCTCGCCGGTGGATATGACAAGTGGCAACACCGGCTCCGGCGGCACGCTGACAGCCACGCCGGTTGTGACCACCACCGATGGGGATTTGATCCTTAGCTTTTATGCCACCGATTTTCATCTCCCGGGACTCGTCCCACAGCTACCCGCCAATACGCAAACGCTAATGAATCAGGAAGCGGCGTCGTACGAATTCTGGATCCTCGCGGCCTATCAGAGTCCATTCGGCGCGACCGAAGACCAGGTCAGCAGCGCCGCGCAGCTTTTCAACTGGGTCGCCGCGCAGGTTGCGATAAAGCGGGGCAACGCTACCGCATCGCCACAGTGACCGTCGACGTACCTAAACCGCACGCCGGTGCGAGCCGCCCGAGCCTGGCGACCAGCCGTGAATTCTTCGCGGTGGCGGTGATTGTCGTGGTCGCGGGATGCGCCATCGTTTTCCGGCACCGATGGATACTGACGCGTCTCGACATAGTTTCGGGAATCGTTGCGCTGGGGGCGCTGGCGTACTCATTCAGGCTCGTCGATCCCGCGCCGATGACCGATGAGGCAATAAAGCGAGACGAGCTACTTTCTCAGATCGCGGTCTTCGTGGTCTTCCTGGCGTTCTATGCGATAACGGCGGGCTCGGATACCAGCCCCTACAATGCCCACGTCCGCCAGGCCTTTGCCCTCATCCACGGACACACTTACATCGACGCGCCGAATTACATCGAGCATGCGCAGATTGGGCCATTCAGCTATCAGCTTCATCCGATGCTGCCGTCGATCCTGCTGATACCATTCGCGGCAATCTGGGGCATGAACACAAACCAGACGATTTTCTCGATCGTCATTGGCGCGCTCGACGCCGCGCTCGCCTGGCGCCTGCTCGGGCGTCTTAGCCTGACCGTCAGCGCGCGAGCGTGGCTCACGGTTTTTTTTGGCGCGGGCACGATCGTCTGGTACGAGACCGTCCACGGAACGAGCTGGGGGGTGTCGATGGTAGTCGCAATAGCGATGACGTTGATCGCGCTCGATGAGACGTTCGGCGAGAGGCGCCCTGCGATCGTGGGGATCTTCGCCGCGCTCGCGGCGCTGGCGCGCTACGATCTGGCGTTCGTCTGGCCGATTTATCTCGCGCTGCTCTTCATTCGGGGGCGCAGCATTCGTGAATTGACGTGGTTCATACCGGGCTGCGTGGTGGTAGCGGTGGTGTACGTTACGTTCAACGAAATTCGCTACCACAGCTTGTTTGACCGCGGTGTATTCATCTTTGCCCCGCCGGGAACTCATCTGTTTGGATGGCGGTACTTTATCGGCAACTTCGGCACGCTGATCTTCATGGCACCGCACTCGGACGACACGTTCCCGTACATCCATCCGACCTTTGGCGGCCAGGCCCTGATTTTCACCAGCCCGGCGTTTATTTTGGCTTTGCGGCCGAGTTTCCGGCGAATCCAGACCGCGGTCGTCGCCGTCGCGGTACTGATCGCGATGACGCCGAGCCTGTTTTATTTCACGAACGGATTCGCGCAGTACGGCACGCGTCACTATCTGCACACGTTTCCATTCCTTTTGCTCCTCGTGGCGTTCGGTGTGGACCGGCGGGCCGATCAATTGACGCGCATCCTAATCGCCTTGTCGGTCCTGATGATTGCGTTCGGCGTGTGGCATGAAAGATTCTATGGGCTGACCGTATAAGCGTGAGGTGGCTTCGTTGGTATTTACCTCCAGGACGACGATTGCGATCAACTGGCGCCGTGCCGGCTGGTTCTTAGTCCAGTAGGGTGGAACGTCCGCCGGAATCAAGGCTGTCAGCAACAGCCCCGGCTGCGTCTCCCCCGATCTTTCTTCTTTCGCGGGCAGAAGCGAAGTGGCTGACTCTCGGTTCCCTGGCGTTCGCGTTTGTCTTTATCTCTCCGATCTTTTTCGACGGTTCAGTCTCCGGTGCGCCGATGGCCAGTTGGTTGCTGGCTGGGCCCATACTGAGATTCAACGGTGGGCTTCCGGGCGACATCGATCGCGACGTGTTCATGCAGTTGCGATGGGTTCCGTACTATACGCTGGCGCATTTCCATCAATTCCCGTTCTGGAGTCCCTACAAGTGCGGCGGGATGACGATGATCGGGAATCCCGAAGGCTCGGTGGTTACGCCGTTCATTTTGCCTTACCTGCTGTTCGGCATGGCGCCGGGCGTCATTCTCGAAATTTTCCTGCATCTCGCGATCATGTTTGCCGGCGGCTACGTGCTGGGTCGCGAGTTCGGCCTTCGCCCACTGGCAAGCGTAGCGCTCGCAGCGATGTTTCCCTCGAGTTCATGGCTCTCAATACATGTCGGCCAGGGCCATCTGAATTTCCTGTCGATAGCTTACACTCCATGGGTGCTCGCGTTGTTCCTCGCATCGTGCCGGACCAAGCGATGGTTCCCAGCCTTGCTCGGCGGATTGCTTTGCGCGCTGACTTTGACGGAAGGAAACTACGGATTTGTCTTCACCGCGATGCTGATGGCGATCCCTGTGATCGCTCTTACAATCTTCGGCCTGAGTCCTAGACCCCTCGCTGCAGCACTCTTGATAGGAGTGTTCGCGCTTGCGTTCAGTTCTCTTAAGCTGATTCCCACTGCCGAGTCGCTCAGGATATATCCGCGCGAATTGATGATATCATGGCAGAGCTGGTGGAGCGTCTTAGTATCTCTTTTTTCAAGATACCAGGATATTAGTCACCCGCTAATGGCCTCTTGGTTCTTTTCCGAATACGCCGGCTACATCGGCGCGCCTTTCGCAGTGCTTGCCTTGATAGGAGCTGTCAGCGATTGGCGGAAAGCGTGTCCATGGGTGTTGGGCGGCATCATCTTTCTCCAGCTCTATCGCGGCGATACCAGTCCTGACGCATTGGTTGTGTGGCTGCGCAAACTTCCGCTCGGCGGCAACATCGGGTTGTGCGGACGCTGGGTGGTTCCACTGGTGTTTTGCGTCGGCGTATTGGCTGCACTGGGCGTACAGGCCCTATGTGATCGGCCCGCAATATGGGGAGCTAGGCTGGCTCTCGTCATGGTCACGGTCGGCTTGATCGACGCGTGGTTAGTATGTGCTCCGAACTATCGCTACGTGTTCCGGTCTCCCGCTCCAGCTCCACCGGGGTCGAAAACCTTTCGCCAGTACTTGAACGGCCCAACAGGTGGAATGGTCGCTGCCAACCAGAATAACATGGGCGCCGTGCACTGCGGATGCTGCGGCTACCACATCGTCCTCGACAGAGTGCGAGGTTATAACGAGCCTGGCTATCGCGGTGAGGTCTACCTGCTTGGAGCGGGCCAAGTGAAGCAGACCCTGTGGACACCCAACCGTCTGAGCTACGAGGTAGACGTGGCCGCTCCGACCTCACTGGTGATCAATCAGAACATGTATCCGGGGTGGCGCGTAGTTCAAGGAGACGGTGAAATATATTCAGAGGGCGGCCTGATCGCTGTGCATGTTCCTCCCGGACACCAACAAATCGAAATCTTGTATAGGCCCACGCACATTCTCTGGGCATATTTGTTCACCTTCCTAGCGACGGCAGTATCGGTCGGGGTCTGGCTGATTGAAAAGAGACTCGAACCGCCACAGCCGATTTCTTGCTGGCCCGGGAAAGAGCGATGACGCGAAGTATCTCCGACGGGGTAAACGTCTTCCTCGATCGAGGGAAGTTCACCAGGACTGAAGCGATTGCGGTTGGTGTCGCGAGCGTCGTGTTCTCGCTGGTGTTCTGCTATCGACTGGTTTTGCATCTCTCGATTGCGGGTACTGTCAACGACTGGGATTTCGTCAGCGCTTCTCAATGGGCCGCATATTGGACTGTCGACCAATACCATCAGTTTCCATTCTGGAATCCGTTTTTATGCGGTGGTATGCCGCTACTTGGTGATCCCCAGTCTCATGTGCTGACCCCCGGATTCTTTCTCACGATGATGCTCGGCCCGGTAGTTGGCCTGCATCTCGAAGTTATTCTCTACTGCGCGATCGGATGGGCCGGGGGCTATGTGCTGGGTCGAGTGCTCGGATTGAGGCGCATTTCGGCAGTCTGCACTGCTACTGCCTTCGCCGGAAGTTCGTGGTTTTTCTTGCGTACTTCAGAGGGCCAATTCCCTTTCTTGGCTTTTGTGTATCTACCATGGATACTTGCGGCCGGATGGGCAGCCTCGGATCGCGCAAAACTTCGATACGCGGCGGTGTGTGGCGCGTTGATTGCGGTCAGTTTTTTTGAAAGCGGCCCATATCCGCCACTCTTCGGAGGTCTCACGCTCGCGCTGGTGATGGTTGGTCGAGCCGCGGTGCGGCTGAGCGGGCGTCCGCTGATCGCGCTTATAGTCGCGTCGTTTTTCGCCGCCGGTTTCGGCGCGATCAAGTTTTTGCCCGCGACGCAGGTAATGGAATCGCATCCCCACCGAACCGACGCAGGGTACTCGAACACAGTCGAGGCGCTCGGTCGAGCGTTGTTCTCCCGCAATCAGGATCACAATCGATCCTCATTGAACGGATGGGGCTTTTGGGAGTCGGGTGCATACGTGGGCTTGTTCGCGTTGATCGCGGTGGCTGCGTTGCGCTACCCGCGCAGCGCTCTGCCGTGGGTCGTCGCTGCAATCTTTCTCTTCTATGCGGCGCGGGGATGGACCAGCCCGAACTGCCTCTGGGCCTGGTTGCATAGAATACCGCTGTTTTCTTCGACTCGTCTGCCGTCGCGCGTTCTGATTCCATTCGTGCTGATGGTGGCGGTGTTGGCCGGTATCGGCATCGACGCTGTGTGCAGTCGCGGCTCGCCCGTGGCATTGGCCGTTTCGGTGTTACTTGTGATCGTAGGCGGTGTCGATTTGCTGGCTGTCGGTCCTCCCAACCTGAGCTTCGCGTTGTCGAACGTGCCCGGTCCCGGTCCGACGCATGGTGAGTTCGCGCAATTTCTGCGACCACCCGCGGTCGCGCAGTCGGCGGTGATTCGAGATCATCAAGGTGTTGTGAATTGCTACACGGGCATGGATTGGCCTACCGACGTTAAAGGATGGAACGAACCCGCTTTTCGCGGAGAGCAGTACTTGCTCGGCCGGGGCTCCGTGACGCTGACGCGATGGACTCCCAATCGCCTCGAATACGCCGTGGATGCGCAGGCCCCTTCGGTGATGGTCGTCAATCAGAACTACGATCCATCGTGGCGAGTCACGTCGGGCCCGGGACAGGCATTTTCCCAGGGTGGATTGCTCGCGGTGCGGGTGCTGGCGGGAAAAAGCCGAATCGTCCTCAGATACGTCAGCATCGCGGCAATTTGCGGGATGATAATTTCAACACTGACCGCGTGCGCCGCATTTATGCTGATCCGATGGGAGTCGCGACGGCCGGCAAGCTAGAGATGGCCGAGCCGGAGCGGGAGTGGCGCCGACTTCGCGACAGGGTGGGAGTCACGATGGCTCTGGCTCGCTTATGAAACGCGGCCGCTCCGAGGCGCGTAATTTTGACACCTGACTAGCCAAAAATCTCTCACGCTGGCACACTCAATCCGGCAAGCTGGAGATGGCCGAGCCAGGGGTGGGGAGTGGCGCCGACTTCGCGACGGATGGATTTCCAATGCATGGGATAACCGACCCCGCGCATATCGCGGATATGCTGGCGACGTGGGGCTATCTCGGCATCTTCATTGCCGTGTTCGTCGGTAACCTGGGGATTCCCGTGCCGGAGGAAACCGTGATGCTCGCCGCCGGATTCCTGGCCGGCCGCGCGCTGCTCGATCTGCGAATCGTCTATATTGCGGTAGTCGCGAGCGCGGTCATGGGCGACTGTTGCGGCTACGTCATCGGCCGCACGGGCGGACAGCGCGTACTCGTTCGCCTCGCGTCCGCCTTCCCCTTCCTGCGCACGCGTTACGACCGTCTGCAACTTTTTTTTCAGACCCACGGCAGCAAGGCCGTGTTCATGGCGCGATTTATCACCGGCGCGCGATTCATGGCGGGCCCGATGGCGGGTGCGTGCGGGATGCCGTTCTTCCAGTTCCTCGGATGGAACGTGCTTGGGGCGATCGTATGGTGCTCGCTGGTCGTTACGGTCGGCTACCTGGTGGGCGACGAGTTGTATCGCGCCATGAAGATGGCTCATCAGGCGTCGCGCTGGATTGGGTTGGCCGCGTTTGCCGTGGCGATCGTGGTTGTCGTCTTTTGGTGGAGGGACCGGCATCCTGCGGTATCGCGGCCTCAATCGTAGCCGCGTATGCGGCTGCGCCGCGATGGCGACGCTCGCGCTCGCGCTGATTGGATGCCAGCCGCGCACGCGCATCGCTCTCCATTATCTTCCGGACTTCGTGCCGGGGGCGCAGAACATTTTTCGTCCGGTCCGAATTGCGGTGCCTCCGACGACCGGAAATTTCGGCTCCGGCGATTCCAGCGTCGGCATGATCTACGCCGCCGACGGCGCCCCGCAGACTCCGCTGGTGGTTGCCGATGCGGCCCGCGCGTTCAACAACGGGTTGATCAAGGGACTGGCAGACGCCGGTTTGGCGCCGGGCGCGCTCGACTTGAATCCGGGCGACGGCAAGCCGCCCGAGGGCTCGGATTTCATCCTCAGCTCCGAGCTTGAACAACTCGAAGTGAACAAGCGGTTCGGAACGAACCAGACCCTGCACGGCCAGTACTTCTCGATGAAAGCCGTGGTGCGGGTAAAGTTCGAGCTCAAGAATCGCGATGGCAGCGTGCTTTACTCGGACGAGATCAGCGGCATCGAAAATGAACCGCCAAATCCGGTCGGCGCGGAGGTCTTTCTGCCGCTCGAGACCGAACCCGCCGAGTCCTTGTCGGTTGCATTGTCGCGCGCGGTCGGCTTGCTGATGCTGCGGCCGAGATTTCGCGACGCACTGCCGATGCGATCGGTCGAGGCGAGGCCCGCGTCGAAGTGAGCGGCGAGCTTCGCTCGACCTACAACGGGAAGCGCTCGCCGACCATTTCTTCGCTTTTGCGCCATAGGTCGTTGGCGTGGGCGAGGTCGAGAGCATACGAGCGGACACCGGCCCGCGAGGTTGGGTCGTCGTTCACCTCGCAGACGTGACAGTCTTCGCAATAGCGCCCGCCAACGGCGTCGGCCGATGCTACAAAACCGGCCCATACCGAGGTTGCAGAGCCTTGCGGCACTGACTTGAAACGAAACACCGGCGCCTGCGCCCGACCCATGCTGATTCGCGCCCTCATCTGCTCGATGAGTTCAGGCGTGAGATGGCGCGCGAGCTCGGTCTGGATTCCGCCGGGATGGATTGACGTTGCGCGCACGCCGCGTCCCTTGAGCCTGCTGTCTAGCGCCACTGCGTACAGAATATTTGCGGTCTTCGAGCGGCCGTACGCCGCAAAAGCCTGATAAGGAGTTCGCTCGAAATTCGGATCTTCAATGTTGACGTCGCTGATTTGATGGCCCGCCGAGGAGAGCGTGACGACTCTAGCGCCGGGATTCAGGAGCGGCACGAGCCGATTGACGAAGACGAAATGCCCCAGGTGATTGGTTCCGAATTGCGTTTCGAAGCCGTCCTGCGTCTTGCCCTGCGGACACGCCATTACGCCGGCGTTAGCGATGATCACGTCGAAGGGTTTGGGGCGTGCCAACAAATCGCCGGCCGCCTTGCGCACGCTGCTGAGCGAAGCGAGATCGACTTCAACGAGATCTACCGCCGGGTTGCCAGCATCCGCGAGAGCGCGCCGTGCTTTGGCAAGGTCGCGCGCGGTGCCGACGACGGTGGCGCCGTGCGCGGCGAGCGAGCGGGCGGTCTCAACCCCCAAGCCGGCCGAGACGCCGGTCACGAGTACCCGCTTGCCCGAAAGATCGATGCCCTCAAGAACCTCATCGGCGGTCGATTCGGCTGCGAAAGTCTTTGCCATTGTGCGTCTCCCAATCTCCAAAAGTTCAGATCGTTTTTCGCCCTTAAACAGATTTGCCCTTGCGCGATTCTTCAAGGCGGCGCAACTCGACGCGGCGGATCTTCCCGCTAACCGTCTTGGGCAGCTCGTCGATGAATTCTATCTCGCGCGGATATTTGTAGGGCGCCGTCACGCGCTTGCAATGCTCCTGTAGTTCCGTCACCAGCCGATCGCCGGGCTCGGCGCCGGGCCTCAGCTTCACGAAGGCCTTGACGATCGAGCCGCGATCCGGGTCGGGACTCGCGACCACCGCGGATTCCATTACCGCGGGATGCTCGAGCAGGGCGCTCTCCACTTCGAACGGCCCGATTCGATAGCCGGCCGAAATGATCACGTCGTCGGCGCGCCCGACGAACCATAGATAGCCGTCGGCGTCGCGCGTGGCCTGGTCGCCGGTCAGGTACCAATCGCCGTGAAACACGCGGGCGGTCTCTTCGGCATTTTTCCAATACTCGAGAAACAGCGACGGCGGCCGCTCGGGACTCACCCGCACCGCTATTTCTCCGAGCTCGCCAACTTTGGTCTCGGCCATTTCGTTGTCGACTACGCGGACATCGTGACCCGGAAAGGGCAGGCCCATCGAGCCCGGCTTCACCGGCATCGCGGGCATGTTCGCGGCCAGGACGGCCGTTTCCGTTTGTCCAAAACCGTCGTGAATCGTGAGTCCCAGCCGCTCGCGCCAGACCTCGATCACTTCCGGATTGAGCGGCTCGCCCGCACCCGTGCAATGCCTCAGTTTCGGGAATGAGTAGTCAGTCAGGTTTTCCTTGATTAGTATTCGATACTCAGTCGGCGGCGCGCAGAAGGTAGTAACTCCGTAGCGGCCGATCAGCTCGAGCTCTTTCGCCGCATCGAAGCGGCCGTTGTACATGAACGTCGTCACGCCGTTCATCCACGGCCCGAACAGGACGCCGTATGCCGCCTTGGCCCAGCCGGTGTCCGACGTCGTCCAATGGAGGTCGCCCGGCCGCAAGTCCAGCCAGTTAAGCCCCGTGAACCGGTGACTGTAGGTATAGCCATGACTGTGCAGAACCGCTTTCGGCTCCATAGTCGTGCCGGAAGTGTAATAGCAAATCGCCGGCTCCGACGATTTCGTATTCGCGGGCTTGAACGACTCCGACGCGCTGCTCATCTCTTCCTGCAAGCTCATCCAGCCGGTGCGGGCGGCTCCGGCTATCAGGTAGTGCTCGAGGCTGGGGCATTGCTTGCGCAGCTCCGCGATCATCGCAGCATTGTCGAAGCCGGCGATTATCGCGCGCGCGCCAGAATGATTCGCGCGGTACACCAGGTCCTTCTCGCGCAGCATCGAGGTGCACGGGATGACGATCGCGCCGAGCCTGAGCGCGCCGATATACGCCGCCTGCCAGAGCGTGATTCGCGGCAGCACCAGCAGGACGGGATCGCCGCGCCTGATTCCATGCCCGGCGAGAACGTTGGCGATGCGCCTGGATTGGCGCGCGATATCCGCGAAGGTCAGCCGCGAGCGCCGGCCCTCGCTGTCTTCGGACAGGATCGCAACCCGGCGCGGATCTTCGGCGAACTTGTCGATGGCCGCGGCGAAGTTGAAATGCTCCGGCGTCTCCCAGCGGAAGTCGTGGTACGCGCGGCGGTACTTCTCGAGCGTGTCGGCCTTTATTGAATCAGTCATCGGCGCGAATTCCCGCGCGGCGCGCGCTCCACCGGCGTTTGCGAGCGCTTCGCCGCGGCCTTGATATACTTCACCGTCACGGGCGACAGATCGTCGCGATCGACGCGCACGTCGATTATCGCAAACGATTTGCATTCGTGCGCCGCGCGCAGCGCATTTCTCAGCTGCTCGACCGTGGTCGCCTCGAATCCTGCGCCGCCCCAATCGCGCGCGAGCTTCGCATACGGCCAGGGCGGAATCTCGAGCAGTTCGCGGCGCTCGGCAATCGGCCGGAAGATGCCCCATCCGCCGTTGTTGATCAGCACCACGATCGGATTCACGCCCTTGGCCGGAGCGTGGGAAATTTCCGGCCCGGTCATCTGAAAACCACCGTCCCCGCACAACACCAGCGGCCGAAGACCGCTTCCGATTTGCGCGCCAAGCGAGGCCGGCACCGCAAATCCCATCGAAGCGTAAAACCCCTGCGCCAGGTAGCCGCCGTTATGCGGCACCCGGATGTCGAGCCCGCCAAAGAGCATATCACCCGACTCCGCGACCACCAGGTATTCGCGCTTGTCGGCCAGGAATTCGTTGACCGCGGCCAGGATCTCGTTGACCTTGACCGGCTTGCCGTCGCGCGCGGCAATCTCGCGAAGATTGTCAGCGTAGTGAACCTTCTCATGATGAAGCCGCAGCTTCTCGCGCAGCAACGCGCGCGCGAAATCGCGCACCCCGGCGTCGGTGTAGGTGTGATACTTCACCTCGACCTTGCGATCGACCGCCCACACGGTTCTGCCTTGAATCACGTGCGGCGGACGGTTGCCGAAGTTCATGTCGGTTTTCAGACATCCGAGGTTGAGCACGAAGTCGGCAGCGTCCATCCGTGCGACGATCGACGGCGGACTGATCGGGCCGACGTGCACGCCCATGTACAGCGGATGGTCCATCGGGAACGCACCCTTGCCGAGCACCGTAGTGAACACCGGCGCGCCCATCTGCTCGGCCAGTTCCACCAACTCATGCGACGCCTTGAAGCGATGAATCTCGATGCCGGCGATCAGCACGGGCTTGCGGCTGCGGTTGAACATCGCGGCGGTCTCATGCGCCGCTTCCTCGACCTTGCGGGTGTCGGATTCCTGGAAGTGCAGCCGCCCGTCCCATTCGATCAGCTCCTCGGGGATTTCGATCCGCCGGTCAACCATGTCGCGATGAATCTCGACGTAGCCCGGCCGCTGCTCGGCCCAAATGGCGCGCACGACGCGATGCAACTCATCCGCAGCGCTGCGCGGATCGGTCAGCACGGCACAGGCGCAAGTCACCTCGTCGTAGATGCGGCGCTGCGATTCGATCTCGCGGGCCTGGTGATGAATCAGCGTGCCGAGTTTGCGTTCCTCCTCGCCCGGGCCGCCCGAGAAAATCAGAATCGGCACGCGTTCCGAGAACGATCCCGCGACCGGATTGACCATGTTGTGGCCGCCGGCGCCGTAGGTCACGCAGCTTACGCCGATTTTCCCGGTCGCGCGCGCGTAGCCGTCGGCTGCGAATCCGACCCCCGGCTCGTGCGACAGCGTAATGATTTCCAAGCCGTGCTTGCGGCCCAGCGCGAAAAACAGCTTGAGCGCGAGGTCACCGGGAATGCCGAAGACGTGCGACACGCCAATCTTGCGGAGGTAGGCGACCAGGAAATCGCCCAGCGCCATGTGTCTCTTCACTCCGCCTGGCCCTCCTCGATCGCCGCTAATTGTAACAAAAACGCCCCCTGGGCAGGACATCTTCGGCCCTGCGCTGTGCTAGAGTATGATGTTGTCGGGTTAAGTTGATGTTTCGATCGATGCTTCGCATGCAATTCCTCGGGCCGATGCAACTGAGCCGGCTGGTGATGTACCTGCCGCAGTTCGTCCGTCTGTTCTATCGGCTGATCACCGACGAACGCGTGCCGATGCTGGCGAAGATGGAGCCGTGGATGGGTTTGCTGCTTATGCTGACGCCCCCGGCGCTCGAGCTCGACATGATTCCGATCATCGGCGAACTCGACTGGATCCTTATCGGCTACCTCTCGCTCAAGATTTTCATCTGGCTCTGCCCGCCCGACGTCGTGCGGGAACACGTCATCCAGATTGGCCGTGGCGAATAGCGCACCACGCTGATGCGACTCCGCGTAATCCTGATCAGCCTCGCTGCTGTCGTTATCGTCGCGCTGGTGGCGCTGAGCCTGGCCGACCATCTGCTGGTCGACTACCTGTGGTTCGGAGGACTCGGCTACCGCGGAGTTTTCGATACAACCGTCGGCGCGGAAATCGCGATCTTCGCGATCGTTTGGCTGGTCGCGTTCGTCGCGATCTTTGTGAGCGGGTTGGTTGCGATCGGCTCGAGCCACGACCGCGAGCGGCTGCGCGTGGTGCGCCGCCCCGACGAGATGGTCGAAGTTAATCTGCCCGAGCTGATTCGCGCGCTCGGCGAACGCGTGCCGTGGCGCGTGATCGTCGCCTGCGGCGCGGCCGTGCTGGCGCTATTCGCGGCGCAAGGCGAGGCCGGCAGCTGGGATACCTACCTCAAGGGTCTCTACGGGGTGCCGTTCGGAATCGTCGAGCAGGCGTTCGGCAACGATATCGGTTTCTACGTCTTCACGATGCCGCTGCTCGAGGAAATCCGCGATCTGTTCCTGATGCTCATCGTGCTGGCGGCTGCGATCGCGATCGCGGTCTATTGGGCGCGCGGCGCGCTCGACTTCAAGGAATCGCCGCCGCGCGTGTCGCCGGGCGCGGCGGGACATCTGTCGGTGCTGCTGGGGCTGTTCTTCGTGCAGCGGGCGATGAGTTACTGGCTCGGCCGCTTCGACTTGCTGCTGCATACCGACGGCGTGGTATTCGGACTGCGCTACGTCGATCGCATCCTGTGGCAGCCCGGGTTGTGGCTGCTGGTGGCGCTGTCGCTGGCGGCCGCCGTGATGTGCATGTTTAACGCGCGCGAGGGCGGACTGAGGATTCCGGTCGCCGCGTTCGTTGTCGTGTTCGGGCCCGCGCTCATCATGAATTTCATCCAGCCGGTTATCGAGCGCTTGTGGGTCAAGCCCGACGAGCTTCGGGTCGAGCGCCCGTACCTGCAACGCAACATCGAGGCGACCCGGCACGCGTACAAGCTCGACACCGTTGACGTGAAAGCGTTTGCGGGGCAGGGCACGCTCACGCCCGCGGCGCTCGGCGAGGACTCGGCGACGGTCAACAACATCCGTCTGTGGGACCCGCGCCCGTTAATCGACACCTACCGCCAGTTGCAGGAAATTCGCACCTACTACGATTTTCGCGACGTCGACATCGATCGCTACTGGATAGAGGGCAAGTACACCGAGGTGATGCTGTCGCCGCGCGAGATGAACATCGACCAGCTGCCCGACAACGCGCAGACCTGGGTCAATCAGCATCTCAAGTTCACCCACGGCGCGGGGCTGGCGATGAGCCCGGTCAACCGGAAGGACACCGAAGGGATGCCGGTGTTCTATCTGAAGAATATTCCGGCGGTCTCGGACGTGGGGCTGAAGGTTACCCAGCCGGCGATTTACTTTGGCGAGGAGCCCGACAATTACGCCGTCGTCGATGCGGCGACGCCCGAGTTCGACTATCCGCAGGGCGCCGACAACGTCTTTTCGTATTACGCGGGATCGGGCGGCGTGCCGGTGGCGGGTTTCTTTCGCCGGCTGCTGTTCAGCATCTTTTTTCGCGACATCAATCTGCTCGTCACCGAGAATATCGTGGCGAAGAGCAAGATCATGATCCGGCGCAACATCGCAAACCGAATCGCGTATATCGCGCCGTTCCTGAACCTCGACCGCAATCCATACGCCGTGATTCTTAACGGGCGGTTGGTGTGGATCGTTGACTGCTATACCACCAGCGATCACTACCCGTACTCGCAGCGCAACGCCGACGGGATCAACTACATCCGCAATTCGGTCAAAGTGGTGGTCGACGCGTACACCGGCGAGACCAATTTTTACGTGTCGGATCCCGAAGACCCGATAATCAAAACGTGGCAGCGCATATTCCCCGCGTTGCTCAAGCCGATGTCGGAGATGCCGGCGGAATTGCACGCGCACATCCGCTATCCCGAAGATTTTTTTCTGATTCAGGCCGACACTTACCGCACCTATCACATGACCGATCCGCAGGTCTTCTATAACCGCGAGGATCTGTGGGGATTTCCGCGCGAAAGCTACGCCGGACAGACGGTCCCGATGCAGCCCTACTACGTGATCATGCGGCTGCCGGGCGAGCCGCAGGCGGAATACATGCTGATGCTGCCGATGGTGCCGTCGGGACGCGACAACATGATTTCGTGGATGGCGGCGCGCTGCGACGGCGCGGATTACGGTCATCTGTTCGAGTATTCATTTTCGAAGGACAAACTTTTTTACGGTCCGTATCAGATCCAGGCGCGCATCAATCAGAACCCGGAAATTTCGCGGCAACTTTCGCTGTGGAATCAGATGGGTTCGAAGGTTTTGCTCGGCAACCTGCTGGTGATACCGATCCAGGATTCGCTGCTCTACGTCGAGCCGCTGTTCATCCGCGCCGAGAACGGACAGTTGCCGGAGTTGCAGCGGGTGATCGCGTCGTACAGCGATCGCGTGGTGATGGGCGATACGCTCGACCTTACGATGGCGGCGCTGTTCACCAATCAGGCGCCGCCGGCGCCGACGATCGCCAAGGCGATCATCAATGAGCCGGTCCCGCAGCCGGTCGGCACGGGCGCGCCCAAGGCTGAGATGGGGAGCGCGGCGCAGCACTACAATCGCGCGATGGAGGCGATTCGCGCGGGCGACTGGACGGCGTTCGGCGCTGAGATGAAGCAACTCGGCGACGAGCTGTCAAAGGCGCCGGATTCCGGACACCAATAGACCCAAGCGTGCGCGCGCATCGCGAACGATGCGGGTGCGCCCATATTTTCCGGGCGTCAGTGGTGACTGCCTGAGGTGAGAAGCTTCGCGGCGATCGCGCGCTTGGCGTTCCCCTCCTCGCGGTTGCCCTGCTCGTCGAGCGCATGGCCCCAGTTGTTGTACGCCTCGGCGTAATCAGGTTTCAGCTCTGCGGCCTTCTGGAACTTGGGCAGAGATTCAGCGAATTTGCCTTGAAGGGCAAGCGCGACGCCCCAGTGGTTGTACGCAGCGGCGTAATCAGACTTTAGCTCTATGGCCTTCTGGTATTTGGCGCCGGCCTCGGCGAATTTGCTCAGATGGTAAAGCGCATTGCCCAAGTTGTCGTAGGCCTCGGCGTAATCAGGCTTTAGCCCGATGGCCTTCTGGTACTTGGTAGAGGCATCGGCGAATTTGCCCTGATGGTAAATCGCAAGGCCCCAGTTGTTGTAGGCCTCGGCGTAGTAGGGGTTTATCTCGGTGGACTTTCGGAACTTGGTGCTGGCATCTGTGAATTTGCCCTGCCTGGCAAGCGCGATGCCCCAGTTGTTGTACGCCTCAGGGTAATCAGGCTTCAGCTTTGTGGCCTTCTGGTACTGGGCGCTGGCATCGGCGAATTTGCCTTGATCGGCTAGCGAAATGCCGCAGTTGTAATACCCGTCGGAGTCGTTAGGGTTCAGCTCTGTGGCCTTCTGGTACTTGGCGCCAGCCTCGTCGAATCTTTTCTGATTGCGAAGCGCAGCGCCCCAGTTGATGTACGCCTCGGCGTAATCAGGCTTCAGCTCTGTGGCCTTCTGGAACTTGGCGCCGGCATCGGCGAATTCGCCCTGGTCGGCAAGCGCATTGCCCCAGTTGTTGTACGCCTCGGGGTCGTTAGGACTCAGCTCCGTGGCCTTCTGGAACTTGGCGCCGGCATCGGTGAATTTGCCCTGATGGTAAAGCGCAGTGCCCCAGTAGTTGTACGCATCGGCGAAATCAGGCTTTAGCTCTGTGGCCTTCTGGCACTTGGCGCCGGCCTCGTCGAATTCGCCCTGATGGTAAAGCGCATGGCCCCAGTTGTTGTATGCATCGGCGAAATCAGGCTTCAGCTCTGTGGCCTTCTGGTACTTGGCGCCGGCATCGGCGAATTCGCCCTGGTGGTAGAGCGCACTGCCCCAGTTGTTGTATGCCTCGGCGAAATCAGGCTTTAGCTCTGTGGCCTTCTGGTACTTGGCGCCAGCCTCGTCGAATTCGCCCTGATAGTAAAGCGCATGGCCCCAGTTGTTGTATGCCTCGGCGAAATCAGGCTTCAGCGCAGTGGCCTGCTGGAACTTGGCGCCGGCATCGGCGAATTCGCCCTGGTCGGCAAGCGCACTGCCCCAGTTGTTGTACGCATCGGCGAAATCAGGCTTTAGCTCTGTGGCCTTCTGGTACTTGGCGCCGGCATCGGCGAATTCGCCCTGATGGTAAAGCGCAGCGCCCCAGTTGTTGTACGCCTCGGCGTAGTCCGGCTTTAGCTCAATGGCCATCTGGTATTTGGCGCTGGCTTCCGCAAATTTGCCCTGCTGGTAAAGCGTAAGGCCCCAATTGTCGTTGAATAAATAGGCGTCATTGGGGTCTAGCTCTGTGGCCTTCTGGTACTTGCTGTAGGCCTCGGCGAATTCGCCCTGAATGGCAAGCGCATAGCCCCAGTTGTTGTATGCATAGGCGAAATCGGGCTTTAGCTCTGTGGCCTTCCGGTACTTGGTGGCGGCCTCGGCGAATTTGCCCTGTTCGTCGAGCTCATGCCCCCAGTTGTCGTATGCATAGGCGTCGTCCGGCTTTAGTTCTGTGGCCTTCTGGAACTTAGCGATCGCATCGGCGAATTTACCCTGCACGTCCAGTGCATAGCCCCAGTCGACAAAAGCGAAAGCATCTTTAGGGTCGCGTTCTGTTGCCTTCCGAAAATATTGCTCACTAGCCTTTGGACCCTCTTTGTCGGCCACGTACACACCCAGAATATACGGGTCCGTCTCGGCCATCACATCCCGCGCGAGTGGAGACAGTGCCTCTTCTGGATTTGCAGCGGTAATCAGATAGAGGGTGGGTGCAATGTTGTCGCCGGGGAAGTGGCGGACAACGACTCTCAATTGGGCGGCGGGTGTTTTGCTATCGCTAGTTTTGCCGCCGCTGGGGTTGTTGTCCGTGGTTGGACGATCCAGCGTCACGTCAACCATGATGCGCTCGGGGGGAAAATGAAGCACTTGGCGAACTAAGAGAATAGCGGTCTTCAGCGAGACGTTGGCCTCGGGAAGTTGCACGTCCGAAAACGGCAACTCAGCATCGATTTCAAATGGGTGTGGTTGCCGTTCGATCCATTTTTCCGCTTTGTCGATCTCCGTGATTCGGTCCTTGATTCTTCTGGCGACGACCTCGGGGGTGTAGCCTTGGTCCTGATATTCCTTGGGCAGATTGACGACGTCGAGCACGGGACTATTGTTGCAGAGCTCCTGAATCACGCTGACGCCGACGATAAAGATCAGCACACGAAGGGCGAGGTGAAAGAAGCTCAGGTGCCCGATGCGGTGGATCGTCTCGCCGTAGAGCGAGGTTGCGAGGCTGCGAACAAATGACCAGAGCGCGCGGGTCAGGCGTCCGGCGAACGACCGCCTACGCTTGGGCAGTGGAGGTTGGGGCGGAGATTCGCCGCGTGACTGAATCGATTTCTTTGCTTCCATCGCAATTCACACATTCAGGCGGCGCTCGATCTCCATTGCCGCAACCAACAACCGAGCAGGAAAAAAGCCGATCGCTATTCAAAACTCCATATGCGAGGAAAAGTCTAGAGCCCCGCCATTGATCTCGTAGTGTCGCCGGCTATCGGTAAAAGAGGTCACTTGGAAAGATCGTGCGCGCGTATCGCGAACGACGCGGGCTAAGCTGAGCCTCGGCCCCTATCCTTGCGGGAAGGGGAACAATCGCACCCGAAAGAGTTTCTCTCGCAACAAATTGTTCTTTGCATAACTGTACGCGCGCTCCATCTGGGCGTGCTCGCTTAGAACATTGCGTTTCCTCTGTCATCCTGAAGACGGAGCCAGCGAGTTGGCAAACGTACTGAAACAACGCAATCAACTGGCGGTTGTCGCACCACGACCTGCGGTGCGTCAAACATCTTTCAGCGATCGGATCGGCGCTATCGCCGAGCTTGGCGCCGCGACACTCGCGGCCGAGCGATGCGCGATCGCGTTTCCCGCCAGTGGCGTGGGCACCGACGACGTGGTGTTCGCGCCGCACGGCGATTCACGATGGGACGCGGTGGTGAATGCGGTCCTCGTTGCGCTCGAGAATCGGCTCGGTGACGCGGTCGCGGCAGAAGGGTTGAAGCGAGCGCGCGGCACGCCGGGTTCAATCGAGTCGATTGAAAGGGTTGCGCTGAGTGCGCGGGGAATCGGCGCAATCGCGCGGGTGGATAAAATGGACGGGCGCCAGATAGCCGCGTCGGCGTTCACCGACGGGGTGAGCGCGGTGCGAATCGTGATGGTGGCGCGGGCGGATCGCGCCCGCGGCGAACTTGAAGCATCACTTGAACTTATGGCGCGGGCAGTTTTCGGCGAGATAGCGCTGGCCGCCGCGCGCGGGTCGCTTGAAATCTGGCGGACACACGGCGCCGAGAGCGGCCGCCAGGCCGTCGAGGCAAAGCGAGAGTTGCTCCGCGAACGGGCGGCAACCAATTACCTGGACAAGGCGGTTGCGGCGGCGCGGCGTGCGCCGCCGACCCATCGGTTCAGCCGTTTCGGCGAACTCGTCGCGGGCGGCGCCGGCTTCGATCAATGGGTGGTTGCGGTCGCCGACGGTGGCGCGTTGGCGATGGCCGCATCGTCGTCCGGGCTGAAGGAATTGGATTTGGGTGAGGCTGACAGCGCACTTGCGGAAAGCTTCCGGCGCCGCATCACGATTGCACGCTGGCGCGATCGCGACACGGGCATCGTCGATCGCGCCCAACAAGCTTCCGAAGACAGAATGTTCGTTGGTTCGTATGTGTGTATCCCGTTCGAGGCCGGCGCGATCGCGCTGGCCTCGCGCGACGGGCGCGCATCCGCGGCCAGGGCTGAGGCGATTGTCGAGCGGCTGGCTCCAATCGCAGCGAACTGGGTGATGGAGCGGGAGGCTGCGCGGCGGAGCCTGCTGGTGCGCCAGCTCGCGCTCAGAATGTTTGCCGCGATCGACGAGGAGCGCGCCAGAATCGCACGCGACCTGCACGACGATCAGGCGCAGTTAATTGCGGCGGCGAAAATTGCGCTCGATGGCCGGCGCGAAGCGGCGCGCTCGATCCTGAAGCAGGTCGAGGAGGAGTTGCGCCGCAAGACGCGCGAACTTCGTCCGATGACGATCGGAGACGCTTCGCTCGACGAGGCAATCGAGTGCGAGTTCGCGCGGCTGCATCGCGCGGGCGTAACGGCGAAGTTAGTTCACCTGGTTCACGATGGCGCGACGGAAAAAATCTCGCGCCCGGTGCAGCAGCTATGCCTCCAGGTCGTTCGCGAGACGCTGTCCAACGTTATTCGGCATGCGCGCGCGAAGTCGGTCCAAATCACGATCGAAAGCACCGATGCGGCCGCACGCGTCTCGGTTACTGACGACGGCTGCGGTATCGGCGCCGACATCAAGGGCGACGGGACTGGCCTGGCGGGTACACGGGAGCGGCTGGAGTTGATGGGCGGGAGCTTGACGGTGGAATCGCGGGCAGGCCGCACGACGGTCGTCGCCGAAATTCCGGAGTCCGCGTGATGGAAAATCACAAGCGGATTCGCGTGCTGCTCGCCGATGACCATCGGATCTTTCGCGAGGCGCTGCGGATGGTGCTCGCGGCCGAGTGCGAGGTGGTCGCGGAAGCATCCGATGGCGAACAGGCGGTCGCGACTGCCGCGCAACTGAGGCCGGATGTGGTGGTGATGGACGTCGGGATGCCGGGAATCGGGGGACTTGCCGCGGCGCGTCGAATCGCCAGGGAAGTGCCGGCGTGCAAAGTGCTGGTGCTCAGCCAATACGACGACGAGGAATACGTGTTGGAGGCGTTTGGCGAAGCGGGCTGTGCGGGCTACGTGGTCAAGACCGACGCGGCGGCCGAATTGCTGAGCGCGGTGCGGGCAGTTCACTCCGGGCGGCGGTACCTGAGCCCGACGATCGCGCCGATCGTGCTCGCGCGGCTGCGGGCTGGCGCGCCTGCGGACGCGTCGCACGCGGCGAATCCGACCAGACGCGAGCGCGAAGTGCTCAAGCTGATAGGCGAGGGCGCGACTACCAAGGAGGTCGCGCAACGACTCGGCATCAGCGTGAAGACAGCGCAAGCGCATCGCGACAACCTCAAGCAGAAGCTCGAGCTGCGCTCGACGGCGGCGATGGTGCGATACGCGATCAAACACAAACTGATTCGCATCGATTGAGCACCGGGCGCCGACCGGGTAACAATCCGCAGCAGGAGCAGCTTAACGATGGCAGAAATAGGACTCTTCGAGGCAATTTACTCGGCGCGATCGCTCAGGCGATTCAAACCCGATCCGGTTCCCGACGATGTAATCACCAAGGTGCTCGACGCGGCGATTCGCGCGCCGTCGGGCAGCAACCAACAGAGTTGGGAGTTCGTGGTCATCAAGGACGCGGCGCAGCGCAAGAGGATCGGCGACGTGTATCGCAAGGGCGGCGAAATTTTGATGGCGCTCTACGCCAATCGCGTCAAGCCCGCGCACATGAGCGAGGAGGCCTACCGAAAACTTAGGGCGTCGGCAACCTACCTGCTCGATCACATGGCCGACGCACCGGTGCTGTTGATCGCGTGCCTGAAACAGACCGCGCCGGCGGGAGCGCCACCCAAGCTTCCGCCCGAGGTGGCTGCGGCGATGAAGCGCCTGGCGCGGATCTCAGGCTCGAGCATCTATCCCGCCGTGCAGAACATTATTCTCGCCTGCCGCGGACTGGGTCTCGGCACGGTGCTCACGACGATTCATGCCTATTTCGAAGACGAAGTGAAGGCGATATTGGGGCTGCCGCCCGAAGTGCAGACGTACGCGCTGATGCCGATCGGATATCCGCAGGGAAAGTTCGGACCGATCAAGCGCCGGCCCGTGGGCGAGGTCGCGTACCTGGACAAATACGGCAACCATTGGAAGAGCTGAGCGCGGCTCGCATTACGGAAGCGATCGAAGAGGCGTCCGGGATCACCGGGCGCCTCGTTTTTTGTCGCGGAGTATCAGTGCGCTTCGTCGCGAAGATCCTCGGTGACTTTACCGGCGAGGTGCCGGACCTGGTCGTGTTGCGAGAGCAATGAGGCAAGCACCGCGGGGTCGGGCTTGCCACCGAGGCGGTACGCGTCGGCGGCGTGCGCGAATCGTTCGTAGGCGTTCAGCAGGTTTACGAAATCGCGATGCGAGCGGAGCGACGACTCGCGGGGCGTCGATGATGAGAACGCGTTGGCCTTGTTGAAGGCGTAGTAGAACTCGCCCATCTCCTCGGACGAAAGTTGGCGATCGTCGAGCTTGAAATAGGTGCGGCAATAGTCCGCCAGCTTGTCGGACAGATCGGAAAGCAGCGACACGTTCGCAGTCATCGTGCGATGGTAGTCGGACGAATAGCATGCGGTGACCGCAGCGATGGCAATCGCGAGAAAAAAGACGGGCCGGCGAAGAGCGGCCCGCCGAAGTGATTTCAACAAAACACGACCACGCCGTTTCAGCCGAGATACTTTTTGAAGAACGCGATGGTCCTGGCAAACGCCTCTTTGGAATGCACGGGATGGAACGAGGGACGATCGTCGCACATGAAGCCGTGATCGGCGTCCGGGAAAACGACCACCTCGGCGGGCTTGCCGGCCTTTTTGAGCGCAGCGCCAAATTCCTCCGTTTCGGCAATCGGAATGAACGCGTCCTTGCCGCCGAAGAAGGCCAGCACCGGGGCTTTGAGACCGTCGACGTATTCGATGGGCGGCTTCACGCCCGGCTGCCGCGACTTCACCATCCCGCCACCGTAGTACGGCACGGCGGCTCTGACAGCGGAGTTGCGGCACGCGGTCAGGAAAGCGATGCGACCGCCCATGCAGAATCCGACGGTACCGAACGCGGGCTTGACCTCCTTCAACGCCTTGAGGTGATCGATCGCGGCGCCCATGTCTGCGAGGATTTGATCATCGTTGACCGAGCCCATCAGGCGAAAGGCGCCGGGCATATCGGTGTAGGCGACGACGTTGTTGGGTTGGCGAAAGTAAAGATTTGGAGCGATCGCGACGAAGCCTTCGGCCGCGAATCGATCCGTGATGCGTTTGATGTGATCGTTGAGGCCGAACGCTTCCATCACGACGACCAGCGCGGGCCAGGGACCTCCGGACGCGGGGCGCGCGAGATGCGCCGGCATCTGCTCGACGCCGGTGCGTATCGATACTTCATTCGAGACGACTTCCATGACTGAAACCTCCCTGAAGAGATTCGCGTCCGCCGGCAAGCGGGCCGCGATCGCGGATGGCGTTTGACGCCGCCGCCGATCCGGCGATCTTTCTCGCATACAACGAGGTTCGGCTCAAGGCCGCCCGGGCCGTCTCGCGCCGACCCGCCGCGCGCCGCTAGTATTGCTCCGCCGGTCGATCAGTCCAGCGTGGCCGGCCTGATATTGCGATGATCCCGCTTCGCGACAACGCCGCGCCGCGCCGCCTGACTCCAATCAACAGCGCGCTGATCGCCGCGAACATCGCGGTGTTCGTCCACGAACTGTCGCTAGGCGCGGGCGTAACAGCCTTCGTGGGCAGATTCGCGATGGTGCCGGCGGCGGTCACGCGCGCGCTTTCGGCCAACGCGCTCGGATGGCACGAGATGGCCGCGCATCGCAACGCCGGCGCGCTCGCGCCGTTGATGACGACTGTCACGTCGATGTTCATCCACGGCGGTTTCTGGCACGTCGCGGGCAACATGCTTTATCTCTTCATCTTTGGCGCGGCCGTCGAGTATCGGATGGGCGCGTCGCGGTACATAATCTTTTATCTGGCCGCGGGAATTGCCGCGGCGCTCGCGACGGTGTGGATGGCGCCCGAGTCGAGCGTCCCCGTGATCGGCGCGAGCGGCGCGATTGCCGGCGTGCTCGGCGCGTACTTCATCCTCTACCCGCGCGGGCGCATCCTGACGATTATTCCGATCTTCATCTTCGTCCAGTTCGTCGAAATTCCCGCGGTCATCTACCTGTTGCTCTGGTTCGCGGTGCAGCTTTACGCGGGAATCGAACAAGGGGGCAGCGCGGCGACGATGGGGGGTGGAGTGGCGTGGTGGGCGCACGTCGGCGGCTTCATGTTCGGCGTGGCGCTTGGCCCGATGCTGGCGGTGAATCGTCCGCGCCGGCGACGATAGGGGCGATTGTGCATTAACTGTGGACGGTGTGGTGACAACCGTTGGCTTGCGGCTGGAGTAATAGTTGTAAGCGGTCATCGCATGGGAAATAATTTGCGCTCCTGGAATTCAGAGCGCGCGGTCGGGAGGTGGTGGTCAGGTGGCGGTTTCGTCGGACGATATTCTAAAGCGCGTTCCTCCGCAGAATCTGGAAGCAGAACAATCGGTGCTGGGCGCGATTCTGCTCGACAACGACGCGATTAACCACGCGCTCGAAATCCTTGCGGCTGAAGACTTCTACCGCGAGTCGCATCGCGAGATTTTCCGCTCGATGGCGGAGCTGACGGACCACATGCAGCCGGTCGATGCGATCACGCTGACGGACGCGCTGCGCACCAAGGGTGTGCTCGAGCAGATCGGCGGCCCCGGCTACATCGCGGAGTTGGCTTCGATCGTGCCGACGGCGGCGAATGTCGCGCACTACGCGCGCATCGTGCACGAGAAGGCGGTGCTGCGCAGCCTCGCCTCGATCGCGACCGACATCGCAAGTTCCTCCTACGAGGCGCCGTCCGACGTGGACGGTTTCGTCGATGAAGCCGAGCATCGCATCTTCGAGATTTCCGAGAAGCGGATCAAGCCGTCGTTCCATACGATGCCCGAGCTGACTCGCGAGTCGCTGAAGATTCTCGAACGGCTGTACGAAAACCGCGAGATGATCACCGGCGTGCCGAGCGGGTTCATCGATCTCGATCGCATCACGGCGGGCTTCCAGCCGTCGGATTTGGTCATCATCGCGGCCCGCCCGAGCATGGGCAAGACGGCGCTCGCGCTGAACATAGCAGCCCACGCCGCGGTGGACGCGGACCCGCCGATTGGCGTCGCGTTTTTTTCGCTGGAAATGTCGAAGGAGCAGCTGGTGCTGCGCATGCTGTGCTCGGAGGCGCGGGTGGACAGCGCGCGTGCGCGCCAGGGATTTCTGGGCGAGCGCGACTTCCCGAAGCTGGCGCAGGCGGCGGCGCGGCTGTCGGAGTCGAACATCTATATCGATGACTCGTCGGACACGACGTCGATCACGCTCAAGGCGAAATGCCGTCGTTTAAAGCGCGAGCGCGCGAAGAACCTGGGCCTGATAATCGTCGATTATCTACAGCTGATGAGATCCGCGCGGCCGGGCGAGTCGCGCGAAAAGGAAATCGCGGAAATCTCGCGCTCGCTCAAGGCGCTGGCGAAAGAACTCAAGGTCCCCGTGATCGCGCTCTCGCAGCTCAACCGGCAGGTCGAGTCGCGCGAGAACCGGCGTCCGATGCTGGCGGATCTGCGCGAGTCGGGCGCGCTCGAGCAGGACGCCGACGTGATCGCATTCATCTACCGCGAGGAAATGTACAAGGGCAAGGAGAGCAAGGAGCCGGGCGTGGCCGAGGTGATAGTAGCCAAGCAGCGCAACGGTCCCACCGACACGGCGAAGTTGACTTATATCAGCAACTACACGCGGTTCGAGAACTACACGCCGGAGACGGGGGTGTTCGAGGATACGGGGAACTAGAACGAATCCAGTTCGTCGTCCATCGGTTCTTGCTTGGTCACCGGATGCGACGACTTGACGAGCAGCGCCTGACGCCCGTTGGGTGCTTTATCGATCTGGTAGTCATCGAGCGTGAACTTATCGATCGCAAACGGCAGTCCCTCCGAGGCCGGGAACGACGGCGCGTCGCAGACCTGGAAATGCAAATGCGGCTCCGTTGAATTGCCGGTATTGCCAAGATGCCCGAGCACGTCGCCGGCGTGAACCGTGTCGCCGACCTTCACCTTGAGCGTGCCGGGCCGCAGATGCGCGTAGGCGGCGAAATGTCCGTCGCCAAGCTCCTGGATGACGTGATTGCCGGCGAGGGTCTCGTAGGTCATCGGCACCGCGAGCTTGCCGCTGTTTGGGACGTTCTCGGGAATCCCGTCCTTGATCTCGACGATCTTTCCGTTCGCGACCGCTTGAATCTCCTGATCCCATGCATGATAGCTGCTGCTCTTGTGCTCATCGCCGGTAAACGATTTGCCGTCGGCGCCAAGCTGAATCCAGTCGATCGCATAGCGCTGGCCGATATGAGGTTGACCGTTTACCGGAAGCATCGCGCGGCGATGCGCCGAGGTGTTGGACGGGCCGTTGGCGGCGAGCCAGTTCACCCCGCGAAGCGGAGCGCGAATCACGATCGGATTGTCCTGGTTTATCGGGAGCGTGGCGGCATGAATTGTTCCTGAGCCGCTGCGCTCGCCGTGCTGTTCGATCGTAATCGCAGTATAGAAGGTGTCCGGATCGCTCTGATCAGAAATCCAATCGACAAAGATGAAGAAGATGCCGGTCTGGCCCGGCTTCAGGACCGGATCGTTGGGCTTGCCGGCGTCGCCGCCCGTGGCCGGCACGAACATCGCGGCCAGTTGCATCCCACTGTCCGACTGATTCACGAGAACTTGGTCGCCGTCTTTTCCCTGAACGTCGAGCCTGGTGATTTTCAACGGAGTCTTGCCGAAATTCGTGACGTATAACTCGTAAGCGGAATGCTCGCGGCCGGCGCCGTCGAAGATTTGCGCCTGGGACGGGTATGGGGTCGCGACGACGCGCATGTAGAGCGGATCATTTTCCGGCGCCGGGGACGGCTTATCCTGGGCGAACGACGATCGTGCGAACGCAAACGAAATCAGTGCAACGAGCATCAGCAGCCGGAATCGATACATCGTCTGTTTCTTATCCCGCCGAAGCGGCGACACTTCAGTGCGAGGTCTTGTCATCATCTGAAGGCGGAACGGGCGTGCCGGCTGGTTCTGATGCTGCATCGGAGGGGGCGGCGTCGTGCGAGGACGGCTGTGCAATCGCGGCGGAATCCTCGGGATGAGTCTCGATGCCTTCCACCGGCCCGGTTGTCGCCTGCTCGACGGCGCGCTCGATCTCGCGGAACTCCGAAAGGTCGGGCAGGCTTTCGAGATCTTTCAGTCCGAACAATTCGAGGAACTCATCGGTGGTCTCATAGAGCATCGGGCGTCCCGGTGCGTCCTTGCGCCCGGCAATTTTTACGAGCCGGTGTTCGAGCAGCGTTTCGAGCACGCCGCCGGTGTCCACGCCGCGCAACTGTTCGATTTCCGGGCGGGTGATGGGCTGTCGATAGGCGATTATCGCGACGGTCTCCATCAGCGGGCGGCTAAGGCGCGGCGGCCTGGCGGCGAGCAGCTTGCGAACATAGCTGGCGTGGTCCTTGGGCGTTCGCATCTGGTAGCCGCCGGCGACTTCGTCGATCACGATGCCGCGGTTTTCGGCGCTGTACTGAGCGGCCATCGCAGCCAGCGCCTTCTGCACGGTCGCACGCGGAATGTCGTCGAAGACCGCGGCCAGCCGTGCGAGCGAGACCGGCTCGCCGGCGGCGAACAGCAGGCTGGCGAGAATTGATTTCAGTCGCTCTTCTTCCACTCGGCCTCCATTGATCCCGCGGCGGCGCGCTCGAGAAAAATCGGGCCGAAGCGCGCTTCCTGAAATGCGCGAACTTCGCGCCGGCGGATCAACTCGAGCAGCGCCATGAAGGTTGCGATTACGACCGATCGATCGCCCGCATCCTCGAACAGTGCGGCGAACTGGACTCGGCCCGCGCCTTCCAGCGCACGCATTATGCGCGGGATACATTCCGCCACCGGGATGTCGCGCAGCTCGATCGAGCGCGGGCGCTTGTCGGCGACGCGCTTGAGGACCGCGCCAATCGCCTCGACCAGGTCGAAAATCGTAACCGTGTAGTGTTTGGCGTCCGCGTCTTCGGGCGCGGCCTCGCCGGGCGTGGTGAACACGTCGCGGCCGAGCAGGGCGCGCTCGGCGAGCTTTTCCGCCGCCTCGCGATAGCGCTGATATTCCAGCAGCCGTTCGACCAGGTCGCGCTTGAGCTCCTCGGCTTCCTCGGTGTCGGCGAGCTCCGGATGCGGGAGCATCGCGAACGACTTGATCAAGAGCAACGTGGCCGCCATGACGAGGTACTCGCCCGCCACGTCGAGGTTCAACTGGTCGAGCAATTCGAGCCATGCCAGGTACTGATCGGTGACTGCGCTGGCGGTGACATCGTGCGGATCAAGCTCGGCGCGCTTGAGCAAATGGAGCAGCAGGTCGAGCGGGCCCTCGTAAAGCGGGAGCCGGAAGCGGACCCCGGCGTCGGCTCCGAGTCTCGGCGGCGGGTTGGCTTCGTCGCTCAAAGTTGCACCATCCAGGAGATCGCACCCAGCGCCATGTTCATGACCGGATAGATCGCGACATCCAGCCAATGCGTATACAGCAGCAACAGCAATATAAGGAAGCCGTAACGCTCGGTCTTTGCGTAGGCGTGCGCGGCCGCGAGCGGCAGGATGCCGAACATCACGCGCCCACCGTCCAGCGGCAGCACGGGAAAGAGATTGAAGACGCCGAGCTCGACATTGACAATCACCGACGCGCGCAACATCAGGGCAAGCGGTTGGGCGACGGTGAGGCCGAAGGAGCCGTGCAGAAACGCCGGCATCATGCGCAGAAGAAGTCCGCTCACGATTGCCAGCACGAAGTTCGTCAGCGGCCCGGCGGCCGCCACCTTCATCATCCCGGTCCGCCCGCCGCGCAACACGCGGAAATTGACGGGGACCGGCTTCGCATAGCCGAGCACGGGCAGACCAAACAGATACAGCCCGAACGGCAGGATAATCGTGCCGAAAAGATCGATGTGCGAAATCGGATTGAGCGTGAGACGTCCGGCGCGAAGAGCGGTATCGTCGCCAAGGCGCAGCGCCACCACGCCATGCATGACCTCGTGCGCGATGATCGCGAACATGATCGCCGGCGCGACGATACAGACGTTGGCGATGGTTCCGTTCAGATCGCCCAACTCAGTCCGTGCCTTCCGCCACGCTCGCGCGGGTCGCGCGCGGATGAAACGTGCGATGCACCTTGCGCAAGTGGCTCTTTGAGAGGTGGGTGTAAATCTGCGTGGTCGAGATGTCGCTGTGGCCGAGCATCTCCTGCACAGCGCGCAGATCGGCGCCGCCCTCGAGCAGATGCGTGGCGAAGCAATGGCGCAAGGTATGCGGGCTTACCCATGCAAGGCGCGGATCGGCGGCGGCCCATCCTTTGAGGGCCTTGAAAAATCCCTGCCGGGTCATCGCGCGGCCGAGCCTCGTGACGAAAACCGCGGAGACGCGACGCGGAACTTTTTTCCCGGCGCGCGTCGCGTCGCCGGATGGACCCAGAATTTCATCGCGCCGCTCCAGGTAGGCCTTGAGCGCGCGAATCGCGGCGCCACCCATCGGCACCATCCGCTCCTTGCCGCCCTTGCCGAACGCGACGACGGCGCCGGCCGCGAGATTCACCTGATGCAGCTGCAAGCCGACCAGTTCCGAGACGCGCAGTCCGCATCCGTAGGCGATTTCGAGCATCGCGCGGTCACGCAATCCGCGGGCATCGCGCGCGTCGATCGCGTTGATGAGATTTTCAACGTCGCCGGGCGACAGGGTACGCGGGAGTTTGCGCGGATGCGGCCTGAGCTTCAAGGCCGGCGCGGGATCGCGTTCGATGATCTTCTCGTCCACCAGCTCGCGGGCAAGGCCGCGCAGACTGGCGAGATGGCGGCGCTGCGAACTGACCGCCAAACCCCGATCCGCGAGCGATTCGAGATAGGCGGTCAATGTGGCGGCGTCGAGTTGCGCCGGCGTCAGCCCGATCTCGCGGCACCACGATTGAAAAACGCCGAGGTCATGCGCGTATGCGTCCATCGAATGAGGGCTCAGGCCGCGCTCGACCGCCTGGCGCGACAAATGGCGATCGATCAGCTCGTCCCAGCCGGCGGCGCTCACGCGGTCGCTCCTTCGGTGGGATTCTCTTCGACCTTTTCGAGCAAGGCGGCGCGCAGCTCCCGCATCCGATCGAGGTGTTCGATTTTAACGCCCTCGCGATCGCTTACGTAAAAGACATCGAGCGCCTGATCGGCGTTGGTCGAGATGCGCGCGAGGTGAATCCGCAGGCCGAGCCGGAAGAGGGTGTGAGTGATCGCGAACAGCAGTCCGACGCGGTCCTGGGTGAAAACGTCGATCACGGTGAATTGCTCGGAGGTGCGATTGTCCACCGTGACCTCGGTCGGCACGTGGCGCACGAACTTGCGGCCGGCGCTCTGCACGTGATGCGCCGCGGCGACCAGCGCGGCGATGTCCTGCTGGCCGGTGATGACGCGCTCGAGGTCGCGCTCGACGCGCAGCCAGCGGTCCTCTTCCATCGCCATCGAGCCGGCGGCCATCTGATGCGACACACGAAAGACGTCCATCGCGACTCCGTTGGTGCGGGTGGTGATTCGGGCCGACAGGATGTTGAGATTGTTGGCGGTCAGCGCGCCCGCGATCATCGAGAAGAGTCCCTGCTGATCGCGCGTCACGACGATAAACTCGCTGAACTCCAGTTCGGGGAAGTGCCTGATGCGGCAGACCAGCGGGCGGTCGGTGAGCGAGCGCATCAAGTCGAAGTGCAGCGGAATGTCGGCTTCGGGCACGGTGAAGAAGTAGCGGTCGGGCATCTGGTCGAGGAACGCGGTGAGGTCGGAATCCGGCGCCGAGGCGGCGCGCAGATTCTCGCGGACGCCGGCTTTGACGGTGGCCAGCCGGCGCGCGGGATCGACCGCCTCGCGATCGCCCTGCTCGAGCACCTTGAGCGCGCGCATGTAAAGATCGCTCAGGAGCATGTCGCGCCAATTGTTGTAAACCTTCGGTGCGACCGCGCGCATGTCGGCATAGGTGAGCAAGTAAAGCGCCTTGAGGCGATCGATCGAGCCGACGGTGCGGGCAAATTCCTCGACGGTAGTGTGATCGTCAAGGTCACCCTTCTGCGCGATCTGGGACATCATCAGATGGTTGCGGACGAGGAACACGACGAGGTCGATTTCCTCGCTGTTCAGTCCAAGGCGCTGCGACACTTCCACGGTCAGGCTGGCGCCGCGCTCATGATGGTCATGGCCGTGGCCCTTGCCGATGTCGTGCAGCAGCAGCGCAAGGAACACGAGCGGCAGCTGGTCGAATTCGCGCACGACCTCGGTGAGCAGGAGAGTGGAATCCTTGAACTCGCCGGTGCGCAGGCGTTCGAGATCGCGCACCGCAACCAGCGAATGCCGATCAACGGTGTAGATATGGTAGAGGTCGTGCAGGACGCGCGCGTAGAGGTTGCCGAACTCGGGGATTATCGCGCCGAGCACACCCGACAGATGCATCGCTTCGAGCGTTTCGGCGACCCGCTGGCGCGCGGACAGAATCGTCATCAGGGCGGCGGCGACGCGCGGGTCTTTGCGCATGTCGTCGTCGATCAAATCAAGATTGTCGCGCACCAACTGGTACGTGCTGCCTGAAAGGCTCACGTTCTGCGCCTGGCAGTCCACGTAGATCGCGATCAGGTTGAGCCGATCGCGTTTGAAAAAATCGGGCGCGGCGATGCACAGCAGATTGCGCTGGACGATTACGCCGGGGCGAATCTTGCGGGTCGGCGTGCGCCGAAAAAATCGCCCGCCGGGACTGTTCTCGACCACCCGCGCGATCAAGCCTTCGGCAAAGCGATGGACCGTCGACGCGTGCTGGTAGTACGCGCGCATCAAGGCGGAACCGGCAGCCTGTCCGTCCTCGGGCTTGAAGCCCAGCATCGGCTCGATCCGTTCCTGCATCTCGAAGGTCAGCTGATCGAAGTGGCGCCCGGCCAAAAAATGCAGCGAATTGCGCACTCGCCAGAGGAAGTCGCGCGCCTCGATCACTTCGGCCGCTTCGGGCTCGGTGATGACGGCCTTTTGCACCAGCTCTTCGAGCGAATGCACTTTGTATTTGACCTTGGCCAGCCACATCGCGGTGTGAAGATCGCGCAGCCCGCCTTCGCCTTCCTTGATCTGAGGCTCGAGCAGGTAAACCGAATCGCCGAACTGGGCGTGACGTTTGCGGCTTTCTTCGAGCTTGGTGGTGAAGAACTTGTCCTGGTTGCGATTGAGCACGTCGGCGATGAGCAGCTTGTCGAGATCGGCGTAAAGCTTTTCGTCGCCGCATAAGAACCGCGCGTCGAGGATCGCGGTTTTTTCCTTCAGGTCCTCGTTCGCCAGCCGCACGCATTCTTTGGCCGTACGAACCCCGTATCCGACCGTGAGACCCGCGTCCCAGAGCGCGTGCAATATTATTTCGGTGACAACTTCGACGTATGGCCCGCGCTTGTAATCGTGCAGAAACAGCAGATCGACGTCGGATTGCGGATTCAGCTCGCCGCGCCCGTAGCCGCCGCGCGCGACCACCGCAATTGTCTGGTTGAGCTTGGTAAATCGCAGGTCATGTTCCGCGTCCGCATAATGGAACAGCGCACGCATAAGATCGTCCATCGCCGCCGTCATCGCGGTCACGATCTCATTGCCGCTCGCGCCGGCGAAATGGCGCTCGGCGAGCTCGGCGCGGATCGATTCGAGATAGCCGCGGGCAATCGCGCCGGGCTTCTTGCTCGCGGCGAATTGCGCGAGCAGGGCCTCCTGGCCGCGCGGGCCGCGCTGCGAGGACTCGGGAGTTGGCACAGGCTCGGCGCGATTCGCACCCGGGACGAGGCTCACAGATTTCCCACCGCCAGATCGGCGTTGAAGTAATGCGCTACCGCGGTGGCGACGGCGCCGGCGAGCACGTCCTGGTAAACCGCCGACTTCAGCCGCGCGGCTTCACCGGCGTTCGACATGAAGCCGCATTCGACCAGCACGGCCGGCATATGCGCGCCGACCAGCACGTAAAATGGTCCCATCTTCGCTCCCAGCGCATTCACGTTCAGTCCAAATCCGGCATCGAGATCGGCGACCGCCTGCGCGTCGATCATCCTGGCCACAGAGGCCGCTTCCGGCGCCTTATAGTTCTGGCGCAAGTCGGTCAGGATGTAGTTTAAGTTGGAGGCGTCCGGTGCGCCATAGCCGTCGGCGCCGGCGTTCTCCATTCGTGCGAGGCGAATCGTGGCCCGGTCGGTGGTGTTGTTCAGGTAATAGACTTCGATTCCCGTGGTCGCGGTGTTCGGACTCGAATTGAGGTGGATTGAAACGAACAGGTCCGCACCGGCGCGATTGGCAATTCGCGTGCGCTCCGCGAGGCTGATAAATACGTCGGTCGAGCGCGTGAGCTCGGCGCGGATGCCGCGGGCTTCCAGAGCGGCTTTCAGGCGCGTCGCGATTTGGAGAGCGAGGTCCTTCTCCACTGCGCCGGCGGACGATTGTGTGCCGGGATCGTAGCCGCCGTGACCCGGATCGATCATCACCAGAAAATGACCCGGCTGACGATTGTCTTCCCTCGCATTCGAGGGCACGGGCGCGATTGGTTGCGCGCGGAAGTCGGGACGAGGCTTCGGCGCAGGCCCGAATGCGACAGGGCGCGCGGCTGACGGAGCGGGGCGAAGCGGGGCGTCATCGTGAACGATCATCGGGGCCGCGATATTCGGGTCAGCGCCCGCGGATGCGACCCGCAGCACTATTTCATTTTTGCCTCGGAACCGCGCGATCGCGTAGTCGGCTTTGCCGATTACCTCGACGATGATTCGCGACCTGCCGCCGGCCGACTCGATCGCGCGCACGCTCGCAATTGGCGCCGTTTCATAGCCGTACAGCGGGCGCGGAGGGATCGCGATGCGCGTGCGCGCCAGCTCGACCCACAGTTCGCTGCCGTGGGTGCTGAGATCGAGCGGTGGAGCGGGGCCGCTGAATTCGAAATGCAGTTCGAGAGTCGGTCCGCGATGCTCGATTCGCGCGGAAGTCAGGGCTGACGCGGGAAGACTGGCGCCGACAACGGCCGGGGCAACCATCGCGCCGATCGTCGCCGTCGCGAGCGCAACTGCCATCATTCCCCGCATCACCGCAAACCTCCGCCCAGCACTAGGATAGCGACCGGTTAAGGTGATCGCCACGCCCCCGCAGGGGGCCCTTACATCATTTGAAACACGTTTCGGTGCGACATAGTGTTCTTCCATGTGCACGCTTACCGATGAGTTCGTGGTTATCCAGGACGCCGACCTCGAATACAATCCGAGCGATCTCCCTGCACTGATCGCACCGCTGGCGGCAGGCGAGGCGGACGTGGTGTATGGCGTGCGCCAGCATGACAGGGCGGCGCGGGGAGTGAGTGGATTGTGCGCGTGGGACAGGACAGCCTGATGAGATAAGGCTTTAGACTGGTTGATAGCATGGCGGCAGAAGCTTCACGAGTTCCCTGGCGGCCCCGAGTGCTGCGCGATCGCGCGAGTTGGGCGATCGCACTTTTCTTTGTGTTTTTGCTGGCAGTCTTTTGGTCCGTCACGCGCGTCGTGATGCTTCCTGACGGCCATCTCGAGACCTACACTCCTCATGTGATTAACGGCGACGAGCCGCACTATCTGCTGGTCGTCAACAGCATCCTTTTTGATCACGATCTCGAGCTTCAAGATGATTATCTACGCGCGCAATGGGGTCTCGATGCGGGCGGAATTCGGCTCCCGGATCATCACACCATCCTCGTAAACCGACGGACAGGTCAGCACGGTCTCTGGTTCCAGCATCGTTTCGATCCAGGGCTGGAGCCGGGTACCGACGTATATGAAGTCTCCTCGCATCCGGTTGCGTTTCCCGCGATGGTCGCCGCGCTAATCGCGCCGTTTCATCCCACGATGGACGAAGTACAGGGCGACGCGAGCCTGGTGATGGTCCTGGTTTGCTGGCTGGGCGCCATTTTTACCTATCTGTTGTCGCGTCGGCTCGGAATGGGACGCGGGGCTGCGCTGCTCGCCACCGCGCTGCTGGCGTTTGCCAGCCCGTGGCTTGCGTATACTCGCTCGTTCTTCTCAGAACCCGTGGCCGGCGTCGCTGCGTTGATCGCGCTGTGGGCGCTGGAGGTTGACAGGCCCGCAACCTCGGCGCTGGCGGCCTCAGCGGCGGCGTTCATCAAACCCCCGTTCGCAGTGATTGGCGGAGGCTTCCTCATCGATCGGATCGAACAGAAGCGATGGCGCGACTTTCTCGTGCTCTTTTCGGTGCTCAGCGTCTGCGGGATAGCTCTGATTGCTTTCAACTATTGGCTGGCACGGACCCCGATTATTTCAGGCAATCAAGCCGGTCCCTGGCCATTTGGCCCGGACACCGCCCCAGATTTTTCTCGCCTGAGCGACACCTTCTTAGGCAGCCGGCATGGCTTGTTCGTCTGGGTTCCATGGACAATATTCGCAATCTTTCCCATCGGGCAGGCGTTCTGCTCGCCCGGTGCGCGTCCGCGATTCATCCGTGAGATGTCGTTTCCTATGGTGCTTCAACTGGTTGTGCTGACCGGTTTCATTGGAAGGCCGGGCACCTGCTACGGTCCGCGCTACTGGGTGCCATTTCTTCCGTGGATGGGCGTGGCCGCGGTCGAGACCTTGAGAAAATCCGGATGGGTGTCGAGGGCGACATTTGCAATCCTTGCCCTGGTAAGTCTGGCGTTCTCGATTGTGGGTGCACTCCGATATCCGCAGATGTTCTCGCGATCGCCGTGGTACCTTTGGCCAAGTTGAGAAGGACTCCGGACGGCTGACCGCACTCAGGTGGCTATCCTGAAAAATCCTCCCTTGGCAGCGGTGGGAAGAGGTGTGACGGTAGCCTGATAGCCGAGGCTGGCCCCCGCGGGCGGCCTTAACACTGGGTGCAGGGGTCACCCCTGCTACTTCTCTTGCTTGAGGCGCGCGGCCAGATACCATGCGCCTCAAACCAGCTCGATCGAGACGCGGCGGCCGACCATCGCTGCCGCCCGCTGGAGGCTGGAGAGCGTGATGTCGTTTTTTGGATCAAGCAGTCGGTCAACCTGGCTGCGACTTGTCTTGAGCAGCGTGGCCATCTTGTTCTTGGAGATTCCCTGTTTCCTCATGGCCTCGGCGAGCTGCCACGCGACGACCTCCTTAACCGCCTGTGCTTGCGCCTCTTCAAAGATGCCCTCCTGCTTGAGGAAATCATCGATACTGGAACCCATATGTTTCTTGCTCATCCCTCTAACTCCTTCTGGCGGTTCCGCGCCAATGCCAAATCATCATCCGGCGTTGTGCGCGTTTTCTTGATAAACCCGTGCAATGCGACCAAGTGCTCACGGTAAAGGCAGAGCAGCACGCGCGCCGTCCTCTTTGTCGGCAAGTCCGTCCGGACCTCCCACAGTCCGTTTCCCAACGGGCGGCACAGCGGCATCCCCACCGGCCACCGCCATTGCGCCCGCAGTAGGTCTTTCCCGATGGCCTGGCGCTCCACTTCCGGCAGCTCCTTCAGCCACTCCCGGACAGGCTCGTGTCCCGGCCGCACGCGGTAAAAAATCAGCGGGATTTTTCGCTGCTGGAGGTCTTCGGCCATACCGTATCTTATATAGTACTAGTGTACCTTAAGATGTACAGGTGCAGGCAAGCTATTCATTTGAAAGGCCGAAGCTTGCCCCGGCGGGCGACGGTGGGCTTTCTCTCTTACTTTTCCTGCTTGAGGCGCGCGGCCAGGTGCGCGAGTGCGTTGAGCGCGTCCATCGGCGTCATCCGCTCGACGTCGAGTGCGCGCAACTCGTCGATCACGCGGCTCTCTTTGGGCGAGAACAAACCGAGCTGAGGCGGCGGAGTTGTAGCGCGGCGATCGCGCGCAATTCGCGGCATCCCGGCCTCGTCCAATTCGCCCTGCTCGAGGTTGGCAAGAATTTCCCGCGCGCGGCTGATGATCGAATCCGGAAGTCCCGCCAGCCGCGCCACTTCGATACCGTAACTTCGCGACGACGGCTGCTCGATAACCCGGCGCAGGAAAATCACCTCGGCGCCCCATTCGCGCACCGCCATGCTCAGGTTCTTGACCCGCGGACGCTCACGCGCGAGGTCGGTCAGTTCGTGGAAGTGCGTTGCGAACAGCACCTTGGCTCGGGTCTGGTCGTGCAGGTATTCTGCGACGGCCCACGCGATCGCAAGCCCGTCAAAGGTGCTGGTGCCGCGGCCAACCTCGTCGAGCAGCAGCAGGCTGCGGTCCGACAGTCCCTTGAGCAGGCGCGCCGTCTCGCTCATCTCGACCATGAAGGTGGACTCGCCGCGGCGAAGTTCGTCGCGCGCGCCGATTCGCGTGAGCACGCGATCGATAAGCCCGATGGTCGCCTCGGCGGCGGGAACGAAGCTGCCGATTTGCGCCATGATCGCGATCAGCGCGACCTGGCGCAGGTAGGTCGATTTGCCGGCCATGTTGGGGCCGGTGATCAGCAGGATTTGGCGCGTGTCGGGCTCCGCATCGAGGTCGTTGGGTACGAACTCGCCCGAGCGCATCCCGGCTTCGAGCACGGGATGGCGTCCGTCGCGCACCCGAATCCGAAGGCCGGTGTTGATGGTGGGACGCACATAGCCGCGGCGCCGCGCCACTTTCGCGAGCGACATGATCGCGTCGAATTCGCCCACGGCGCGAGCGGTTTCGAGTATCGTGGCGGCGTGCGACTGCAAGTCGCGGAGCAGCTTCGAGAAGATCTGGAGTTCGAGTTCCTTGAGCCCCGATTCCGCGGTCAGGATCTTGCGCTCGAGTTCCTTGAGCGCGGGCGTGGTAAAGCGCTCGGCGCTGACCAGCGTTTGCTTGCGCTCATAGTCGGCGGGCACGCGCTCGAGATTGGGCCTGGTGACCTCGATGTAATAGCCGAAGATATTGTTGTAGCGCACCTTGAGCGACGGGATGGCGGTGCGCTCGCGCTCGGTCGCTTCCAACTTCGCGATTACGCCACGAGCGCCGGACGCCAGGCTGCGCAGTTCGTCAACTTCGGCGCTGAGTCCAGGACGAATCACGTTGCCGTCGCGGGGATTCACCGGAGGTTCGTCGGACAGCGTCGCCGCGATTTGCGCCGCGAGCGCGGGCATCGGCGAGATCCGCGCGGCCTGTTCGCGGATCAGAGGGCTCTTGAACGCGCCCATCGCTTCTTTCAGTAACTCGTCCGCCTTGAGCGCGTCCGCCAGGCGCAGACAATCCCTCGGCGACGCCCGCATCGCGCCGATTCGTCCCGCCAGCCGCTCGAGATCGCCGATTCGTTTCAGGGATTCCGCCAGCGCGCCGCCCAGGTCGGCATCGAAGAGCTCTTCGGCGGCGTCGTGACGCGCGCGGATCGAGTCGAGCGCGAGGAGCGGATAGGTAATCCAGTTGCCAAGCGTGCGCGCGCCGGCCGCGGTCAAGGTTTCGTCGAGAATCGACAGCAACGAGCCCTTGCGCGCGCCGTCAGTCGAAGCGACGAGTTCGAGATGACGGCGCGTGGTCTCGTCCACCAGCATGTACTCGGCGATCCGGTAAAGACGCGGCGCTTCGAGATGGGCCAGGTCGCGGCCGAAGGTGTTTTCGACATAGAGCAGTGCGATTCCCGCGGCGCGCGCGATCGATTCATGGAGATCCGCGGCGGCGGCTGCGAAACGATTCGAGAACGCGGCGGCCGCCCGCTCGGCGCTGAACGATTCACGATCGAGCGTCGTCACGGGGCAGTTCAAGTCCTTCAGGAGCGCGCCCAACTCGCCGTCTTGTCCAGGGACTTGCCCGGCGACTACTATTTCGCGCGGCGCGATTCGCGCGATTTCCTCGCGCAGCGTGGCGGCCTCGCGAACCTGCGTGGCGAGAAATTCCCCGGTCGAGACGTCGAGTGCTGCCAGCGCGAACCCGGCGCCCTCGGCGCCCGTGACTGCGACCAGGTAACTCTTCTCGGCGGCGGTCAGCACCATCTCCTCGCCCACGGTTCCGGGCGTGATCACGCGGACGATTTGCCGCGGCATCAACTTGGGAGAGCTGGCGTCGGGCGTCCCCTGCTCGCAGATGGCGACCTTGTGGCCGGCTTTCAGCAGTTTGGCGATGTACGGTTCCGCGGAATGGTAGGGCACGCCGCACAGCGGCACGCCGTCCTTGTTGCGCGAGGTGAGCTGAATGTCGAGCACGCGCGCGCCGACTTCGGCGTCCTCGAAGAACATCTCGTAAAAGTCTCCGAGGCGGAAGAAGAGGATCGCGTCGGGAACGCGCTGTTTGACGCTCAGGTACTGCGCGATGAGGGGTGTTTGCTTGACTGCCACTGATGCGATTGCGGTCCACAATAGCCGTGATGGAACAAATGGGCAAAACAGCGTGGGTGGCGCGTCGTGAGCGGACGCAATAGCAAGGGGCACACCTGAACTTTTCGCTTTACCGAATACATCTCGATTTACTAATGTGCGAGTGTTAATCAGGCTGTATACGGATCGCCATGTCCAATCCCGCGGGCAGTCTTCGCGGCCGGCACAGGGCGACGAATCACCGACAGGAGATTAGGAAAGATGGCATCAGCATCAGCGTCATTGGAATCAGCCACTCGCGGCGCCAAGTCGAGCGCAGCGCTTGAGTTCCTCAAGAGCTCGCCCAAGAAACTTCTCATCAACGGCAAATGGGTGCCGTCGAAGTCCGGCAAGACTTTCGAGACCCTCAACCCGTCCAACGAGGAGGTCCTGGCGCTGGTCGCCGAGGGCGACAAGGCCGACGTGGACGAGGCCGTCAAGTGCGCGCGCAAGGCCTACGAGGACTTTAAGTGGGCGAATTTGAGTCCGCATGCGCGCACGGGCTTCCTGCTCAAGATCGCGGACCTGATCGAGCAGCATGCCGAAGAGCTCGCCGAGCTCGAGACGCTCGACAACGGCAAGCCCCTGTTCGAGTCCAGGAACATCGACATTCCCGGCGCTGCCGAGACCTTCCGCTACTACGCGGGCTTCGCGACCAAGATTTACGGCGAGACCAATCCGTCCGATCCCTCGATGTTCAACTACACGCTGCGCGAGCCGGTCGGCGTGTGCGGACAGATCATACCGTGGAATTTTCCGCTGCTGATGGCGTCGTGGAAGATTGCGCCCGCGCTCGCATGCGGCAACGTCGTCATCCTGAAACCTGCCGAACAGACTCCGCTGACGGCGATCCGCCTCGGCGAGCTTATCTGCGAGGCCGGGTTGCCCGAAGGCGTCGTGCAGATCATCACGGGCTTCGGCCCCGGCGCGGGAAGCTCGATCGCCGAGCATCCCGACATCGACAAGGTCGCCTTCACCGGCTCGACCGAAGTCGGCAAATTAATCCTGAAGGCCTCCGCCGGCAACTTGAAGCGGGTATCGCTCGAGCTCGGTGGCAAGTCGCCGAACATCATTTTTCCCGACGCTGACATGCCGGCCGCAGTGTTTGGCTCGGCGCTGGGCATCTTCATGAACCAGGGGCAGGTCTGCTGCGCCGGCTCGCGCGTGTTCGTGCAGGAAAGCGTGTACGATCAGTTCACCGATTCGCTGTCGCAGATGGCCAGCGGACTGACGCTGGGAAATCCGCTGGACCCGAACACCCGCATGGGTCCCCTGGTTTCCAAAGAGCAGCACGATCGCGTCAAGGGATATTTGAAAGCCGGCAAGGCCGAGGGCGCCAAGGCCAAGACCGGCGGCGAGCCGGGCAAACAGGAAGCCGGATACTTCATCCAGCCGACGGTTTTCACCGGCGTGAACAACCAGATGAAGATCGCGCGCGAGGAGATCTTTGGCCCCGTCGCGTCGGCAATCCCGTTCAAGGACGAGGCCGACGTCGTCTTCCAGGGCAATGACACGACTTACGGGTTGGCCGCCGGCGTGTGGACCAAGGATATCAACCGCGCTCTCACGATCGCGCGCAAGCTCAAGGCCGGCACGGTCTGGATCAACACCTATAGCGTACTCGATCCGATCTCTCCGTTCGGCGGCTACAAGCAGTCGGGTTTCGGCCGCGAACTGGGCAAGTACGCGATCGATCTGTACACGCAGATCAAGTCGGTTTACGCCAGGATCGGGTAGTCAAGCGATCCGGATTGGCCGCTAACGCGGCAATCGAAAACAGTTCGAATTCTCCGGCAGGGGCGCCCAACTGGGCGCCCTTTTTTGCGCCGCCGCGCGGCAGGCTCCGGTTGGGGAAAGCAAAAAAATCACGCTTTCGGGGCGTAACCATATTTCGCTTGACCCGTGGATTCCCTTATATTGACGGCAGTGAGCCAGGAGTGGTTGGCGTCATGCCGCATTAGACCGATTGCGGCCGGCGCGCGTCTTATGGCGTGAGGATGTGCCGTCCCGGGGGACGGCATCAAGTGGGTGGTGTGAAATCGGCGTCGCCGCAGGTCCGACGGCGCCGCGGGGTTCACTGATGGCGGCCGAGAAGAACGATGATCCGATCGAGGCGACGATCTCGTCGCGAGCGCCTCGTCGCACCGATCAGACAGTCAATCCCGCAAATCCCGTCGAGACGCTCACTGGGCAATCGACTACCGAAGAGACGCGAGAAAAGGCCAAGACCGAAGCGCGCGAGCCGCAATCTCCGCCGCTGCGTCCGCCGAGGCATTCGGAGCTCGAAGAACGGCTCGAAGTTCGTCCCATCGGCACTCCGATGGGTTTGCGCGAGCTCGCCGCGCTCCACAAGCGGACCTGGAGCACGCTGAACGTACAGGAAAAGCGCGTGCACGTGCTGCTATGGCCGCTTGCGATCCATTTTGGGCTCTACGCGGTGGGTCCGGGAGACGAGCGACGGCGCCCGCCATTGATTGGCGCGTTTTGGGCGCGATGCCTGGCTGACGCGCCGCTGACGCTTGGCCATCTGTACCCGCCGCAGTTGTTCAAGGGGATGCTCGCGTCGGAAGTGTTCGAGTTTGGCGGGATGGTGATCGACCCGAACTACCAGGGCAAGGGCCTGGTCAAGCTGATGTCGGACACCGCGCGATTGTTTGTTTTTTCGCGCCGGCCCAAGTTATTAATCACAAATCCGGTAGAGCCGCTTTACGAGATGTACAAACAGCTCGGGCTCAGGACGGTGGGCCGCGAGCCCGTCGAGCATCCACACGCATTCAACGTGCGGGTGTGGCTGATGTACGGCAAATTCGACGAGCTGGCAAAGCCATACTTCATGTAGAGGTTTGCTACATACTTACGACTTCGCATTGTCCTTTGCCTTGCCCGAGCCGCCCATAAGCGCTCCCGCGCCCCGCATGATCCTGGTGCCGACGCTCAGCAACGTGTCGGTGAAGCCCGGGAACAACGACGCGAGTTTCTCCGCGACTGCGGCGCCGGGAGGAACGTCCACTTCCGTCAGCCCGAACGCGGCCGCAGCCAGCACGGCCCACGTCACCCATCGCGCCGGCATCGCCATCATGTTGGATACGCCCTTGAGCGAATCGTCCTTGAGCGCATCGCGCGCCATGGGCGTGTCGATAACTCCGGGCATCACGAGCGACACTTTTATCCCGGTATTGAACAGCTCGACGCGCAGAGCTTCCGTCATTCCCACCAGGGCAAACTTGGTCGAGCTGTAGCCGCCGAGCGGACTGACGCCGCGGCGTCCCGCCAGCGACGAGATGTTCACGATGTTGCCCGACTTGGCCTTGCGCATAACGGGCAGCACCGCCTGCATCGCATTGAGCGCGCCGAAGACGTTTACCGCCATCATCTTTTCGAGGTCTTCGTGACGCATCTCCTCAACCGGATCCGAGATGAGCAATCCCGCCGAGTTGATCAGGATATCGACTCTTCCGAACGCTTCTTTAACCTGCTCTATCGCCCAGAACACGCGCGCGCGATCGGTCACGTCGCAATCGAGCGCGAGCGCCTTGCCGCCTGCCTGGTTGATTTTATGCGCGAGTTCTTCGAGCTGCACGCGCCGGCGTGCGAGCAGCGCAACCTGCGCCCCTTGTTCGCCGAACGCAAGCGCGACGTCATGGCCGATTCCACTCGACGCTCCGGTTACGACCACCGATTTGTCGAAGAAGAATCCGCGCACCGGTCCTTTGGATCGCCGCTTGGCTTCGCTCATAACCGTCACCTCGATATGGGCGCCGTTGCATGGAACTGATGGTGGGGGCGTCGCGTTTTTGGCATTGTGCGCCGGTCGCACGCGCAGGCGCAAACCCCCGCCGAGGCGGGTTGCCGAAAAGATACGGTGTGATTACGTTTATATTGGAAAACCGCGCGATGGGGGAGTATGGAAAATAGTGAACGCGAGAAGTGTCATTACTGAAATCGCCGCTGCAGGCGCATTGATCGGCTCGTATCCACTGGATTGGCTGGTCAAAAGGGGCGAGCCGTACTTCTCCGCGCCGGCCAGCGAACCCGTCATTCTTATCCACGGCTTCGGCGGCAGTCGCGCCAATCTGTTGGGGCTTGCAGCTTACGTGCGGCTGGCTGGATTCGACAACGTGTCGTACTTCGAGTACCCGCGATGGCAGTCGATCGGTGATTCTGCCGCGCGGCTCGGGCGCATCGTAGAGGAAAAATCCGGCGGAAAGGGCGCTCACCTGATCGGCCACAGCCTGGGCGGCACCGTAGCCCGGCGCTACGGGGCTGGTGCGCCAAAAGGTGCGGTACGGTCGCTCATCACTCTCGGCTCGCCGTATTCGTACGGTCAATGGAGTCCCAGCGAGATCGGAATTTTCGGCGACGACGACCAAGTCGTGCCGGCGCCGATCGAGGAGTTGGTCAATCGCGCCGCGTTCGCGCGGATTGTAACGCTGCACGAGGTCGGGCATCTTGCGCTGATCTTTCATCCCGAGGCCCTGCGGATTATCGGCACCGAGTTACGCGCAAATCGCGCACCCGGGACCAACGCCGCGGCGCAGTAGCGTTCTGACACCACGATTGCCGCGGATTCTTTTGTTAGACTCCGCGCCATGAGTTCGATCGTTGCCGCCAGTGCGATCGTCCTCGCGGGAGGGCGCAGTTCCCGGATGGGCCGGCCCAAGGCGGCGCTCGATTTCGGTGGTGTCCCGATCCTGACGAGAATCGTCTCCGAGCTGAAGCGGCGCTTCGCGGAGATCGTGGTCGTTGCGGCCCCCGAGTCTAAGGATTCGCTTCAAATAGACATCCCCGCGATAAAAGTAGTGCGCGACGAGACCGCCTATCAGGGACCCTTAGATGCGCTCCGGCGCGGCCTGGACGCTGTTGGCAATGAAATCGCGTTTGCTTGCTCATGCGATCTGCCGCTGCTCGATTCCGATGTCGCGGCGGCGATCGTCGCGATGCTCGGCGACTTCGACGCGGCGATTCCAATCGTCGGTGGAAAACTTCAGCCGCTGCACGCCGCGTATCGCAAGCGATGCGCCAGCGCGCTCGCGGCGCTTGGCATGCGGGGAGAGCGGCGTCTGATTGCGATCGCCGATGCGGTCAATACGAGAAGAATCAGCGAGCATGAACTCAAAGCGATCGATCCGCAGCTCAGGAGCTTATTCAACGTGAACACGCTCGACGACTACCAGCGCGCACTGAAGATCGCGGGCCTCGCAAGATAAAATCCCTTCGCTACGCCTTCTTTTCCCACCTCAGAATCGGGCGGCGCGCGGCCCCGGCCTCGTCCACGCGCGAGACCGGCAAGGTCTGCGGCGCGCTTTTGACGCGCTCGGGATCGTTCAACGCTTCGTCGTAAATCCGTTCCATCGCATCGACGAAGCTGTCGAGGATTTCCTTGCTCTCGGTTTCAGTCGGTTCAATCATCAGCGCACCCGGCACCACCAGCGGGAAATAGATCGTGGGCGGATGGATTCCGAAATCGAGCAGACGTTTGGCAATTTCGAGCGTGCTCACGCCGGCGCGCTTTTCGAGGTCGTGCGAGAGCACGCATTCATGCATCGAAGGCTCGCCGGTCGCGCTCGGAAAGTGCGGTTGAAGCCGCTTGCGCAGGTAATTCGCGCCGAGGATCGCCAGCCGGCTCGCCATCCCCAGACCGTCGCCGCCGAGCGCGAGGATGTACGCGTAGGCGCGCACGATCATTCCGAAATTGTTGTGAAACGATCGCATCCGTCCGATCGAATCCGGCCGCTCGGCGTCGAATTCATAGCCCGCGCCGGAATGCTTCAAACGCGGCAGAGGCAGGAACGGCTCGAGGTGCTTTTTCACGGCGACCGGTCCGGCGCCCGGACCACCACCGCCGTGCGGAGTCGAAAAACTCTTGTGCAAGTTCAGTTGGACGATATCCGCGCCCATGTGTCCGGGCTTCGCAACGCCGAACAGTGCGTTCATGTTCGCGCCGTCCAGGTAGAGCATCGCGCCGCGGTCATGCAATGCCGCGGCGATATCCTGGATTTCCGGCTCGAAAATTCCGAGCGTGTTTGGATTCGTCACCATCATCGCGGCCACGTCGTCGCTCACCAGCCGGCGAACCTCTGCCGCTTCCAGGTAGCCGCGCCGGTTCGACTTCGCGACGATCACTTCGAAGCCCGCCAGCGTGCAGCTGGCCGGATTGGTGCCGTGCGAAGTATCCGGGATGATCACCTTGTGCCGCACTTCGCCGCGCTTGCGATGATACGCACGGACCATCAGCAGCCCGGTCAACTCGCCTTGCGCGCCGGCCGCGGGATGCAGCGACACCGCGTCCATCCCGGTGATCTCAGCGAGCGCCGCTTCCATCCGCGCGATCATTTCGAGCGCGCCCTGGGCAAGATGCGCCGGGGTCGCGGGATGCAGCCCCGCCAGCCCCGCAAGTGCCGCCAGCTCGTCGTTTACGACGGGGTTGTACTTCATCGTGCACGATCCAAGCGGATAGAACTGGAGCGCCTGCGCGAAGTTGAGCTGTGACAGACGCAGGAAATGCCGGAGCACCTGCGGCTCGCTGAGTTCGGGGAAGCCTGGAAGATCGTCGCGGCAGAGCTCCACGCCGATGATTTCAGCGCCGCGCCGCTCGCCGGCAGCGCGCGGCGACAGGTCCGTTGCGCGGCGGCCTTCGGATGAAAGTTCGAAAATAAGCGGCACGCCTGCCACCGGCTCGATCCGGTTGGGAGTCGAAGGAGTTTCAGGTACCGCGACTGGGCCGATTCTGCCCGCACTTGCCATCACCGCACCTCCGCAATTGCCGCCGCAAGCCGGCTGAACTCGCCGCCAAGATTCATTTCGGTGACCGAAACCAGGAGCGCGTCGGAGAGCTCGGGGTAGTCGGGGCCGAGTGCGACGCCGGCAAGGATTTGCTTGCGCTCCGCCGCTTCCAGAGCGGCCGAAGGGTTCGCAAGCTTCAATGCGAATTCGTTGAAGAACGGTCCCGAAAAGCGCCGGCGGATGCCCGCAGCCTCCAGCACCGCGACCGCCTGATGCGCCAGCTCGACGTTTCGCTCGGCGAGCTCGCGCAGTCCAAGGCGGCCCATCAGTGAGAGATAGACCGTCGCAGCCAGGGCACACAGAGAATGATTGGTGCAGATGTTCGAGGTCGCCCGTTCGCGGCGGATGTGCTGCTCGCGCGTATTTAGCGTCAGGCAAAACGCGCGGCGACCGTCACGATCGCGAGTCTGTCCCACCAAGCGGCCGGGCATCTGGCGCAGATGGGTCAGCCGCGCGGCCATGAAGCCAACGCCGGGTCCGCCGAACTGAAGCGGCAGCCCGAGACTTTGACCCTCGCCGACGGCAATATCGACGCCAAGTTCGCCCGGTGCGCGAAGCAGACCAAGCGCGATGCCCTCGGCAGTGGCGGAAATGGCGAGTGCGCCCGCGCGATGCGTCATTTCAGCAATCGCGCCAAGCGGTTCGATTATGCCGAGCGCGTTGGGATAGCCGGTGACCATGCACAGCAAGCGATCGTTCGCGATACGATCGAGCGCGGGTAAGTCGGTCGCGCCGGTCGCGTCGTCAAATGGAACTTCGACGATGTCGAGACCGTCAAGCGCACTCAGATAGGTGCGAATGGTCGCGCGATACTCCGGCCACAGCGCTCGCGAGAGTGCGACGACCGAGCGCCGGGGCATCAACCGTCGCGCCATCAGAACCGCCTCGGCCACCGCCGACGCGCCGTCATACATGCTGGCGTTGGCGACTTCCATCGCGGTGAGTTGCGTGATCAGCGTCTGGAACTCGAAAATCGCCTGCGTAGTCCCCTGGCTCGCCTCGGCCTGGTACGGCGTATAGCCGGTCGCGAACTCGGCGCGTGCGATGACGGCGCGGACCGCGGCGGGCACGTAATGGCGGTAGTAACCGGCGCCCAGGAAGCTTAGGAAACCCGACGCACCCGTGTTGCGAGCCGCCAGGGCTGAAATCTCGCGGACCACATCCGCCTCGCTGCGCCCGCGGTCGAGATTGATTGTCGCGCGGGCGCGCAGACTCGCGGGCACATGCGCGATCAGGTCATCAAGATGCTTTGCGCCGATGGTCTCGAGCATCGCCGCGACATCGTTCCCGGTGTGTGGCATGAATCTCATGGAATTAACTTGTCCTCCCCCGGCTCCGCCTCCACTTCACGAACAATTCAATCACAAGCTCGCAGTTGATGCCGCAGGCGGCTCATCGCGCCGATAGAACGGCCGCGGCACGATGGTCGCCGCGGTTTTGCGCTCGCGAATTTCAACTGCGAGCGATTCGCCCACGGCCGGCATATTTTTCGCGCCTGCGGCCGCGAGATATGCCATCGCCATCGGCCGTTGAATCGACGGCGCGAACGTCCCGCTCGTCACCACGCCGGCCTCCTCGCCATTTCGAAATACCCGGTAGCCCTGACGCGCGACCATCCGCCCGTCGTCGGTCTGCAGCCCGACCAATGTTTTCTTCAGCCCCCGGTCGCGTTGCGCGGTAAGGGCCGCCGCGCCGATGAACGGACGCCCCAGCTTTACGAAGGCCGCCAGGCCCGCTTCAAGCGGCGACGAATTGCGATCGAGTTCGTGACCGTACAGCGGCAGCCCCGCTTCGAGCCGCAGCGTGTCACGCGCGCCCAGCCCGACCGGTTTGGCATCGACGCCGGCGCCGGCGTCGAGAATCGCTTCGAACAATTGGCGCGCGCCGGCGTTTTCCACGAACAGCTCGAAGCCGTCTTCGCCGGTGTAGCCGGTGCGCGCCGCAATGCAGGTGATTCCCGCGATTAGTCCGCCGGCGACGCCGAAGCGCGCGATCTTGGCGATTGGAAAATCCGCCAGCGGCGCCAATATCGCGACGGTTTGCGGTCCCTGAACTGCGACCAGCGCGGTGGCGTCGCTTACATCCTCGAACTTCGCCCGCCCGCCGTTGAGTTCCGCGATCCATTCGCGATCCGTATCGATGTTGGATGCGTTGACGCAGAGCAGGTAGCTTTCCGGTCCGAGTCGATACACGATCAGGTCGTCGATAGTCCCGCCGTCCTCCGAGCACATAATCGTGTACTGCGCGTGGCCTTGCTTGAGCCCCGCCGCGGAATTGGTGAACGCCCGCTCGATTGTGCCGAGTGCGCGTGGTCCGCTGATCTCAAACTCGCCCATATGACTCAGATCGAAAATTCCCGCCGAATTGCGAACCGCGAGATGCTCCTCGATGATCCCGCTGTAACTGACGGGCATCTCGAAACCACCGAAAACCGTCATCCGTGCGCCGAGTCTTTGGTGAAGGTCGAACAGAACAGTGCGCTTGGGCGCATTCATCAGCGGCAAAATTCTAACAGACCCTTTTGAGCCGAACGAGACAATCGCGCGTGATCTGCCAACAACCGCCCGACTTCTGTCCACAGCGCCTTGCTCGACGCGATCCGGTGCTATAATCGACTGATACCCGATGTCTGCAATCATCATGGATGGCCGGGCGCTGAGCGCGCATCTGATGCCGGAGTTGCGCGCCCACGTCGACCAGCTCAAGAGCGAGTTCGGATGCACGCCATCGCTGGCGGCGATCCTGGTCGGCGACGATCCCGCCTCACGCCAATATGTAAAGAATAAGCAGCGCGTGGCCGGCGAACTTGGATGCGACAGCCGCACGGTGCGGATGCCGTCGGCGGATGCGACCACCGACGCGTTGCTGAGCGTGATCGAGGAACTCAATGCCGACGCGCGCGTCAATGCGATACTGCTCCAGTTGCCGATCCCTGATTGGGTCGATCGCTTCCGCCTGTTCGACGCGATCGCGCCCGAGAAGGATCTCGACGCCGTCGGCGCGGCCAGCGTCGGGGGCTTCTATCGCGGTCAGTGGGGCCGCTTTATCCCGTGCACTCCGCGCGGCGTGCTCACCCTGCTCGACTACTACAAGGTACCCGTCGAGGGGGCGCGCGCCGTGGTTATCGGGCGCAGCGATATCGCCGGCAAGCCGATCGCGCTGATTCTCGGCGGGCGACTGCGCAACACGACGGTTACGTGGTGCCATCGCCACACGCGCGATCTCGCCGCCATCTGCCGCGAGGCCGACATCCTCATCCCGTGCGTCGGCGCCGACGTCGGCCGGCCCTATCTGATTACGGCGGACATCGTGAAGCCGGGCGCCTGCGTGATTGACGTTGGCTTCAGACGTGTCGGTCCCGGCAGATTCATCGGCGATGTAGATTTCGAAGCCGTGAAGGAAGTCGCGGGATGGATTACGCTCAATCCGGGTGGCACCGGCCCAATGACCGTGCTTGCGCTGATGCAGAACCTGATCGACGCGACGCGCTATCAGCTCGGATTGCAACGAGCTGCCTACTCCGTGTGAAACGATTCCGGTCGTGCGCGATCCGCGCAGTCCCCCATCATTTGACGGCCGGTGTGATTCGGTAAATGGCGAGATGCGGCTGCCAATATGTCTCGACCACACGAAAACGATTCGCGTCTGGCAGCTCCGACTTAACGTCATCGCGATCCTTCCAACTCACCAGCCATCCGCCTCCCGCCGCCGATACCCGCTCCTCAATAGTCAATCGAGCTGTGTTAGGGTCATATCCCGGAATAGCTATTCGCGGGTTGGCTCCCTTGAAGTAGTAATTGAATGGAACTGAGTAATAGCCAAATGGAAATCCACCATTGGGGAGGTTTGCCGTATTTTCGTTCGAAACGAAGCCCGATTCAAAGAAGACCGGTTCCGATGCGCCGCCTGCCGTTACATCCCCGGCCAGATCTCGCCACGGCTGCGGCTTGGACCGGGCGAAAGGCAGCAGGATCAAGCATGCAAGCGCGAAGCCCGCGGCGATAAGATTGCGCCACTTGGCGCTCCACGCGCCGATCAACCCGGCAAACAACAACGACGACGCCGCAATTCCCGGCGCAAAATAGCGCGGATTGAACATCGGATGCAGGATCACCGAGCCGACGGCGAATGCCAGCGCCGGCAGTCCGATCCAGGCCACGAGCACTCGAAGCGGTTCGTCGCCGTCTCGTTCCACTGTGCGGCCGAATACCAGCCACAAGGTCACTCCAGCCGCGGCAAGCCCTGCCGCCAGTTTTCCCGCCAGCGGGTAGTTGTAAGGCGGACCCAGGTAGTCCAACCACTGCCCATAAATCATTTGCTGACTCTGTCGAATCGCGTAGGGCAGGTAGGGGACGAACAAAACGCCCGCGAGAATTATCGCCATCCACGCGATCGTGTCGCGTCTGCCGCGCGCAAGATCGCGCAGCAGTATCGCGGCCTCCGCACCGAGGATCATTAACCCGGCCATGTGCGTGTAAGGCATCGCAGCGCCGAGAATTCCGCAGCCGACTCCGACCCCGATGCTGGGCCGGGACCGCACTCGCACCAGCGTCAGCAGATGCGCGAGCGCGAGCGCGATGAGCATCGGGTACATTCGCGCCGTGTGCGCGAACGCCACCGCAAACGGGTTGAATGCCCAAATCGCGGCTGCCGCCAGCGCCGTGCTCTGGTTGAACATTTCGCAGCCGAGTGCGAACACCAGCGCGAGCGTCATCAGCGAAAAGATCACCGACATCGAGCGCAGCGAAATCTCACTCAGCCCGAAAATTCGCGTGTAGTAATGCAGTGCGGCGTAGTAGAAGAGAAATTTTCCGGGCTCGTGCAGTACCGGCGTTTGCGCGATTGCCGCGATTCCCGGCTTCGCCGCCGACCATGCGCTAAACGCCTCGCTCGCGCCGAGCGCGTCGGCGCCAAGATGAAACGAATAGATCAATCCGGCGGCGACGAAGATCGCCGCGAAGATTTCAAGCGGCCGGCGCGACGGTCTATCGCGCGATAACGATTCGATTGTCGCAGGCCCTGCTTCAGTCATCCGAATTTCCTTGCCCGCCCCCGCGCGAGATATAGCCGATTTCGCGCGCGCGCACGATCTTCATCTGTTCGCGCGCGCCCGGCCGCCGCCGCGCGCAGTCCATTGACTATCGCGCCTCGTGCTGGCGTAACTGTTCACAATCATGTCTGAGTTTCTCGAGTCGGTTCCCGAAGTCGGTGCGCAGAGCGGGGCGGCGATGACCCTGCCGCCGATCGAGCGGATCCGCTTCGAGATATGGGCGCTCGCGTGGCCCGTGATTCTTTCGTTCGGGCTCGATTCGATTCTCGGCCTTTCCTCGATGCTGATGGTGGGACGGCTCGGCGCGAACGCGGTCGGTGCGGTCGGACTCGCCATGCAAATTCTGGGTGCGGTGCGCGCCGGGATAGCGGCGGTCGGTACCGGCACGGTCGCGCTGGTCGCGCGTTATATCGGCGCGAACGATCGTGACAGCGCCGAGGAAGTGCTGAAGCAGTCCGTCGTCTTCGGCGTATTGGTTTCGACGATCATCGCGATCCCCGTAATAATTTTCGCTCATCCGCTGATGAAATTGTTCCAGGTCAAGGGCGAGATGGCCGAGATGGGCGCGCGTTACCTGCAGGTCGTGATGCTGTCGGAGCCGTTCCAGGGAATCTTCCTGATGTGCGCGTCGGCGCTGCGCGGCGCCGGTGATACGCGCACGCCGCTGTGGATCGGCGGTATCATCGACGTGCTCGCAATCTTCCTCAACTACGTGCTCATCTTCGGCAAGCTCGGATTTCCGGTGCTCGGCGTGGACGGCTCGGCCGTGGCGACCTTGCTCGCGATCGCTTTCGGCGGGATTTTGTTCTTCTACGCGTTGTCGATCGACGGGATGGTGCTCAACTTCCGATGGAAGGGGCTGTGGCCCGACTTCGGCCTCGGTCGGCGAATCCTCAGCGTCGGCAATCCCGCCGCCATCGAACAATTGTTGATCCAGTTCGGGTTCGTTGCCTACGTCGGATTCATTGCGCGATACGGCGCCAAGGAAATCGCCGCATATTTCATCGGGGTACGAATCCTGGCGCTGTCGTTCCTGCCCGGCTTCGGATTTTCGGCCGCCTCCGCGACGCTTGTCGGTCAGGGGCTCGGCGCACGCGACCCGAAGTTCTCACGCCGAGCCGGATGGGAATCGACCGGCATGGCGATAGTGATGATGACCGTTATGGGCCTGGTGTTTATCGTCTTTGCCCATCAGATCGCGGCGCTCTTCATCGACGACAAACAGGTCATCGCGTACACCGTGCAGTTCATGTACGCGCTCGCGGCGGCGCAACCGCTGATGGCGATCGATTGGACGATCACCGGCGCGCTGCGCGGCGCCGGCGATTCGCGGTTCCCTCTTTACGGTTCGCTGGCGGGCTTTTACGGAATGAGGCTCTTCCTCACGATTCTCATTTGGTACCACGGCGGCAACATCATCTGGATATGGTGGTCTCTGCTCGCCGACTACGTCGTTCGCTCGACGGTGAAAGTCTGGCGCTTCCAGACCGGCAAGTGGGAAACCATAGAAGTCTGAAATCTGATTTCGCACGCGCTTGTTGACGCTCCCATCGCCATCAACTGGACGCGGCGCCCGCCGCGCGTAATCCTCATTCCGTGGCACAAGCGCATCAAGCGGCCGAGACGCTGGAGGGCGTCCTCGATCAGGTCCTGTTCGTTAACGACAAAAACGGTTACTCAGTCGCCGTCGTGGTCGTTGCCGGCGAACACGGCGACTCCCGCCGCGTCACCGTGGTTGGAAATCTTGCCGGTCTGGAAGTTGGCTCGACCATCCGCGCTCAAGGCGGCTACGAACAGCATCCGCGCTTCGGCGATCAGTTTCATGTGGTGGATTTCGAAACGGTGCGGCCCGCCGGAGCGGTCGCGCTCGAACGCTACCTCGCTTCGGAAATAAAGGGCGTCGGCCCCGCGCTTGCGCGGCGAATCGCCGAGCATTTCGGGGACTCGCTCGGCGAAGTGCTCGACAACGCTCCCGAACGCATGCGCGAAGTCCCCGGTATCGGACCCGTAGTCGCGCGGGCAATCGCGGCTGCGTGGCGCGACTCGTCCGGGCTGCGCGAGCTGACGGTCTTTCTGCGCGGGCACGGCCTGGCTGCCTCGCACGGGCGGCGCATCCACAAGTTCTATGGGAAGGAGGCGCTCGACGTCGTACGACGCGATCCGTACGTACTCGCGCGCACCATTCATGGCATCGGATTCCGAACCGCCGATGCCGTCGCGGAGAAACTCGGCATCCCGCGCAACTCGATCCAGCGCGCCCGCGCCGCGGTCCTGTACCTGCTCGAGCGCATGTCCGATGAAGGCCACGTCTATTCGCCCTTCGAGTATCTCGAAGGGCAGTTCCGTACCGCGCTGGAGATGGAGCCCGATCTGGCGCGCGAGGCGGTCGGTGATCTCGCCGCCAGCGGCGAGGTGGTTGTCGAAGACGCGGACGATCACACCGCGGTTTATCTCGCACGCCTGCACGAGGCCGAGGTGAACGTGGCGCGCCGAATCGCGGAATTGAACGCAGGCCGCGGGATGAGCAAGGAGCTGATCCAGCGCGCCCTGGATGCGGCCGTGCGAAGCTCTGAACTCGAACTGTCGCCCGAGCAGAAGAGCGCGCTCCGATGCGCGCTGGCCAGCCGGGTCACTGTTATCACCGGCGGTCCCGGCACCGGCAAGACGACCTTGCTGCGCTCGCTGCTGGTCGCGCTGGCCGAGGTTGGTTTGAAGCCGACCCTTGCCGCACCGACCGGGCGCGCGGCTCGTCGGCTCCAGGAGGCATCGGGACGCGACGCAAAGACCATTCATCGGCTGCTCGAATACTCTCCCGAGAGCGGCGGCTTCGTCCGCGGCAGGGAATTTCCGCTCCGCACCAACTATCTGATCATCGATGAAGCTTCGATGATGGATATCGAGCTCGCCTCGAGCCTGCTATCGGCGCTGATGCCGAACTGCTCGCTGCTGCTGGTCGGGGATCGCGATCAACTTCCGTCGGTTGGCCCCGGCAGCGTCCTCAAGGACGTGATCGCATCCGACTTCGTGCCGGTCGTGCAATTGCAGGAGGTCTATCGGCAGGCGCGACGCAGCCTGATAGTTGCCAACGCGCATCGTTTGAATCGCGGTGAATTCCCGCAGATCTCCAATGACGCCGAAGGCGACTTTTTTTTCTTCGAGCGCAACGCCGCAGAGGACGTGCTCGCGACGATCAAGCAGCTCGTGCAACAACGGCTTATTGGACGATTCGGAATAAGCGACCCGCGCGAAATCCAGGTGCTGACGCCGATGAATCGCGGTCCGCTCGGGACGCAGATTCTCAATCGCGAGCTGCAGAGCCTGCTGAATCCCTCGGGGCGCGAACTACGCGCCGGCGACCGCGTGTTTCGCGAGGGCGATCGCGTTATCCAGTTGCGCAACAATTACGACAAGGACGTCTTCAACGGATCGATCGGCAGGATTCTAGCGATCGACTCGGACAAGGCGCGCGTGAGCGTCGCGTTTGAAGAGATCCACGCCGAATACGACCTGTCGGAGCTCGACGAGCTGGCGCTCGCCTACGCGATTTCAGTGCATAAGAGCCAGGGCAGTCAGTATCCCGCGATCGTGATGCCGATACATTCGAGTCACTACCTGATGCTGCGCCGCAATCTGCTCTACACGGCGATCACGCGCGCCGAGCGGGTATGCGTGCTGGTCGGGACCAAAAGCGCATTGCAGCAGGCGGTGCGCAATCAGGATGAGCGTCTTCGCTTCTCGCGCCTGGCAACGCGACTGCACGTGGCCTAGCGGTTCAGTTCACGCATTCTCGCCGAACACCTCGAGCCTGCGATTTCGATCAGTGATGTCCGATCAGACGACTGACTACGAAAACGATGAAACCGATTGCGACCAACGCAATGAGCGGCGGTATCAGGATCGCGGCCAGCGCGCGCCACGCCGAGAATCGATGCACCTCGCCCAGGCACTTCAGCCAGACGATGAACCCCCAGAAACCAAGCACCCCTTCGATGGCCATTACCTTGTAAAACGCGGGATCGATTTGCGGCAACGTTCCCGGTGTCGCATGAGGCGTCGGTATCGGCACGCCCAGCAAGGCCGCGATCAGCAGGACGATCCCAGCGGCGATCCCAGGCACCTGCGACCACGCGATCGCGGCCCGCACCTCGACTCGGCTCGCAACGCCGCCCAGCAGGGTTCCCGACCATTTGAAAGCCGCGCCTAAAATGAACAGAAAGAGAACTCCGAGGGCGGCCTGAATTGCAACGCTGACTCCCACCCATATCGGCCACAGAACCGGCAAAGCGGCGTTGCTGCCAAGCGCCTTCGACCACTGACCCGCCAGCGCGCCGATCGCCGGGCCGATAGCCGCGAGTGCGATTACGTTGCGCGTCGGATCGGAATCGACGATGCGCCGAATCGTCGCGCGCGGTGCGGTCCATATCGTGAAAAGAGAAGTGATCGATCCGCCAGCCCCGTTCGCCATCGAAACCCCCGTCCCGGTGCGAATTTCGCCACGCTAGCATCTTGCAACCTCACACAACAGCACGACGTCCTGCCGCTCGCGCACGATTGACTCTATTTCACGATGCGAATTACCATCGCGCACGCGCTCGATTCGCGCCGAATCGAAAGACTGGAGGAACGATGAAACGGATCAACTCGATAATTCTCGCTGCGTTGCTTGCGGGATGCGTGCAGGCTTACGGATGCGTCTTCGTTCAATCGAGTGCGATCTCCGATCGCGTGGGCGCAGGTAATCCAATCAGCTCGAGCGCCAGCGATCTCGGATATCTTCACCTGGTCGCACCGCAAGGGCTCACGCAGACCGCGCTGGCTAACCTGCTCAGCAATTGCGCCAGCGGCAAAGTATCCGGAGTGACCACCGAGTTCAGCATGCGCGATTTTGTTATCCTGCAGTCGTACAACGTGTCCGTCAGCGGTGTCTGTAACTAATCGGTCGTCCCCGCGCCGTGGTCGAATCGTTTCGGCCGGAGCCTGCTAGCGGGTCTTGATGGCGGGCTTTTCGACCGGCGGGCGGATGCGCTTGCCGCGCACCGGTTGTAGCGCGCGAAGAAAGTTCAGCACGGCTTCAGCTTCCGATCGCACCGCGTCCGGATCGTGCCCGGCCTTCTCCAGTTCCTTCTCAACTTGCGCGATCGTCTTGCCCCAGTCGTTTTTGAACTTGCGATTGAGTTCCTTCCACCCGACTCCCGCCAGCGCGTCGGTCACGTTCGCCGGTGGACGATAAAATCCGCGCGCGAGCAGCACGGCGATCGCCGGATAGCCGAGGTAGCCCTGCCAGTACGATGCGTTGTCGTTCGACGCGATCTCGCGCCCGTCCGCCGAGGTCTCCACTTCGTAAGTCTTCGACCCGTCCGACGACACGACCGTCGCACTTCGGCTGTCCTCGATTCGCACGCGTCCGTCGCCAATCGCCCCGAGCGCTTCGTACGCTTTTGCGAGCGGGGGCATTTTCCATTTCGTCGCCGGCATGGCCATGAGCGATAGCCTCTCGCCGTCACGGTCGCATCGCGCCGCCGCGATCGTCAAGCTCGCCCGCCTGCGCCTTAACATCGCGGCGCCTATCTGACACGATTGCTGCACGCATCCACGGCTTAACAGATGAAAGAACTGATCGTCTCCATCCTTCGCGACGCAATCGAGCGGGCGCGCGCCGCGGGTGAGTTGACCGCCGGCATTCCTTCGATCGGAATCGAAGCGCCCAGGGATTCTGCCCACGGCGACGTCGCCTCGAACGTCGCGCTCACGATAGCCAAGGCCCAGCGCAAACCACCGCGCGTGATTGCGGAAATTATCAAGTCGCGCGTCGCGATGCCCGCGGAAGTGAGCGAGGTCTCGGTCGCCGGCCCGGGCTTCATCAATTTCAGGATGTCGCCCCCCTACTGGCATTCCGAGATGCGCCGCGCCGCGAGCGACGGACGCGCGTTCTGGAAGCCGCGCGCATGGGAGCTGCGTCCCGGAGCTGGAAAAAAAGTCCAGGTCGAGTTTCTCAGCGCCAATCCCACCGGCCCCCTCACCGTCGGCCACGGCCGCAACGCCGTGCTCGGCGACACCATCGCGCGCCTTTACGAGGCGGTGGACTTCGACGTCACGCGCGAATATTATTTCAACGACGGCGGCCGCCAGATGAAGTTGCTTGGCGAATCGGTGCGCGCGCGATATCTCCAGGAGCACGGGATCGACGCGCCGCTGCCCGAGGACGGCTATAAGGGCGAGTATATCTGCGACATCGCGCGCGCTCTGAAAGCGGAGCGGGGCGACGCGCTGGTCTCCGTGACCGAGCTTGAGATTTTCCGCGCGGCGGCCGTCAAAGCCATCTTCGCCGACATCAACCAGACCTGCACGCGCCTGGGAATTCGCTTCGACGTCTATACCAACGAACTCGATCTCATCAACGCCGGACTGGTTGACGCTGTCCTCGATGCGCTGCGCGAGCGCCGCCTCACCGTCGAAAAGGACGGCGCCATCTGGCTGCGCGCTGAGCCGTTGGGACTTCCCAAGGACGCGGTGCTGGTGCGCTCCGGCCCCGACCGGCAGCCCACTTATCGCACGCCCGACATCGCCTATCATATCGAGAAGCTCAAGCGCGGCTTCGATCTGATCGTGGACGTGTTCGGCGCCGATCATATCGCCGAGCATCAGCAGGTGATCGCAGCCGTCAAGGCGCTCGGCTACGACATCACGCCCGTCAGCGCGATTATCTACCAGTTCGTCACGCTCACGCGCGGCGGCGAAAAGGTCAAGATGTCGACGCGCAAGGCGACCTACGTCACACTCGACGAGTTGATCGACGAGGTCGGCGCCGACGTAGTGCGATTTTTCTTCCTTTTCCGCAAGTCCGACAGCCAGCTCGACTTCGATCTCGAACTCGCCAAAAAGCAGGCGCCCGAGAATCCGGTCTTTTACGTCCAGTATGCGCACGCGCGGCTGGCGAGTATCTTTCGCGAGGGCGCGGCCAAGGGCTTGAAGCTCCCCGCGGAGCCGTCGGCCGTGGATCTCAATTTGCTCGGCGCCGAGGAACTTGATCTCGCCAAGCGTGCGGTTGGACTCCCGGAGGTCATGTCCGCGGCGGCTGAGGCGCTCGAGCCGCATCGGATTCCGTTCTATCTGCTCGAGCTGGCCGGCGAGTTCCATCGCTACTACAACAAGCCCGCGAATCGTATAATCGGGCCGGATCGCGAACTCAGTTTGGCGCGGATGTTCATGGCGGGGATTCTCAAGGATGCGATTGCGGGCGGACTTGAGCTGCTCGGAGTGAGCGCTCCAGAGCGGATGTGAGGGCGGGATGCGATTCGATATCAGGGCGGGCGGCGCGTTTCTAATCCTACTGGGACTGGTCGGGCTGTCGGGCGCGGTCTTCGCGCTCGGATTGGTCGCGGGCTACGAGATGGCCCGGCAGAATCAACCCGACTTGGATCAAATCTCCTCGACCTTCCCGCTGCCCAGCGCCCCGGCATCCGGCGAAAAGCCCGCGCCCGTAACTGAGATGTCATCTGCGGCCGTCGCTTCGCCGTCGCTTGCGCCGGCGCCGGCGCTTCCCGCGCTACCGATCACGCCGCCCGCGCCCGCCGTCGGCGAGATATCGCCGGCTGCGCGCACGTCTCCCGCCACCGTGGCGCGCTTGAAACCGGGTCCCGAGGCGCCGGCGGTCAATCGTCCCGCGCCCGAAAGCGAAAACGAATCCGACGAAGATTCCGAAACGGCTTCCGCTCCCGCCGCACCGGCCCACGCCCTTGCCCCCGGCGCTAAGCCGTACAACATCCAGATCGAAGCCGTGATGGACAAGAGCGGAGCGGACGAGATGGTCTCGCGGCTGAAGGCGCTCGGCTACAGCGCGCAGGAGACAAAGGTCGCGCTCAACGGCCAGACCTGGTACCGCGTCCGCATCGGGCCCTACGCCAGCGCCGACGAAGCGAATGCGGCGCAGAACAAACTGCGCGAGCAATACCGCCAAGCCTACACGACCTCGCATTGAGGCAGACGCTGGGCGCCGCTCACGGGCCGATGGTATCTCCGAGCGGCCCGCTCAATCCATTGACGGAAGTGAAGGCCGTCGACGAAGTGAAATTCGGCTGGCCGATGACGACGCTGGCGTTCATCCCGGTCGTGAGCGGCGGCTCGAACATCAGCATGCGGTTATTCGCCGAATCTGTGACCCACAGGCTGGCGTTCATACCGTTACTGAATGTCGGGAGCACTGTCCTAAATCGCAATGAGCGTCCCAGGTGCAGGCTGCAAGGGTCGTGTCAGGGAGTACACGACCTGTTGCGAGCCCAACTCCGCAAGACCCTGCCTGAATCGAATGTGAGCGTGTAAGACGTGCAAAATGAGCCGCCGGCGCCAGCGCCTGAATATTTGTAGAGCACCAGATCGCCGGTTTCCCGCTTTTGAATCAGCGTCGGCGGCCCTAGCACCGAAACGACATGATGCTCGGAAGCGATCCCCTGCGACTTCGTCAAGAATTGCGCCCGCCATGATGCAAGCAGTCGAGACTCGGGGACGCCGCCCCAATTGTTCATGTCCGACTTTGTGATTGTACATGCGCCGAAAAAAACTACGAGGGCGAGCGCGGCGCCGTGGCGCGGCTTCATGCGCGTCTTTGTATCAGGGCGCGCCCAAAAGCAAAAGACCAATCTATCGCACGGCACTACAAATAGTGGCGATTGGGCGTTGCGTGATTCTTGCACTCAGCCGGTTTCATAACGTCGCCAACAACCTGTTCCGCCACGTTCGCCGCGATCTGCGCGAAGTCTGCGCGTTTACCGCTGGCTGGCGTTTTTGCCAGGCCAGACATGCGCGTAGTATTACGCGAGCGGGAGGCATCCGCGAATGGCAAAGCTCATCATCGTTCATGAGTCGCCAAGAGGCCGACAGATTCTCCTGAATTTCGAGCAAATCGAATACGCGCACATCATGCAACTTCAAAGCGGAAGCGCGGGGGTGACCGAGGTCAGGATGACGAACGATCATATTCACCATTTGCAGGAGAGCCTCGATGATCTGATCGGACTTTGCCGAGGCCGAGAGGACTAGCCGGCACAATTTGAGCGTACTGAAGCGTCTCTATCGCTGGTTGCAGCACCTCAGTCGCCGGTCGGATCGTCATAGCGTCGAGTTGCTCGATGATTTTGTCCGGGGTGGTCAATTCCGTCTCTGCTTTTCAAAACCGCGCATTACCGCGCCTGGATTGACAATTACCCGCCACGCGTGGATCATTGAGCCAACGATGAATCTCACGGGCCGGAAAGTTTGCACGGGATGGTGGCGTTCGCACGTCGATGCACCCGCCTGCGCGCCGGCTTTGTAATTCATCGCAAAACCGATTTCCTGAAGGGCCGCGGGCGAAAAACCTGCGGCCCTTTTCTTTTTGTCAGCGAGGGGATCGGAAGGAAGAGAGGGAAACGAGATGTTGCAACCGAGTGAAAGCGAATTCGAACAACTGGCGGCGAAGGGATTCAACTTAATTCCGGTCTTCGAGGAAGTCGCCGCCGACCTCGAGACTCCAGTTTCCGCCTTCCTGAAGGTCGCGCGCGACGACTACGCCTTTCTGCTCGAAAGCGTCCGCGGCGGCGAGAAATGGGGACGCTACACTTTTCTCGGTTCCGAGCCGTCGGTGGTGATGCGTGCGCGCAAGAACCGAATGGACATCATCCGGCCCGGCCGCGGCGTCGAAGTGCGCTCGGTGGACAACTCGTTCGAAGAGTTGCGCGCCGAGGTCAAGCGCTTGCGCGCCCCGGAGCTGGCGAACCTGCCGCGCTTCTTCGGCGGCGCGGTGGGATTTCTCGCCTACGATATCGTGCGATGCTTTGAGAAGATTCCCGAGACCACGCACGACGATCTCGGCACCCCCGATTTCCACCTGATGTTCACCGACACGGCGCTGTGCTTCGACAACGTGCGCCAGACGCTCAAAATAATCGCCAACGTGCCGGTCGAGGAGTTCGCCTCGACAAAAATGGCGTATCAAAGCGCGCGGGTGAAGATCGAGGAGATAATCGAGCGCCTGAAACGTGCCGCCGTGCCGCCGTTTCTGGAGGGTGCAGGCAACGCCGCCGTCAACGACGGGTCGATCACCTCGAACCAGACGCGCGAAGGCTACATGGCGATGGTTTCCGCGGCCAAGGAATATATCGTGGCCGGAGACGTTATCCAGGTCGTTCCGTCGCAGCGCTTCGAGGCGGCCCTGACCGTGCATCCGTTCAACATCTACCGCAGCCTGCGCACGATTAACCCGTCGCCCTACATGTTCTACCTGCGGCTGGGCGATCACACGCTGGTCGGCGCCTCGCCGGAAGTGATGGTCCGGGTCGAGGGCCGCGAGATTACGCTGCGGCCGATCGCGGGAACGCGCCCGCGCGGCGTGACGGAAGCCGAGGACCGGGAACTCGAAGCCGAGTTGCTGGCCGATCCCAAGGAACGCGCCGAGCACGTGATGCTGGTCGATCTGGGGCGCAACGACGTCGGCCGGGTCGCCGAAATCGGCTCGGTGAAAGTGACTGAGCTGATGGTCGTCGAGCGCTACTCGCACGTGATGCATATAGTGTCGAACGTCACCGGCGTGCTGCGCGCGGGATGCGACGCGTTCGACGCATTCGCGGCGACCTTTCCGCAGGGAACAGTCTCCGGCGCGCCGAAAATCCGCGCCATGGAAATTATCGACGAGCTCGAGAGCGTGCGCCGCGGCGTGTACGCCGGCGCGGTCGGCTATTTCAGCTACACCGGGAACACCGATACCGCGATCGCGCTGCGCACGCTGCTGATCAAGAACAACCGCGTTTACATTCAGGCCGGCGGCGGCGTCGTCGCCGACTCGGACCCCGGCGCGGAGTTCGAGGAATCGGTAAACAAGGCTCGCGCGATGGTGCGGGCGCTTGGGGCCGCGCGCGATTTTGAAAACGCGGCGAGGAGGTAGGTTGTATGGCGGGCAATGAAAAAGTTCGAGTCCTGATGATCGACAACTACGACTCGTTTACCTACAACCTGGTGCAGTACCTCGGCGAACTTGGCGCCGGCGTCACGGTCAAGCGCAACGACGCGATCGACGTCGCCGGCATTCGCGCGTTGCATCCAGCCGCGGTCGTCATCTCGCCCGGCCCGTGTACGCCCACCCAGGCCGGAATCTCGCTGAAACTGCTGCGCGAGATGGCGGGTGAAGTTCCGATTCTCGGCGTGTGCCTGGGCCTGCAATGTATCGGCGAGGCGTTCGGCGGAAAGGTCGTGCGCGCCGCTCGCCTGATGCACGGCAAGACCTCGCCGGTGATTCACGACGGCAAAACGATTTTCGCGGGAATCCCCAGCCCGTTCGACGCGATGCGCTATCATTCGCTGCTGGTCGATGCGGGGTCGATTCCGTCGGCGTTGGAAGTCAGCGCGCGCACGGCGGAAAACGAAATCATGGGACTTCGCCACAAACAGCACGCTATCGAAGGAGTACAGTTTCATCCCGAATCGATTCTGACCTTCGAAGGCAAGCATCTGCTGAAAAACTTTCTCGACCGGATCGATAAGGACGGAAACGCGCGATGAGCGGACTCCACGACGCGCTCCAGGCGCTCATCGAAGGGCGTTCGCTCACCGGCACCGACGCCGAACTGGCGATCGGCGAGATCATGGACGGCGGCGCGCACGACGCGGTCGTCGGCGCGTTCCTGGTGGCGCTGAAAATCAAGGGCGCCGAGGCCGATGAGCTGGCAGGCGCGGTGCGTGCGATGCTCGAGCGCGCGCGTCCGCTCAATCTTCGCGCCGGCGACGTGCTCGACACCTGCGGCACGGGTGGCGACGGCGCCAGCACCTTCAACATCTCGACCGGTGCCGCGTTGATCGCGGCGGCGGCCGGCGTGCCGGTCGCCAAGCATGGCAATCGAGCGATCAGCGGCATCGTCGGCACGGCGGACGTGCTCGAGGCGATGGGGGTGAAGATCGATTGCGATCCGGATGGGCTGAAACGATGCCTGGACGCGGCTGGATGCTGCCACATTTTCGCGCCGGCGTATCATCCCGCGTTCAAGCAGATTGCGCCGCTCAGACACGCGCTCGGAATTCGCACCATCTTCAATCTGATGGGCGCGCTCGGCAACCCCGCGCGTCCGCACTTTCATCTGTTGGGCGTCGCCGAGGACAGCCTGATGAGACCGATGGCGTACGCGCTCAAGGCGCTCGGAACCCGGCGCGCGATGGTCGTGCATGGCGACAATGGAGTCGATGAAATCGCGCTCGACGGTTCGACCCATGTTACGGAACTCCGCAATGGCGAGTTGACGGAATATGAAATCACGCCGGAGAGCCTGGGCGTGCGCCGCGGCGATCATCGCGCGCTGGTGATCGAGAATCTCGACGATGCCGTGCGAGTCCTGCGCGGCGCGCTTGATGGCGGCGCGGGCCCGGCGCAAGATGTGCTCGCGCTGAACGGGGGCGCTGCAATTTACGTCGGCGGCAGGGCGGCGTCGCTGAAAGAAGGCGTGAGTGCAGCGCGCGAAATTATCGCCTCGAGCCGCGCGCTGGAAGTCCTCGAAAAGATGCGGCGCGCCAGCAGCGGAGAAATCCCGAAAGAAATCCAATGACCTCGATCCTCGACAATATTTACGCCGCCAAACGCGTCGAGGTGCGCGCTCGACGCGCAGTCGTGTCGCCGATGGCAATCGTCGCCGAGGCGGGGCGAGCGCCCAAGCCGCGCGATTTCGTCGCAGCGTTGCGCGCCCGGCGTCCGGCGATAATCGCGGAGATCAAGCGCGCGTCGCCCAGCAAGGGCGACATCATGCCGGGACTGGATCCAGGCAATGTCGCCCGCGAGTACGTCAGCGGGGGAGCGGCTGCGATCTCCGTTCTGACCGACGTCCATTTCAAGGGCTCGCTCGACGATCTGCGCGCCGTCCGCGCCGCGGTGGATGTTCCGCTGTTGCGCAAAGACTTCATCTTCGAGCCGTACCAGGTGTATGAGGCGCGCGCGGCCGGCGCGGATTGCATTCTGCTGATCGCCGCGATGCTGAAAGAGGGGGAGATGCGATCGATCGCGGCGCTCGCGCGTGAGCTTGGGATGGCGACGCTGGTCGAGTCGCACGATCCCGGCGAGTTCGCGCTCGCCGAGAAAATCGGCTCGGGGCTGGTAGGCATCAACAACCGCGACTTGCATACTTTCGCGACCGATATCGCGGTGACCGAGCGCCTGCTGGCGGGCTACACGGGAGACGCGGTGATCGTGACCGAAAGTGGAATCGATTCGCCCGGCGATATTCGGCGGCTCGACGCGGCGGGCGCGCGCGCATTTCTGATCGGCGAGAGCCTGCTGAGGGGCGCTGCGCCGGGTGCGAAACTCGTCGAGCTGATGAACGCGTTCGGGGGCGCGCCGCGGAAATGAGATGACAGTTCGCGTCAAAATCTGTGGCGTAACGCGCATCGAAGACGCGCACGCGGCAATTGCGGCCGGCGCCGACATGATCGGTCTCAATTTCTACGCGAAGAGTCCGCGTTACGTCGAGGTCGATCGCGCGCGAGAGATTCGCATGGCGGTTGGCTCGCGCGCCGCGGTGGTCGGAGTGTTCGTGGACGCCGAGCGCGGCTACATAGATGACCGATTGCGCGCCGCCTCGCTCGACATGATCCAGTTCTCCGGCGACGAGGATGACGCGGCGCTGGCCGGTTGGCCGGTTCCAACGATTGTCACAAACCGTCCTGAGCCGGGCGGAATCTTGAGGGTGACGCCGCGCCGGGGGGACTACGTGCTGTTCGACGCCTTCGACGCGAAACTCCGCGGCGGCTCTGGAAGCCGTATCCCGCTGGATCAGCTGCGCCGGCTCGACTTGAGCCGCGCGTTTGTCGCCGGCGGATTGAATCCCGACAACGTTGCCGAGGTGGCCGCGCTGGAACCTTACGCGGTCGATTGCGCAAGCGGCGTCGAATCGTCGCCGGGCGTAAAAGACCACGAGAAACTGAGGAGGTTCGTCAAAAATGCAAAACGTTCCCGATAGCCGCGGCCATTTCGGCCAGTTCGGCGGAAAGTACGTTGCGGAAACCCTGATGCCGGCGCTGTTCGAGCTCGAGAGCGCCTTCAAGCAAGCACGCCGCGATCCAAAGTTCCGCGACGAGCTCGAGCGGCGGTCGCGGGAGTTCGTGGGACGCCCGACGCCGCTTTACCTGTGCGAGAACCTGACGGCACGGCTCGGCGGCGCGAAAATTTATTTGAAGCGCGAGGACCTTTGCCACACCGGCGCGCACAAGGTGAACAACACCCTGGGACAGGCGCTGCTGGCGGTGCGGATGAACAAGTCGCGCATCACGGCAGAGACCGGCGCGGGACAGCATGGCGTCGCGACGGCCACGATGGCGGCGCTGTTTCGCCGCGAATGCGAAGTCTTCATGGGCTCGGTGGACGTCGAGCGTCAGTCGCTGAACGTCTTTCGGATGAAACTGCTGGGCGCGAAGGTCACTCCCGTCGAGAGCGGCAGCAAGAGCCTGAAGGACGCGATGAACGAGGCGCTGCGCGATTGGATCGCGACGGTGCGCAACACTTACTATCTGATCGGCACCACGGCGGGACCGCATCCGTACCCGATGATCGTGCGCGACTTCCAGTCGGTCATCGGGCGCGAAGCGCGGCGCCAGATTCTCAAGCACGAAGGGCGTCTCCCCGATGTGCTGGTCGCGTGCGTCAACGGCGGCTCGAACGCGATCGGACTTTTCTATCCGTTCATCAAGGACACGAGCGTGCGGATGATCGGCGTCGAGGCTGCCGGTCTCGGCATCAGCGGACCGCATCATGCGGCCACTATTACGACGGGCAGCGTCGGCGTACTGCACGGCAACAAGACCTACCTGCTGCAGGACGAGCTTGGGCAGATTCGCGAGACGCATTCGATCGCCGCCGGGCTGGACTATCCGGGCGTCGGCCCCGAGCATTCGTGGCTGAAGGACGTGGGCCGCGCCGAATACACCTCGGTTACCGACGCCGAAGCGCTGAACGCTTTGAAGACGCTGTCGGAGACCGAGGGAATCATTCCGGCGCTCGAGAGCGCGCATGCGGTGGCGCACGCAATCAAGCTGGCGCCGCAACTGGCGAAGGAACAAATCATGATCGTGAATCTGTCGGGGCGCGGCGACAAGGACATGCAAACAGTCGCCAAGGCGTTCGGCGTGACGGTGTAGGATTATGGCATCGGCGGGGCGAATCAAACGTAAATTTCGGGAGCTGCGCGCGCGCGGCGAGGCCGCATTGATCCCGTTCATCGTGGCCGGCGATCCCGATATGGATACCACGCGGAGGCTGGTGCTCGAACTCGAGGCTCGCGGCGCCGATTTGATCGAGCTGGGCGTGCCGTTTTCCGATCCGATGGCCGACGGTCCCGCCAACCAGCGGGCGCTGGCGCGCGGGCTCGGCGCGGGCGCGTCGTTGGCGGCGATTCTCTCGATGGTGAGCGAGCTTCGCGCCCAGACGCAGATTCCGATTATCCTGTTCGGATACTTCAACCCGATCTTTCACTACGGATGCGAGCGGTTGTGCGCGGACGCGGCGCGGGCCGGTATCGACGGGATACTGACGGTCGATCTGCCGCCCGAGGAAGCCGGCGAGCTCAAGCGGCCCGCGCGGGCCAACGGTCTCGACATCATTTACCTGCTCGCGCCGACGACGCCGATCGACAGAAGCCGCACGATCGCGCGCTCCGCCAGTGGCTTCCTCTACTATGTATCGGTGACGGGAGTGACCGGCGCGCGCGCGCATCTCGACGCGGAACTGGGTGCGCACATGCGCGAGCTTCGAAGCGTCACCGATCTGCCAATAGGAGTCGGCTTCGGCATCTCGACGCCCGAGCAGGCCGCCGAGGTCGCGACGATGGCGGATGCGGTGGTAGTGGGCAGTGCGATTTCCCTGTTGATCGAGGCGCACGTCAAGTCCGGCGACGTGCCGGCGGCGGTGGGCGGAATGGTCGGCGCAATGAAAGATGCGATGAACTTGGCGCGCCGAGTCGAGCGGCCGCCCGGATTGGGGAAATCAGATGGCTGAACGCGAACCGATGACCGGCGCGGCGCCGGCGCCTTCCGACGACATCTGGTCGAAGTGCCCGGCGTGCAAGGAGATGGCGTTCCGCAAAGAAGTGGAACGCAATCTGAACGTGTGCCCCAAGTGCGGATATCATTTCCGGGTCACAGTCGCGCAGCGGCTTTCGCTCGGCGTCGATCGCGGGACGTGGCGCGAGCTGATGGCCGACATGGCGATTGGCGATCCGCTCGGCTTCGTCGATTCCAAGCCGTACCCGGCGCGGCTGGAACAGGCGCGGGCGAGCAGCGGCCGCAACGACGCGGTGGTGGTTGGAATCGGCAAAATCGAGAATCGGCCGGTGGCGATCGGCGTGATGGATTTTGAATTCATGGGCGGCAGCATGGGCGTGGTGGTGGGCGAGAAGCTGGCGCGCCTGTTCGACATCGCGCGCGAGCGCAAGCTGCCGGTCGTCGTGTTCGTTGCGTCGGGGGGCGCGCGCATGCAGGAAGGCGCGCTTTCACTGATGCAGATGGCGAAGGTATCCGCCGCGATCGGGCGATTTCGCGACGCGCGGCTGCCCTATATTTCCGTGCTGTGCGATCCGACCACCGGCGGCGTGGCCGCATCGTTTGCGATGCTGGGCGATTTGAATATCTCGGAGCCCGGAGCGCTGATCGGTTTTGCGGGCCGGCGGGTGACAGAGCAGACCAGCAATCAACAGCTTCCCGAGGATTTTCAGCGCGCGGAGTTTTTGCTGGCACACGGGATGATCGACGCGATCGTCCCGCGTCATCAGATGCGCTTCACGCTGTCGCGAATCCTCGGGATGCTGACGAGGCCGCGCGGCAACCGAGGCGCGGGGCAGGGCGCAGGCAAAAGCAAGGGCAGGCCCGGCGGGTAACGGTCCTGATGCCGGACGTGGAGGCGTTAGCCACCCGGTGACACCGGGTTTTGCCCAGCTTACGCCGACCTCTCCTTGCACAAGGAGAGCTTTGCGTACGTAACGCCAAGCGCCGGAGCGTTCGTCGAGATTTTGCCTGTTCGTCCGAACGGCGATGGCTCGATAGCCGTCGAACTTTACTTCGTACTGCAAGAATGTTCGGTCAAGATTGTATCCGGCGCGGAACTCCCGGCAGGGCGAGTGATTTGCGTACAGTATCGCAGAGACTTGAAAACTCATCCGGACTTATGAGCCCCTTCGATAACAGGTCAGCCCAGAGATCGAAAGGTGTGGCCACGCGGTCGCTTCCAAGCTCGGACAAGGCCAAAAAAGCGGCGCCTTTATCCATGGTGACGAAGCAGGCATCTTTCCTCTCAATCGCGCAGTACGCTATTGCGGCATCTTCGCCCAGGTTCTTCGTGGCGCTGGGAGCATTAGGCCTTAGATATTCAAAAAGGAAGTGCGCGGCCTCTGAGTCAACCATTATCGGGTGTACCTCGATAACTGGTTCGCCTGATTGCTGCATGTCCAGCAATGATTTCCGCCGGTTACTCCGGTCGCGTGAGGCGGCCGCGGCCACTTCCGCGATCGTGTGAAGTGACCGAGCGGGCCACGCCCACGCAGCATTGTAGTGCCTGGCCAGAATGCCGAGCGGACCGTCGTCGAGAACCCAAACGGTCATTTCAGCGATATTATTTCCGCGGCGCGGGCTTTCGAAACTGCTCCTTCTTCGGCAGCGACAATAGCCAGCTCGGATAGATAACCGCGGGCCAAGTCGGTGGGCTCGGCTTCGATGCCGAAGAGATCCGGCGGGGTACGTGGAAGCTCGCGCTCGAACTGTGATTCGAATCCAGGTTTCAGCGCATCGTTGCGAAACTGTTTAACCTGCGATTCTCGGATTAGGCCCAGGTTTTTCGCGTGCCAAGCTGCGCCCTCAAGGCTCAAACCCCACTTTTCAGCCAGTTCGGTAACAATGGCCTTCGCATTTTTGCCACTGGATCGGACCCAGTCTTTGGGCGCCAGGAAGTTCGGCGCAAATCCATTGGCACGCTTTTCCGTCCCACTAGCATCCAAGCCCTCCTCGCGCGAAACGATCGTGAGATCCCGTTCTCCACCATCGTGGAGAAGGTGACACATTTCGTGTGCCAGAATCGCTCTTCTGGAGAGCGGGTATTTAACCCGTGAGGAAGACTTATTCAGCAGTATGACAGGACTCGAACCGGGCTCGAATAGACTTGCAGCCTCGATCCCCTGAGCTTCAAAGTGAACGAAAGCTACGTGTACGCCAAGATCTTCGAAACACTGCTGCACCGAGGTTAGAGCGTTGTGCGCAGGTAGCAGAGTCTCGCGCGCCGAACTGCCAAGTTCATATCCCTCTCGCCACGCTTCGATTCCCTTGGTGACTGCCATTGGCTCGCGGCACGCCTCTATCGGAGAGGTCCCCTTTCCCAGCAGAGTACGCAATTCTGTGCAGATCTCGCCTGCTTCGGCGGCGCGCGCCAAAAGGCGGGCATCCGATCCGTCAATCTCACTGAGGCCAATCGGAGCGCGAAAGCGGGCGACGGTACGTTGCGTTTCCTCGACCTTTCCTGCATGAAGGTGGGCAGGATCAACAGCCAGTGCTCCTGCCAGTTGCGCGAGCTCCGCCGTGGAGAAGGGACTTCCGGACTCGATTTCTGCTATGCGCGAAGCGGATATGGCAGAAAGCCGCGCAAGCTGGGAAAGACCGAAACCGTATGCTTCCCGGATGCGCCGAATGTGTTCGCCCAAAGTAGACATCCCTTAAACTTTAGCACAGCACATCGTCCGAGCGGCAAACCCGCAAAGTCTCGCGGGGTTCCTGCCTCTCTGCCAACCGCAAATGTTCCAAGTTGGATCAGGTTTCGGATCTCCTCTGGTCCACATGCTGCTCATGGTAACGGGCGGAGCAGGATTCGGAGATCACCGGGGGCGGGGGGGGAAACTTCCGCTGGCGAGTGACAGCCGGTAAACTCCGGAGCTGGAAATGGACCAGCTTAGCAAGACTATCGACTGGCTGTATTCGCTGGAGTCGCGCGGCGAGATCTACAAGCTCGAGCGCATGGACGCCGCGCTTGAGCTGATCGGCAATCCGCATCGGCGAATTCGCGCCGTGCATATCGCGGGCACCAAGGGCAAAGGTTCGGTGGCCGCGATGCTGGACAGTTGCATCCGCGCAGCCGGCTACCGCACCGGACTCTACACCAAGCCGCATCTGGTAAACCTGGCGGAGCGGACGCGAATCTCGGGCGCCGAAATGCCGGCGGCGCAGATGCTCGACTATATCGAGCGGCTGCGCGCGATTTACGATCGTGCGGGCCTGGCGCTCACGTTTTTCGAGTTCACGGTTGCGATGATGTTCCTGTACTTCGCCGAGGCGCGAGTCGATATTGCCGTGGTCGAGACGGGACTCGGCGGGCGCCTGGATTCGACCAACGTCGTGACGCCGATTTTGAGCGTGATCACGCCGATCGGTTTCGATCACATGGAATATCTCGGCTACACGATCGCGGCTATCGCGGGTGAGAAGGGCGGGATAATCAAAAGCGATATACCGGTCGTGATTGGCGCGCGCGACCCCGATGCGCGGCTGGTGCTGACGTCGCTTGCGGCGCAGCGCCGAAGCGCCGTGCGTTTGATCGATCGCGACTTCTCGTACCGATCGCACGCCCCGGCGCATCGATTGGACTACCACGGCCTGGGCTTAAAAATCCGCGATCTCGAGATTGGACTCGCGGGTCCATTTCAGCATGAGAACGCCGCGATTGCGGTGGCGACGCTCGAGGCGCTCCGCGCCCAGGGCTGGCGAATAGACGAGGACGCCATCCGACGAGGCATCGGGGAAATATGCTGGCCGGGGCGCTTCGACATCGTATCGAAGCGGCCGCTCGTCATCCTTGATTGCGCGCACAACGAGATGAGTATTGCGGCGTTGCTCGAGACGATGAGCGTCGAGCTCGGTCCGGGCGTGAAACCGCGCCTGATATTCGGCTGCCAGTCCGCGAAGGAATGGGGCACGATGGCCGCGATGCTGGGTCCGCGCGTGCGCGATGTCACCCTGACGCGGGCCAAGCCCAAAAGCCCGCTCGAACCGGAGGAACTGGTGGCGCATTTCGCGGCGCACTGTCCCGCTCGGGTCGAGCGCGATCCGCGGCGCGCGATCGAGCGGGTGATTTCCGAATTGGCGCCCGATGACGTGGCGCTGGTCACGGGATCGGTGTATCTTATCGGCGAAGTTTACCCGCACTTCCTGACCCGCGAGGGGCGAATTGGGTTGTTCCCTGAAGCCGGCGCTTAAAAGAATTGCGACTGCGGTTTTGCTGGTTTGGGCAGCGATGCTCTTGCCGGCTGTCGCCAACGCCGACGCGCCGGCCGCTCCCCAGCCCGCCCCGGCCTCGAAGCGGGGGAAGGGGTTTGCCGTTCCCACCCCGGTCCGCACCGAACATGAAGGAGAACCGGTCAACGTCACCGGCCAGGAAACGATCTACGACTCCAAGACCGACATCTTCGTGGTAAAGGGCGACGCCGTCATGAGCCAGGGCGGCAGCGTGCTGAAGGCCGACGAGATCGACATCATGCGCCGTGAGCGCAAGGCCCGCGCGATCGGCCATGTCCATTTGATCGATCCGGAAATCGAAATGTGGGCGACCGACGGGACGATCGACATTACCAATGAGACGATGGTGCTCAACAACGCCAAGGTGTTGGCGAAAAAAGATATTTACCATCTTGAAGGCAAGCAGATCGTAAAGCTCGAGGGGCAGAGCTACGAGGTGAAGGATGGATTCTTTACGACCTGCGGATGCGAGAAGGGCACGCCCGACTGGTCGATAAACGCGGATCAGATGGTAGTGAACATGGGGCACACCGGCACCGCCAAGAACGCCACCTTCGACGTGGCCGGCTACCCGATAATGAAGTTTCCGTACTTTGTCTTTCCGGCCGATACTTCGCGGCACAGCGGGCTTCTGATGGGGCGGGAGGGTCATTCGGGACTGCGCGGATATCAGTGGCTTCAGCCGTATTATATCGCGATTGGTAAAAGTTCCGACGCGACGGTCGCGCTCGACGTCGAGACCTCGCAGCGAGTCGGCGGCCTGGGCGAGTATCGGCTGGTGAATGGGAAGGACGATTATTTCTGGGTGGACGGCGCGTTCTACAACGAGTCGCTGCGGTCGGATGCGAATCGTGTGGGCGACGTCACGGACACGCAGATGGCCGATCCGCACATCCCACTGGACCGCTATGGGACTATCGCGATGACGCGGGAGCATCTCACGGACGACCTGATGGCATACGGCGACACAGTTTCCGTCAGCGACAGCCTGTACCTGCGAGAGATGAATGTGTGGACGTTGTCGCACGGCTTCGGCACCAGCTTCAGCTCGCTGCGAAATGCGCCGTCGGAGTTCGGGTTGCTCGATCAATTCGAAGACGCGTTCGTGCGGCTGGGGGGGAACTGGAATCAGGATCTGATTCAGCCGCAACAATTCGCGTTGCAGCGGCTGCCCGATGCGACGGTGACCGGACGCCAGGAACTATTCAACAACCTTATGTTCGCGGATTACGATGCGGAGGCGGTCAACTTCTACCGGTACCAAGGGATCGATGGGCTGCGGCTGGACGCCAATCCTCGCGTGACACTGCCGTGGCGTTGGGGCGACTACGTCTATGGTTACGGAGAGGTGGGTTCGCAAGCTGCGTTCTATGACACCGCCGGACACAACCTACAGATCATTCCAGTCGGAGCCACACCCAAGTACCCCGAACCCACATGCGCAAATGGCGGCGGCGCTGTACTCAATCTCAATAATTGTGTTGCGGTGAGCGCCTCCAGCGCGGACGGGACAAGCGCACGAATCGTCCCGTACGCAAAAGCCGGAATCTCGACGGTCCTCGATCGCGTTTACGACGTCGAATGGAAGTCGATTGAGAAGCTCAAAAATACGATCGAACCGTTTGCCAACTTTTACTACGTGCCGAACATCTACCAGGGCAACATGCCCTTGTTCGATTCGTTCGATCGTCTGAACTCGCGCAGCCTCGTCAGTTACGGGTTCACCACGCGGCTGTTCGCCAAGTCCCGCGGATTGCCGCCGGAGGAGACGACGACCGAGACGGCCCCGACCGAAGGATCGTCCGATAGCGATTCGACCGCTGGGCCATTGCACGAAGAAACCATCGGCCCGGATACGTTGGTGTCACACGCCGGAAATATCGTCCGAGACGGCGAGCATTCGTCGCAAATGGGCTCGCTGACGATACAGCAGGCTTACGACATCGGGCACCCGGTGTCCGATGGATCGGACATGTCGGACGTCGAGGCGCTGCTGAACATCTATTTGACCCAGGTTGCGGTATTCAGTACGCAGGTCGACTACAGTCCGCGAGCCCATGCGGGGGTCACGCTTGCCGACGCGTCGGTGAGTTATCAGCCGCCGTGGTCGACCGCCAAGGGGTCGAATATGTATATGGGCAAGGCGCTACAAGGCTCGTTCTTCGAGTTGGCATACAACTACGCCAATCGGGACGACACCGCCATTCCCCCGTTAGGCAGGAACGCTGCGCAGTTCATATCGGGAACCGCGTACACAGAGCTATTCGATTTTATGGGCGTTTACTTTTCGCCCAACTACGATGTCGCGTCGAATCAAATGCTGTATACCGAATACGGATTGCGGCTGAAATCGCCATGCGACTGTTGGGCGGCGGACTTCGGAATCACCGATTCGTACAATCCCAATGAAGTGCAGCTCCAGTTCCAGTTGACGCTGGGCGGTTTGGGCTCGTATGGGCGAAGTCCATTTGGGCGCAATCCGTTTCAGCAACTGGGGCTGGTTGGCTCGCCGACCGGAGTTCTGCCGAATTATTGAGAGCGCGCGCTGCGGCTCAGGTCTTCCTATCGCCCATGCGCGGAGTGACGCGAATCGGCAGAAAAGTTCTTAAGTATTTTTGTGTCGGTCAGGAGAATCACCAAGCTCCGTCGCCGCCACACTTTATTTCAGTCTGAGGCCGAAGGGATGGCCGGAGATGAACCCTGGCGTCATCCAGTAGCGGCATTCTTCAAAATGCGTCTCCGCCGTGAAGGGGGCCAGGAATTTTCCTTCGGCAAGGTCGCTTCTGACGAAAAACGCGTTAACGCCTGTGATATTACAGCCGACGAGACTGTAACCCTTCTCGCGCATCAGCCGTTCGAGCAAGGCAAGCGAGGCTCCACAATAATCCGTACGGTCCCAGAGATATTTGGGGTCGTACGGTATCGTCCACTCAATTGGAGGCGCAAACTTACCATTATACTCGGTAACTACAAGTCTGGCCTTGAGCGGTAACGTGTTGAGAATGTGAAATTCGTTGCCATCGATGTCGATACTGAAAAGGTCAAGGTCTTTCAGGCCGCCTGCCTGGTCAATCAAGCTTGCAGCCGACTCCCGGGTGACGAAGCCTTCGACGAATTTCAACTGCCCCTTTTCCAGCAGCGGTGCAAAACACTCCAGGGTGCGTCGCGCGTTCTTGGCGCTGGCATCGATCCAGCCACCGCTCCAGGCTTGCAGAAGCAGCGCCAGCGTGTTGTTCTCACGCCCCTGGCCGGATCCGATTTCGACGAAACGCTTTGAGGCGGTCCCGATCCGGTGGAAGATTTCGGCGATGATGCCGTCTTCGTCGTTCTGGGAATAGACCTTGCGGCCAAATCTCATGAGGCAGAGCGGATCGGCGTATCTGGGATGAGCCAAGAGCGTCTGGCGGGCCTGAAAGGTTCTGGCCATCGCTGACTGGTAGGTATGCCTTACAAGTCTCCGCAACTCGGTTCGGAACATGATTATCTCCTAGTATTGCGTTCGATTTATCTCAGATTGCTAAGGTCTGCGCGAAGACGCTGTCAAGCGCGCGGCTGATCGTGGCTGTGCCGTTATATACCGGAATTATTACCGACACCTTCGCCATTGCGGGTCGCTACATCCCTTGAACCGGAATTTCCATTTGGAAAACGGAAATCCGGCTCTAGAAGTACAACAAAGCGACATCGGTAAGGATCCACAGCGCCACCGCGAGTATAAGCGGCCGATCGTGAAGCAGCGCGCTGGCGGGGTCGCCGCCTTCGTTGCGCTCATCGATCAGGTACAGATAGCGCAGGATTCCGAATGCGACGAATGGCACCGTCAGATAGAGATGCCGGGTTCCGAGCTTCGCCTCGACCTCGGCCGACGCGGTGTAAATCATGTAGCTGACGAGAGTCGCGCCGGCGACGATTGAGATCATCTGATCGACCAGCCGGACGCTGTATTGCGAGAGCGCGCTGCGATGCGCGACGGCGTCGTCGCCCAGCGCGATCAGTTCGTGGCGTCTGCGGGCCAGCACCAGGAACAGCGCCAACACGAACGTGATGAAGACCAGCCACGGCGATACCTCGACGTGGATTGCGACGCCGCCGGCGAATGCGCGCAACACGAAACCGATCGCAACCGCGATCACGTCGATGACCACCTGATGCTTGGCCCACAGCGAATAGCCAAACTGAAGCGCGACGTACACCAGTGCGATTCCCACGAATGCCCGGCCCAACACGATGCTCAACACCGCCGCAACCGCAGCCAGCGAGAGGGCCGCCCTGCTTGCCGCGGTAACCGTGATATCGCCGCGCGCCAGCGGGCGGTCGCATTTTTCGGGATTCAGTCGATCCGCGTCGCGGTCGGTGATGTCATTGAGAACGTAACCGGCGCTCGAAAGCGCGCAGAACGCGACGACTGCGACGACCGCCAGCACGACATCGTGAAAAACGAACAGACGCTGGCCGAATACCAGCGCCGCCAATACCAGCGCGTTCTTGATCCATTGATGGGGCCGTGCCAGACGGATCATCGCCGCCAATTGGCCGGTGCTCTGGCTGTCGTTCAACTTTGGCGCCGCGTTCATTGCATTTCTTTGTACAGGTCCGCGCTTTGCCATCGCAAGACGGCGGTCACGGAGGGGGCGGCAGCCCAATCGGCGCAGCCAGGTCAATTTCACTTGACCGCGAGCTGCGTTTGCGAAAACAGTACGGGTCGATGAGTGCTTCGACGCAGGAAAAAACCGGACCGTCGGCCACGGTGGATCTCGCCGGCTTGAAGCGGTTCCTCGATGAGCGCAAGCTCGGCGGCACCGCCGCACTTCGGTCCGAAAATATCTCGTTCGGTCATTCCAACGAGGTTCACCTGATTCATTTCGACGGCAATTGCTGGGCGCTGCGCCGCCCGCCGCGTGGATCGCTGCTCCCGACCGCGCACGACGTGATGCGCGAATATCGCGTGCTCAAGGCTCTCCAAGACACTGCCGTGCCGGTGCCGCGCGTATACGCTGCGTGCGACGATCCCTCATATGTCGGCGCGCCGTTTTACCTGATGGAGTACATGCGCGGCGAGGTAGTGCGAGCCGACAACCGGCATTTCGTTCAAACGCCCGAGCTTCGCCGCCGGGTCAGCGAGCAGATGGTGGATGTCCTCGTCGCGCTGCAGGAAGTCGATTGGCGGGCGGTCGGTCTTGAGGGTTTCGGACGGCCTGACGGCTATCTCGAACGCCAGCTCAAGCGATGGTCCGATCAGCTCGAGCGTACGATTCCGCACACCCGCCCGCTGCCTGTGATGGAAAACGTCAAGGATTGGCTGCGCGCGCGAATCCCCGAGTCGCCGGCGCCCACGATTGTCCATGGAGATTACAAGCTCGACAACGTGATGTTCGACCCCGACAGCGCCCGCGCGATCGCCGTGCTCGATTGGGAGATGTCCACGATTGGCGATCCGCTGGCGGATTTCGGCTGGATGCTGACCTACTGGCCCGACCCGACCGACCGCGCGTCGGGTGGCGTGATCGCCAGCATGAACGCCGCCGAGGGATGGCTGACGCGGCGCGAGATGATCGATCGATACGAGCGGCGCACCGGGCGCGCGATGCGCAATTTTCCGTTCTATCAGGCGTTCGCGCTGTTCAAGCTCGCGATCATCATGGAGGGCAGCTATGCCCGATTCGTGCTCGGACAGGCCGACGATCCTTTTTTCGCCGGCATGAAGGCGCTGGTACCCGCGCTTGCCGACGCGGCCTGGTCGGTGTGCGGCTCCGCGTCGAGTCAGTAGCGATTGGCGGCGCGGAAGATCGATCGCAACCAGGCGCGGGCTTCAGGATACTGGTCTACATCGAGCACGAATTCCTGACCGCGACCGACGGACTGCAAGCGAATCGAGGTCTCGCAGTCCGTCCAGCGACTCGCTTTCAAGTGATAGGAGAGAGGAGGGCGCTCGCCCGGATCGAACCATCGCGGCAGCCGCCACGCTGAGCATCCAATGTACGGATCGGTCTGCGAGAGCGCCAGCTTTGGTCCGAGCCGGTCAAAAGTTCCGCCGCCGCTTGCGTCAATCCCGATGCACGAGAGACGGTCGCTCGCGAAATAGAGAGTGTTGTTTTTGTATCGGTCGGGCGCGGCGAGATGCGGATGTCCGTCTGCCCACGGGATTTCGGCGGCGACGCTATCGGTAGCGCGAATCACTCTGCCGACCTGGAGCCATCCGAAGATAACGTGAAGGTTCGGCGCGCCACGGACGAAGCGGAACGCGCCCTCAATCTGCTCGGCACGCCGAAAGCATCCGAAGAAAAGAAACAGATCGCCGCGGCCTATCCCGTGGCGCGCGAGATGGCCCTGCGCGGCTCCGGCCTGACCGAAGATTGGACGCCATCGGGCGGAGCGCGCAATCGCATCGCGGCGCAAATCCGGATCGAGATGCGCGCGGTTGCCTCGCCTGAATCGGTCGCGCGTCAGGTCTTCGACAATCCGAGCGATTGGCGAGCCGTTGAATGGAGAGATTTCCGCGTAGGTCGTCGGCGCGCCTGCATCAGGAATCGGAAGCGGGCACAACAGTCGGCCGTCCAGAATCGGGCTCGGGCATCCGCCGTTCGCCGAGTCGAATCCCTTGCGGCTCAGGATGAGCTTCATCGCAGTCGCACCGGGCCGCCATGCTATATTGTTCCGCGAACTCGCGACAAGGAAATTTCCAATGCCGGATTCTGATCTGCTCGCCGAACTGGCGCGCTTCATCGAACGTATAACAGCGATCGCGCGGACCGGACTTGCCTTCAAGCCCGACGGCTTCGACTCCGAACGCTACGAGGAATTGCTCAAAGAGGCGGCCAGAATGCATGCGGTCCTTGCCGGCGCCAGCGGCGAAGATGCCGAAGCGTTGCGCCGGCGATGGCGCGAGCAGGTGATCGGCGGCTACGAAGGATATGTCACCACGGCATCGGGATGCGGCGTGATCGCATTCAACGAGCGCGACGAAATTCTCTTGATTCAGCGGCCGACCGGCAAATGGTGGTATCCCACCGGGTTCTGCGATGTCGGCATGTCGCCCGCCGAGAACGCGGCGAAAGAAGCACGCGAAGAAACCGGGCTTATCGTCGAGCCCGAGCGTTTGATCGCTGTACTCGACAGCCAGAAGTACGGCTCACCCGGCCGGCATATCTACGCGATACTTTTCTATTGTCGAATCGTCGGTGGCGAGCTGAAGCCAAATCCGCTTGAGGCGATCGCCGCCGGTTTCTTCCCGCTCGACCGTATGCCGGAGCCGATGCACGGGATCGATCGCAAGTGGATTGCGCTGGCGCGCGAGTTCCACTTCGACGGCCGCGTCGCGCCGTACTTCGATCCGCTCTGAACGCGCGGCCCCTGCCAACCGCTTAATACTGCGCTGCCGTCGCCACGGCCAGGGGTCACCCCTGCTGCTAGCGGGTATTTGCCTGGGCCGGGGAGCCCACTTGAGCCTGCATCGGATGCGATCCGCGAGTGCTCGCGCCAATCGAGATGAGCATCATCCCCTGCTCGTAGCGCGGGCCGCCGATGATCAACGTCCCATTGTTCTTGAGCTTGAGGTCGGTGGTCATCATCGGGCGCGTTCCGTCGAACAGCACGATCTCCATCGCGATCATGTCGCCGTCGATGGCGCGCGGCTGCACGTGGAGAATTTTGCCGCCCGGCAACGTGAACGCGATCATCTTGCCGCAATCGGTCTGCCCCTCGTTGTGACCGATCAGGCTGTAAGTCGAAAAGCCGAATAAACCTTGCAGCTTCTTGCCCATCGGCGCGATCCGCGGGTCGGTCCCCTCGTTGGTATCCGCGGCCATAACCGAGTCGATATAAACGGTCACCTGCCTCGGTCCCGCCTGCGCATACGTGAGACCCGGCGTTCCGAAGGCCGCGATCGCGATGATGAGGAAGGTGAGGCTACCGGGGCGCAGCGTCATGGCGACCTAAGGCTGATCCGGTAACCAAATGACTGTCGTGTCCCTGCGAGGCTCGCTCCAGACTGCGACCGAATGGTTTTCCGACTCGAGCCGCGAGATGTCGGCATGAGAATCGTTATCCGCCATTGTAGGCTCGCTGGTCGCCGATCCCGCCACTTGATTTACCGCCATCGCGGCTTCGTGCTCGGCCTTGACGATCGAAGTCGCCGAGTGCGGCCCTCGATTGGCGAACTGCTCGGCATACGGCGTCATCAGAATTATCGTCAGGACGGCGATCGCCGCTGCTGCGCCGCCCCACGCCAAGCCCGCACCGACAGAATCCGCTTGTCGCCTCAGGTAGCGCGCGATTCTGGTCAGCAGCGGCTGTGGCAGGCGATCGACGCGAGCGATTACCGCGCTTGAAAATCCGGCCAGCGGCGGCTCCGGCGCAATCGATCTGAGGTCTCGTCCGAGCGTCGAGTAATCGGCGAGGATGCCGGTGCAGGATTCGCATCGCGCCAGATGAAACGCAACCTCCTGCATCTCGTTGGGCTCGAGTTCGGAGTCCTCGAACGCGCCGAGCATCATGCCTATTTCACCGCATTCAGCCATCTGTCGCTCAGCTCCCGGCCACGTCCTTCAGGATGTTGCGCAGGTGAGTTCGAGCATAGTGCAACCTGCTCATGACCGTTCCTCTTGGACACTGCAAGACGTCGCTGATTTCGTCATACGACATTCCTTCGACTTCGCGTAAAAGTATCACTGCACGATGTTCCGGCGTCAACTCCTCCAGCGCTTGCTTTAGTCGCGCCGAGAGTTCACTACGGCTGACTTCCTTGAATGAGTCTCCCCGGCTGGTCGGCAACCGGCTGATTTCGTTTTCGGCATCTTCTCCGTGAAGGACCACATGGCGTCCCTCGCGGCGCCAGAAATCGATCGCGAGGTTGGCCGCGATTCGATAGAGCCAGGTTGAAAAGCTCGATCGCGATTCGAATTTCGAAAGGTTTTCAAAGGCGCGAACAAAGGTTTCTTGCGCCAGTTCAAGTGCGTCATCCTGATTGTGCACCACCGCCAGCGCGACTCCGACTACCCGGCGCTGATAACGTTCCACTAAAACGCCAAACGCCTCGGAATCGCCCTTGCGGGAGCGATCGATTAGCTCGGCTTCATCACCGTCCTGGCGGCCTGGTGTTCTCAACTTGAGTAGACGCAGGTGCGGGCGACTAAATTCAGCGGGTTTTTCATGCTGCGCCGGTAATGTCAGACCAGTTTGGTCCGGATTTCAGGTCCACCTTCAACGGAATTTTGAGCTCGGCCACCCCCTCCATTTCGCGTTTTGCCAGCTCGGCCGCCTCTCGCCACTCGTCTTTTGGCGCCTCCAGCAGTAATTCGTCATGCACCTGCAGAATCATCCGCGTGCCCAGCCCGCGCTCTCGAAGTGCCCCATCCAGCCGTATCATAGCGAGTTTTATCAGGTCTGCCGCGGTGCCCTGGATGGGTGAATTTATGGCGATTCGCTCCGCTTGCGCCCGAGCCCCGCCCGGCTGGGCATTGAGCTCGGGCAGATAACGGCGCCGTCCGTACATCGTCGTTACATAGCCGGTCGTGCGCGCGTTGCGAACCGTCTCATCAAGCCATGCACGCACGCCCGGCAGCCGCTCGAAGTAGCGCTTGATGTAGTCCGAGGCCTCCGCCAGCGCAATCCCGAGCTCGCCCGCCAGCCGCTGCGGCCCCATCCCATAGATGATCCCGAAGTTTATCACCTTGGCCAGCCGCCGCGCTTCGGCGTTGACTTTGTCCGGCGTGACTCCCAGTACCTCGGTCGCGGTCCGCACGTGGATGTCCTCGCCGGTGTTGAATGCGTCCACCAATGTCTTGTCGCCCGACAGATGAGCCAGCACGCGCAGATCGATCTGGGAATAGTCGGCTGACACGAAGACGCATCCGGGCTTCGGCACGAACGCCCGGCGAATCCGGCGGCCTTCGGCGCTGCGGGTCGGGATGTTTTGCAGATTCGGATCGCTCGAGCTGACGCGTCCGGTCGCGACCAGCGCCTGATGCCACGTGGTGTGAATCCGCCCGGTGCCCGAGCGGATCACCTCGGACAGCGCGTCGGCGTAAGTGGACTTCAATTTCGAAATCGTGCGGTATTCGATCAGCTTGCGCGGCATCGGATGCACCGCCGCGAGCTTCTCGAGTGTGTCGGCGTCGGTCGAAAAGCCGCTCTTGGTTTTTTTCAGACCCTTGGCCGAAAGTTTCAGCTCGTTGAACAGCAGCTCGCGCAGTTGCGTGGGCGAGTTGAGATTGAACTCGCGGCCGGCCAGCTCGTAGCACTCGCGTTCCAGCCGATTCAGTTGCTCGGCAAACTCTTTCGAGATGACCTTGAGCGCATCGCCGTCGATGCCGATTCCTTCAGCTTCCATCGCCGCCAGTAAAGGCGCGGTCGGCATCTCGATGTCGTCGAACAACGAAGTGAGTCCGTCGGCTTGCAGCCGCGCCGCCAGCGCTTCGCGAAGATTTCTCACCAGCTCCGCATTCGTGCCGGGCGTACTGCCGGCGCCAAGGGGCGCCAGGTACTCGTGATACAGGTCGGTCAGCGACGGCTCCGGCTGTCCCGAATTGATTAGAAAGCCCGCCAGCATCGTGTCGAAATCAACGCCTTTGAGCGTGATTCCGTGCCGGGCGAACGCGCCGATTTGAGTTTTCAGATCGTGGCACGATTTGGGCGGGCGCTCGGAGCCGAGTAAAGACGCTGCGCTCGCGATCCCGTCATGTTCGACGACGATCGTTTGGTCGGCGCTTGCGAGCTGCAAGCTGTCCTGGCCGGCCTCGGCGACGGAGAGGTCAAACGCGACGCGTGGCGCGCCGGCAAGAGTTTTGAGCGCGTCGGCGAGATCTTTCCCGGTGACGGTGGAGGCAGGCTTCGTGGTCGATTCCAGACCGGGGAGTTCCACTTGCGACGGCGATATCTCGCGCAGGATCGAATGGAACTCCAGCTCGCGCATCAGTTCCGCAGCCGCGCGCTCGTCCACACCCCGCCACGCGAATTCGTCGGGCTCGACGCTCAGCGGCACCTCGGTGTCGATGCGGACCAACCGCAACGCGAGGTCCATCTCGGCGCGATGCTCTCTGAGCCAGCCCGCAATTTCTTTGACGGTTTTATCGCCGTGAATAACCTCACCGATACGGTCCAGGTTCTCGTAGATTCCCTTCACACTGCCAAACTTCTTGACCAGCGCCACGGCCCTTACCTCGCCGACGCCTGGCACACCTTTGACATTGTCAATCGGATCGCCCGTGAGCGCCTGGATGTCCGCCAGCGCCGCCGGCTCAACGCCGAAGCGTTCCTTGATCTCGCGCACCCCGATTCGCTTTTCGCGGGTCGCGATCGTGTCCCACAGCGTAACGTGCGGGCCGACCAGCTGCATGAAGTCCTTGTCCGCCGTGATGATCGTGACGATGAAATGCTCGTGCGCCGCGCGCTTGGCGAGCGTGCCGATCACGTCGTCGGCCTCGTATCCATCGAGCATCAGCGACTTGATCCGAAACGCCTCGACCGCGCGATGGATATAGGGAACCTGCACGACAAGATCGTTGGGCGCCTCGGGGCGGTTGGCCTTGTAGTCGGCGAACAGGTCGTCGCGAAAAGTTTTTTTCGGCGAGTCGAAGACGATCGCGATATGCGATGGGCGCACGTCCTTCAACAGCTTCAGAATCATCCGGATGAAGCCGTACACCGCCTGGCTCGGCATCCCGCGCGACGTATTCATCGGCGGCAGCGCGAAAAAAGCGCGGAAGATGTACCCGGAGCCGTCGACCAGAATGAGTTGCTTGCGCTCTGCAGCCATCAATCGAAACTATCCGATACGGTTCTCAAAGCAAAAGCGCCGCGAACGCAAATCTAAAATATTGGCCGATGTCAGATCGTTGTTTCGTTGTATTGACAGTTTGGCGTGGTGTGTTTAATTAGTCGGTTGCTCTGTTGTTGATTGAATTGTCGGGCAGGCCGCTTCGTCAATTGAAGCTGAAGCGGCCACGGCGTCTCGGTGGCTCTCGATTCGGACGACCTGAATGATTGAGGTTAAAAACCTAACTAAAGCCTACGGCAACTTTGTCGCGGTAAAAGACGTATCGTTCAAAGCCGAGAACGGTTCCATCCTCGGCTTTCTCGGCCCCAACGGCGCCGGCAAGACCACCACGATGCGAATCATCACGGGCTATATGCCGGCGACCGCGGGCACCGTGCTGATAGACGGACTCGATATTTTTTCGCAATCGCTCGAGGCGCGCCGCAAAATCGGATACCTGCCCGAGAGTCCGCCGCTGTATCCCGACATGCGGGTCGAAGCCTATCTCAAGTTTGTCGCGAAACTGCGCGGCGTCCCGCGCGGGAAGATCGAGTCGGCGCTCGAGCACGTGCTCGAAGTTTGCGGCCTGGCCGACATGTCGCATCGAATTTGCGGCCAGCTGTCCAAGGGCTATCGCCAGCGCGTCGGGCTGGCGCAGGCGTTGATTCACGATCCGCCCGTGCTGGTCCTCGACGAGCCGACGATCGGTCTCGATCCGCGCCAGATTCACGAAATTCGCGGTCTGATTCACCATCTCGCGGGCAACCGAACGGTTGTGCTCTCGACGCACATCCTGCCCGAGGTCTCGCAGATCTGCGACAAGGTCGTGATCATCGCCGACGGCCGGGTAGTGCTCGAGGAATACTTGAAGAAGCTCCCGGCCGGGACCTCGCTCGAAGATATTTTCCTGAACGCGATCACCAAGGAGCGTCACGACGACGCGGCGAGTGCCGAGGAAACGCTGGAGGAGGTTGGAGCGGGGCATACCTAGACCCGTGCCGCGCGAATGAAAAATTCTCTTACAATCGCGGGCAAGGAGCTCGCGGGCTATTTCCTGCAGCCGGTCGCCTACGTCGTTATGACGGTGTTCCTCCTGCTGGGCGGCTTCTTTTTCTTCGCGCTGCTGCGTTACTTCGAGGTGACCCTGACTGCCTATTCCGCGATGCAGAATCCCGAGGTGTTGCAGCGCTTGAATCTCAACGAACGGGTAATCGAGCCTATGCTGCACAACCTGGCGATCGTGCTCGTCATCCTGGTGCCGGCGATCACGATGCGAAGCTTTGCCGAAGAGAAGCGAACCGGCACGTATGAACTTTTGTTGACAGCTCCCATCCGGACCGGCGAGATCGTCGCGGGAAAGTTCATCGCGGCAGCGTGTTTTATGCTGATTATGATAGGGCTGGCCGGGATGTTTCCGCTGATCCTCGTGGCCTTCGGCAATCCGGAGGTCGGGGTGATGTTCTCGGGCTATCTCGGACTGGCGTGGCTGGCGATTTCGTTCGTTTCGATAGGATTGTTCACCAGCTCGCTCACCCAGAATCAGATTATCGCGGCGATCAGTTGCTTCGGCTTGCTGCTGCTGCTGTTCGTCATATCGTGGCCGACGCAGGGAGGTGGCGGTTCACTGGTGGACTTGGTGCGCTATCTCTCGCTACCGGACCATTTCGCGCAGATGGTCACCGGTATCATCGATACGCGCGACATTGTTTATTTCCTGAGTCTAATCTTCGTGGCGCTGTTCCTGACCCAACGCTCGGTTGAGTCGGCGCGCTGGCGGTAAGGTAGAGAGGGGCGGATGCGGCGATCGGCGGCGCTTTACGGAATTCTCGGCCTGGTTCTGCTCTCATTCGGGCTGGTTGACTATTTCATCTCGAACGGCTTTCGGCTGTTCGTGTGGGTCAACCTGATCTGCGGCATCTTCGCGATAGTCCTGTGGATCACTTCGAGCCGCTCCGAGCTTTCATCGATCACGACCGGGCGCTCGGCGCGTTACGGCGCCAACGCCGTCATCTACTCGGCTGCCTACATCGGGCTGCTGGTCGCGATTAACTATATCTCGACGCTCCATCACACCCGGCTCGATCTGACGGCCGAGAAGGTGTTCAGTCTTTCGAGCCAGTCGGTGAACGTGGTGAAGGGTTTGCAGAAGCCGCTCAAGTTCTACGGCTTCTTTCAGGGCGGCGAGAATCCTACCGCGCGCGACCTCTACGAGACGTTTGCGTACTACTCGCCCAAGCTTACCTACGAGCTGGTCGATCCCGACAAGCATCCCGAGCTCGCCGAGCGTTTCAAAGTGTCGGTGATGGGCACCACGCACATGCAGTACGGCGGCGATAACGGCGAGGGCACCAACGTCACCGAGCTCAACGAGGAAGCGCTGACTAACGCGATCATTCGCGCGACCAGGAGCAGCAAGAAGGTCGTCGAGTTCCTCGACGGGCACGGCGAGGCCGATCCCGACGATGCCCAAACCCAGACGGGCTACGGCACCATCAAGAAAGATTTGGAAGGCGAGGGCTACGAGGTTCGCAAGCTCGAGCTCGCACAATTGCCCAAGGTGCCCGACGACGCCAGCCTGGTCGTGGCCGCGGGACCGATCAAGCCGCTCGGCCAGCACGAGATCGATTCGTTGAATGACTATCTGAAGCATGGCGGCCGCATGATCGCGATGTACCGGCCGCAGCGCCCCGACAATCCAATTGACGAAGCGGCGATGGTGAAGCTGGCGGGCGATTGGGGCGTCAAGGTCGGCAACGATATCGTGGTGGACCAGGTGATGAGGCTGTTCCAAAGTCCCGCGCTCGGGCTCAATCCTCTCGTGCAGACCTACGGCGAGCATCCGATTACCAAGGGTTTCAAGCAGCGCACCGAATTTCCGATGTCGCGATCGCTTACCGCCGAACCCGATTTGAAGCCGGGACTGACCGTCACCCCGATTGCGAGCACCAGCGAAACGTCGTGGGCGGAGGTCGATCTCGACATGCTGTTCCGGCAGCAGAAGGCCGAACTGACAGCCAAGGACACGCGCGGACCGATCACGGTGGTGATGGCGGTGGACGGCAACCTGGAGCAACTCGGCTGGGGCAAGGGCGATGCGCGCATGGTGGTGTACGGCAGTACCGAGTTTGCCGAGAATCAATACGCGACGTCCTTCAACCCCGATTTTTTCATCAATAGCGTCGACTGGCTGACCGGCGAGGAAAATTCGATCTCGATCAGGCCGCGGTCGATCCGCGCGTCGCGCTTTCGCCTGACCACCGCGCAATTCTCTATAGTGTTTGCTTTCGCCGTGCTGTTCCTGCCCGAGATGCTGCTGATTGCGGGGATCGTTGTGTGGTGGGAACGGCGCAACTGAGGTGCCCCCCTAGTCCGACTCAAGTCCGATGCGGCTGCGCAACACCATTATCGTTCTGGTCCTGTTCGCGATTGTAGGCGGCTACGCCTTTATCGTCGGCCGTTATTCCCAGACGGAGGCGCAGCGCAAGCTGCTCAGCGTCAAGCAGGACGATATCGCGAAAATTGAACTTCACTATTCGGACCGGGACATCGTGCTCGAGCGCGACAAGGGCAAGTCGTGGCGGCTCGTGAAGCCAATCGGAGCCGACGCCGACCAGACGCAGGCCAACAACCTCGCGCGCGCAATCGCCGACTGCGCCGTGGTCCGCACGGCGGATGAGAAGCCGGCGGATCTCGCACCATTCGGGCTTAAGCCTCCGACCACGACCGTCACGGTCACGACCTTCGACAAGAAAACGTTGCCCGCGATCGAAGTCGGGAAATCGACGCCGATTGGCTTCAACGCTTATGTCCGGCTCGCCGACGGCCCGGCGGTGCTGCTGACCGAAGCCGTGTTCTCGGCCGGGATGAACAAGACCGTCAACGATTTGCGCGTCCGCGACTTGATGGGATTCAAACTCGACGACGTTCAGAAGCTGATCATCGCGCGGGACAATGGACAGACGGTGGAAATCGATCGCGCCGGCGACCAGTGGAAAATCGTCAAGCCCGCGCCGTACCCGGCCGACGACATGGCGGTCCGGGTGGCACTGAGCACGCTGGTCAACGCGAAGGCGTCCGACTTTATCGCCGATGCGCCCGGCAACGTCACGCAATACGGGCTCGAAAAACCGCATCTGACGGCGACAGTGGTGCTCAAGAACGGCGAGCAGCAATCGATGCTGTTCGGCTTCAAACAGAGCGAGCAGGGGAAGAGCGGAATTTACGTGCGCCGCGGAGAGCGCGCGCCGGTTTACGCCGTGGCCGGGTACGTGATGAGCAGCCTGGACAAGTCGGCACCGGATTTTCGCGATCGAACGATTCTGAAAGTCGATCCCGAGGCGGTTGCGACGGTCAAAGTCAAGAGCAGAGACGGCGACTTCACGCTCGAGCGCGCGGCCGGCGGGAAGTGGGACGTGATGGTTGGGGCCAAGACGTCGGAGGGCGATATCCCGGTCGTGGAGCGCTTTCTCAATCAGTTGCGCGATCTGAAAGGCACGTCGATCGTCGCCGATCCGATGCCGAGCGCTCAGCTGTTCGGGCTGGACAATCCCGCGGCTGAAATCACGCTCGTCGGCAAGGACGGCAAGGATCTCGGCGCGGTCAAGCTCGCGAAGATCAGCGTCAAGCCAACGACCCCGCCAATTCCCGCTGAACCGGCCGGACCGCGCACGGAGTACTACGCATCTTCAAGCGCGAGCAAAGCCGTGTTCTCGCTCAGCGATTTCAGTTTCGCGCAACTCAACAAGCCTGCGCCGCTGTACATGGCGAAGGCGCCCGAGGCGGCGCCGTCGCCGTCGAAGTAGCCGGGCCGTCAGGTTTCGGCGATGACGTGGGCGATGGCCTGGGCGGCGGTATGCGTGATGCTCAGATGAAAGCGCGTGATCTGTTTTGTTTGCGCGAACACCGCCGCCTTGCCCGATAGCGCGATGGTTGGCGCTTTGCCGCGCTCGCGCACGACTTCGATCTCACTCCATCCGACGTTGCGGTTCCATCCCGTGCCAAGCGCCTTCATCGTCGCTTCCTTGGCGGCGAAGCGCGCGGCATAGCTCTGGTAGCGGGGACGCCCGCGCGACTCGCAGTACCTGACCTCGTCTGCCGTAAAGACGCGGGCGCGAAAACGCTCGCCGGTGGTGGGCCGCGTGAGAGCGCGCTCGATGCGTTCGACCTCGATAACGTCGATTCCAGTGCCGGCGATTTGCCCCATCGCGAATCAGTATCAGCCGCACCGCGGGCGGATTCAATTGCGCGCGCGCACACGCCCGGGCGATTGAAGCGGTAGAATACTTGCGACGCGTCGAGCGCGGATTCTATTCTTCATCCACAACGCGGAGGCAGCGATGGCGAAGCTTTCAATCACAGTGAACAAGACCCGTTGCATCGGCAGCGGCGAGTGCGTGGAAACGGCGCCCGCCGTGTTTCAACTCGGCGCGGACGGCAAGTCCGAAGTCGTCAACCCGACGGGCGCCGGCGACTCGATAATTATCTCGGCGGCGCGTTCGTGCCCGGTCAAAGCGATCACGGTGGTGGACGAAGACGCCGGCGTGCAGCTTTTTCCGCCGCCGAAGAAGTAGGTTCACGGATCGCGCCATGGCCATACGCAAACGCCGTGCGGGCGAACTCGTAATCGAGCAGACGCGTGACCTCGCGCGCGTGCGCGAGATGCTCGCGCGGGCCGGCATGATGACGGACGGAATCGAATGGCCGGCCGCGTGTTACATCGTTGCCTATGTCGGCGATGAAGCAGTCGGAGCGATCGGCGTCGAGTCGAAGATCGACGCGGCGCTGATACGTTCGCTGCACGTCAAGGAATCGGCCCGCCGGCGTGGAATTGGCGGCGCGTTGATCGCGGCGGCGCGCAAGGCCGCGCACACGCGCGGCGCGCGTCATCTGTACCTGTTCAGCACCGATGCGGGCGATTTCTTCCGGCGCCGCGGTTTCACGACGGTGGCCGTCGCCGACGTCATAGCCGCGATTCCAGGCGTGCCGCAGGTCGAGTACTATCGCGCGCGGCCCGAGGAGCTTGCGCGCGAGGTCGCGTACCATCTGGATATTTCGGGCGATGGATTGATCGAGAGATAGCAGCGGCCCGCCTCTGCACGCGGCTCCGCGGGAACGGGAGAGGGCCTACTGAGCTTGAGCCGCGAGGTAGCGGCCGAGATATTTTCCCATCGCGGTCGTCACGATCAGGTACGGATTCGAGGCCATCAGTTTCGCGGCGAGCCGCGGCGTCATGTCGGGGCGAATCGTTTGCGCAGCCGGATTCATCGCAGCGAGCGCGCGTGGCGCGGACTCGGATTGTTCGATCGCGCCGAGCAGGACTCCTTCGGGAGTGAGCACGACGGCGCGCGGCGTCGGCGAATCGGGCGAGGCCGGTGGGACGGAGTCTTCAGGACCGAGGCGGAGGAGGTCGTCGCGCATGAACTCGCCAACGCGCACGCGGTCCGAACGGCGAATCCAAAATGAGCGCAAGCCGGGCGCGAGATTGTTGATGAAATAGGGAAGCGCGCGCATCCGCTCTGAGAGCGGCACCGGGGGATCGGTGGGCAATCCGTGGACGATCCAATCGGCCTTGCCGCGGAAGTAGTGGCGGATGTCGGTGAATCCCAGCACCTCGAGCTGCGCCGCGGCGCGCGCACTGAGGTCGCACAAGCAATCGCGGCAATAGACGACGACCGGGCGCGTGCGGTCGAGAGACGCGGGCGCGTCGCGGATGATGCGGCGGAGCGGAATGTGTACGGCGCCGCGGATGTGCGCGGCGGCGTACTCGTGCGACGGAAGCACGTCAACGATTTGCACGCCGACGGACGCGCGCATCCGGGCAAGCTCGCGATGCCGAATCTCGCGCACGAGCTACGCGCGCATCGCGGCGAGAGCGGACAGTGCGGTATCGACGATTGTCTCGCCGCTACCGGCGGCAATCCGCGCGGTATCGACTTCATAACCGCCCTCGGCGTACGCGGCGCGGGTGGGAATATATCCGATCAGGTCGTTGCAGTAGCCAACCACAAAAGTTTGATCGAAGTACCGATTTGCCTTTATCGCAAGGCCGAGCTCGACGAAAAGTTCGCCCGGAACGCCGACGATGGCGAGGTTCCCGATGGTGACGACGGTCATCGCGGTGGCAAGCTCGCGGCGCGCCACATCAACGCGCCGGTCGCGCCGATTTTGCTCCTCGAGGGCTTCCAGAGCGCTCAGCGCCGAAAGTGATTGCGCATGATGGTCGCGCAGGCGTTTCAACTGATAGCCGTCGCCGCCACGATGGTTGTCGAGCGAGGCCTGGGTCTGGGCGGCGCAATCGCGCGCGATGGCAAGGTCGGCGCCAAGATCCTTGAGTTTGAGGTGGAGTGCGATTTTGCGCGTGGCGATTCGCAAGGCGGCAATCGAGGGCGCATGCTCGAGCGCGTCGAACGCGCCGCGACCCATCGTGCGGCCGTATTTTTCGGCGACTTCGAAACTGCCGCGGCTGCGTGGGTCGATGTTGCCGGTCGCGCCCTGGAGGAAAATCGATATCGGGCGCGGGCCGGCGCCGGCCGCACTTTCAATTTCGTCCATCGCAAAGCCGGGCCAATCGCGCGAGTAGAGCAGGTTGTCCTCGCACAGCACGACACCGTGGCACGGATAGTTCATGAGGAACGCGATTGGACCTCCGTCCGGGCGGTACGCGCCGAGGGCTATTACTTGGGCGTCAGCCGGGCCGGAGCGGTTGGCGGCAAGCTGAATTTGCCGGTTCGGACGCATCAGGCGGCGGTTGATTCCGAGCGTGAATCGGGCGGTGGCGGCGCGGAGCGTCGCGGGCTCGAGACGTTCGTGCGCCTGAACGATGGCGGACGCGATCTTTCCGGGCAGCGCGCGCTCCCATTCGAGGTCGCGGCCGTCGGCGGGAATTGCCGCGGCGCGCGGAGTCGCGAAGATGTTGAAGGCGGGCGCGGAATGGGTGTGAGTGGCGCAAATCAGGATCGAATCGGCGGGGATGCCGGTGTTGGCGGCGACGCGCTCGCGGATGTCGTCGGCGATGCGAGTCCCGATCGCCAGAACGTCAACGCCGGCGATTGCGACTTTCGCGCCGCCGTCCTCGAGCACGAGCGCATTCGCGGCGAGGTCGTCGTGCACCCCGGCGTTGCGGCCGACGCGACTGCCGTATCCCAGCATCGCGAGGCCGACGGGCGGGTCGAGCTTTACTCGCGCGGCGCCGGCGTGAAGGGGACGCATCGCTAGCTCGATTTGTCGAGATTGGCTGCGGCCAGCTCGGCCGCTCTGGAAGCCACTTTTGCGGCCGCGGCGACGATGTCGTCAACGTCGCGGTCGTCGCCGAGCAGGCATTCGTGCGGCATCGCGGCCATCGCGTGCTCGAAAAGGCGTTCGGCGACCGGACAATCGATCGAGGTCCTCTCGGCGTTGGAAGCGCCGGCAAGTTCGCACGCCTTTCGATAGGCGGCAGACTCTCGCGGGAAGAGTGCGGATCGATAAACGGGGTCGTTGCCGACGCCGCATGGAATGCCCTCGGCGCGCATCGCGCGGACGAATCGGTTGCGCGACAGGCCGAGCGCGGATTCATCGACGAGAAAAACGAACGCGTAGATGACTTCGCGCGTGACGCGCGCATCGCGCGCAATGGGGCTGATCCCCTTGATTGCGCCGAGTCCATCGCGCAGCCGGGCGGCGGCGCGGCTCTTGCGCTCGATCTGTTCGGGAAGCCGCGCGAGTTGCGCGAGCAGAATTCCGCATTGCCATTCCGTCATCCGGTAGTTCGCGCCCATCAGCGGACCCTCGAAAGTGTCGCCGGGGCGGCGACGCCCGCAATTAATGAGCGACTGGCATCGTTGCTCGAGGTCGGGGTCGTCGGTCGTGATCATTCCACCTTCGCCCGCGGTCATCGGCTTGGTGGACTGAAAACTAAAGCATCCGAGAGCGCCATGAGTACCGACGCCGCGCTCGCGCCATCGAGCACCGGGAACGTGGGCGCAATCCTCGACGAGCGCAATGGAATGCGCGCGCGAAATTTCCGCGAGCGCGTCGAGATCGGCGAGCGACGCGCCGTAGTGGACCGGGATGATCGCCTTGGTGCGGCGCGTGATCAGCCGCTTGACGGAATCCGGATCGATGCATGCGTTGGCGGCGCTGACGTCGGCGAAGATCGGACGCGCCATGCATGCGACGGCCGCATAGGGAGTCGCCGCGAAGGTGAGTGCGGGTACGATGACCTCATCGCCGGCGCCGATGCCCAGCGCCTTGAGCGCGACTTCGAGCGCGCTCGTGCCGGAAGTGGTGGGAATGGCGAAGCGGGCGCCCTGATACGCGGCGAATGCGGCGGCGAACTCGGCGGCCTTGCGATTGGGGCTGGGGAAGCCGCCCCAGTTGGACGAACTGAGGACATCGTCGAGCTGCTCACGCTCGCGGGCGTCGAAGACCGGCCACGTCGGGAAGGGGCGGGTGCGAAGGGGCAGGCCGCCCATGATTGCAAGCGTGGAGGGCATCGAACTTAAACGATTACTTTAAGTACCAAAATATCCGCACCTCGCGTGCCTCGCTGCGCCGGGCGGCCGTGATGCTACTTGCGCGCGACTTCTTCGAGCAGCGCAATCTCGGGACGTCCGGCAAGCAGGCCGCCGATTTTTCCGCCGAATGCCCTCATGTGGTCGGTCTTGCCGTGGGAATCGAGCGCGGCCTGATCCTGGTAGACCTCGTAGTAGGTGAATTCGGTCGGGTCCTTGGTGTTCTTGTGCAGCACGTAGGCGAGGGTGCCGGGCTCGGAAGTTTTCACCGTCGCGATCATTTCCTTTCCTGCGGCCTCGAACGCGGCTTCGCTGCCGGGCTTCACTTTCAGTTTCGCAATCACAGTAATCGGCATCGTGGGTCTCCTTGAAAGGTCAGTTCAACTACCGTCGTATTCGGACGCGCGCGGAATTTCAAGGCGAATCGATGCGCGGCGCGGCGGCTCTTTCCTTGCAGCGCGCGGTCAGTTAACGGTTAAAAGCCAATTGTGGCGACGCGACGATCGATCACAGCCGGGATCGTGGAGAGCAATAAAATGTTTGGTTTCGATTTGACCGACGAACAGCGCGAACTAAAAGAGCTGGCGCACAGGTTTGCCGAACAGGAAATAATTCCTCGCGCGCGCGAATACGACGAGAAGGAAATTTTTCCGGTGGACGTGTGCGAGAAAGCGTTCGCCGCGGGGCTGATGAACTTTGGAGTGCCGAAGGAGCTGGGCGGACCGGGACTCGGCGTGCTCGACACGAGCCTGATCGTCGAGGAGCTGAACTACGGATGCTCGGGAATCTCGAACGCCGTGGGAGCCAACGACCTCGCGACGCTGCCGATTCTAATCGCGGGCAACGATGAGCAGAAACGGACCTACCTGGGGCAGCTGGTGAAGAAGCTGACGTTTTGCGCGTTCGCGATCACCGAGCCGGGCGCGGGATCGGATGTTGCCGCGATGAGTACGGCGTACCGGCGCGAGGGCGACGAGTTCATCCTCAACGGCACCAAGCATTTCATCTCGAATGGATCGCGCGCGGACTGGTACGTCACGTTTGCGACATCGGACAAGCGCCTCAAGCACAAGGGCATCTCGTGCTTCGTGTTTCCGTCGAGCGTGCCGGGAATTACGCGCAATCGGATGCACGGGAAACTCGGGCAACGCGCGGCCGACACCGGCGAAATCTTTTACGAGGACGTGCGAATACCCGCCAGCGCGCTGGTCGGACGCGAGGGCGACGGTTTCAAGTACGCGATGGCGACCTTCGATCACAGCCGGCCCGAGATTGGCGCGATTGCGATTGGAATTGCGCAGCGCGCGCTCGACGAATGCCTCAAGTACTCGAAGCAACGCAGCGCGTTCGGCCAGCCGATCGCAAACTTTCAGGCGATTCAGTTCATGATGGCCGACATGGCGATCGAAATCGAAGCGATGCGGCTGCTGACGTACAAGGCGGCGTGGCTGGTCGATCGCGGCCAGCGCGCCAACACGATTTCAGCCTACGCGAAGGCGTTCAGCGCCGACGCGACGATGCGGATCACGACCGACGCCGTGCAGATTTTCGGCGGCTACGGCTACATGAAGGATTATCCGGTCGAGAAGCTGATGCGCGACGCGAAGCTGCTGCAGATCTACGAGGGCACGTCGCAGATCCAGCGCGTCGTGATCGCGCGCAACCTGCTCAAGGAGTGAGCGCGGCGCTCGGGTCAATTCGCGGGCGCGACGGGATGCGGGATCGGCGGGTCCTGGCCGGCGGGCTCGTTGCCGGTGACCGCGCCGACGTATTCACCCTCGTGGTACACGTCAACCCGGCCTGTCGTCGGATCGGGAAATAGATTCCATTCATCAGGCGGCGGCGCATCAGAGGGCGGCACATACACGACCGGCGCAGGCGCAGGAGCAGGCGGCGGCGCCGCGGAGCATGAGGCGATCGCGATCGACAACAGCATGGGGAACGCGGCTCGCGAAATTATTCTGTTCATGATGCGACGCTGATTCGCGCAGGCGGAACTTGAAGTTATCTTGTCGCCGGATTGCACGAATCGCAAGGGCGTGGCGCGCGAGAGAGGCGAGCGTCATTTGGGCGGGAGGCCCAGGACTTCGCGGAAGTGACGGATTGTTTTTTCCAGCCCCGGCCGAAGTGCGACATGCGGCTGCCAGCCGAGGAGCTTTTTCGCGAGCTCGATGTCCGGTCTGCGGCGCACGGGATCGTCGGCACGGGGCGGCTTGAAGACGACTTTCGAGGCGCTGTCCGACAACTCGATGGCGAGCTTGGCCAGTTCCGCGATTGTGAATTCGTCGGGGTTGCCGACATTTACCGGGCCGATGTGCGAGTCCTGATTCATCATGCGCACCAGCGCGTCGATGATGTCGTCAACGTAGGCGAACGAGCGGGTCGAAGTGCCGTCGCCGTAGATCTCGAGCTCCTCGCCGCGCAGTGCCGCGACGCAGAAGTTGGAAACCACGCGCCCGTCGTTGATCGCCATCCGCGGACCGTAAGTGTTGAAAATCCGCACGATGCGGGTGTCGACGTTGTTCTGCCGGTGATAGTCCATCATCAGGCATTCGGCCACGCGCTTGCCCTCGTCGTAGCAGGAGCGCACGCCGATCGGGTTGACGTGCCCCCAGTACGACTCGGTTTGCGGATGCTCCTCGGGATCGCCGTAAACCTCGCTGGTCGAGGTCAGCAGGATGCGCGCGTGCACGCGCTTGGCGAGGCCGAGCATGTTGATGGTGCCCATCACGCTGGTCTTGATGGTCTTGACCGGGTTGTACTGGTAGTGCACTGGCGAGGCGGGGCAGGCGAGGCTGAAGATGCGATCGACCTCGAGCAGGATTGGCTCGACGACGTCGTGGCGGATAAATTCGAAATTCCGGTTGCCGAGCAGGTGCATGATGTTGGCGCGCTTGCCGCTGAAGAAGTTGTCGAGGCAGATGACCTCGTGGCCGTCTTTGAGCAAGCGCTCGCATAGATGAGAGCCGAGAAATCCCGCGCCGCCGGTTACCAGTGCTCGCACAGTTGTTCTCCCGGGTCAGCGGCGGTTTTCGCGAACGATCGCGAGAACGGTTTCGATTACGTAGGCGACGTCTTCGTCGCTCATCGAGGCGTAGATGGGCAGCGACAGGCAGCGGCTGAAGATGTCTTCGGCGACCGGAAAATCGCCGTTGCGATAGCCGTAGGAGCGCTGATAGTAGTCCATCGTGTGCAGCGGGATGCAGTGCACGGAGCATCCTACCCCGCGCTCGCGCAGTATCTCGACGAACTGATTGCGCCCGAGCCTGAGGCGCTCGGGCCGGATGCGCAGCACGTAGAGATGCCACGCGTGCTCGATCCCGGGCTCGCAGTAGGCGGTCTGCAGCGCGTCGTCGGCCCGAAACGCCTCATGGTAGGCGCGCGCGATCTCGCCACGGCGGCGCATGAAGTCTCCCGCCCGCTTGATCTGCGCCAATCCGATCGCGGCGTGCACGTCAGACAGGTTGTATTTGAAACCCATGTCGTGGATTTCGTAGTACCACGAGCCGCTCTTCTCGTAGCGCTTCCACGCGTCCTTGTTCATTCCGTGCAGGCTGGCGACGGCGATTTTTTCCGCCATCGCGTCGTCGGCGGTGGTGATCATGCCGCCCTCGGCGGTGGTGAAATTCTTGGTCGCGTAGAAACTGAAACAGGTGAGGTCGCCGATCGTGCCGATTTTCGTCATCCCGCGCCCGTCCATGTGGCGCGCGGAGCCGGCCGCGTGCGCCGCATCCTCGACAATTTTCAAATTGTAGTTGCGCGCGATTCTGAGGATCCAATCCATGTCGCAAGCCTGGCCGGCGAAGTGCACCGGCAGGATCGCGCGGACTCGTTTGTTGGCGCCGCTCTCGAGCGCCTCCTCGATGCGGGCCGGGTTGATGTTGAAGGTGCCGGGATCGACGTCGACGAACACCGGCCGCGCGCCGAGGTAGCCGAGAATCTCGGCGCTCGCGGTGAAGGTAAACGGCGTGGTGATAACTTCGTCGCCGCGGCCGATGCCGAGCGCCCACAGCGAAAGATGCAGCGCGCCGGTGCAATGCGAAACGGCCAGCGCGTGTTTCGCGCCGACGTAGCCGGCGAACTCATTCTCGAAGCGCTTGGCCTTCGGGCCGGTGGTGATCCACCCGGAGCGCAGCGTGTCGAGCACCTCGCGCTCCTCGTCGGGTCCGATGGACGGACGATGAAATGCTACTTGTCGCATCGTGTGTGATTCGGTTGAAATCGGCGCAATCCCGTTTATCGAGTTAATTTCGGAGTATAAGGGATAGGTCAAAAGCGGGGCAAGGCGGAACTCGATGAGGCGTGCAGGATGGGCCGCGGCAGCGGCGGTGGTTGGATGGTACGTGTTCGCGCTGGCGATATTGCATCCGCTCACCGACGCGCCGGTGGTGGATAGCTGGCTGTACGGCTCTGCCGTGCGGCGTTTTCTGCGCACCGGCGAGATCCGGTTTGCCGGCTTCACGCAGGCGATGCCGATAGCGCAGGTGGTTTACGGCGTGGCTTGGTCGCACGCGTTCGGTGCGAACTCGGTGTCGCTGGAAATCTCGGTAGTGACGCTGGCGGTGCTGTGCGGCGTGATGTTCCATGCGCTCGCGATCGAATGCGGGGCGTCGCGATGGCAGGCGATGGCGGCGACGGGGCTGCTGATCTGCAATCCTTGTTTCACCTTCCTGAGTTTTTCGTTCATGACCGAGATTCCGTTCCTCACGATGCTGGTCGCGGCGCATCTGGCGTTCGCCAGGGCCGGCGGACGGCGCGAGGATTTGTGGCTGTGGATCGCGGCGGCGATGGCGGTGATCGCTTTCATGATTCGGCCGTTCGGTGCGATGGCGATTGCCGGGTGCGTGGGCGCGATGCTGCTGTACGGCGCGCCGCGGCCGGGATCGCGTCGTTTGGATCGCGCCCTATGGCTCAGGATGTTTGCGCCGTTCGGCGTGGCGCTGGCGGTCTGCACCGGGCTATGGGTCTGGCTGACGGTGCTGGGTCCGAAGCCATGGGACCTTCAGCTCGACGAAAATCACTTCTACTACATTTTCCGCGTGCCGCTGGCGAGCTACCTCCGCGCGGGCGTGCTCGGTCCGGTGCTTTACCTCGGGATGGTGCTGGCGCCGCTTGCGCTTCTACAGTTGACGACGCCGCGATGGCGTCGGGTGGCGATGGGCGGTGCGGGAATTTTTGCAGCCGCGCTGATCCTGATGTGGATGGATAATCGGCTGCCCGTGACTCCCGAGTGCAGTTGCTTCGGCGGATGGCGCAACGTGCTTATCCTGCGCGGGGATTCGAATCGTTTTACCTGGGACGGAGACTGGCAATACGCGTTCCTGACGCTGGCGAGTTTTGGCGCCGCCGGACTTATCGCCGCGTTCGCGCAAATCTTCAGATCGCTTTCGCGTGCGGCTGCCGCGATCGTGATAGCGGCGATAGTTTATTGGGCGGCGACTATCCCGCTGTGGTTTTACAACGACCGCTACTACCTCGTGATGGTCCCGGCGGGGGCTATCGTCCTTGCGCTTGCGCCGCTGCCTCGAAGCAGGATGGTCAAGGCCGCTGGATTGGTGATGACGCTCGCGATGGGCCTGATGTCGCTCGGCGGGACCTATGCATATCAACGTGGGATGGAGGCAATCCTCGCAACGCGCAACCAACTGGAACGCGAGGGAGTTCCGCGCTCAGCGATCGACGCCGGCTATACGCTCAACGGCGAAGACCTCTATCGCTATCCCAAGCATGGGATTGAAACTATGAAGCTCGAAGCTGGAATCCCGATGATCACGTCGGAGAAACTGGATGAATACACGATCGCCAGCGAACCGCTCGCCGGCACCGAAGTCGTGCGGCGCCTGAAATGGCCGGGACCGTTCGGCCTGGGCCATCGCTACTTTTACCTGGTGAAACAGCGCACCCCGGCTGGGATCAATCCGCCCAACGCGGCGCCAGCCGCGGCGCCGCCGCGCAACTAGCCGGCGCTGCCGGGCGCCGGTCCCGGCATCACGTAGGTCGGAACGCCGCTTTTCTGTTCGACAGCTTTTTCGAGCTTCTGCATATCGACCTGGTCGGTAATTCCCAGCCGTTCGGCTTCCTTGTGTGCGTATGCCCACAGCCCGGCGTATCGGCCGTAGAGATCGTCATGGACCTCGACGTACAGCAAGTCGCCGCGCCATCCGAACTTCACCGGCTGATAGACGAACATCCCTGGCGTGCCGATTTTCACCTTGTTGAAGAGGCGCTCGATATCCTCGGGATACAGCCGGATGCATCCGTGGCTGACTTCCATGCCGACGCCCCACGGCACGTTGGTGCCATGCAGGGCGTACTGGGGCAGCGTGAGCTCGATACGGTAATGGCCCAGCGGATTGTCGGGGTCGTCGCCGGAAACAACATGCTCGGCTTCGCCGTCACGCTCGAGATGTTCCTCGTAGATGTCGTCGGGCACCACCCAGGTTGGATTGCGGGTCTTGCCGCGGACCGTAAAATCTCCGATCGGCGTTTTCCAATCGAATCGTCCCAGCCCGACCGGAAACGTGTACACCACCGACGGCCTGACTCCGCCCGGAGAATGCTTCTTGCCGGTCACGAATTTGGCGGGCGTGATCTTGTCTTTACGATGGAGCGGTCCGATCGGCGACGGAAAATAATAGTACAGCCGCATCTCGGGGATGTTCAGCACGATCCCTACGTGCGGCGTATCGGGCAGGATGTGCTCGTCGGGCAGAATGATCTGCCTGCCGGCCGGGGGCCCCCACCAGTCGATTCCACCATTGGCGTTGGAGATTTCCTTGGCCGTCACGCCGAACCATCGGCCGACGTCGAGCAGCGTGTCGCCCTTCTGGATTTGGTACGTAATGAGATTGCCGATGATGTCGTCTTTCCCGTGGGGTAGCGGGTAGGCATAGAGCGGGCGACGCGCGAATTCGTCTTCGGTCCACGCGCCGCTCGCAGCCGGGATCGTGATCAACGCGATCACGAGCAGGGCGGGAAAGATTCGAATCGCGATATCAACGAAGCGCTTCATGGACTTCCGGGTGGGTTGGCGAAAATCCGCGCGAACGATTCGGATGCAGGCGGCGTGGTCGCATTCAATGGAATGATAGCGGCCCAATCAGTCCCCGAGCAACCGCAGGTTTGCGAACTTCAGCACCAGCAGCTTGATCCCGCTGCGCTCGAAATTGACCCACGCCTTGGCGCCGTCGCCGCGCCCCTCGCGCCTTTGAACAATTCCGCGTCCGAAGGTCGGATGGATCACGCGCGAGCCGATTGAAAGGCTTCCGTTGCCGCCGCCGGGGCCCGGCTCGTCGTCGGGCAACTGGCTGTCGGTGAAATCGACGTAGGTCTCGCGCGGCGACAGCGGTCTTATCGGCGAGGTCTCGCGAACTGGCGCGATACGGCGAATCAGGGCGGGATCGACTTCGCGCAAGAATCGCGATTGACGCGACTCTTGGCGCACGCCGTAGATTTCGCGCGAGAGCGTGTTGGTCAGATACAGCAACTGCTGGGCGCGCGTCATGCCGACGTAGCACAGGCGGCGCTCCTCCTCGACTTCCTCGTCCAGGTCGGCCGAGCGGCTATGCGGAAACAGGCCTTCCTCCATCCCGGCCATAAACACGATTGGGTATTCCAGGCCCTTGGAGGTGTGCAGCGTCATCAGCGCAGCTCGTCCGCCGTTGGAATCGATCTGCTCGCTGTCGCTGACCAGCGCGACCCGTTCGAGGAACTCGGACAAACCGCCGCCGGACTTTTCGGCGTCGAAGGCGCTGGCCGCGGAGAGCATCTCGGCCAGATTTTGCTTGCGTGCGGGCGCGTCGTCGAGCGTGTCGAGGTACGCCTCGAAACCGCTGCGCGCCACCACTTCCTCGACTATCCCGCGAACGCTCATCTCGGGCGCGCGCGCTCTCAGATCGTGCATCCATGAATAGAGCATCCCGGCCTGCTTGGCGATTCTGAGCGCGACCCTGGAGTAAGTCTCGAGCCGGCCCATCGCCTCGAACGCCGGGATACGCTCGCGCGCGGCCAGTTCGGCAATCGCCTCGAAGGACTTCGCGCCAATTCCGCGCGGCGGCGTGCCGACCATTCGTTCGAGGCTGACGGCGTCGGATGGATTGGCGATCACGCGCAGGTAGGCGAGCAGATCCTTGACGTCGCGCTGCTCGTAAAAGCGCACGCCGCCGACGACGTAGTAGGGGATTCGCCGGCGCACGAGAGCCTCTTCGATCGCGCGCGACTGGGCGTTGACGCGGTAGAAAACTACGACGTCCGCGGCTCTGAATCCGCCCGCGCCGGTCAGCCGCGCAATCTCCAGCGCGATAAAGTCGGCCTCGTCGCGCTCGGTGCCGCCGGTGTAGTAGGTGACCGGCTCGCCCGCACCGTTTTCGGTCCACAGGTTTTTGACCTTGCGCTCGGTATTGTGGCGGATGACGGCGGCGGCCGCGGCAAGGATGGTTTTCGTCGAGCGGTAGTTTTGCTCGAGCTTGAAAATTTGCGCGGCCGGGTAGTCACGCTCGAAATCGAGGATGTTGCGAATGTCGGCGCCGCGCCAGCGGTAGATAGATTGATCCTCGTCGCCGACCACGCACAGATTTCCCGATCGCGCGGCGAGCGCCTTGACAACTAAATACTGGACGCGATTGGTGTCCTGGTACTCGTCGACCAGCAGATGCGCCGCGCGCCGCTGCCATTTCTCGAGGATTTCGGAAAAGCGCTCGAACAGCAGCCAGGCTTGCAATTGCAAATCGCTGAAGTCCATCGCGTTCATCTCGCGCATCCGATGCTGGTAGAGCCGGTAAATCTGCGCGATCGAGGCCTCGCGCCCGGGCTTGGCGCTCGCCAGCATCTCGTCAGGCGTGACCGCCTCGTTCTTGGCCTGCTCGATTCGTGCGCGTGCAAGTTCGAGCGGCGGCGAGTCGGCCAGCGCGGCGTCGTCGAGCACGCGGCGAATCGTGGTCAGCGAGTCACCTTCGTCGAGGATCGAAAAATTGCGGTCGTAGCCCAGGAGGTGGCCTTCGTGTCGCAGGATTCGCGCGCACGCGGAATGAAACGTGCTGACCCACGGCTGTCGCGCGTAGTTATCGTCACCGAGCAGCGATATGACGCGCTCGCGCATCTCGTTGGCCGCCTTGTTGGTGAACGTCACCGCCAGCACCTCGGCCGGCGACGCCTTGCGCTCGGCCAGGATGTGGGCGATACGGTAGGTCAGCACGCGGGTCTTGCCCGAGCCCGCTCCGGCCAGGATGAGTATCGGGCCGTCGGGCGCAAGCACGGCGGCGCGTTGTTCAGGATTCAAATCGTCGAGCTTCACGGTGACCGTCGCAGCTTCAAAACTTCCGGGCGGAGCCAATCAGGATAGCGGCTCCAGCGCGTGCGGCAAAGCGAGCAGGCGTCGAGGCGGGTGAATTTGTGCCGACTTACGAGCCACACGACAAATTTTACCGCAAGGCGCGTGCGCTCGGATTGCCGTCGCGGGCGGCGTTCAAGATAGAGGAAATAATCGCGCGCAACCGGCTCCTCGTCGGGGGTGCGCGAATCGTCGATTTGGGATGCGCGCCCGGCGGATGGCTGGCGATACTCGTGGCGGCGGCGGGCGCGAGCGGACGCGTGGTGGGAGTCGATCTCGCGCAGGTCAAGAATCCGCCGGCCGGTGCGATCACGATCGTCGGTGACATCCTCGATCCAACTGTCGCCGCGCGGGTGCACAGCGAGCTTGGCGGACGGGCCGATCTGGTGACGAGCGACCTTGCGCCGAAACTGACCGGGATTGCCGCGCGCGACGAGGCGCGTTCGCGGGAGCTGATAGATTCCGCGTTGGGCTTCGCGATAACGACGCTGAAACCGGGTGGCGCGATGGTCGTGAAGCTCTTCATGGGCGGGCAATTCAAGGACATCGTCGATTCCTTCAAGCGGCATTTCGGAAATGTCGAAGTGACGCGCACCAAAGCCAGCCGCCCGGGATCCTCGGAACTGTACATCGTGGCCCGCGAGTTCCGGGGTTGAGAAAAGGGAGAGGGCGCCGCGATGCGCTTGTCATCGAGTGCGCGACCCGCGTAAGGTCTGACTATGAAGGCTGTAGGCGGAAGGCATCTCTGCCTGCTGCTTATCGCAGCCGTCGTGGCGGCTTGCTCATGCGGCCGTTCGCCCTCCACTGGCGCGTCCACCCCCGCCGGACTTTCGCACGACGACGTCAAAGTCCAGGTCTCGCGCGTCGGCTTTGACAACGAGACGGGCTCGCATTACGTACTGCTGCTCGACGAGACCAAGTCGCGCGAATTGCCAATCATGATCGGCCCGAACGAAGCGCAGGCAATTATGTTCTCGATGCGCGGAATCAAGCCCGAGCGGCCGTTCACGCATGATTTGATTCGGTCCATCATAGGGCAGACCGGGAATCGCGTCGATCGAATCGTGATCGCGGATATGCGCGACGAGATCTATTACGCGACGATTTACATGGACGGCGGCCGCTACTCGATCGACAGCCGGCCCAGTGACGCGATCGCGTTGGCGATGGGCATGAACGCGCCGATCTACGTGAACAACAAACTTTTCGGCTCAGCGCCCGCGCTAGGGCTTGGCGCCGGCGGGAGAATTCCCGACACCGCGCGCGCGCTGGGACTGACCGTGGAGCAACTGACTCCCGATCTGGCGAGCTGCTTCGGCCAGCCCGGCGGACGTGGCGTGCTGGTGTCGGGAGTTTCTTCGTCGGCGATGAAAGCAGGCGTCGCGCGCGGCGATATCGTAGTCAAGGTGGGAGATCGCGAGGTCAACGCGCTCGACGATTTCAGCCGGCAAGCTGCGCAGCTCAAGCGCGGCGGCGCCGTGACGCTGACGCTGAATCGCGGCGGCTCGAACCGCACCGTCACGCTTGAAAGCCCGCCCGCCGCAGACGCGCCGAAACCTTAGCCCTGGCGCACGAGCACGCTTTCGATAAAGCGCGGATCGATTTCCCGTTCGCCGCCCAGGTTGGCGAACTCTTCTTCGAGCAGGTTCAGGCAGGAGTTCAGGAAGTCGGCGGTGCGCCGTCGTGCCGCGTCGTCCAACCGCTCGGCCAGCGCCTGATGCACCCGGGCGCGAAACTCATCGTTGAGCGTCCCGGGTTGCCCGGTCATGATCGCCGCGCGCATCGCGGTCAGCCTGCTGCCTTCGATTGGATCGATCGCGAGGCGGTTGTCCAGCGCCAGCCGCGCGAGCCCGGTCAGCACGAGTTGACTGAGGCGAATTTCCCGCGCCGCCATCTGGGCGCGGAAGTTCGGCGATGCGATATCGATCGCGAACATCGCGCGGAACAATTCGGCCGCCGAATCGAGTTGATCGAGAATCGCGTAGCTCAGATGCAGATCGCGCATGCTGCTGAAATCGCGCATCTCGACGGCGCCGCTGCCGTCCAGGCCGCTGTAAAATCGCGGCTGCCGTGCCATGAACCCGGCCAGCGCCTCCCGGTAGGGCGAGTCGAGGTACGATATCTCGCGCACCTTGACGGTCGACAGGCCGAGTTTCCTGAGCGTAGCCTCGGCGCTGGCGCGAAGATCGATCGTCAAGCTCACGCCGAGGCGAAATAGCAATTTCAGCGGAGTATCGCGCAGATGCTCGATCGCACTTTGAAGGTCGCCGCCCGCCAGATGCTCGAGCGCCAGGTTCAAGTAGTGATGCGTCATCTCGACTGCGACGCGCACCGCTTCCAGATCGCCGAAATCCACCGCGCGCGCGACCAGCACCTGGTTGCTGACCATCGCCATCTCGCTGCGCAGCTGGCGTTTGCCTTGCGCCGCGAATCCCGCGGTTAGCGCGGTGTTGAACAGCGAGACGTCGCCGTCGGCGATCGCGGGCGCCATCTCGGGCGCGATCACTTCCGTATCGTCGGGCAGATCGGCGCGGCTCGGTGGTTCGTATTCCGCGCGAATCTTTAGAAACTGCGCCGGCTTGAGGTAAGCGAACACACTCTGCGCCTCGAAGAAGTCGGGAAAGCCGCGGTCGTTCAGGCGCGCGCGCCGGAACTGGTAGGCCTCTTCCTCGAGCTCGGCTTCGACGCCCCAATAAATTTCCTCCATCAGCCCGGCGAAATAGTTGTAGTCCCGCTCGAACGCTTCTTCGATGAAGTCCGAGATGTGCTGCGAGATTGCGTCGTGCCGGATGAACTCGATCAAATAATTTTCGTCGTACTGCGCGAAGCGATTCGCGGTCGCGTCCGGCGAGGACGCCGCGTCCTCGATTCGATGCACTTTTATGTAGCCGCGCAGCAACAGCGACATCATCTCGATGTCGAGCCCCATCAGCGCGTCGGCCAGTTTTCGCCGTCCGCCGTCGGCCATCGCCTCGATCCATTCGCGCATGCGATGCACGTTGGGACGATCGCGGTTCCAGCAATCCAGATCGAACAGCGACTTGACCTGCTCGGGCATCGCCAAGCTCAGCAGATCGCCGGCGTCGGCGCTGCCGATTTCCTTGAGCGTGTAGAAAAGCGTCTCGGGTGAAAACGATTGCACCAGCCGCTCGGCCTCGGGCGCGGAGAGGATCAGGTCGCGCTTTTGGCGCGCGGGAAGGCCGTACAGGAACTCCAGCTTCTCCTGGAACGGCAGGTTGAGAAATTCCGATTCGCCTCTTACCGCCATATCGCTCGGATCGATAGTTCCATCTCAAGGGCAAAGTATCGCGCGCTTCCACGATGGATCAACCAAGCGCTATCTTTCGCTTGCCCGCGCCGTTAGATAAGATCTTTGCATCCTATCAGAGTCCATTCTTGGCCTCTCCCAACTCAAAACATCCTGTCGCACTGACGATTGCGGGCAGCGACCCCGGTGGCGGCGCCGGTCTCCAGGCCGACCTCAAAACCTTCGCCGCGCTTGGTGTGTATGGCTACTCCGTCATCACCGAGGTGATTGCGCAGAACAGCTCGCGAATTGCCGACGTCGAAAACGTATCGCCCGAGATGGTCGAGGCGCAGCTCGATACGCTGGCTCTGGAATGCGCGCCGGGCGCGGTCAAGACCGGTGCGCTGGCCAGCGCGGCGATCGTCAAGGCAGTCGCGCGCGCGATCGAACGCCTCAAATTGCCCGCGCCGGTCGTCGATCCCGTGATCGTGTCGAGCAGCGGCGCGCTGCTGATTGGCCCAAAAGGGGAACGTGCGATTCGAAAACGCCTGATTCCCATCGCGCGCATCGTCACGCCTAATATTCCCGAGGCCGAAGTGCTCGCGCGAATTCGAATCGACTCCGAGGCCGCGATTCGCGAGGCCGCAATCAAAATCGTCAAGCTCGGCGCAAGCGCGGTCGTCATCAAGGGCGGGCATCGCAAGGACAATGCGTCCGCGACGGATTTGTTTCACGACGGCCGCCGCTTCATCGAGCTCAAGAGCCCGCGAATTGCAGGCGGCGGCGCGCATGGCACAGGATGCGCGTTCTCGGCGGCGATCGCGGCGCACCTCGCGCGTGGGCTGAGCCTCGAGGACGCGGTCCGCGGCGCGAAACGTTACGTCACCACGGCGCTGATGCACAGCTTCAAATTGGGCAAGGGGCGCGCGCTCCTCGATCACTTCGCGCGCGGCTGATCGGCAAGAGCGGATTTCCGCGATGGGTTCGTATCTGTCAACATCAATCGTAGTATAGCGATTGCAAGTGGCGGCGATGGACGCAAGAAATTCCAGAAATAACGGCGCCGGTTGGGACGCCCGGATGATCGACGAGATCGTCGCCCGTCTGGCCGACAAGCCCGGTGCGTTGATGCCAGTGTTGCACGCGGTGAATGAGCGCGTCGGGTTCATCCCGCCCGACGCCGTGCCTGCCATTGCGCGAGCGCTGAATCTTTCGCGCGCCGAGGTCCACGGAGTCATCAGCTTCTATCGCGATTTCCGGATCGAGCCGCCCGGCCGAAAAATCATTCGCGTATGCCGCGCCGAGTCGTGCCAGGCGATGGGCGCGGTCGCGCTCGCGGCGCACATTCAAGCACGCCTGGAAATTGACTTCGGACAGACCAGCGGCAACGGCGATTTCACCCTCGAGCCGGTTTACTGTCTCGGCAACTGCGCGTGCTCACCGGCAATCGTCGTCGGCGACGATCTTCACGGCCGCGTCACGCCCAGGCGCTTCGACGAAATCCTGTCCAAGATCGGGCCCGACACGAGGCAGCCGCGATGAGCGCCGTGGTATACGTTCCACGCGACTCGAGCGCGGTCTCGCTCGGTGCGGATGCGGTCGCCGAGGCGATTCGGAGTGAAGCGGCGTCGCGCAAGCTCGACGTAAAGATCGTGCGCAACGGTTCGCGCGGGATGTTCTCGCACGAGCCGATGGTCGAGGTCGCGGCGAGTGCCGGGCGGATCGCGTATGGACCGGTCGCGGCTGGCGACGTCGCATCGCTGTTCGATTCGAACTTTCTCGACGGCCGCGAGCATCGCCTGCGTCTTGGCGTCGCTGGCGAAATACCGTGGCTCAAGTCGCAGACTCGCCTGACGTTCGCGCGCGCGGGTGTGACCGATCCCGTATCGCTCGACGATTTCATCGCGCACGGCGGATACCTTGGACTCAGGCGCGCGATCGAGTTGAGCGCCGACGAGGTTATCGCCGAGGTCGCAAAGTCAGGCCTTCGCGGCCGTGGCGGCGCGGGATTTCCGACCGGCATAAAATGGAAGACCGCGTTGGACGCGCCGGCCGCGCGCAAGTATGTCGTTTGCAATGCCGACGAAGGCGATTCCGGCACCTTTTCCGACCGTATGATCATGGAGGGAGATCCCTTCGTGCTGATCGAGGGGATCACGATCGCGGCGCTCGCTGTTGGCGCAACGCAAGGTTACATCTACCTTCGATCTGAGTATCCGCACGCCCGTCGCGCACTCAGCGAAGCGATTGCGACTGGCTATTCGAGTGGCTATTTGGGCGCCAACATTCTTGGCTCCGGCAAGTCGTTCGAGCTGGAGATTCGGCTTGGCGCCGGCGCGTACGTCTGCGGCGAGGAAACCGCGATGCTCGAAAGTATCGAGGGCCGCCGCGGGATGGTCCGCGTCAAGCCGCCGGTTCCCGCGCTGGAAGGACTGTTTGGCAAGCCGACCGTGATTAACAACGTGGTCTCGTTCGCGACAGTTCCGATCATCATCGAGCGCGGCGCGGAATTTTTCCGCTCCTTGGGCGCCGGGAACTCGCGCGGCACGATGCCGTTTCAACTCGCCGGCAACGCAAAACGTCCGGGCCTGATCGAAGTGGCGATGGGTGTGCGGCTTCGCGAAATCGTAAACGACTACGGCGGCGGCACCGCCAGCGGCAAAAGGGTTCGCGCGGTGCAGGTGGGAGGACCGCTCGGCGCTTACTTCACCGAATCGATGCTGGACGTGGCGCTGGACTTTGAATCGGTCGCGGCGTGCGGCGCAATCCTTGGCCACGGCGGAATCGTCGTCTTCGACGAGACGGTCGATATGGCGCGGATGGCGCGCTACGCAATGGAATTCTGCGCCCTCGAATCGTGCGGCAAATGCACGCCATGCCGGATCGGATCGATTCGCGGTGCCGAGGTAATAGACGACATTATCAATCGCCGCCGTCGGCGCGAGAATCTCGAAGTGATCCGCGACTTGTGCGACACGATGAAATTCGGCTCGCTGTGCGCGCTCGGCGGTCTTGCGCCGTTGCCGGTTTTGAGCGCGCTCAGGTATTTTCCCGGGGACTTCGGTCTCACGCCGCGCGATGTGGACTTCATCGGCGCCGACCTCACGATCTCGGCCTCAGGATCTGGGAGTACTCATGCGATCGCGGGCCGATAGCGATTTCGCCACACCACTTCGCCGCGGCGCGGCAACGGTCGCGTTGGAGATCGATGGACGTGCGGTAGCGGTGCCCGAAGGGACCTCGGTGATTCGCGCGGCCGCAGAGGCGGGAATCCATGTGCCAAAACTCTGCGCGACGGATTCGCTCGAGCCGTTCGGCTCGTGCCGGCTGTGCCTTGTCGAAATCGACGGCCAGCGCGGCTTCCCCGCGTCATGCACCACTCCGGTGCGGGCCGGGATGAAGGTGCGCACTGAGAGCCTCGCGCTCGCACGGCTGCGCCGCGGCGTGATCGAACTTTACATTTCCGATCATCCGCTGGACTGCCTTACCTGTCCCGCCAACGGCAATTGCGAACTCCAGGACATGGCGGGCGCCGTTGGTCTGCGCGAGGTCCGCTACCGGATCGGCGGCGCCAACCATCTGCACGCGGAAAAGGACCAATCGAATCCGTATTTCACTTTCGATCCGTCGAAATGCATCGTGTGCTCGCGATGTGTCCGCGCGTGCGAAGAAGTCCAGGGCACGTTCGCACTGACGATCGACGGCCGCGGGTTTTCATCGGTGATTTCGCCGGGACAAAACGGTCCATTCTCCGCCTCCGAGTGCGTTTCGTGCGGCGCCTGCGTTCAAGCATGTCCAACCGCGACGTTGATGGAAAAATCCGTCATCGCACTCGGCCAGCCCGAACACAGCGTCGTCACCACCTGCGGATACTGCGGCGTCGGATGCTCGTTCAGGGCCGAGATGAAGGGCGATCTGGTCGCGCGAATGGTTCCCAATCCCGACGGGCACGCCAATCACGGCCACTCGTGCATCAAGGGCCGCTTCGCGTGGGGCTACACCACGCATCCGGATCGCATCACGCACCCGATGATCCGCAAATCGATCGACCAGCCGTGGCGCGAGGTTTCGTGGCGCGAAGCAATCGAATACGCCGCGTCGGAATTCAAACGCATCCAGAAGGAGCATGGGCGCGGCGCCGTCGGCGGGATTACGTCCTCGCGATGCACCAACGAGGAAACTTTTCTCGTGCAGAAACTGGTGCGCGCCGCGTTCGGCAACAACAACGTCGATACCTGCGCGCGCGTTTGTCATTCCCCAACCGGTTACGGACTCAAGACGGCGTTCGGCACCTCGGCGACGACGCAGGATTTCGATTCGGTGATGCAAGCCGACGTGATCATGGTGATCGGCGCCAATGTCACCGAAGGGCACCCGGTTTTCGCGGCGCAAATGAAACGTCGAATCCGCCAGGGCGCCAGGATGATCGTCGTCGATCCTCGCGTCACCGAAATCGTGCGGCTGCCGCACGTGGATGCGTCGTATCACCTGCAAATCCGCCCCGGGACCAACGTTGCGCTGATCAACGCGCTCGCGCACGTGGTCGTGACCGAGGGCCTCACCGACGAAGCGTTCGCCGCCGCGCGATGCGACCCGCATGAATTCGCGGCATGGAAAAAGTTTGTCGCGGAGCCGCGCAATTCTCCGGAGTCGATGGAGATGGTAACCGGCGTGCCTGCCGGCCAGGTTCGCGCGGCTGCGCGCCTGTATGCCACCGCTCCCAACGGCGCGATCTATTACGGCCTCGGGGTCACCGAGCACAGCCAGGGCAGTACGATGGTGCTGGGCATCGCGAATCTCGCGATGGCGACCGGCAACATCGGCCGGCCCGGAGTCGGCGTGAATCCTCTGCGCGGCCAGAACAACGTGCAAGGCTCGTGCGATATGGGTTCGTTCCCGCATGAGTTGAGCGGCTATCGCCACATTTCCGATGAGGCGGTGCGCGCGAGTTTCGATGCCGCGTGGGGCGTGCGCGTCGATCCCGAACCGGGCCTGCGCATTCCCAACATGTTCGACGCCGCGCTGGACGGCAGCTTCAAGGGCCTCTACGTGCAGGGCGAAGACGTCGCGCAGTCCGAGCCCAACGGCCAACACGTCGTGGCGGCGCTGCGCGCGATGGAATGTGTCGTGCTCCAGGATTTATTTTTCAACGAAACCGCGAAGTACGCGCACGTTTTTCTGCCCGGCTCGTCGTTCCTCGAAAAAAACGGCACCTTCACTAACAGCGAGCGGCGAATCTCGATGGTGCGCAAGGTCGCATCGCCGCTGGCCGGCAAGGAAGATTGGGAAATCACTTGCGAGCTTGCGACCGCGCTCGGCTATCCGATGAAGTATTCGCATCCGTCGGAAATCATGGACGAGATCGCGCGCCTGACTCCCACGTTTTCCGGTGTCAGCTACCCAATGCTCGAGCGGCTCGGCTCAGTCCAATGGCCGTGCAACGGCGGCAAGCCCACCGGCACATCGATCATGCATATCGATCGCTTTGTGCGCGGCAAAGGCCGCTTCACGATCACCGAGTATGTTCCCACCGAGGAGCGCACCAATTCCGAGTACCCACTGATACTCACTACCGGCCGAATACTCAGTCAATATAATGTTGGTACCCAGACGCGGCGCACGCTGAATGAAGCGATGCACGTCGAGGATCGCCTCGAGATACATCCGAGCGACGCCGAACTGCGCGGCATCCGCGACGGCGACTGGCTCCGAGTGCGCGCGCGCCGCGGCGAGACGCGCTTGCGCGCGCTGCTGACGGAGCGCGTCCAGCCGGGCGTGGTGTACACCACCTTTCATCACCCGCAGTCGCATACCAACGATCTGATGACCGGTCACTCTGATTGGGCGACCAACTGTCCCGAGTTCAAGGTCACCGCCGTCCAGGTCGCGCCGGAAGCTGGATCCGTCAATGCGCGCCGTGGCAACGGCCGCTTGGACGCGGAGAATCGGCCAACCGGTGGCGACGCTCATGCGATGGATATTCATCACCTCGTCATGATGGCTAACGATATCGGCGCCTACTTCGCCGGCTATCCAAGTCATGGCGAAGCCGTCGAAGGAATCGCGAATCATCTTCGCAGTTTCTGGGAGGCACGGATGCGCCATGACATCATCGAGTACGTCGCAAACGGTGGCGACGATCTGAAGCCGCTGGTGCGCGAAGCTGTTCTCACTATGACGGGCAAGCCCCCGGCCGGCTCAGAAGAAGGTGGCGACCGATGATAGTGGATTCCACCCACAGCCGGTTTGCTGACCAGGCGAGCGATGGTACGAGCGAAGAAGTCCGCGAGCATCGCGCGCTTGGATGGCGCCGCGGGATGGCTTCGGAGCGCGGCGAGAAACTCGCGGTCGAAGAACCGCTGGAGATTCGACTCGCCGGCCGCCGCTTCATGCTCACGATGCGCACCCCCGGGCATGACGAGGAACTCGCCGCCGGCTTTCTGTTCACCGAGGGTTTCATAAATGACAAAACCGAACTCGGCGAGATTCGGCGCGTGCGCGGACCCAAGGGCGTGCCTGAGCCCAACTCCCTCGACATCGTGCTCAATGTGCCCGCCGACCGGATGCGCAGCCGCCTCAAGCGCAACTTTGTGATGAGCTCGAGCTGCGGCGTATGCGGCAAAACCACAATCGATTCGATTCGCCGCCGCGTCGCGCCAGCCTCCGGTTCCGCACGCGTCGCGCCCGTTACTCTGCTGGCGCTATCGGAAAAACTCCGCGCCGGCCAGCGCGTGTTTGCCGTGACGGGCGGACTCCACGGCGCCGCGATCTTCGGCCTCGACGGCACGATGCTCGCGATACGCGAGGACGTCGGGCGTCACACCGCGGTGGACAAAGTGATCGGCTACGCGCTGACGAATGCGATGCTCCCGCTGTCGCGTCATCTGATGATGGTCAGTGGGCGGCTCAGCTTCGAGATCGTGCAAAAGGCCGCGGCCGCCGGCGTCCCGATTCTCGCGGCTGTGTCGGCGCCGTCATCGCTGGCGGTAGAATTGGCGGAAAAAATCGGCACGACGATCGTCGGCTTCCTGCGCGACGGCGGCTTCAACATTTACACGCGCCCCGACCGCATAACGACCGGAGTGCGGCTTCGGCGATCCTCTTGAGCGCGCCATCCACCCGGCGATAACCTGTCCGATCATGTCGGAGACGGTGAATGTACCCGCGTAAGCGTGCGCTCGAGCGCATCGCGCGCGAAAAAGTGCTCTACCAGCGCCACCCCGGCGGCGACATCTCGGTCTGCGTCATCTATCCCAACATCTACCGCCTCGGGATGGCCAACCTCGGCTTCCAGGCCGTTTTCCACATCTTCGAGTCCGATCCATCCGTCGCCGCCGATCGCGCGTTCATCCCCGACGCCGACGAGCGCGACACGTTGCGCGGCGGCGGCGAGCGTCTGGTCTCGTTCGAGCGCGGCCGTCCGCTCTCGGATTTCGACATCCTCGCGTTTTCGATTTCCTTCGAGACTGACTATCTCAATGTCTTGACCGTGCTGCGGATGGCCGGGATTCCGGCTCGTCGCGCCGACCGCGCGGGCCGCAATTTCCCGCTGATCATCGCCGGTGGCTCCGCCGTTTTTCTCAATCCCGAACCGATCGCCGATTTCATCGATCTGTTTCTGATTGGCGAGGGCGAGGAGATGGTCCCGGAGTTCATCGAGCGATGGCGAGCGACGCGTGCGACGGCCAATCACTTGCGCGAACTCGCATCCATCCAGGGCGCCTACCTGCCCGACTTTTACTCACCTGTTTACGACGACGCCGGCCGCCTCGCCGTGGTGAATTACAGCGGCCCCGGGGTTGCGCAGGTTAATCGCCGCCTGATTCGCGACCTCAATCGCTTCACTACCTCTTCGCTGATTCTCACCGAGGAATCCGTCTTCGGCGACATGTTCCTGGTCGAGGCAAGCCGCGGATGCCAATGGGGATGCCGCTTTTGCGCGGCGGGTTTCATGTATCGGCCGATTCGTTATCGCGCACCTGAAACCCTAATCGCTGAGGCCGGGCGCGGTCTTGGCGAGCGCAAGGTGATCGGCCTGGTCGGCGCCGAGATGGCGAGCGTACCCGGCGTCGCCGACATCGCATCTGCGGTCGCCGATCGCGGCGGACGGCTGTCGCCCTCGTCGCTGAAGGCCGATTGCATTTCGCCAGCGCTCGCATCGGCGTTGGCGCGCGGCGGAAATCAAAGCGTGACCGTGGCGCCGGAGGCCGGCAGCGAGCGGATGCGCAAGGTCATCAACAAGAATCTTACCGAGGCCGAGATTCTGGGCGCGGCCGATATGATGCTGGGCGAGGGCGTCGGCAACTTGAAGTTTTACTTCATGATCGGCTTGCCCGAGGAGCGCGACGAAGACGTGCTCGCGATTGCCGACCTGGTCGCCAAGGTGCTAGAGCGTGCCCGCGCGCGCCGCACCCGCATCGGCTCCGTGACCGTGTCGCTCAATCCGTTTGTGCCCAAGCCGTGGACGCCATTTCAATGGGATCCGATGCAGGACGCGCGATCGATCAAGCGCAAGGTCGCGATGCTGCGCCAGCGCCTCACGCGGCTGGGACAAGTCGAGCTCGATGCCGAGTCGCCGCGCGAGGCGTATTTCCAGACCATGGTCTCGCGAGGCGATCGCCGCGTCGGAGGTATCCTCGAACGGCTGGAAGCCGCGGGATGCGAAGGTTCCGGACCAATCTGGCACGAGTTGTCGAAGATTCATCGCGAGGTTCAGGCAGGCGGCAGTAAAGCTTCATCTTTGCCCGACCCCGATTTCTTCGTCACTCGTCCTTACGCCCACGACGAGCTGCTGCCGTGGGACTTTATCGATCATCACATTCACAAATGGTTTCTGCTCGCGGAACGAAAAAAGGCGCATCATGAGCATCAGAGTCCTCCGTGCGACGTGGTCCGATGCACCGTGTGCGGAGCCTGCTAGAATAAATGCGCAAGTCGAGAGGAGGGGAGGAAGAGGAAGATGGTTCATCGTGATTTGCGTTCAGCGCGGATAACGGCTCTGATGGCCGCGGCGGTGGCGATGCTGGCGTGGTCGGCGCCGGCCTTCACGGCCCCAGTCGGCGAGGAAGACGTTCCTGCGACCTCGATTGTCCCGGCCGGCGGCGAGGCCGCGCCCGCGCCTGTCAATTCTCCATCCTCGGCGGGGACTCCGTCGGCGCCGGCCGCACCCGGTATGCCCTACCTTCCCGCGCCGGCACCAAAGCCCCCTTCGCACCGCGCGTCGAGCAAAAACACCGTCCGCGAACCGGAAATCGAACCCGCGCAGGCTCGGCTGAAGGTGCTCCAGGAGGCGCCGGTTTATTCCGCGCCGGCGAAGAGCAGCAAGCATATCGAGCAGCTCTCGCCTGACCGGTTCGTGATCGTGACTGGCTCCACTCACTACTATCTGCAGGTGAAGCTCAAGAACGGACAGACCGGATACATCGATCCATCGGCCGTTGAACTGGTTAAGCCGACCGACAAGATCTTCGTGCTCACCCACGACGCCGGTGTGCTCGAAAAGCCGAACCGATGGGCCAAAAAACTCGCCGAGGTTCACCAAGGCCGCTATGTTCACGTCATCGGCCTTTCGCTGAACTACATGAAAATCCGGATGAAGAGCGGGCTCGAAGGCTTCATCCCGATTACCGCGCTCGAATAGTCGCCAGCGCCATCGGCCGCGCGGCTCGATCGGGTTTTTCGCGCTCGACGCTCGCCCGTCGTGTCGCTATAAGTCTCCGCTCGAGGAGTCTTTGATGACGCAGCGGGAACGACAGGGTTGGATCATCGTCGCGAGCCTCTTCGTTACGCTGGTGTTCGTTTTCGGCTCCGGCTACAACACCGGCGGTCTGTTCTTTCCGCATCTGCTGAAATATTTCGGATGGAAGCGCGCACAACTCTCCACCCTCCAGGGCGCCGCGCTGCCGCTGTCCGCAGGGCTTAGCGCTCCGCTAGTCGGATGGCTGCTCGATCGCGTCGAGGCGCGGGTCGTGATGGTTGCCGGCGCAGTCATGACCGGCGTCGCTTTTCTCATCGCCAGCCGCGTCGATTCATTCGGTCCGCTGTTCGGCGCCTACGTCCTGCTTGGCGTCGGCATCGGCGCATCGACCTTGCTGCCGTGCTCGCTTGTGATTGCCAACTGGTTCGGTGCGAGGCGCGGGCTTGCGATGGGCCTGGCCTTCGCGGGCACCTCGCTCGGCGGTGCCGCGATGACGATGGTTGGGAACTTCGCGATCGTACGCGGCGGATGGCGCGCCGGCTACGTCGCGCTGGCGATTCCGATGTTCGTCGTCGTGGTCCCGTTGATTATCATCGTCGTCAGGACTCGCCCGCCGCAGGCCGATGGCGTCAGCGTCGCGCAGGCCCGCGACGCGTTGCCGGGATTCGAATTGCGCGAAGCGTTCCGCGCGCGCTCATTCTGGATGATTGCCGCGGCGCAGTTCTTCTTCGCCGCCGTCGCCGCGGGCGTGGGTTTGCATTTGATCACCTATCTCACCGAGCTCGGCTACACGCCGTCATTCGCGGCCGCCATGATGAGCCTGGGGTATGTGCTCGCGGCCTTCGGCAAGCTCGGGATGGGCCTGTTTGCCGATCGCGTGAGTGCAAGAATCGCGCTGACGTTCAACTTTCTCGTTGCTGGCGGCGGGATGACCCTTATATTCGGTGCTGCGCGAACCGCCGTGCTGATTCCGTTCGTGCTGATTTTCGGACTGTCGCTCGGCGCGCCGTTGGTGCTGATTCCGATGGTGGTGGCGGAGTCGCTCGGGCTCAAGCGCTTCGGCTCGATCGGCGGTATCGCAGGCGTCTTCAACACGATCGGCGCGTTCGTCGGTCCGGTCGGCGCGGGAAAGATTTACGATCTGAGCGGTAGCTATGTGCCCGCCTTCGAAGTGTTCGTCGTGATGTGCCTCGCCGGCGCGGCGGTAGCATTTGCGTGCCGACCACTCGAGTCGGAGCAGGCCCGCCAGACCCCCGCCCCCATCCCCGAGACGGCATAGCTGGTCCGGAAAAATTTGCGCTAATCGCGCGCGAGCGCGAGGATCCAGCGAACCTTCGCTCCGATCGCCGGCGCTCAATGATTTGCGACTTTTCCAATTCGCTGGCTTTGTGAGAGGATGTGCGACCACATTTGCGGGGGATTCCTGATGCGCACTGCTGCCGTCGCTTTGGTCTGCTTGCTGTCAATTGCCGCGTTACCTCAATCGCTGACTTCCGCCGCGGACGGCAATCTGTGCACTAGCTCCATCAGCGGTCCCAACGATCCGGATTATGCGCCTGCCGAGCGCAATCCACTCGCCGGCCTGACCTTCAACGCCGAGCAATGGCATCTCTACGACTGCATTCCACAGAGCGCGCCGGTCGCATCCGATCCCGAGGGCGCATCGGGCATGAGCGTGAACCGGGCGTGGGCTTCCTTCGGAATGGGCCGCAGCGACGTCATCGTTGCGTACATTGAGGGCGGCGTAAATTGGCGTCTGGGCCAGAGCCTCGATATTCGGCGCAAGGCTTATCTCAATTGCGGCGAGCTCCCGGCTCCCGAAAAGGCCGACGGCTCGACGGTGCCCGGCCATTCGCCCGGATGTCTGCAAGCCAACAAGAGCTACGACCTCGACGGAGACGGCGTGCTCACCGTCGATGACTACGCGAACGATCCTCGCATCGCGCGCCCATTGCTCCATCCCGACGCGGGCGGAGTCACCGCGGAGGATTTGATCGTCGCGTTCAGCGACGGCAAGGATAACGATCACAACGGCTTCGTTGACGATATTTCGGGATGGAATTTTCATCGCGATACCAACGATCCCCAGACCGACCAGAGTACCTATGGACATTCCGACGGCGAGTCGGGGCAGGCCGTCGCCGAAGCCAACAACAATTTCGCCGGTGCCGGGATTTGCCCGAACTGTCGGCTGCTCATGGTGAAGGCGGGCGACGAAGCGATCGACCGCCCCGACCGCGTTGCCGAGGCGATCGCATTCGCGGTGGATTCGGGCGCAAGCGTAATCGACGCTACCGTCTCGGCACTGGGGCAATCGCCGGCGCTCGCGGGCGCGGTTCAATATGCATACGAGCACGGGGTCGTGGTGGTGTGGGCGAGCAATGACTTCGAATCGGCCGACCACACCGAGGGGATGGCGCTCGCCCACGTATGGCCCGGCAATTCGCTGGTGTCGGATCAGTCCAATCGCTCGGGGACTTCATCGCCGGGCGACTTGGCCGCGACCACTTTCCGCTCGCGCTCATCGCTGACCTCGTACGGCCCGCATTCGTTGTTCAGCGCGCCCAACGAGGACGGTTCCACGTCCACCGGCACACCCTCGGTGGCGGGCATCGCGGCAATGGTAGTGAGCGCGGGGCTCGATGCCGCGCAGGCGCACCAGATCAAGGAACCGCTCAATGCCAACGAGGTCGAGCAAGTCGTGCGCTCGACCGCGTCGCCAATCAACTTCACGCCGTGCAGCGGATGTTTCCCCGGCTTGCCGGGCGCGGAGTTCAATATCCATTACGGATACGGCCGGCCCAATCTGTTTCTCGCGATGCAGGCAGTGCACAACGGAAAGATTCCTCCGACCGCGGACATCGACTCGCCGAACTGGTATGAGGAGATCGATCCGACGGTCACGAAGTCGCTGCCGGTAAAAATCACCGTCGGCGCGCGCCGCGCGCACTCATTCACATGGCAACTCCAATTTGGATTGGGGCCGCAGCCGCTTGATAACGCGTTCACCACGATCGCCAGCGGCGGTGCCAGCGGCGAGAAACTCCGAACGCTGCGCAAATCCTTTGACCTGACGCAAATTCCCGCGTCGTTCTCGACCGGCGATTATACCGCGCCGACGCCCGACCGTCTTTCGATTGAGCAGTATGACGTAACGCTACGGGTGATCGTCACGGACAACGACGGATTGGTTGGCGAAAACCGGCGCGTCTTTCATTTGCGCCACAACGATGCGGAACTGGCCGGCTTTCCGCGGAGCTTCGGAACTTCGCTGGAGGCGGGCGCGTCGATGGCGGACATCGAAGGGCGGGGCGTGCTCGACACCATAATCGCAGGCTCCGACGGCAGCGTGCACGCGATACGTCCCGATGGCAGCGAGGCGCCAGGCTTTCCGGTGATGACCAATCTTGCTCGCGGAGTCGATCCGACTTATCCGTTCAACTATCTGAAATCACGGGCGTGGAAGTCGAAACAGATCCCGTTTCCACACGATCCGATTGAGAGCCCGCTCGCGATCGGAGACCTCGACCATGACGGCGCGCTCGACATTGTCGCGACCACGTCCGATGGATTCGCGTACGCATGGGACGGCGCCGGAAAACTGCGCCCCGGATTTCCAGTCTTCACCGACCGCAGCGTCGAACGGCAGTCGGTTCCTCCGCCTGACACGCCGAATTCGTACAACCCGATGACGGGATCGTTTGGCGGCGCCGCGCTTGGCGACCTGGAGGGTACTGGGCAGCTTGACATAGTCATGGGCGGATGGGACGGCAAAATCTACGCGTGGCGTCCCGACGGGTCGCTGGTTTCAGGCTGGCCGGTCGATGCGGCTGATCTGCCGGCCTCCGCAATCCCTCCCTATGGAACTCCCACCCATGATCCGAAGATCGTGACTACGCCGACGCTGGTAGATATCGACGGCGACGGGCATCCCGATGTGTTCGTCGGCCTCCAGGACACCGTGCAGGGCGGGCCGGTGATCAACTATGTAACCGCATTTTCGTCGACCGGCAATTTGCTGCCGAATTTCCCGCTGCAGCTTAGCGCCATCGCGCAGAGCTACGGTACCGCGACCGACTTCGTAACGATCGGGGTGCAAACCCCCGCCGCGCTGACACTACCGGGCGGGCCGGCCGCAATAGCCAGTCCGGAACTATATCTTGACTATATAATTCCATTTTCGAATCCGAACCTTGCGTTTACCGAAGACCCCGGCGCCTTTCCCGAGGATGGATCGCCGATGATTCGGTTTACCGGCTCACCGTCAATCGGAAACCTGTTGGGCACCGCGACTCCGCAGGTCGTCGAGGCGGGCTCATCGGTGTTCGACATACTCGATGGCCTTCAATCAACGCCCGGACAGGGGATTCGGCTGCGATCGGCGGTCTCGGTAACCGACCCGGTGACCGGCGCAAACCTTCCTCAATACACCCAGGAAATCCAGGGGCTGGCGTTTTTCAGCGCGCCGGCGATTGCAGACATCACAGGCGATGGAATCCCCGATATTCTGCTGAGCGCTGACTCCGCAGCGCTGCATGGATTCGACGGCGTGACTGGTGCACCGGCGGCAGGATGGCCGCAATGGACCGGCGGGTGGTCGTTTGCTACTCCGGCAGTGGGCGACTTGACGGGCGCTGGTACCGTCGACGTTGCGGTAACGACCCGCGAGGGGGTTCTCCACATCTATTCCACACCCGGTCTGGCTGCCGCGAATCATGAGGCGTGGCACTGGCATCAGAACGATCGCAACACGGGCCACTACGGCGACGATACGCGGCCGCCTTCGGCAATTAACGATTTGGCGGTTTCATTCGGCGGTGCGACCGACACACTAAGCTTCATCGCGGTGGGCGACGACTGGAAATCAGGCACTGCCGCCTCGTACCAGGTGTTCGCGTCATCCAGGAGGATTACTCAGTCGAATGTCAACTCAGCAACGGAGATCATTGTCAGCGCAATACCGCAGCCATCCGGCTCGCACGAAGTAATATCGGTTCCCCACACAAAGGGCGTGAAGCATTACGCAGTCCGTGCGATCGATCACGCGGGGAATATCGGCCCGCTTCCGCTGTAGGAGGCTCAGCTATCTCTCCAGCACTGATGCTTTCAGTCGGGCCGAATACCACCTGGTTTGCGCGACCGCCTAAAATGATCATCTGGTCAACCTTGCGACTGCCTCGGCGGCACAGCAGACGTGGAGCGCAATGATGTCGAAGTATCAGCAAAGCTATCGCCGGATGCTGGTTGACATGCATATCCCGGATTGGGACCCGGCGTTTCTCTCACGCTACGACCCGGCTGCTCTGGCGCAGCACTTCACGCGGGCGAATCTTACCGGCGCGATGCTCTACTGCAAGTCCCACGCGGGCTTGTGCTACTGGCCGACCGAAGTCGGCAAGATGCACACCGGCATCGGCGGACGCGACGTCGTCGCCGCGCTGCTCACCGAGCTGCGTTCGCGCGACATCGCCGCCTGCGCCTACTACAGCATCGTATTCGACAACTGGGCGGTCGAGACGCATCCCGACTGGCGCCAGCGAACCATCAATGGCGCCGACTTCAACAGCATCGTCCGCTACGGCGTCTGCTGCATGAACCATCCCGAGTACCGCGCTTATGAGATGGCGCAACTCGACGACCTACTCTCGCATTACGAATTCGATGCGCTATTTCTCGATATGATCTTCTGGCCGCTGATCTGCGCATGCGATCATTGCCGCGAGCGCTTTCGTAAGGAGGCCGACGCCGACATTCCGGCGACAGTGGACTGGACTTCGCCGCAATGGTGCCGCTTCCAGGCGGCGCGTGAGCGCTGGGCTTCTGAATTCACGCGCGACCTGATGGCGAAGGCGAAATCGATTCGGCCGCATCTCGGCGTCACGCACAATCTCGCGCCGGCGCTCGCCAACTGGGTGCTGGCGCAGCCGCTGAGCGCGTCGATTCACGACACCTTCGTCGCCGGCGACCTTTACGGCGATCGCATCGAGCAGCTCGTCGTTTCGAAGATGCTGCTCCACCTGTCGGAGACGCGGCCCGCGGAATTCATGACCAGCGTATCCGTCGATCTTTCCGATCACGTGCGGCTCAAGGACGAGGAGCGGATGCGTGCGCAGGCGATGGCCGCGACCGCGATGTCGTCGGCGTTCCTGTTCATCGACGCCATCGATCCGATCGGCACTGTGAATCCCGACAAGTACGCGCGCGTCGGGCGCGTATTCGCCGCGGCCGCGCGCTACGAGCCGTTTCTCGGCGGCGATCCGATCGAGGACGTCGCGGTTTATTTTTCCGGCCACTCGCAGATGGATTTTGCCGAGAACGGCACGCCGGTTGCCGGGGTGCTCACGTCCGGCCGCAAGTATCCGCATCTCGATGCAGTCCGCGGCGCATGTCGCGCGCTCCAGCGCGCGCATATACCGTTCGGTGTAATCACCCGCCGCCAGCTCGATGCGCTGCACCGGCTTCGAGCGATCGTGCTGCCGAATGTACTGCGGATGGATCGCGAGGAGATCGAAGCATTCCGCGCATACGTGAAGGCGGGCGGCAGCCTGTATGCGAGCCGCTATACCTCGCTGGTCGAGGAGTGCGGCGCACGCCATCGCGACTTCATGCTCGCCGATGTATTCGGCGCGAGTTGCGATTCCGAGGAGCAGGGGGCATTCGTCTACCTGACGCCGGCCGATGATGCGCTCGCGAAGTGGATCGCGGCACAGCGCCACGTGAGCTGCAAGATTGCGAAGGATCCGATCCGGCCGGTGCTGCCGCTGTGCGGAATGCCACGGCTGCGTAGCGGCTCGGGCCGGGCGCTGGCGACGCTGACCCTGCCGTATGGATATCCGTCGCGCGGCTCGGTGAACGACCATCAGTGGGCCAGCATTCATTCCTCGCCGCCATGGGATGAGGTCACCGTTGCGACAATCGTCACCAACGAATTCGGCAGTGGACGCGCAATCTATTCCGCCGCTTCGATCGAGGCCATCGATAGCGAGGCGGAGACTGCGTTGTTCGTTGGGCTCATTGGTTCGTTGCTCGACCGCCGCTTCTCCCATGGCGCGGTCGCGCACCCATCGGTCTGGATGACGGTTTTCGATCAGCGCGACCATCATCGCGTGATGGCGAGCTTCCTCAATTACCAGGAGGAGCTGCCCCCCGTGCCGGTGCCGATTCGATTCTGGTTGCGGCCTCCGGCGGGCAGACGGTTCCAACGATTGCTGCTGGCGCCCGACAGCGCGTTGATGGAGTTCGCTCTCGGAGATGACGGCACATTGCACGCCGATCTGGGCGCGATCGAACTGATGGCAATGGTGATCGCCGAATACCAATAGTCAGTTGGACACGGTCGGCGAACCAGATTCTCGGCATCGAGTTGCGCCCGAGATTTGAAACGCCAGCGCAGGGCGTACAGCAGCAGCTTCAGCCACTCAGCCATGCGGCGCCACCGTAGCTGATTCCATGGGCTCTGTCGTACAGATCTAATTTTCGGCAACTCACCGGATCACTTCTTCGGCCTTGGATATCCGTTCCGCCTCGACGGATTGTTTTGGGGAAGTTGTCCTGCCTGCCAGCGGTGCGGCGTCAGTCGCGCTACCTCGATGCGAATCGGCTAACCTCTTCCTGCCACTTGTCGCCGAATACGAGGATCATCACTTGCTGATTAATGTCTGCGTCGTGGCTTAGGCTGCGTATCGAGCCACCGCCCTCGACCGCCAGCACCTTGTATGCGGCTTGAGTTTGCTTTGCGAATTCAGGAAGCGGCCCAATCTTGTCTGGTTCGCGGCCATGCACCCTGATCGAAAATTCGCGCTCGAAGCACGCATGCTCCTCTTCCATTACATCGACGCCGCTCAGTGTACCGTTGCTGTGCTTGAAGTTTCGGATGAGCGTGACCAGCGGTGCGAAGTCCTCTTTTTCGGGCGGAGAGTCGCCGATCAGAACGATCACCTTGCGCGCGTAGGGCTTCCAATCCATCTTCGTGACCGCAGCCTGAACCGCACCGAGTGTGTTCTCCTGCCACTCGCCGCCGCCTCCGGCTTGAATCGAGCTGAGAAACGACCTCAGCTTGGCGGTCGAGAGCGTCGGCGGCTGTATGTCGAGTGGTTCACCCTTGCCGCCGAACACGACGATGCCGACGCGCGCGATCGGAACCAGTTGGCGAACTCTGACCGCGAGCTGAGCCATCCGCGCTTTCACGTCAGCCATCACGAAGTCCATCGACTTCGTGCCGTCGATCACCAGCACTATGTCGAGGCCCTTGCGGCGCAACTCGCCGATGAAGCCCGGAAAGCTCGTGCCGACACCGCCCATTCCGGGGCGAAGGTTCAGGAACTCGCCGAGGTGGCGACCGAGATCGATTCCCGTGTCGGACGACGTGCCGGCAATCGTGCTAGAGCCTTTGAACACTTTGTCGACGTCCACTACCGGCGGCGAATCGTCTGGTGATTTGGTGGTGAAATCAGGAATCGCTTCGTCGGGTATCTCGAATCGCTCGGCCTCGTCGAACGGGTGAAGGGATCCCGGCTCCATCGTGACGATGATCAGGTCCCGCGCGCGGCTCTCATGCACGGCGATGATGAGCGCGAGAATAATCGCGAGGTGGATCGCGATCGAAATCGAAAAGGGGCCGCCGGCAAAGCGGGCCGCGCTGCGCAGCCCCGGCGGCATCGATGCAGCGACAGGAAGACCGCGAATCCGGTTCCATGCAAAGGCTACGATCAGTATCGAGCCAGACACGGCCAGGCAGACAATCAGGATCGAAATCATCGCATCCTCCCTCGGGCCAAAGGCCGCCCCGAGCCTTGGCGTCTCCTGAAACTAAGATCGCGGGAGGGGGATTTTCTTGCGCTTTATTTTGGCGGGAACCGAAAGTCTGGCCGGGCGCCCAACGCGGGGCCCCTAGCTCATGGACTGGGACTCGAGCCGCTACCACCCAGCCCACGGCCGAACGACGCGACCTGCGACTGCCATTGCTCGCCGAAGGCCAGGATCAGCACCTGCTGGTTGATGTGCGAGTCCTTGGTCAGCGATTTCATCGAGCCGCCACCGGCGGTAGCCAGCACTTTGTACGCCGCCTGCGTCTGCCGGTAGAACTCCGGCAACGGCGAGATTTTGGGCGGCTCCTCGCGATGCACCTTGAGCCAGAACTCGCGCTCGAAGCGCTCGTGCTCCTCCGCCGCCACGTCCACCGTGTTGAAGGTGCCGTTGTTGGATTTGAACTGCCGGATCAGCGCGAGCAGCGGTGCGAAGTCCTCCTTCTCCGGCGGCGAATCGCCGACCAGCACCACCACCTTTTTGGCGTAAGGCTTCCAGTCCATCTTGTTAACCGCCGTCTCGCACGCGCCCAGCGTATCCTCTTCCCACTCGCCGCCACCCATCGCCTGGATGCTGTTGAGGAAGTCGCTGAGCTTTTGCGGCGACAGCGTCAGCGGCTGGATATTGCGCTTCTCGCCCTTGCCGCCGAACACGATTATTCCGATTCGCGCGATCGGCACCAGCCGGTGAATCGACTGCACCAGCTGCTGCATCTTGGCCTTGACGTCGTCGATGATCAGTTTCATCGAGCCGGTCCCGTCAATCACCAGCACCACGTCCAGTCCCTTGCGTCGCAACTCACCGATGAACCCGCCGAAGCCCGAGCCGATGCCGTGACCGTAGCCCGAGCCCATGCCGCCGCCGCGGCCGATGCCGATGCCGCCGCCGCCGGCTGCGCGCACGTAGTCATTGGCGAGTCCAACAGCCTGCGAGGTGTCGACCGCGGTCGGCTGCTCCATCTGCTGCGGCGCCGTGTCGGGCATCGGCACTTCGGGCATGTCGAGATCCTGCATCTCGTTGCCGCCACCGCCGCCGCCGCCCGCCTCCAGGTTCACCATGATCAACTCGCGCCCCCGCTGCTCGTGCACCGTGATGATCAGGAAGAGCAGGGCAAGTACGTGAAGGGCGACCGACAGCGGGAAAGGGCCGATCATGAATCGTGCCGCGCTGCGGATCGTTGGCCAGAATCCGCCCGCTTCCTCGCGTGCTTCATCGGCATCGACAGTTTCGATTTCTGGCTGCGACGCGACCGCTGCTGCAGTCGCCCCGATCGCACCCGCTCGCGCGAGCACCGCGAGCTGGCGCTGACAAATCGCGCATACAGCGACGTGAGCATTCCATTTGGCGCGCTCATCCGGCGCGAGTATGTTTTCCGCAAACGCCGCGAGCGAATCCGGATCGGGACATCCCGCCCCTGACGCGTCGAGGCCCGACGCGAGACTCGTGCGAATCATCGCGTCAAGGCGGTTATCTGAGGCCTTTTCGTCTCCCATCATTTTCCCAGCGCGAGCATACGACCGAGGTCGATGGGCCAATCGCCGGTCGCATACTCGAAGCATTGGCTGATCTGATCGTCGCTGAAATGATACTCGCGGCGGAGCGTGCGCGTGACGCGATCGCGGATCGCAGTCCTTGCGCGCGCGAGATTGCGCGACGCGCTCGACTCGTGCTCGCCGATCAAAGCTGCGGTCTGTGCAAGCGTAAGATTCTGGACGCAATAATACGAAAGCCTGAGCCGATCGTCCGGGGATAGCGCGTTCAGCGCTCCGCGCAGCGATTGCTCGAGGGCCGAGATCAGCCTTGCCCGATCGGGATCGGGCGAATCGGTCGCATCGATAAGGACGCTGGAATTGCCGTCGCGCTCTTCGTCCAGCACTTCCATGCGCCGCGTCGCGCGCCATTGATCGGCTTCGAGCCTGGTGACTACTACCCGGAGCCACGACATCAGCGAGCTGCGCCCCCCGTAATGCTCAAGTGGCGAGCGGCGCTCGCTGTCGTGGGATCGCAAACCATAAAGATCCGCCCAGAGTGAATCCGCGATTTCGCTGGCCCGCGAGGAGTTGCCGAGTACTGCCCGCGCGAAGGCGTCGACCGGAGCGCGATACGTCGATACGAGATGACGCCAGGCCTCGGCGTCGCCGTCACGGCATCCGATGGCGAGCGCAAGCTCGGCGGCATGCAGCGAGTCGAGAAAGCGTGTGACTTCTGCGTGGTCGGCAGAACCCGTATCCTCGCCGAATCGGCGTTCGAAGCTCCGCCACAACGCACTGGTGAAGGACGAGCGTGATACGCGCCACTCCGCCGCATTACTCGCGGAATACAATCGATCAATCGTGTCGCGGTAGTTTTCGAGGAATTGTTCCAGCGACATCGCCGCCATGATTTCCCGACCGCTGCGTCCACGACCCTCGCGCCGGTCATCCGCTATGCTGAGCCTGCGTCAGGCCAATCTCAATCCCGTCCGCGCGGTTCGATCGGCGCCATCAGCCGGCCCGAGCGTTGGCGTCTCCTGAAGCTAAGATCGCAGGAGGGGGATTTTCTTGCGCTTTATTTTGGCGGGGACGGAAGTCTGGCCGGCCGCCGACGCGCGAGCGTCGAGCGTCGCGCAATTGCGACCGTCCACGGCCTCATTTTCTGTTTCTGCGATCCCGTGGCTGTCAACTGTGGCTGTCAAACGCCCGAAAAAGGGGAAAACCTTGGCGTCCCCGACGGGATTTGAACCCGTGTTACCGACGTGAAAGAACGAAAGGACGGTTTCTGATACTCCTTGTTTCATCGGTCTTTTCGAGCTGGAATCCCAACGGGCACAAGGGGATTTCGCACATAAGCAATCAGCGAATGTCACCGAGCGATACTGGCCAACGGCATCGATTTGGCACCAAAGATGGCACCCATTTGGCACCGGCCGGGCACGCCCTCAAACAGGAAAGAAAGGCGAGATCCGGGCGCTCGAACAGGGCGATGCGCGGGAGCGCGCCGCAAATCACATGGACTGTTCACTGTGCGCCAGTTTCGGGTCCCATCCGGCCGACCGGGGGCTATACCCCTTTTCAGGTTTGGGAGGACCCACGAGCCAGTAACACCCGTCTGCCACGCACTGATCAAAAAAAATTTATGCTCGACGATCACCGCCACAAGGAAAAGTAGAATGAAGCCCCACCCCGCCGCCGCGCTCGCGCTTCTGAGTAAATTTGAGATGCGCGCGACGTGCGCCAGGTGCTCCGCAAACCGACCCCCGCTCCTTACCATTCCGCCGAGGCCATTCACGCGCGCGAGACTCGACCGCAACGCAAACGGCGCCCCTGAAATTTTGCGGCGCTCACCCTTGACAGAGTAAAGAGCACAGGGGAGAGATTGACTCAGGACTCGACCAACACCCTAGCCTATGGCTAGCGAGACCGAGCCGACCGAATGCCACCCCGTTCGGTTCTCACCGGGAACCCTCTAAAGACCCGACGCGCTCCCACTCCCGCATTTCCCTATGCGAGGATTGCAGGTCATGCGGCAGAAGACCCAACGGCCGGGGGCGTTGTACCGCAGCCGCTACTTCCCCTTGCCGCTCAACTGCACCGTCTGCGGAGTGCCGTGCGCGTTGTCGGTAATCACCAGTATTCCGGACCACGTGGCGGCGGCGTTTGGAGTAAAGGTCACCGCGATCGAACAAACCGCGTCGGCCGCCAGAGTCGGGGGACAGTCGTTGGTCTCCGTGAACAGCCCCGGATTGTCGGAAACCATCTCGACCAGCACAGGCAACCCCGGATGCTTCTTGTTGCGCTTCGGATTGGACACCTTCACGGTTTTCGGTTTGCTCGATGTTCCGACCTTGGTGTTAGGGAACTTGAGCGCCTTAGGCGTGACCTTGAGCGTCACTGGCACCGGCGTCGGCGTAGCAGTTGGAGTCGCGGTGGCTGTCGCAGTTGGCGTCGGGGTCGGGCTTGGGATGCCGACGGCGTAAAGGTTGTAGTAAAAGGAAGGGATGTAGATGGTGCCGTCGGAGCCGATCGCCGGCGATGATTCGACCGCACCGCCGGCTGCGAACGCCCACTTCTCTGTGACAGTGCCTTGCCCACCGTCGGTGAACGCATAGAGAGTTCCGTCATAGGACGCGACGAAAATGGTTCCATCGGATCCAATCGCTGGCGAAGACTCCGCAAAAAGAAAAGCTCCAGTTGCGAACGCCCACTTTTGCGTGCCGTCGGGGTTGATCGCGTAGAAATTGTACCCGGAGCCGATGTAGATGGTCCCATCGGAGCCGATCGCAGGCGTGGAGGCCACCTGACCGTCGGTGGTAGTGAATGCCCACTTCTCCATGACAATGCCCTGCCCACCGTCGATTAGCGCGTAGAGCATGTCGCCGGAGCCGACGTAGATGGTTCCGTCGGCGCCGATCGCCGGCGAGGGAAGGCCTATGTAGCCGGTGTCGAACGCCCACTTCTGCGATCCGTCGGGGTTCACTGCGTAGAGATTGCCAGAGGTGGTGAACTCATTGGAACCGGAACCGACGTAAATGGTCCCATCGGAGCCGATCGCTGGCGAGGAGTACACCTGACCAAAAAAGGCGGTTGCGAACGCCCACTTCTGCGTACCGTTTGAGTTTACCGCGCAGAGTTTGACTAGATCGCAGCCGATGTAGATGGTCCCATCGGTGCCGATCGCTGGCGAGGAGTCCGATTGAAAGTCGCCGACGATCTCCCACTTAAGCGTACCGTCAGAGTTTACCGCGTAAAAGGAGCTGTTACCGGAGCTGACGTAGATGGTGCCGTCGGAGCCGATCGCCGGCGAGCCCACCAGCGCGTAGCCGGTGTCGAACGCCCACTTCTCCGATCCGTCGGTGTTTATCGCATACAGGTTGCCGTCGCCGGAGCCGACGTAGATGGTGCCGTCGGAGCCGATCGCTGGCGAGGAGGTCACATAGCCGCGGGTAGCGAACTTCCACTTCTGGAAGCCGGGGTTGGCGCTGGTGTCGTACTGGCTCAGGCCGGTGTGCGCCAGATCGTGATGGAACATCGGCCAGGGAGTCGTAGCCAACTGCGCGTGCGATACGGACAGAGCCGCGACCGCCAGGATCGCAAACGCGGCCGCGCTCAGGAGCGCGATCGCGCCGATACGTATTTTCCCCCCGAAGCTCGTCATAGGTCGATGAGTCTAGTTCTACCGTTTGCGATTGCAAACGCACGGCGACCTCATTTTTGCTACCTGCCGCCTCGTGAACGAGGAAGCGCGATTCCGAAAAAAGCTGCGGCAGTTGGTGCTCGAGAAGTACGGCTCGCTCGACCGATTCTACCTTGAGACCGATTTTTCAAAGGGCCACCTGTCTCAAATCCTAAGTGGCAAGCGGAGTCCATCGCTCGCTACGATCGTGAAGCTCGCCAAGGCGCTCGGCGTCAAAGTGGCAGACCTCTTCGAGTCTGGCAAGCAAGTCAACGACGGTTGATTCCGAGTACGGCGCGCGGTGCTCACTGCGGGGGGATGGCGACGTGGAACAGCGCCAGAAGTTCGCCCTGTGGCACGCCCCATTGCGCGGTGATATTCTCTGCTACCGGGTGAACCGCGATGAACGCCGATGAAATCCGGCTCGAAATCGAAATCGATCGCGAAACAGACGGCCGCTGGATCGCCGACATTCGCGCCCTGCCCGGCGTGATGGCCTATGGCGCATCTCGTGAAGCCGCGATCGCCAACGTCAAGGCGCTTGCCTTGCGCGTGATCGCCGACGAAATCGAACATGGCGAGCGCCCGCGCGATCCCGCCAGCGTGTTTTTCGACCTTGCCGCGTGAGTCAGTGGCCGGCCGCCAAGGCCAAGCGGGTGCTGGCCGCGCTCCTACGCATCGGCTGGCGAGTCAAGCGCCAATCAGGTTCCCATCGTCGCCTGTCCCGCCCCGGTTGGCCTGACTACACTTTCGCCTTTCACGATGACGCCGAAATCGGCCCCGCAATGCTCGCCCGCATGGCGGAGCAGACCGGGCTTAAGCCCGATGACCTGTAACGGCGGTTACGCCCGCTTCTTAACCTCGATCAGCCGCGCGCCGGGGAAGACCGTCTCAACCATCGCGACGGCTTCGGCCAGCGCCGGATCGGGAGTGCCGCCCAGAGCGATAAGCTCGCGCTCGAAATCGCGGAGCACGCCCAGGATCGCCGCCGGGTCACTGGTATGGGCAAAGGGCGCCAGCCGCTCGGCAAGCTCGCGCACAACAGGCATCCGGCCGGTGGGGACTGTGTAGCCCTTGAGACGATTGAGCAGGGTAAGCGCCGCGTCGGCGGTACAGTGCCGGAGGATGTCCGCCTTGTGCGCGCGGATGACGGCTCGGTCAGCATCAGTCAGGCGGGAAGCCGGTTCAACAGCGAGCTTGTCGCCTTCGGGATAGAGCTGGATTCCCCGGCTGGAAAGCGCCTGGATAATCGTTTCGACCTGCATCAAAAAAGCTCGCGATCAGAGTCAGCGGTGGCAGTTCTAGGGTTTCTATCCGCCACACCGCCACAGCGCCTCTCTCCGTTGGGGTTGGTGCCATTTTCAGGAACGCCACAAGCACCCTCTGTGGCGGTTTGAAAATCGCAACTTTCCCCTTCTCTCCGTTGAGTTGTGGCGTTGTGGCGCTTTGAATCGGGGAAATAGGCGGCGAACACGCCCCGGAAGGAGTCGAGCAGGTAGCCCTTTGGCGTCGAGCCGTCGGGCAGCCTTATGGTCCGGGGCGCGATTTGAAACGGTTCCAACCGCCGCGCGAGCTGATTCTGCGTGATGGGTTTGCCCCGATGAATTTCAGCCCACGGCGCATCTTCGATCGCGGCCAGCCTCTCGCACAGCGTTTTCGACGCCAGTCGATCGACGCCACTTGCCTCGAATACGGCCCGAATGTCCCGGAGCAGTCGGACTGAGAGAGAATCGTCCTCACCGTCGCGATTGCCACTCAAGATCGTCGCCGCTTGGATCGTCCGCTCCGGCCAGGCACCAGCCAGCACTTGCGCAATAGCGAGTAACGGTTCCCATAGATCGCCCGCCCGGTCATCGAGCACGGCAGGAAGCGCAGGGCGCGCCGCCGCGACGGCAGAGGCGTTATCCGCCGCCCAACTCATAGCCCGCCGCTTCAATTCCTCGATCCGCGGCCGAACCTCGCGCATCCGAAGCCGTGGTCTCCGCGCGGCTTGGGGCTGTCTTTGCATCGGGAACTTGATTGCGCGGTCCTCGATCGTATCCGCGAGCTTGCCGATGCCGGCCAGCGCGATCGGCGTGAACACATTAAACCGAGTTGGCTCCCAGTCATCGCCAACCGGGACATTGATTACAACGTAGGCCTGATCGGGTTCAAATCCCGCATTGATGAGGTTCCGAAAATCCGGCGACTCCGCAATGAAGCCGTCGGACTCATCAAGGAAGATGATTGGCCTAACTTTCTCGATCACGCGAAACAGAGCCGACGGGGACATGCGGGATGCACTCAGCGCACGCGGGGCGAGCGCCGTGAGCAGGCGGAGCAGGCGGCTCTTGCCACAACGTCTCGTCGCCGATGTAAGGAATAGTCGGGTAGCAACCGGCAACTCGATTCGCACGAAAGTATGAACGTACAGTATCCACAATGCCGCCGCGTCGATCACCGCGCGTGGAGCAGTGATGTAAGTCGCAAGCAGGGTCGCAATCTCATCGAGCAGCGCCGCGCCGTCAACCGGCTCAGACCACGGCTCCGGGTCGGGTGCGATCAACGCATTGGACTGAGAATTCCCGGCCGCTCCGCCGCCAGCTCTTTTCTCGCGGGCGGCTACAACCTCAGCATCGAGCACGCTTACACGCCAGCCCAATCGCGATGCCGTGCCTGTGCGCAGCGCCTCATACCGAGTCCGATCGAGCGCCGCGAGCCGCGCGATCATATCGGCGGGTGGCTCGCGCTTCGCGCACGTCTCGAAAAATTCGCGGATGAGCTGCGCGGCTTCATCAGCTTCAATTCCGAGGTTCATCGCCGCCAGCGTCAGATCGGCGACCGCTTCATCGATCGTCAGTCCGCGCAAAAACGCGGCGCGCGTTTGCTCGCTAAGCTCGAATTGCGCTTGCACGTCGCCGGCGGGATTGACGCCGGCGGTACGGTTAGGATTGGCGGCGCTCATCGCGCCGACCGCTCCGCAAGCGCCGGGATCGTGCCCGCCTCGATCAGCCGATCGACTTCGCCAGCGGAAATCACCACGCGCCGCCCGATTCGCCCTGCTTTCAATTTGCCGCGTAAAATTTGGAGCCGAATGAGACCCTGGCTGACACCGAACCTCTGCGCGACTTCGGCAATCGAATACGCAGCGCGCTGGCTACCTGTTTCGTTTTGAGTAACACGCATTGACATACACTCCTCGCTGAATGTAAATAGAATATACAAGCCAGATAACTTCTATGCGAGCATCAAGAGCCAAACCGCTTTCTCGTCATGGCAACGGAAAACGCAACACGCCAATCGGCAATCACGGACGCCGCAAGCGCGGACGAAATCCAGAAACCTTGCACCGCTTCCGCCAGAAGCGGATTCAACCATGGCTCGATTTAGCCGCTGCAGTTGGATTCGCTGAAGAGGTGCCTGCTCCGTGGGAAGCGAGCCCGGAATTCGTGGATCGATTTCTCGAGCGGCACGCCGGCCTCAAGCGTGTGATGGACAGCGCGACGCCCTTTTGGTGCGCGACGCGAGGGGTGGCAATGCTGTTTTTTCCGATGGGTGCGATCTTCGATCGCGCGCGGGATGCACGCGAGTTCTACGAATTCTTCTGGAACGTCCGCTGCGCCATCGATTGGATTGCCGACGCTGAGACAAACGAGAAGATTGGCTCGGACATCGAAGCGCAGACTCTAGGAGCCGGCTTCGATGCGGAACGATCATGGAAGAGGATGCGGGACCTTGCGCGCGAGCTCATCGAGGCAAAGGCGCTAGGGCGCACTACGGGATTGCGAATACCGTCTAGGGCGACGATCACGAAACGCGATGGTTTCGTGCATTTGGTCGAAGAGACCTTTCTTTGGGCAGTCTTCAAAGCGGCCATCGAAGGTATCGAGGTTAAGCGGCTTAAGCGGTGCTACATCCGAAATTGTCGCAAGATCTTTTACGCCACGAGAAAGAACACCGGCGCATGTCGCGAACATCTGGCGCGCGCGCGTGTTTATCGCGGGCGTGACCGGGAACTGCGCCGGCAGTATGAGCAGACCCGTCGAATCAACCGCCTAGTTCGGAAGGGGAAGTCCATAGGGGAAGCAAAATCGGAAGTACAGCAAAAAGGAGCAGAGCGGAGGAAAGTCAGATGAGCAGAGTTTTTCAACGCGAAAAGAACGGGCCGTACTGGATCGACTTCAAGGACGCGCGAGGCATCCGCCGACGCCGCAAGATCGGGCCGTCAAAGCGCGTCGCCGGGGAAGTGCTCGACGGAATCTTGGGCAACGTCGCCCGCCGGGTTCACCTTGGCGTCATCGAGGAGTCGCCAATCTCATTCGCCGACTTCGCGAAAATATGGCGCGAGCGAGTAACGCCGACGCTCAAGCCCCGGACACGCGAACGCTGGTTCGGCATCCTTGACAAGTACCTGATTCCCGCGTTCCCCGGCACGTTGCGAGCCATCACTGCGGCCGACGCCGAAGCGTACCTCAGACGGCGCCGGAAGCCTGAGAAATGCCCTCGATGCGATGGCAAGGGGAAGGTTTCAACTGGCCGGCGGAATGAACGCGAAGCGCTGGCGTGCCCGAGGTGCAAGGGAGCCGGGGACATCGCGCCGGGAGCATCGACGCTGAACCGCGAAATGACCGTGCTCAAGCACATGATGCGGCGCGCCGTCGTGTGGGAATATCTGAGCCGCAACCCGTTCCTCGATTCGCAAGGCGGCTTGTTGTCCGGCCTCAAGGCACTCCGGGAACCCGGAGGCCGGACCCGTTTCCTGAACCTCGATGAAATCGATCGCCTGCTCGCGGCCTGTGAGCCGATCCCGTATCTCAAGGCGTTCGCCACTGTGGCGCTCAACACCGGCATGAGGCGCAATGAAATCCTGAGCCTCACCCGCAAGTCCGTTGACTGGCAGAATCGCACCGCGGCGCTCACCGAAACCAAGAACGGCGAGGCGCGCCAGGTCTATCTAAACGACGCGGCGCTCGAAGCGTTGAAGGCACTCCCGCCGCGAATCGACGGACGGCTGTTCCCGCTCCATGCCAACCAAGTCAGCGTCGCCTTCATGCGCGCAGTGCGCCGCGCGGGCATCGAGGATTTCCGCCTTCACGACTGCCGCCATACCTTTGCGAGCTATCAGGCGATGGCTGGCATCCAAGCGCGCGGCCTGCAAACCTTGCTCGGGCACCGGGACGGCCGCATGACGGCCCGCTACTCGCACCTGAGCGATGCGTACCTGAAAGCGGCCGTCAATGGCGTCGTGCTCGGGCGCTCGAACACGGATCGAGGCAAGGAAGCATCGAACGTGGCGGCAAGCTGACAGCCGGATTCAACCCCGAAAAGGGAAAAAGATGGCACCTATTTGGCACCGAACTCGCCGACCATCCAAAAAACTGAGCGTCCCCGACGGGATTTGAACCCGTGTTACCGACGTGAAAGGCCGGTGTCCTAGGCCGAGCTAGACGACGGGGACGTTAGGATCGAAGCCCGAAAATACAAACGCGCGCTATGCGCGCGCCAGACAGCCAAAAGTATCAGAGCCGCAAGAAGGGGAGCAAGTCATCGCGACCGGCGGTCCGAAGACTCATCCCGTGCAGCGAGTGCAAGCGGCGGCGTTGTCTGGCGAATCGGGTACCGATAGTTTCGACACGATGTCCAATTCTTCCATCTTGGTCGCGGGCGCTGGCGCGATTGGCTCGATTCTCGGCGGGATGCTGCATGATGCGGGGCACGACGTCACGCTGCTTGGCCGGCGAGCGCATCTCGAGGCGATTGCACGCGGAGGCTTGAGAATTTCGGGACTGCTTGGCGATCGAACCGTCGCCGGCATGACGCTGGCCGACGATCCCGCGAGACTTGGCAGGCGGTTCGGATTAATCGTGTGCGCGGTCAAGAGTTACGACACCGAATCGATCGCGGCGCGGCTGGCCGACCGGTTGACCGACGACGGCGCGGTGGTCTCGATGCAAAATGGCCTGGGCAATATCGAGTCGTTGATAGAGAGCTTCGGGCGGCGGCGAGTATTGGGCGCGCGCGTGATCTTCGGCGCGGAAATACCTTCGCCGGGCAGCGCCCACGTGACGGTTTTCGCGGAGCCGGTCGCAATCGGACCCGCGCCCGCGATTCATCGCGAGGACTCGCCGGCACTGGCGGCGCGCGCCCGCGCGATCGCCGCAATGATCGACACCGCCGGCGTTCCCGCGGTCGGTGTTGACGACATCATGCCCGTGCTGTGGACCAAGGTTCTGTACAACGTGGCGCTGAATCCGCTCGGCGCAATTTTGCAGCAGCACTATGGAGCGCTGGCCGGGGATCCGGACGTGCGGCCGATCATGGATCGCGCGATCGACGAGGCGTTCGCGGTCGCGCGCGCGCTCGGCATCGAGTTGCCCTTTTCGAGTGCGGCAGAATATCGAAAAGTTTTTTACGAGCAGATGATCCCGCCGACGTTCAGTCATCGGCCGACGATGCTGCACGATCTTCATGTTCGCGGGCGCACCGAGATCGGCGCGCTGAACGGCAAGATCGTCGAACTTGCCGATCGCCTGGGAGTCGACGCGGAGACGAATCGGATGCTGACGCGGCTGATCAGGGCCGCCGAGCGCGCGCGCCAGCGAACAACGAACACTGAAGGAGAACGATGAAGGCAGCATCGATACGCCGCGCGAGCATGGATGCGATCGTCGCACAGGCCGAGCGCGAGTTCCCCTTCGAATGCTGCGGCTTCATCATCGGCGACAACTCGGTCGAGGAAGTCCGCCCGGTCGCCAACATCCAGGACCGCATGCACGCCGAAGATGCAGCGGCGTTCCCGCGCGACGCGCGCATGGCGTTCCTGATGGAGCCGAAGGCGCATCTGGCGGTGATGAACGAAGTCGATCGCCACAAGCTCGCGATCCGTGCCGTTTACCATTCGCATCCCGATCACGACGCGTACTTTTCCCCGACCGATCGCGCACAGGCGTGCTCATTCGATCCGTCGAAGCCCGACTATCCCGACATCGTTTACATCGTGATGTCGATCCGCGCCGGCAGATTCGCGCGCGCAGCGGCGTTCGCCTGGGATTTCGAAAAGAAGGAATTCGCCGAGACGAAGCTGACCGTCGAATGAATGATACGTGCCCGCCGGACGCGAAGCCGGGCGCTACCTCGCGCGCTGGGAAGCCATTGTACTCAGAACCGGGCTTGAACTGCCTGTTTGCAAACCGCCTGGCGTCGGTGCGAGTTTAAATCGGGATTCAAAATGGAAATTGCAGCTTACACCACTGTGGCAGACGTAACCGCAGGGTCGGCCGGTGCGGGCGCTGAGGCCGCGTGACCAATCATGGGAGGGACGTCATGGCTGTTGGGTTGAGCCCGCAGAAGAAGCGCATCGCCAAGCCAAAGGCAGCGAAAGCGAAGTCAGAGAATGTGCTCCTCTATGAGGTGAGGGATGAAATCGCCTTCATCACGTTGAACCGACCGGAAAAGATCAATGCGCTCAACGGCGCGCTCAGCGACGCCTTGTGCGCGACCTGGAGCCGGTTCGAGGCCGACCCGGCCGCCAAGGTCGCCATCCTCACCGGCGCTGGCAAGCACTTTTGCGCCGGCGCGGACGTGAGCCCCGGTGCGATCGATCGCGAAGTGCCATTTCAGGTCCATCAAGGCTATCCGCAGAACGGCATCACCGTGTTCAAGCCGATCGTCGGCGCGATCAAGGGCTACACGCTCGGGGCAGGCTATGCACTCGCCGTTCGCGGCTGCGACATTACGATCGCCGGAGAGAGCATGCTGATGGGCTTTCCGGAAGCACGGATCGGCACGCCGCTGCCGCCGATGGAGTATCTTCCGTACATGCCCTTCAAGATCAGCCTCGAGTTCATGCTGCTGGCGTGGAACGGCGGGCAGATCATGGACGCGCATCGCGCCTATGAGGTCGGGCTGGTGAACAAGGTCGTTAAGGATGAGCAGTTGATGGACGAGGCGGTCCGCTGGGCTGAGCTGCTCAAGAAGATTCCGCCGCTCTACATCAAGTCGGTCAAGTACGGGCACTACAAGACGACGGACAACAAGGTCCGTGTCGATGAGCGGGAATATATCCTATACACCCATCCGCAGGAGATAAGCCGGGACCGTCAAGAAGGGCTGCAAGCGTTCTTGCAGCGGCGGGAGCCGAAGTTCACGGGTAGGTGACGGTCCTGGGCGAGGTTCGTCGTAGTGCGCGCCGCAAACGCGTTCGCCCGGGAAATCGAAAAACAGGACTTCGCCGAGACGAAGCTGACCGCCGAATGAATGCGCGACGGACTCTGCCTTACAGCGCGGGATTTTTCTGGGTGCACGCCAGACTCTCTATTCTAAGACGGATTTAATTCCTGTAAGCCTCGACACCTGGTTGATTCAGAACCGACATCAAAGAAGCCAAGGCGCCTCAAATCCGATACCCGCCAGTGGGCGAGCGGGCGCGTTCGATTTGCAGTCTTCGGATGGGAAGACAAACCAGAAGATAATTACAACGTCTTTCAGAAGAATTTCTTCGGAAAGAACGCTCAACCGGATCAAAAATTCAATCTCCGACTGCGAGACTGGAGCGCTCTCAAAAAACTTGTCGATGACGAATTGCAACCATTTTCAAAATGGCCGCCGCTTCCGGATGTCGACCAGCAGGCCCTGTCCAAACTAATCTCACAGAGTCCGGACTTGTTTGAGAAATTGCTTTCAAATCCTAACGTCGTGAAACTGAGCGAGGCGAGCTTGGAGTCGCTAGATCGGATCGCAATTCGACTATACGAAATTAAAACTGACCGTATCGATCTGATTCTTAAAGAGCTGTCGACCGCTTCCCGAAAGGATATAGAAACATTCAGCGCCCTTCTCGAAGACATGCGATTGAGCCAAGTGTCAACGATGGCATCTCTCGTTTACCAGAAATTGAAAGTGATCGACCTTCTAGAGCGAACATGTGCGGACCCGCACAATCGGGAGCGCGACGTACACGACATCTTTGATAAGAATCCATGGCTGATGGGAAAAGGATATGAGATCGTTCAGAGCGATCAGCAACTATCTCGCTACGTGGAGGCTAATGTCCACCAGGATGCTGAATTGAAGAAGCGGCCAGACTTAATCCTAAAGAGCGTCCCCAACACTCAGGATATTATTCTAGTTGAACTGAAGGCTCCTGGTATTTCGCTCAAGGCGCAGCATATTGGCCAGGTTTTGGGATACAAGGCGCTTGTGCACCGAAATAAGCCCAATGTAAACGAGATCCATTGTTTTGTCTTCGGGTACGATAAATCGGCGAGCTTCATTGCCTCGAAGGATGTCGCCTTAAAAACGTTCTCGGAGTTGACTGCGGAACTGCGGTCTGAATACTCAGAATATTTAAAAATTGTAAATGATGCTCGCGATGAAATAGAAGCTAGATAATAGTCGTTTTACTATGAGGTTAGTCAGAGCGAAAACGCGAAACCTCTGTGAGGTCTAGCTCTCCAGAAAGGCTCGAATCAAAATTGAGCTCCAACAGCTTTTTGCAATCACGTCTTCGGCGGCGGGGAGAGGCTGGCGCGGGTTAGGTCGGACGGCGGGATATGAATATTCGCCTGCGCGCAGAGGCAGAATCGTGAATCGCGCGCGAAAAAAATCGCGCGCTGTATAAGGACCCTCACCTTCATCCTCGCCCTAACAGGGCGAGGAAAAAGAAAGCTTCGCGACCAGGCTACACACTGACTCGGACTAAGATCCGGGATTCTTCGCTGCGCTCAAGAATGACGCAAAAAAGTTCTAACAGGGCGAAGCCCGCATCTTTATCCTGACCAAGGTGCAGGGGCTGGCCCCTGCCCAAGGAAGTGCGAAACCCAAGGCGGGTTTCACATAAAATAAAGTGATTTCCCTTTCCCCACTGCATGCGCGGCGGCGGGGGGTCAGGGGTCGGAGGCGGTGAATTCGGATTCCTTGCCGGACATCTCGAGCGACATCCCGCGAGTTTCGTCGATCATCAGACCGAACAGGATCGCGGCCGGGATTCCAACAATCGACAGCGCACCGACGACGATCGACAGCCCGCCCATCGCGTTCGCCAGCATCGCGACCGCGGCATTGGAAATGACGGAGCCGATGGCGCCGACCAGCGCGAACCAACCGATCATGGTGCCGCGCAGCGGGGTGGGAAACAGTTCGGTGGCCGCCGCATTGATCGCGACGGTGCCGCCGTTGTCGCATACGTTGAACCAGAAATACCCGCCCGAGAGCCACATCAACGGCCACGCGAAATGCGCCGGTGGTCCCCAAAAAAACCACAAATGCCCGGCGGTGATGAAAATGCCGAAGCCGACCACCGTCGGCACGCGGCCCAAGCGCTCCGCCGCCCACGCGCCGAGCGGAAAGCCAACCAATCCTAATCCGCCGGCGACGATCGTCATCGTGCTGGCGCCGGCGGCCGACAGGCCGACCACGGAAACCGCGTGGTAGTAGCCAAAGGCGTTGGCGGCGGTGGTCGCGATTGCGACGGCCAGCGCGCATACGATCATCGTGATCGAGCGTTTGCGGTAGAGCGGCTGAAAGACGTCGTAAAAGTGCGACCTGGCGGTGAATCCCGCACTTTCAGAGAGTTCCCATCGCTCGCTCTCGGGCAACAGCCGCGCCATCGCGGGCAGCATCGCGATTCCCGCCGCCGAAATCACGAACATCCATCGCCACGACCATCCGTAGGCGACGAAGATCGGCATGAGGAAAACGCAGAATCCGGCTCCCACCGCGCCCGCCAGACCGCCGAAGCTTTGGCCGCGCGCGCGACGTGCGATGGGAAGCTCCTCGGAAAGCATCACGATACAGCCGGCGCCGGCGGCGCCGAGGACCGCATAGAGCGCGATCTGAAATGAGGTGAATGCGACAAAATTGGTCGAGAGCGCGGTGGCGATGCTGCAAACGGGAATCGCGGCGACGCACCACAGGATCATGCGGCGACGTCCGTGCCGGTCGATCATCCGTGAAAGCGCGAGCGCGCCCAGCGCCGAGAGCGAGATCCACGCGAACAGGCGCGCGACCCCGGCGCCGTCGAGGTGGAAGCTCGTTCCGATCCACGGCGCCGCGACAGCGATAATTGAGCCGGCGAAGCCCTGGTAGAAGAGCATCGCGACCAGCGCGACAACGGTCACCCGTTCGCGCCCGGCGGACTCAGCGGCGGCATCGAGTTGCTGGTGATTCGGGGCCGGGGCCGTCGGGGGCGCGGGATCAATCACAAAAGAATTCGCGGGCCCTCAGGCGTCGCCGACCAGCTCAAAGACCGGCGTGCGCGACGCGACGGTGCGAAACGCGTCGGCGGGCGAGCCGGCGGGCACGTCGAAGAAACGCTGAACCTGGGAGGCGAAGCGATCGAGGAACGCTTTGATGATCTCTGGCTTGTCGGCATCGGCAAGCTCGCGAACCGTCAACGATTCGGAACTGGCGCCGCGCCGCAGCACGACGCGACCGGCGGCGCGCGCGTTGCGGGCCCATGCAGTCTCGCCGCGAGCCGCAACCAGCCATCGCCGACCCTGGAATTCGAGGAGATTGACGGGGGTGGTGAAGGTCATCCCCGATTTTCTGCCGCGGACCTCGAGCAGGCGCATGTATCGTGGCGCGATTCCGAGCTTGACGGCGCGGCCCATCAGGCGGTTGGCGAATCGAGCGAGCGCGCTTTCCTTCTGAAAAGTCTCGGGCACGATGCGGCGGCCTCCGAGGCGCCGGGAACATGGCGAGCATATCTCAAGGGCACGCGCGCTCGAAACCGCCGCGGATGCGCGCGCCAGCGCAATATCCACGGGAAATACCGCTGCAGGTGATTTTATTCGAGCAGATGGTATTCGGGTTTGTAGGTCTGCGATCGGACGAATTGCGCGATATCTTTCGGTGGTGGGACGCGCGCCAAGCCGCGCGCGAAAATCACCTCCGCCACGCGCTCGGCGGCATATAACTCGGTGTTGAGTATCGTTGATACGGGAGGATAGATGAGCCCGGAATCGAGCTGGGCCGGAGTCACCTGCTCCGCCACCGCGCGAGCGGCAGCTATGAACATCTCATTCGTCACGCGCCGTGCGCGGGTGGCATAGACCGCCAGACCTATCGCGGGAAAGATGTAAACGTTGTTGCCCTGTCCGGGCACGAAGGTCCTGCCGCCCAGGAGCACCGGAGGAAACGGGCTTCCGCTGGCGAAGATGGCGCGGCCCTCCGACCAGCGGTAAGCCTCATCCGGCGAGCACTCGGAGTGCGAGGTCGGATTCGAGCAGGCGAAGATAATCGGGCGCCGGTTGATTCGCGCCATCGTTTCGATCACGCGCTGATTGAAGGCCCCGCCAACCGTGCTAACGCCGATGATCGCGGTCGGCTTGATCGACTCGATCGCATCGACAAAATCTCTGGTGGGCGAGTGGCGATGCGCGTAAGGCTTGTGGAAATCAGCCAGGTCAATCCGGGTTGATTCCAGCAGACCGTTTATGTCGAACAACCAGAGTCGAGCGCGCGCATCTTGGGCTGGAATGCCCTCGAGCATCATCCTTTCAGTCAGCAGGCCTGAGATTCCGATAGCGGCTGAACCGGCGCCGAGGAACAGGAACGTCTGGTCGGAGAGTTTCCCGCCGGTGGTGCGAAGCGCTCCGAGAATTCCCGCAAGGGCGACCGCCGCGGTGCCCTGGATGTCGTCGTTGAAGCAGCAAATCCGGTCGCGGTAGCGGGCCAGCAGCCGGATCGCGTCGGCTCCCGCCCAATCCTCGAACTGGACGCAGCAATTAGGGAACTCTTCCTGGACCGCAGTTATGAATTCTTCGACAAACTCATCCAACTGCGCGACCGGCGGGCGCGTCTGGCGCAAGCCCAGGTAGAGCGGGTCGCGCAGCAAGGTCTCATTGTTAGTGCCACAGTCCATGAGGATGGGGAGAGAATACTGCGGCGGCACGCCGGCGCACGCGGTATATAGCGCCAGCTTGCCGATCGGGATTCCCATGCCGTTTGCGCCGAGATCGCCAAGCCCCAGAATTCGCTGCCCGCTGCTGACCACGATGAAGCGCACGTCGCGCTGCGGCCAATTGCGGAGAATTTCGCGGACGCGGCCCTTGCGCTTGATCGACAGGTAAAGGCCCTTGGGGCGGCGCATGATATGGCCGAACTGGAGGCAGGCCTCGCCCACCGTCGGGGTATAGACGAGCGGCAGGAATCGCACCGGGTCCGACATGAGCACGCAGAAAAAGAGCGTTTCGTCGGTATCCTGCAGTTGCGACAAGTAGATGTACTTTTCCAGATCGTTCGGCTTTTGCGACAGCTGAAGGTGCACGCGCTGGATCTGAGCTTCCTCGGTATCGATCCCTTCCGGTAAGAGGCCGTGCAGGCCCAGCGCCTCGCGCTCAGACTCAGTGAACGCAGTCGACTTATTCAGTTGCGGGTCGCGTAGAAGCGCCAAGCCGTGCGGTATGCCTGTCATTCCGCCAGCCTAATAGTAAAATTGGTAGTTCACAAGCAAGCCTAATATCAAATTTGGCAGTTTACGAGTAAGATGGAAATCGCTGACGACGATTCCATGCTGGCTGGATTGCATTTTGGACCGCCGTTGAATAGGAATTACCTCTCACAAATTTTTACCTGGAGCGATGAAGTGACGCCCAATCCCGACGCAAATAGTTCGCCGACCAGCAGCCGCGCATTGCGCGATTGGGTCATGGAAGTCGCCCGACTCACCCGGCCCTATGCGATTGTGTGGTGCGACGGTTCCGAAGCGGAGAAGATTCGCCTCACCAAACAGGCCGTCGCCGCGGGAATACTCATCGAGCTCAATCAGACCAAACGGCCCGGCTGCTACCTGCATCGCTCGAATCCCAACGACGTTGCGCGCACCGAACAACTGACCTTCGTCTGCACTCCGAACGAAATAGACGCCGGGCCTACCAACAATTGGTCGGATCCCGCAAAGACATACGCCAAGTTGCGCGGATGGCTCGACGGCTCGATGCGCGGGCGCACGATGTACGTGGTGCCGTACGTGCTGGGCCCGATAGGGTCGCCGTTCTCGAAGGTCGGCGTCGAGCTCACCGACAGCATCTACGTCGTGCTGAACATGCGAATCATGACGCGGATGGGCGCGGCGGCGCTCGATCAGCTTGGTGAGTCGGGCGATTTCAATCGCGGAATTCATTGCATGCTCGATTTGAATCCCGAGCGCCGCCTGATTTGCCACTTCCCGCAGGACAACACGATCATCTCGGTCGGCAGCGGATACGGCGGCAACGCTTTGCTCAGCAAGAAATGTTTCGCGCTTCGAATCGCAAGTTGGCTCGGCCGTGACGAAGGTTGGCTGGCCGAGCACATGCTGATCCTCGGCCTGCAAAGTCCCGAAGGCGAGACCACTTATGTCGCCGCCGCGTTTCCCAGCCTATGCGGCAAGACCAATCTTGCGATGATGACGCCGCCGGCCGAGTTCAAGGGCTGGAAGGTGTCCACGATTGGCGACGATATCGCGTGGTTGCGGGTCGGTCCGGACGGCGGCCTGTGGGCGGTTAATCCCGAGAACGGCTACTTCGCCGTCGCGCCCGGAAACAGCGAAAAATCGAATCTGAACGCGATGAGGATGCTCCAGCATGATTCGATTTTCACCAACGTCGCGATGACTCCCGACGGCGGCGTGTGGTGGGAAGGGATGGATGTGCCGCCGCCCGACGGTCTGCTCGACTGGCAGGGACGCCCGTGGAAAAAAGGCTCGCCGGACAAGGCGGCGCATCCCAACAGCCGCTTCACGACTCCGATGCGCAACAATCCCGCCTGGTCGCCGAAAGCGGACGATCCGAGCGGTGTGCCGATCTCCGCGATCATCTTCGGCGGACGCCGCGCCTCGACGGTGCCGCTAGTGCTCGAATCGATGGACTGGACGCACGGCGTCTTCATGGGCGCCACGATGGGTTCCGAAACGACGGCCGCGGCTACAGGAGCGGTCGGCGTGTTGCGGCGCGATCCGATGGCGATGCTGCCGTTCTGCGGCTACAACATGGGCGATTATTTCGCGCACTGGCTCAAGATGCGCAGCGCGATCAAGAAGCCGCCGCGCATCTTCATGGTCAACTGGTTTCGCAAGGACGCCGGCGGCAACTTTATCTGGCCCGGCTACGGCGAAAACCTGCGCGTGGTCAAATGGATGTTAGATCGAATCCATGGGCGCGCCGGTGGCCGCCAGACGCCGGTTGGAATCGTTCCCAATGAGGCGGACCTCGACCTCAAGGGCCTCGATCTGCCCGAGAGTGCGGTGCGAGACGCGCTCGCCATAAATCCCGCGGATTGGAAAGCGGAGCTCGAATCCGCCGGCGAATTCTTTGAAAAGATCGGTCCGACGATCCCGGAGGAATTGAAGGAACGCCGTCAAGCGATCCTCAAATCACTGGGCGGCCACGCGTCCGTGCAGCAGGCCGCCGCCGACCGCTGATCTCTCCGCAAGCTACGCCGCGATTGCGCCGCACCCTCTGTCATCCTGACGACGCGAGCAACGCGAGCGACGGGAAGGATCTCGGACAGCTTCGCGCCAGCGAAGCCGGTACCGGTTTCGGAATCGCGAAGCGCTCCTTTGCTGACGTCATCGCGCAAGCCTCCGGATCCTCATCGGATGCAGCCAACTGACTCTCAGCCCAGATCAAGCACTTCGCGCCGAGCCACGCTCAGGCATCCGGATCGCGCTCGATGGCGGCGAACTCGGCATTCACCCGCATGCTTTCCTTGCGGACCTTGCGCGACGCCCGCGCCATCCGCTCCGCGCGGGCGCGAGCCTCGGCCTCGCGGTTCATGCGTTCGATGGCGCGGCGGATATATTCGGCGCGCGGGATTCCGAGTGCGCGGGCGCATCGCTCGCTCGCTTCCAGCAGGTTCTCGGGCAGCTTCAGCGATATAGACTCCATAAGATATCCGCCTCAAATATCTTCCTCAGATATCGTCCGCTGATATCCGCCATGCTCGTGAGGAAGCAACCCAGCCCCGCGCGGCGATTGTCAGATGGTGAACCGGAAGCGATTAGTGCTGCGCATTGGCGCTTTCGTGCTCTTCTTCTTGCTTCAGCTCGTTGCTCCAAACCGATGCGACTGCAGAATCGCTCTTTGGATCTTCTTCGTATACTGCGGATGCGCGGTGTCCTTGCCACAGCCTTTTCGAAAAAGACCCGCCTGGCCTATAACCAGGCCCATAGGTTGTCTCAAACACTTGCAACATTGCTTGATTGTTCGAATCCCCGTCCGTTTTGAGCGTTACGCGCTCAAGTTTGTATTTCCAGAACTGGTAGATCACAGAAGAAAGTTTACCGTTACCGATGGTCATGCTTTCACTATCACGGACGTAGACCTTGGCGTCACCGCGATCCTCGACAAGCCTCATGTCCCGGCTCGGTGGTGATTCAAACGGTATGTCGCGGAACGAAAAACGAGCATCGAGATATTCGGTGGTGGCGGTTGGGGCCGGTAACCCCGATTGTGCTCCAGATAGCGGCGCCGCGTTGCCACTAGAGGAACCGCCAGCGACGCTCTTGGGCAAACCAGGGACTAGCTGATCAAGATCCAGATTTGGTTGCGTGCTCTTTTCGGCTGCTGTCTCAATCTGAATCCACGCGGCCCTCTCCGCCTTGGCTCTCGCCATTTCGCAAGCACTGCTGGCGAGGTCGGGTGTCGTCGCACCCAGACGCGCTCGCGCGCATGCGTCATCGCCTAAAGCAATTACGAGCTGTTTGTTTCCCGGTTGCAGAACCGCATCAACGCACGTAGTACTTGCGAAGGTTTCACCAAGATCCGCGCTGCACTTTCGGGCTGCTTCCATACCAGCGCATGCAAAAATTGTGGTTGCGCTCGCCGCAACAGTACAGAGCAAGCAAAAGAAACGCAGGAAGTGAAAATGACTTCGTAGGTCGGCGGTGGCTCGGTGCAAAATCATATACCGGAAGCAGCAGGTGGAGCAGCGGGTTGCGTGTTCTCTTGCTGCTTTTGCCGGAGCTGTTGCTGAATTTGCTCCTGCTGAGTTTGCTCTTGCTGAATCTGTTGTTGCTGAATTTGCTGGTTCTGGATAGCAGCTTGCGCCGCCATACGTTGCTGCACGACATACCCACCGGCGGTCCCAGGCATCCCTGCCTGACTATATGTAGCGTAATCTATACACGATGCTTGATTGCCTTGCTGACACTGTATTCGCGCGATCTCTACTGGCGTACACCCCGCCGCAACCAGCAGAGAGAAAGCTGCCAATAGATACTTCATGTTTGGTCTCCCCCTCCCAGGGCCCTTTATTCCCCGAAGCCCTTTCCTTCTCGAATCGTCAACCGCAGAGAGTTACCTACCACGGCTCCTCTCAAGCTTCCATCGCGCCCGAATCGCGAGTGAAACGACAAAACTGTGGACGCAGTGCGATAAAGGCGCCAGAGGCGGGCGTGGCCGCTGGGCGCTGACAGGTTCGCAAGATACGGCGCGGATGCGCCGCTGTAATTCCCGAGACCCGGGCGCCGCAACTGTTTGTACGATCGCCGGCGCTAGTCGAGATGCTTGCGCAGGAAGGTCGGGATGTCGAGCTTGTCGTCGCCGTCGAGCAGCGAATTCAGCCAAGTCCAAGCACTTCGCGGAGAGCGGCGGCGACGCGCTCCATCGTTGCTTCGTCCAGACGTGACAGCGGGCCTTTGACGAGGCGGCGGTTGTTTTTTCACTGGCCACCCGTGCTCACGGGTTTGATCAACCCCTTCTAACAGGGACGAAGTCCCGCATCCTTTTTCCCTTTTCACTGGATGAAGAGGTCAACTCGCCTGCGCGGGGTGCGGTCGATGGCAGGACGGGCCGGTACTAATTCGCCGCGCCGCCGTTGCAAGGGCAGTCGGAAGATCTGCACAAAGCATCTTTTTGTCCGTCAGCGCTTGAGAGCGAAAGACCGTCCACGGGATTTCGCGATTCACACTGCGCCGTCGCCGCAGCGACCAGTGAAAAACCCCGCGCGTAGCGGTCCTTCCATTGGACGCAGGCGTCACCCCTGCAAACCCACGGTGGGTTTCGCACTCACCGGGCTCGGTGCCGCGGCGGGGACTCAAATTGGCGAGCCAAACCTCGCCACGCTCAGGCATCCGGGTCGCGCTCGATCGCGGCGAATTCGGCATTCACCCGCATGCTTTCCTTGCGGACCTTGCGCGACGCCCGCGCGATCACTCGTGCTCTGTCGCGCGACCGCCGAATTTCGACGCCTTGCAGCGGCGCCGACGCGAGCAATGTCTTGAAGCTTTTGCGACCGGAGCGCAGGTGCTGATATTCATCGGCTCTGACGAGTACGGCGACAGGCTCGCCGCGACGGGTTACCGTCTGCGGGCCTTCTCTAAGGGCGCGCTTAACCATCTCGCTGAAGCGCGCCTTGGCTTCGTGAATCTGCCATCTCATGAGCATCAGTCTGGTCAGACTAGACCGTAGAGTCAAATTTCCAGTGACTCGCCAGAGCCGTTAAACAAGGCCTGAAAAGCACGCGCCGGAGTCGTAAGACTCGCGCGCCGCAACTGTTTGTGCAATCGTCGGCGCTAGTCGAGATGCTTGCGCAGGAAGGTCGGGATGTCGAGCTTGTCGTCGCCGTCGAGCAGCGAATTCGGCTCAAGCTTCTCTCCATCCACCAGGCCCGCATCCTCGCCGCGCCGCCTGAAAGCCGGAATGTCCAGCGAACTGTCGTCCACGACCATCCCCATCCTGCGCACCGGCTTGTTGCCCGGGAACATCCTCACCTGCCCAGCCTGGGCCGGCGCCGGCTTGACCTCCATGGGATCGACGGGCCGTGTCAAGGCCGCCGCGATCGGCGTGGTGACGGGAGCGCCCGACGGCGAATAGCGCGACGAACCTCGGTCGAGGTCGCCGAAGCCCGTGGCGATAACCGTGACGCGAATTTCGTCCGACATCGCGTCGTCGATCACGGCGCCGAAAATGATGTTCGCGTCCTCGTGCGCCTCTTCCTGGATCAGGCTGGCCGCCTCGTTGACTTCGTACAGCGCCATGTCCGAGCCGCCGGTCACGTTGATCAGCAGGCCGCGCGCGCCCTTGATCGAAACGTCCTCGAGCAGCGGGCTCGAGATCGCACGCTGCGCCGCCTCGACTGCGCGATTTTCGCCCGACGCCGTCGCCGCGCCCATCATCGCCATGCCCATCTCGGCCATGATCGATCGCACGTCGGCAAAATCCAGGTTGATCAAGCCATGGACGGTGACCAGTTCGGAAATTCCGCGCACCGCCTGCAGCAGCACGTCGTCGGCCTTCTGAAACGATTCCTTCAACGACGTATTTTTGCTCGCGACCGAGAGCAGGCGCTGATTGGGAATCGTGATGAGCGTATCGACCGCGTTCTTCAGCTCGCGCAGTCCTTCTTCCGCCTGCGCCATGCGGCGGCGTCCTTCGAACTGGAACGGCTTGGTTACGACGCCGACGGTCAGCGCGCCGAGCTCGCGCGCGACGCGCGCAATCACCGGCGCAGAGCCGGTGCCGGTGCCGCCGCCCATCCCGGCAGTCACGAACACCATCTCCGCTTCCGACAGGATTTCGCGGATCCGTTCTTCGTCTTCGAGCGCGGCCTTGCGTCCGATTTCAGGATTGCCGCCGGTGCCGCGTCCGCGCGTGATCTGGTCGCCAATCTGAACGCGCAGCGCCGCGTGATTATTCTGCAGCGCCTGGATGTCGGTATTCACGGCGATGAAATCGACGTTGCGCAGCCCCACATTGATCATGTGGTTGATCGCATTGCCGCCGCATCCACCAGCGCCGATTACCTTGATCCTCGCGCCCGGGTCGGGATTACTCACCAACTCAATCATTACAGATCCTCCTCCACCACCTACTGGCAAAGCTTGTTGCCCGGTTAATTTTTTGTTTCGCCGACTTCTCAAAAGAAGTCCCTCACCCAATCGCCAAGTCGCGAACGCAGCCGTCCCAGCCGGCCCGTTCTTCCCACGCCGTTGCCGACTCCGCCCGCCGCGCTCTGGTACAGCAGCAATCCCGCCGCCGTCGTGTACATCGGCTTCATCAGTTCTTCTGGCAGCCCTTTTAGGTTGATCGGAAGTCCGCGCCGCACCGGCACGCCGAAGATGCGCTCGGCCAGTTCCTGCGTTCCTTCCAGCAGCGAGGTGCCTCCCACCAGCACCACGCCCGAGGCTAGACCGTCCGCCACCCCCGAGCGCAGCAGCTCGCGCTGCACCATCGCGAAAATCTCTTCCATCCGCGGCTCGACTATTTCCCCGAGCAGCCGGCGCGCGATCACCCGCGGCTCGCGTCCGCCGACTCCCGGCACCTGCACCATCTCGTCGCGGCGCACGACCTGGTTGGTCGCCACGCCGAAGGTAATCTTGAGCCGCTCCGCTTCGGAAATCGGCGTGCGCAATCCCGCGGCGATATCGCTGGTGAGATGGTTTCCGCCGATGGGCAGCACGGCCGTATGCATCACCGCGCCGCCATGAAACACGATGATGTCCGTGGTGCCGCCGCCAACGTCAATCAGCGCGACTCCGAGCTCGCGTTCCTCCGGAAACAGCGCCGCGTCCGCCGACGCCAGCGGCTGGAAAACCATCTCCGACGGCGTCACGCCCGCGCGCTCGCAGCACTTGGTGAGATTCTGGCCGTAGCTCTGCGCCGCGGTCACGATATGAATGCGCGCCTCGAGGCGCACTCCCGCCATCCCAAGCGGCTCGCGCACGCCCTCCTGCTCATCCACCGCGAACTGCTGCGGCAGAATATGCAGCACTTGCCGATCGAGCGGGATTGCGACCGCGCGCGCCGCATCGATCACTCGATCCACATCGCGCGAACTGACTTCACCGCCTCGCACTGCGACGATCCCGTGGCTGTTGAGGCCTTTTATATGCGGCCCCGCAACCCCAACCACGGCTGAACCCACCCGCACGCCGGAAGTTTTCTCCGCTTCCTCGACCGCGGATCGGATCGCATCGACCGTCGCCTCGATATTGACCACCACGCCCTTGCGCAGCCCCGTGCATTTCGCGATTCCGAAGCCAAGCGTCGCCAATTGGCCGTCGGGCAGCGACTCGCCGACGATTGCGCACACTTTGCTGGTGCCGACGTCCAATCCGGTGAGCAGATTTCTCATCGCGTCACGGACTCCCCGCTCGGCTGGAGCGAAACCTTTCGGATCCCGCCCTTGTGTTTCGAATGGTTACCCTCGGCGGCATGCAGGCGCACGATCACCAGCCCCGGCGTAGTCAAATCGAGTGCGGCGATCAGGTTCTCGCGCCCCTGCCATTGCTGGCGCACCCTGATCGCGCGCTGAATTTCCGTCGTCGCGCGATCGACGTCGATCACCACCTCGGTACGCTCGCGTTCCAGAAAGAGCGACGCGGTCGCGTCATCGTTAACTCGCATTTCCGAGACAATTTCGGACAACTGCGTCTCCGCGCGCACCAGCACCGCCGCATAATCGACCAACTGCGGTCCGCGCGCGTTGTCGAGCACCGCGCCGCTCAGCACCGGCAGATCGCCCTGCTTGCCTGGCGAGACCGGCCCGCGAAGCTCGCCGCCGCTGAATAGCTCGTAGAAGCCGTCGCGCCGCTCGACGATCGCGATCGCGCCTTCACGCACGTCCCCCGCCGACAGCGCCGCGGCATCCGGTCCGTGGCTGGCGCGATGGTAAATTCCAGCGCGGCCGGCCCATTGGGTCAGCAGGGCAGGGTAGCTCGCGGCAGCCGTGCGCACGGGCGCGAGCGAGTCCATTATTTGATTCCGATATGAGCTCAGAGTCGCTGAAGCTCTGAGCGTGATTGCGCGGCCGGTCGTGCTGAATCCCGTCATCACGCCGAGCGCAAAAAAGGCGCACACGACCAGCCCGCCCAACCGCGGGCTCCATCCTGCCACCGTCCTGTTTCCACCTCTGCGAACCGCCACTCCGCCACCTCAATCCCGCGTCACCAATCGCCGACCAGCCTAACCTCCGGTTCGAGCCAGACGCCGCTCTGCTCCTTGACCTTGTTGCGCGCCATGTCGATCAGTGCGCGCACTTCCGCGGCCTGAGCGCCGCCAAGATTCACGATAAAATTTGCATGCTGATCGGAAAAAGCCGCGCCGCCCAGCCGCGTTCCCTTAAGCCCCGCGCCTTCGAGCAGCTTCCCCGCGAAATTGCCGGGCGGATTCTTGAAGATCGATCCCGCATTGGGCACGCCACGCGGCTGGCGCGACGCACGGCTGGCCTTCAGCTCCGCGACTCGCGCCATCAACTGCGCGCGATCGCCGCGAGCAAGCTCGAAATCGACCCGCGTGATCACGAAGTGCGCCGGCAACTCGGTGCGCCGGTAGGCAAACTTGACTTCGTCCCTGGTCAGCGCAATCGCCTCGCCAGCTTCGGTGACTCCGTGCACCAGAGTGACCACCTTGGCGATTTCGCCGCCGAACGCGCCCGCATTCATCACCAATCCGCCCCCGACCGTGCCGGGAATACCCTCGCCGAATTCGAGCCCCCCCAGACCCCGATCGACCACCGTCTGGACCAGGGTGCCAAACGCGGCGGCAGCGCCCGCAACGACTTTCGTGTCGTCAATTTTTATCTTCCCGAAGCCATCGCCGAGCCTCACTACCAGCCCGCGCATCCCGCGATCGCTCACCAGCAGATTGGTCCCTGCGCCGAGGCAGAAGCACGGCACGCCCGCGCGAAACGCCGCCGCCTTCGCGTGCATCAGCTCGGTTTCGTCCTCGACGGCGACGAACAAGTCAGCGGGCCCGCCGATCCGAAACGACGTCAGCTCGGCCAGCGGCATCGCAGAGCGGATCCGCGCGCCAAATCTCTCGCGCAGCTCGCGTTCAAGCGCCTTCATGGATTTTCACCTCGGCGCTGAGCGCGTCCATTACTTCGCCGCCCATCTTGTAAATGTCGCCCGCGCCTAAAGTCGCGATCACGTCGCCCGCGCGCGAGCCTGACGCGATGCGCGCCGCGGGATCTTCCTCCGCGCCGAGGTAATGCACTTCGAGATGCCCGCGCGCGCGCAGCGCCTCGTACAGACGGCGCGCGGAGACGTCGGCAATCGGCTCCTCGCCGGCCGGATACACGTCAAGCAGGTAGAGCACGTCGGCATCGTCGAATGCCGACAGGAAATCGTCGAACAAATCGCGCAGCCGCGTGTACCGATGCGGCTGAAAGACTGCTACCACCCGGCGCTTGAACGATGCCCGCACTGCGGCCAGCGTCGCGCGCACCTCGGCCGGGTGATGCGCATAGTCGTCGAGCACGATTCGTCCCGCCGCTTCGCCCTTGATCTCGAATCGCCGGCTGATGCCGCCGAACTTCGCCAGCGCCGCCGCCGCGCGCTCGAAACTGATTCCAATTTCCATCGCGACTGCGATCGCCGCGAGCGAGTTAATCGCAACATGCACGCCCGGCGTCGGTATAGTCACTCGGCCAAGACGCTCGCCATTGCGAATCACCTCGAAGCAAGTCGAAAGGCCGTCGATTACGATTTTTTCGGCGCGCAGATCCGCGTCCTGCGCAACGCCGTAGGTCACCATCGGCTTGCGAATCGACGCCATCAGGCCGCGCACGTTCACATTGTCGATTCCGAGTATGGCAACGCCGTAGAACGGCACCCGATTGATAAAGTCCGCAAACGCCTGCCGCACTCGATCCATCGTGCCGTAATGATCGAGATGCTCCGGATCGATGTTCGTCACCACCGCGATCGTCGGGATCAGCAGCAGAAACGACGCGTCGCTCTCGTCGGCCTCGGCAACCATGAAATCGCCGCGCCCCAGCCGGACGTTGGTGCCCGTATTGCGAATATTTCCGCCGACAGCGACCGTGGGATCGAGCTCTGCCTCTTCCATGATAATCGCGATCAGGCCCGTCGTGGTCGTCTTGCCGTGAGTTCCCGCGACCGCCACGCCGAGCTTGGCCATCCGCAGCAGCTCACCGAGCATCTCGGCGCGCGCGATCACCGGAATTTTCATCTCGCGCGCTCGCGCGACTTCAGGATTCGAAAATTTTATCGCCGACGAGATTACCACCGCGTCGATCCCAGCTTCATCCTTCAGATGCGCTGGATGATGCCCCTGGCTGATTTCCGCACCCAGCGACGCCAGGCGCGCGATCGTCGCCGAGGGTTTCACATCGCAGCCGCTGACCCGCATCCCGAGCTTCAGGCACAGCTCGGCGATTCCGCTCATGCCCGCGCCGCCGATTCCGACGAAATGCAGCCGCCGCTGGCGCGTCAAAAGACCATTTGCGTGCAGTTCACTCACGCTGCTGCTTTCTCCGCAACTGCAAAACATATTCTGGCTACGTGGCGAGCGGCGTCCGGATGTGCCGCCTGATGCGCCCGCAGACCCATCTCGTCCAGGCGCGCCGGATTCCGGATCAGCGCCTCGAGTTCGCGCGCGAGATTGGATGCAAGCTGCTCGTCGTCGCGGACTATTATCGCTCCGCCGCGCTTTTCAATCACGCGCGCGTTGTGCAGTTGTTGCAAATCCTTATGGAACGGATAAGGAACAAAAATGGCCGCACGCGCGCCAAGAGCAATGTCCGTGACCGTCATCGCGCCTGAGCGCGCGATAACCAGATCGGCGCGATGCAGCGCATCGGCGACGTCGTCGATAAACGGCACCACCTCTGCCGCGAACCCCATTTCGCGGTATGCACTCCTCACCAACTCCTCATCCGCCTCCCCGGTCTGATGGAGAACGTTCAAATTTATAACACTTTTTCCGTAGATTTTGAAAGCGCTTACAACGCCAATGTTCAGGCGATGCGCTCCCGATGAACCGCCTAAAACAAGGATTTGTAATTGCTCACCCTCCCGGCGCGATCGGTCAGGATGGTATTGAAACCGGGTCGGATTGCCCGTGACCGCGACCTTGGAAGAGCTGAAATAAGGCGCGCTGTCACTGAAACCGACACAGACTTGGTCCGCGAATCTCGACAACATCCGATTCGCCAGACCCGGCCGGGTGTTCTGTTCCATCAACACCAGCGGCGTCCGCGTCAGGATCGCCGCCGCACCCATCGACGCCGACGCATATCCGCCCGCGCTCACCACAATGCTCGGTCGAAACCGCCTGACCAGCGAGATCGCGAGCCCAATCGCGCGAATGAATTCTGCCGACGCGCGCGCCCGCTCGATCACGCTATGCCCGCGAATCCCATGCATCTCGAATAATTCGTAACTATGCCCGCTCTTCGGCAGCCACTTCGCCTCGAGACCCGCGCTGGTGCCGACGAACAGCACCTCGATACCGGGACGCTCGCGAATCAGTTCCTCGCCCAGCGCGACCGCCGGAAAAAGATGTCCTCCCGTTCCTCCGCCTGCGATTATCACTTTCATCGCACCGCCGGCCGGCGCCCGAGCGCGAGTAGCGCGCCCAGCGCCGCCATCGCGATGATGATCGAAGTGCCGCCGTAACTCAGGAACGGCAGCGGCAGCCCCTTGGTCGGGATCAGTCCGATCACCACCGACATGTTGATCAACGCTTGAATCGAGAGCAGCGCGGTCAGTCCCACCGCGAGCAAGCTCGCGAACGGATCGGGCTCGTCATGCGCGATTCGCATCCCCCGAAACAGAATCACCAGGAAAAGCGCGACCACAATCGCCGCCCCGACAAGGCCGAACTCCTCGCCGACCACCGCAAAAACAAAATCGGTGTGCGCCTCCGGCAGATAGAACATCTTCTGGCGGCCCGCGCCGAGACCTACGCCCCACTTGCCGCCTTCGCCGAGCGCGATGAACGATTGCACCAGCTGGAAGCCGGCGCCGCGCGCGACCGACCATGGATCGAGGAACGTCGTCAGCCGCTTCATGCGGTACGACTTCGCCACCGCCTGGAATACCAACAGACCGATCGCTCCGCTGCCCGCGGCCGCAAGATGCTGCCAGCGCGCGCCCGCCGCCCACAGCATCGCGAACAGGATCAGCGCGATCATCACAGTACTGCCGAAGTCCGGCTGCTTCAGAATCATCAGCGTGATCGGCCCGACGATCAGAAAAACCGCCAGCGGTCCATGCGTGAACTCGCGGATCCGGTCCTGCCGCTTGCTCAGGAACTTGGCGAGGAAAAACACCAGCGCGAATTTCACCAGCTCCGACGGTTCCGCGACCACCGGTCCCAGCTTGAGCCATCGCCGCGCGCCGCCCTTCATCAGCCCGAGTCCCGGAACGTAAAGCAGCGCCAGCATCACGACCGACACGACGAACAACGGCATCACGATTCGGCGCAGACCCGCCAGCGAGAACTGCGAGAGCAGGATCAAAATGACGAAGCCGGCCACGATGTGCGCGAGGTGAAGCTTGAAGAAATGGAACGCGTCGCCTTTTTTCTCGATGCCGATAAAGTACGTCGTGTTCAGCACCATCAGCAGCCCGAGCAACAGCAGCACCGCCGCCGGCAGCCACAGCCACGGGTCGGGACGCCGATACGTTACCGCGTCAAAGCGCCCGAACCAGCTCTTTATATACGTTGCCGCGTTCCGCATAGTCCTTGAACTGATCGAAGCTCGAGCACGCCGGCGATAGCAGCACCGTGTCGCCGGGCCGCGCCTCGCGCGCCGCATGTTCAACCGCCTCGCTTAGAGTAGCCACCAATTCGATCTGCGTCGCACCTTCGAGCGCCGCCGCCATCTTGTCCCGCGCCGCTCCATTCAAAATTGCAAGTTTGACCTTCTCGCCGAGCGGCCGTCTCAGCGGCGCGTAATCTCCGCCCTTGTCGAGACCGCCTGCGATCAGAATTATCGGCGCGGCAATCGCGTCGATCGCCTCGACGACTGCGCCGACGTTGGTTCCCTTCGAATCGTCGATATAAGTCACGCCGCCATGTGCATGGACGACTTCGATTCGATGAGGCAGGCCGGGAAATGAGGCGAGCGCGCGTTTTATTTCCTCCATTTCGACGCCAAGTGCGAGCGCCGCTGCCGACGCCGCCATCGCGTTGGATATGTTGTGACGCCCGCGCAGACGAAAACCTTCGAGGCTGATTCGCCCGCGACGCGCGCCATCGAAATCCAAATCGAAAACGATCGCGTTTGACGAATCGTCGAACCAAATCGACGCGCCTGATTTGCCGCGCGCGTGCCCGAAGCCGATCACGCGCGAGCGCACGCCGCCGGCGAGCTTCCATACGTTGGGATCGTCGCGATTCAGAATCGCGTAGTCCGAAGCATCCTGGTTTTCGAACAGCCGGGCTTTCGCGCGCCCGTAGTCGGCGAGATCGCGATAGCGATCGAAGTGATCGTCGCTCAGGTTCAGATGCACGCCGGCGTGCGGGCGGAATTTGTCGATCCATTCGAGCTGGAAACTCGACACCTCGACGACCGCAACTTCCCACTTGCCGTCGACCGCGTCGATCAGCGGCGTGCCCAGGTTGCCGCCGACGAACGTGCGCCGTCCCGATGCCTTCAAAATCTCGCCGAGCAGCACCACGACCGTGCTCTTGCCGTTGGTGCCGGTGACCGCGGCGATTGGCGCCTGGAGGAAGCGGCCGGCGAGCTCGATTTCTCCGATTACCGGAATTCCGCGCCCGGTCGCAGCCCGCAGCAGAATCGAATCGCGCGGTACTCCCGGACTGGTGACGACAAGGTCGATGCCGTCCATCCATGCCGCGTCTTCGGGTCCCAGCCTAAGCGCGCCCGCGGGCAGTTTGGCGCGCTCGACGTCAACGCGCCGATCCGTCATCACGAGTTTGGCGCCGCGCGAGGCAAGGAACCGCGCCGCGGCGACGCCGCTGACTCCCAGTCCCACCACCATCACGCGCTTGTTCGACAGTTCCATCAACGCAGCTTCAGCGTGCTCAGCGCGACCAGCCCACACACGATAGATACAATCCAGAATCTGATCACGACCAGGGTTTCGGGGACGCCCTGGAGTTCAAAGTGATGGTGCAGCGGTGCCATCAGGAAGAACCGCTTGCGCGTCGCCTTGAAATAGTAGCGCTGAATGATGGTTGACGCCGCCTCCGCGACGAACACTCCGCCGGCTAATATCAGCGCGAGTTCCTGCTTGGCCAGCACCGCCACCATTCCGAGCGCGCCGCCCAGCGCCAGCGCGCCCACGTCGCCCATCATCATCGAAGCCGGGTACGCGTTGAACCACAGGAAGCCAAGCGACGCGGCGATTACCGACGCACAGAAAATCGCGACCTCGCCGACGTTGGCGATATACGGCACCTGGAGGTAGGTGGCGAACTTGATGTTGCCGGCGACGTAGGTGAAGGTCCAGTAGGTGAACGCGACGGTCATCACGGGTCCAATGGCGAGGCCGTCGAGTCCGTCGGTCAGGTTCACCGCATGCGAGCATCCCACGATCACGAGCATCGCGAACGGGATATAAAACCACCAGTGGAGATCGGGATGGACGTTCTTGAGGAACGGCACGGTCAGATGCGTATCGAAGCCGAGATACAGAAACAGCCACGCCGCGGCGATGAAGGCGCACGAAAATGACCAGGCCAGCTTGGCCGGGCCGCCGAGTCCGAGGCCTTTGCCGCGGGTGAGCTTGAAGTAGTCGTCGGTGAAACCGATCGCGCCGAAGGTCAGGGTGACGAAGATCGCGATCCAGACGTACGGATTGAGGATGTTGGCGAGCAGGAGGGTCGCCGCCAGCATCGACGCCACGATCAGCAGACCGCCCATGGTGGGCGTGCCGGCTTTTTTCTGATGGGTGGGCGGGACGACTTCGCGAATCGTCTGACCGATGCGCAGCGTGCGGAACCGGTCGATCAGAATGGGTCCCAGAGCCAACGACAGCGCCAGCGCGGCCAGGCCGGCCAGGACCGATCGCAGCGTCTGGTACCTGAGCGCGTTGAAGCCGGAATAATATTTGTGCAGGGGGTAGAGCAGCAGGTAGAGCATCGCGCTCGCCCGAGTCTCAACTCTGCCCGCCGCCGAGTTCCGCCGCAATCTCGCGGACCACGACCCGATCGTCGAACGGGAGTACGCGCCCCGCCACCAGCTGGTAGTCCTCGTGGCCCTTGCCCGCGATCAAAACCGCGTCGCCGGCGGCCGCGATTCGGAGCGCGATGGCGATCGCGGCACGCCGATCGGGCTCCACGATATATCCGCCGCGCGCTGAAGCATTGGCAAACTCTTTCGGATTGCGGATTCGCGCGCGTCCCGCGGCGATCAATCCATTCTCGACGCCGGCAATTATCGCCATCGGATCTTCGCTGCGCGGATTGTCGGAGGTAAGCACCGGGAGATCGGCGAGCCGGCCCGCAATTTCACCCATGATCGGCCGCTTGCCGCGGTCGCGGTCTCCGCCGCATCCAAACACGCAGATGATCCTGCCCGCGCCGATGCGACGGAGCGCGGTCAGCACGGCCTCCAACGCGTCGGGCTTGTGCGCGTAATCGACCAGCACCGTGACCCCCGGTTTTGCCTGGATCGCTTCGAGTCTGCCGGGGGCCCCTGGGCATCGCCGCACCCCATCCGCCACCGCCTCCGATTCGATACCCAGGGCCGCCGACAGAGCCGAGGCGCCCAGGATATTGAGCAAATTGATTTCGCCTATTAGCGGCGAATCGATTTCGATCTTTTTGCCGAGCACCAAGAGCGTGGCGCGAAGTCCGCTCAAGTCCGCGTCGAATTTCTCGGGATGGACGTCGAGCGAGCGGTCCAGCCCGAAACTTATTTTCGAGCCCTTGACCGAATCGAGCACGCGACGGCCGAACGGATCGTCGCCGCGCACCACCGCGACCGTGGCTGCGCGCCGGCTGCGCGGCAGTATCTCGGTGAACAGGCGCAGCTTAGCCGCGAAGTAGTCTTCGATCGTCGCGTGATAGTCGAGATGGTCGCGGCCGAAGTTGGTGAACATGCAGGCGCGAAAGCTCAGCGCATCGACCCGCCCTTCGGCGATTCCAATCGACGACACTTCCGCCACCGCGTGACGCACGCCCTCGCGCTCCATTGCCGCCAGGGCCGACTCGAAGTCGATCGATTCGGGGGTGGTAAGTCCGCGGTAGATTTTTTTCCCGGCGATGAAGATGCCAATTGTGCCGATGATCCCGGTGGGCATGCCGGCCGCCTCGAAGATCGACGCCAGGATGTAGCTGGTGGTGGTCTTGCCGCTGGTTCCGGTGATGCCGATCAAATCGACGCGCTCGCTCGGCGCACCGAAGAAACGCGACGCGGCCGCGCCCATCAGCAGGCGCGGCCGCTCGCACTCGACCAGGGGGACCGCGGGGCGCGCCATTCCACCATCCCATCCCGCAACCACCACAGCGCGCGCCCCACGGCTTAAGGCATCGTCAATGTTCGCCCGGTTCCTATTCGGATCGCGGGCGGTCGAGAAGTACAGATGACCGGGCCTCGTCTGACGCGAGTCGTAGCTGAGGCCCGTGATTTCCACGTTCAGGTCACCGTCGATTCGCCGGACATCGAGTCCTTTGAGCAATTCGCCAAGTTTCACTTTTCACTTTCGCCCGGCCATCTCGCTGCCGCCGCTGAAATACGACGCGGGTACGACGCCGGATTGCGTTGGCGCTCCGGCGCCGGCCGCGCTGTCCGCGACAATCGGCGCAAGCGTCAATTTCACCGTCGAATGATTGAGCGGAGCGCCGGCGCCCGGCTCCTGCGCGACCACGTAGCCGCCGCCATGCACATCAACGTTGACGCGCGAGATTCGCGCCAGCTCCATCGCGCGCCTAAGACTCAATCCGGCGAAATTGGGGGTCGCTCGCGTCAGTTTCGAACCGGTCAACACGGGCAGATAGTCGTCCACCGCGGCGGACGCAGCAGCCGCGCTGTTACCGCCGGAATTTCCGGCGGCCGAATCTTTGCCGAAATCGGGCATCGCGATCACGCCGGCAGTGTCGTAGGGCTGACTCGGCGCGGTGATATTCAAATCACGAACCGCGCCCTGCGCGATTTCGCTGAACACGGGGGCGGCGATCAATCCGCCAAAATGTTCGTGGCCTACATCGTACAACACGACCAGGATCAACAGCCGCGGATCGTCCGCCGGCAAAAAACCCACGAACGACGAAACGTGTCGATTCTGATAGTAGGTGCCGTTTTCCGGATTCACCATCTGCGCGGTGCCGGTCTTGCCCGCCACGATAAAGCCGTCAACACGGGCCTTGGCAGCGGTGCCGCCGTCGGACATCACGACGTTGCGCAGCAGGAGGTTCATCTGATGCGCGATATCGGGGGCAATCGCGCGACGCATCACTTGCGGCGTATGGGTGAGGAGCGCGCGGCCATTCGCGTCGTAAGCAGTCTTCACCACGTACGGGCGGACGATATTTCCGCCGTTGGCGATCGCCGCGTATGCGACCGCGAGCTGGATCGGCGTGACCGCCACGCCCTGCCCGAAACCGTGATTGGCAAGGTCTATTTCCTTCCATCCCGACGGTTTGCTCAGCAAGCCCGCCGCTTCGCCGGGCAAATCGATGCCGGTGCGCGATCCGATTCCAAATGCGCGCAGTCCTTCGTGGTAGCGGTCCGAGCCGAGCGTCAAGGCGATTTTCGCCGCGCCGATATTCGATGACACTTCGATAATCCCGCCGAGATTGAGCCATCCGTGACGGCTGTGATCGTGGATGGTGTGCCGACCGATCGTGAACTGTCCGTTCTCGCAGTAGAATTGGCGATCGAGCGTGATGGCGTGATCGGCCAGCGCGATCGAGCCGAGAATTCCCTTCATCGTCGAGCCCGGCTCAAACGCATCCTCGACCGCCGCGTTGTGCAGACGGTCGTGGAGGTTGGCGCCGCCGGCGCTGACGTTGGCCATCGCGATCACTTCGCCGGTAAACGGATCGAGCACGATTGCGCTGCCGCGCTTCGCGCCGCTCTGAACCACTTCCGCCGCCAACTCGGTTTCGGCGAGCGATTGGATCGAGGAATCGATCGTCAGCTCGAGCTGCGCGCCCGGCTCCGCCGCCTTGAGCGCCAGCGGGCTATCGAAAATCGGATGCCCCAGCGCGTCACGATAGAAGCTCAGCTCGACGGCTTCGCCGCGCGCCAGCTTGTCGTATTGCAACTCCAACCCGGAGAGCCCCTGGCCGTCCATCCCCGCCAACCCCACCACCGACGCGGCCAGGTTGCTCTCCGGGTAAAACCGCTTGTATTCGCCGATCGTGCCGATGCCGTCGATGCCGAGCGCTTCCACGGCCTGCGCTTTGTCGGGTGAGATTCGACGCTCGAGCCAGACGAAGGGCGCGCCCTTGTTGAGCTTGGATTCGAGCGAAATCGGCAGCATCATCAGGATTGCCGCGAGCTTCGACCGCTCGGCCGGCGTGCTCGACTCGAGCACCCGGTGCGGGCGCGCATAAACCGAGCGCGTCTCGGCCGATAGCGCGAGCGGCTCGCCGTTTCGATCGACGATCGGTCCGCGCACCGGTGCGAGTTTGGTCGCGCCGGTATCCTGGCGGCGGGCGAGCGAGTTCAATCGCGGCCCGTATATTGCGACCAGCAGCATCAGCCGGATTACCGCGAAACCGAACAACGCCGCCAGCGCGAGCGTGAGTGCTCCGATTCGGGTGCGCCGCTGCTTGAAAGATGTATTCATGGGAGCATCACCACCTGCCCGCGGCCGGGCGGTGCGAGATGATATTGGGGCGCGAGCGCGCGCAGGCGATCGTGCGAGCTGAGCTGCGCGGCGGTCAGGCGCAGCTCGCGATTTTCGTCCTGTAGCCGGGAGATTTCATCGTGCAGGGCCGGAATCCGATAGCCTTCCCGCGTCACTTCCAGCCGTATCATCAGCGTCGCGAATCCGACGAGCGCGATCAGCGCGCCCAGCAGCGCAGGCACCGCCTTCGACGGCCGGCGCGCCGGTTTTACCCGCGCGCTCATCGTGCGCTCCGTTCGATGCATCGGAGCCTTGCGCTGCGCGCGCGCGAATTGCGCGAAGTTTCGGCGGCCGACGGCTTGATCACTTTGCGCGCGATCGCGGTGTAGCCACCGGCGCGCACCAACTCACGAAAGCGCTCCTTGACCGGACGGTCTTCGAGCGAATGATACGAGATCACCAGCATCCGGCCGCCGGAATTCAACATCGCGGGGCCGTCGCGCAGAAGCGCGGCGAGACTTTCCATCTCGCGGTTCACCGCGATTCGAAGAGCCTGGAAGGTGCGGGTGGCGGGATGCGCTCCGCCGCGCCGATGCGCTCCCAGCGCGCGCTCGACGATCGCGCGCAATTCTCCTGTCGTCTCGATCGGAGCACGCCGGCGCGCCTCGACGATCATCCGCGCTATCCGGCGCGAGGCCCGCTCCTCGCCGTACGCATAGATGATGCGCGCAAGCTCGTCGGCGCTCTCTTCATTGACGATGTCGCGCGCGCGGATCGCGGCGCGGCTGTCCATCCGCATGTCGAGCGGACCGTCGAGCCGAAATGAAAAGCCACGCTCGGGATCGTCGAGCGCGTAGCTGCTCATGCCCAGGTCGGCGAGCATCGCGTCGGCGCCGTCTAAGCCGTGATGCTTCATCACGGACGCAACTTCGGCGAAGTCCGCGCGCTCCAGCACCACGCGATCGCCGAATTCCGCCAGCCGCTCGCGCGCGAGCGCCAATGCGGCGCCGTCGCGATCCAGCCCGAGCATCCGCGCGCTGGTCGCGCGCAGCATAGAGGCAGCATGGCCTCCGGTCCCGACCGTCAAGTCGACGAACGCGAGCGGACCGTGTGCGGACAGCAGCCCGCACACCTCCTCCTCCATCACCGGCACATGCCTCCGGTCCGCCGCGTCGTCTTGTTCTATGGCAGCCAGACTCATCACTCGTCACAGACCCAGCTTCGCAAAAAATTCCGGATCCATTATCTTCTGCTCGGTGGCCTTCAAAACTTTTTCGAGGACCTGCTTGTCCCAAAGTTGAAAATGATCCTGGCGCGCGGAAAACGTCACCTCGCGATCGAGCGCCGCGTATTCGCGAAGCTTGGGCGGAATGAGAATCCGCCCCTGCCGATCCACCGGCACCTCATGCGCTCCGCCGATTATCAGCGTCTCGAACACCTGGACCAGCGGATCGAATCTCGGCTTGGTTCGGAGATTGGCATTCATCGTCTCCCACTGACTGGGTGGATAGAGCGCCAGGCAGCGCTCTCCATCGAAGGGGAAATTGGTGATATAAAGACGATCGTGATTCTCGCGCTGCAGGACTTCGCGAAATCGGACCGGGATACTCACCCTGCCTTTCTCATCGATCGAATGGTCGAAGCGACCGCTGAACACCGTGTCTCCTCCCCAGCGTCCCACAACATCCCACTCTATCCCACTACAGTCAAGCAAAGCGGGGGTGGTGGGATGAGATAAAGTGACTATTCGCTCAAATAGTTATTAATCGAAGAAAAAGCGAAAGTGATGTTCGTACTGGCTATTCGGCGCGAGGCCGGCGGGACAGGAATGGCGCAGCGGCGGGCGTCGTCGAGGGCTTTAGCTGTGGTCAGCTTGACAGCAGCGCCATTCATTGGCGAAACTCGCGCCGACTCGATAGTCGATCCACCAAATTAAGAGTCGAGACCCTTAAGCTCATCGGGGCGGAGAGAGGATAGATGAAGACGGGAAATTCTTGGCTGCGAAGCGCGGGATTCGTAGCAGCAGGCGTGATAGTCACGGTGCTGGTCATCAGCCCGGCGGCTCAGTCGAGGCAAAAGAAGAAACAGGTTCCGACGCCGACCGCGACCGAGACGCCGAGCCCCACGCCGACCCCGGAAGTTCACATGTGGAATTTCGATCAGGACAAAGCGGGAGAAGTGGCGTCGGGATGGAAGGCGCTCGAGGGCGATTGGCAGGTGATTGCCGACCCGAGCGCGCCGAGCAAGCCCAATACATTCGGCCTGCCGGCGGGGCGTCTGATCAAGTCGCTGACGAACGCACTCGAGTATTATCCAATGGCAATTCAAACGGATCCGACTGAGTATTCGGACTTTACTCTCGAAGCTCAGTTCAAATCGGCGGGCGGACGTTTCGATTGCTCCGGCGGTCTCATCTTCCGGTACGTCGACGATAAAAACTTCTACCTGCTGTCGGCGGGATGTCCGAGCGATTACTTCGCACTGTCGCGGATGACCAACGGGGAGCTCGTGTCCCTCAAGCAGAGCGTCGTGCCGACCGACAAAGACACCTGGTATCGGCTCAAAGTCAGGGCGGAGGGTGGACACTTCATGTGCTACGACGATGACAAGATGGTCTTCGATTCTGACGACAGCAAAATAGCCAAAGGCAAGATCGGACTCTGGGCGCGCGACGATTCGCAGGCGCAATTCGACGACGTGAAGGTGACGGTTCTTAGCCCAGGTGATAACGGAGCGAGCGCCACGCCCGCCGCATCACCGTCGCCGTAGTTGATTCGTTCCGAGGTCAGCTGATGAGGTAACAGTATTGCCCAGCGCCCGCGCGATGGTTGCATCCGGGCGCTCGGCAACTTACTCTGAATCCCGATGGAAACCAGCGAACAGAAAGCCTCCATCGAGATTCGCATCGAGCCGCTGCGCGGTCTTCCTCTTGTCAAGGAAGTCGCTGGTGCAGTTGGCCGGGCGTTGGGTCTGACCCTGCTGTGGGGACTGGAAATCGTGCGCGATTCGTACTTCCGCCTGCTCGATCGCCTCAACGTTCGGCCGCGCCGCAAACGCGCGAGCGCTTTTCCTCCCGGCCAGCCGAAAAGACGCCACGCCCGCGCCCGCTAGCCGAACTGCCGCGCGCCGGCTTTTTCGCGCGATCCGAAGCGTTAGATTTCTCCGCGATGGCTTCCCTTCCCGCGAGGGAAGCGGTCAGGGGTCAGGTTTGCGCGCGCCCCCATCTTTTCTCCACGAGCCCGCTCTTTTACGCCATCCCGAGCGAAGTCCGCGCAATCGAAGGAGCCCACATCTGCTGTCTCATTCTCGTCGAGCACCTGCGCCAGGTATCGCGCGAGCTTTTCGTCGAGCACGCGCACGAGCGCGTCGGTCTGCGCGGCTTGCGTGATCTTCAGAAATCCTTCGAGGCGATGCTCGCGGTCGTGAATGTGAATCAGCCGCGCGATCATGCTATGCGAGAGCGCTGCCAGTTTGATCTCGAGCGCGCGACGAATCCCCTCCATCGCGTCCTCGAGTTCCGCCTGCGGCGACGACACGCCCAGTTGAAATCCGCAGCTCGAGCATCGCGGCGTCGTCTCGGGCGCGATTGCGTCTCTAAGCTCGCATCGCACCACGCGCGCGGCTAGCTCCGCCACCCGCGCCCCCAGATGCTCGCCTTCGGAGGGACCCAGCGCGGCGATCGCGTTGAGCCGCGTGAGCGCGTCGAAGTACCGCCGCGCGTCGGCGGCCACCAGCTCCAGCCGGTCCATCTTCGCACACCATCGCGCATGCGCGCTCAGATAACACTGCACGTACGTCCATTTGAATTTTTGAAAGCGTGCTTCCAGCGCGTCCAGGCTGCGAGGCGGGCCGGTCAGGATTCGCGGCCCGAGTCCCACTTGGAGCAGTTCGCACTCGGTCTCCAATGAAACAACGGCCGATTCGCGCGGGACACTTTCCAATGAGCCGGCCTCGCCCAGCGCCGCGCGCAGTCCGGTCGCCGTGAGATACTCGCGCATCGAGCGCATCCGCGGGATCGACTCGGAAGCGGCCGCGATCGCCTCGTACGCAGCGGCGATTTGGATGGCCGACGCGAGATACGATCGATCGGCCGCCGCCTCGAGCATCGCCGCCGCCCCGGATTCCGCCAGCGCGATATATTCCGCGATCGCCGCGCGATTAGCCGCCGGCATCTCGAGGTTCGCTTCCACAAGCGCCGACGCAAGCACGCCGCGCGTGCGGATCGCCGCCTCGACGGCGCCGGCCATCGCGGCTTCGAGTCGTTTTAGGCGTGCGTCCAGCCCGTCGCGGTCGCGCGCGAGCGTAAGCCGCGGATCGAATCGCTGCGCCAGCACGAGCGCCGCGTTAAACGCCGCGAGCTCCGGCGCGCCTGCGGCCTGCGGATCGAACCGGGCCGCGTCGGTCTCGAAACGGATCACGCCGCCGGTGGACACCTCCAACCGGCGGATCAACTCGCGCACGGCCGCAAGCGTTCGCTCATCTGGCGTACCGCCGCGCGCGACCATCGGCACTCGCGACTTCAGTTCTTCGATCGCCAGCGCCGCCGTGCCGCCGCATACATTCTGAATGATCAGCGAGTCGATTATTTCGCGCGCGAGGTCCTTCTCGTAGCCATCCAGATCGGCGATCCGGTCGCGCGCAATCTTCCACGCGGCGCGCCCCGCTTCAGCCAGGAGCGCCTTGACCTGGTTTGAAACTACCGCGTTCATCGTCAGGTCGGGTGGGTAGATCAGCCGGGCCGGCGTTTCGCCGCCGCCGGCGAGAGTCGCCGAGGCCAACACTTCGCGCGCCAGGCGCGACAGCGATACGATCGTTGCGGGATCGGAACTTTCACCGGCTGGTTTGGGATGAGTGGCGATTACTCGAAGCGCGTTCAGCGCCACCGGGTGGAACGGGAAAATCGCGTCGGGCGCCAATCCAGCAGTATCTATTCCAGCGTACGCGACGGCGGCGTCGAGCTCGGCGTCCTCGACCAGCCGCCGCGCGCGCCGCACCGCGATGATCGTTTCCTCGTTCGCGTCGCGCGGCGCCACCGCCAGCGGACGCGCCGCTTCCGGAGCCGTCGCACGCCCGGCCGCGATCACGGTGAACTTCACCTGTCGGAACGCCGCGGCAACTTGAGCCAGCATCTTGAAGAATTCCGCCGGCGACTCGCATTGCGAAGTTCCGAAATCTATCGCGACCGTTATCGCCCTGATTCCCGTCCGCCGCGCGGTCTCCAGCCCCACGTTCAGCGCCGCCGCACCGCGCATCTGGCGGAAAAGATCGCTTGATGAGCGCGGCTCGCCGCCGATTTGTTCCGCCAGGACGCTCAACAGGAACAATTCGACCTCTGCCGCTTGCACGCGCCCGGCCAGTTCGAACCCGCACACCAGGCGGCGCGCGTTTTGCGCGTCGAGCGTGCCCGCCTGGCTTTGCAGCGCGATTACGTAGTCAAGGAAATGCGTCTTGCCGCATCCCGCCGGTCCGCCAATCCAGAACACGGCGCCTTGCGCCTGTGCGAGATGCTGATTGAGGACTTCCCACGAGCGTTCGGCCGCGCGCGTGAACACGTAGCTCGCGACGGTCGAGACGCGCGGCGACGTCTCCAGCTGTAATCGTTCGGGCGCAGGCGGCTCGAGTTCGAACCAGCGCCGCGCGCTCGCGCGCCGCCCCTCTCCCTTTGCCGATTCCATCAGATGAGACTATCGCAATAGTGCGCATCAAAATGTCACGTTATGCGGGCCAAAATGTGGAAGATCGGTCACTTTGGGAACAAGCCGGGGCCAGCTCCTGCGCCCAAGACCGGAAAAAGACCCGCTCTACTTTCCTCACCCGCCACACATGCCGAGTATGCCGAAGTTGACGGGAACATGGGAAAATAAAGTCTGATTTTGACAGGCCGGTATCAAATCAGAACTCCTCGAAACGCGGAGATGACATCGTTGATAGAATCGACCAGATGTTCCAGCGTAGGGATCAGCGGCTCTCCTTCCAGAATCTCCCCGAAAGCTACCTGAAAGTGAAACTTAGGGTCCACGTTCATTGTCGTTTGCTGCCGTTCGATCTTGGGGACGCGAAGGAGTTTTGCGCCGTGTTTGAACGCTACCCCCTGGGCGGAAGTGTGATGGGACGGGTGAGGTCGGGAAACAACCAATCCGGTTCCCAGCGTCGATAACGCAAGTCGATCCAATCGGCGACGGCGGCCTCTGCTATGAGAAGTCGGTGCTTGTCTATGATGTCGAGCATATGCAAGCGCCAAAGTATGTCCCCTTTCCCTCCCTTGTAAGGTTGGGTAGTGTCCTAATTTGAATTTGCCTGCTACTCGCGTTCGTGCCTCGAATCTGCGATCATGATTGTATGCGTAAGCGGTCACGAAAGCAGGAACCAGAGGACATAAATCAGACGGCATTCCGCATCGTTCGCGATTCTACCGGACAACCGGACCTGAGCAATCAGGATGCCCGCAAGGCGCTCGCACAGGCGTTAGGACGGCTCGGCGGCCTCAAGGGCGGCCCTGCTAGAGCGGCAAAGATGAGCAAGGCGGAGCGCAGCAAGAGCGCCAGCGACGCGGCGCGGGCACGCTGGGGAAAACAGTCGTCTTAATTACCAGTGTGGTGGTTTATGAATCGGCTTCCCGTTTCCGCCGATCACTGGATTTGGGAATTGCGCGGCTGCTAAATCCTGCTTGACGATATGGCGGACGAAGCTGGCGACCTGTTTGAGTTGGGATGGCACAGCGCCATCCGGACAAATCAGCCCGACGGGTAAGCCAAGCTCCCTAACAACAATACGGATCGGTTCCACCAAATCGGAGTCTTTCGATATAACTGCGGCAGCCTCAAATTTTCCTTTAAACCCGTCACGTATCAAATGCGCCGCTAGATTTACGTCCGATCCCTTCTCTTCGGTGCTATGGACTAGAACGTATTTCGAACCGATTAGAGGAGGAATAACCAGCGGTCGCATTATCTTTTTGGGCAAAAATCGACCGTAATATATCGACAAGCCCGGAATCGTCATTAGCGCTCTCAAATAAGCGTGCTGGCGGCCAGGTTCACCCGGATCGCGCGCCCCAGATACCCGCGCTGTATAGTATTTAATCTCGACGATTTGATTTTGGGCGAGAATACCCGACGCTAGAGCGTGAAGATTCAGCCATTTATAGGGCCTCTGCGCCAATGCCCTATAGTACAGGTTGAACCCGTCCACATAGACGAAAGTTCGGCTAGGCATTGGACAAAAACAAAGGCCGTGCCAACTCTCGCCGGACGACCTTTGAGCCAGCAGCTAAGCTACTAGCGGGTATGGCGTGACGATAACGGCTGCTTAAGAAGCATGTCAATACCCCCTTCCTCTGTCTGGATTTAGACTGCATCTGTACGCTCTCCTGAGCCTCTTTTAGCTAATCTGGGAAGCTTTAAAGCACGCCATACCGATAGGGTCTGGAGGCCAAGAATCTCAGCAATTTCACCGAAACCTTTCCCAGCGTCGTGCAATTTTTTGATCTGTGCAAGCTGTTCATCTGTGGGCTTCGCCGAACGCTTTTTTGCCTCAGTTTTGGGCGTGGCTGATTTAGATTCGTCCTTCGCGGCTCGGATTTTAGGTCTGCCGCGCTTTCGGCCCCGTTTGCCCTTTCTGGCTCCCTCAACTCTTTCCTTGCGCATTCCTGGATACCATTCAGCCAGTCCCCATTTGCGTTGAACTTGAACCAAGTCCCCATCTGTTCGTCTGATTCGCGTTAAAGTCGCGCTCACCGTGCTGGTTAGGTCTTTAGCCGATGTAAGAAGACCGCCTTCCTGCAAGGCTTTGGTGATTTCCGTCAATCCCAATGGACGCTTCATGATTTTCAGACATTTGCGGATCGCGTCCGGAATGCTCTGTCCGAAAAATGAATCGCTTCTGACCTCACCGGGAGCACCAGTGCGATCAGTCCCGGAGTTTGCCGGGCCAATTTCGACTTCGCTACCCTTCAGGCTTAGCCATTGCTCAAGCCCGCCGATGACGGCATCAAGCGCGTTTCGCTTGGCCTTTAGATCAGCTAAAACCGCTGTGTAATCAATCTCTTTATCCATTTCATTGCCTCCAAGGATTCCGACTGCTATAAATGCAGACGGGAGTATGCGAAAGCCGGGGCGGGAATGCCCGCCCCGGAGTGAATCGCCGATCCAATCGGCTTCACGTTATCAAGCGCACCACCTCCCGCTGTGGCGGGCGGCCTAGGTCGTTACTCTTGGTCGGAGTGACCTAGGTCCGCCCTTCCTTTCCACAAACTATTACTACGCCTCTCTTGCGAGTTAGGCAACCGGTCGTGTTAACTCGTTCTAAACAGGTGCCTCACCTCCGGCGACTTCCGCCACGGTCCGGCGCAGGACTCTACTCTACAAAGTGCATTTTGACTTGACAAATGCGTGACCGGTCACGTATATATATAGCATGAACACGTTAGATACAGATCAGCGCTGTCGCGTCATTTCGGCTCTGGTAGAAGGCAACAGCTTTCGCAGCATCGAACGGATGACCGGAATCCACCGCGATACGGTCATGCGGCTTATGGTTCGCATCGGGAACGGCTGCGCTGAATTGATGGATCGCAAAATGCGGAACCTCAACTGCCAGCGGCTCCAATTGGATGAATTGTGGTCGTTCGTCGGCATGAAACAGAAGCGCGCATCCCAGCTTGCGGATCGTGGCGAGTTTGGCGACGCGTACACGTTCGTTGCGCTCGATGCCGATACAAAACTTGTCCCGTGCTTTCTTGTAGGGCGTCGGACGTGGAACGATACGCAGATTTTTATCAATGATCTGAAATCGCGGATCATCGGTCGCCCGCAGATCACAACCGATATGTTCAAACCCTACTACGGGACGATCATGCAGGCATTCGGAAACACCGTCGATTATGCACAGCTTCACAAAGTGTTTGCGTCAGAATTGAATACGGGACGTGGCCGCTACTCTCCGCCGATTATGGTTGATGCGGCAAAGGAGGAGCTTATAGGCAGTCCCGATCTCGCCCACGTTTCGACCAGTTTTGTCGAACGCCAGAATCTATCAGTCCGAATGGAATGCCGCCGGTTCACGCGGTTGACCAACGCTTTCAGCAAAAAGCTGGCGAACCTCAAGGCGTCAGTCGCATTGCATTACGCGCATTATAATTTTGTGCGTGTGCATCGGACGTTGCGCGTTACGCCTGCTATGGCCGCTGGCGTGTCGGATCGGCTATGGTCGGTCGAACAACTTTTGGAGGCCATCAGGGATGAAAACTGACAAGATGACAAAGATTCTACTGACGGTGATCGCAGCCGGATTGTGGGCTAACGCCATGACTTCTTGGCTGAAACCTGCTTCAGCTTTGGCCGACAGCGAATTATCTATCCCTTTGAGCAGCATTGAACGAAGCGTCAACTCGATCAACTCGGACCTCGGCAGCATCTCGTCGGGCATGTGCTTTAACAGAAAAATTTGCTCGTCAAATTAGGACACTACCTAAGGTTGCAGCCTCTTGATTCCTCGAATCACTTCGGCGCTGGCGCGAGGTATTTTTCCTGTTATCTCGGCGTCAATCTTGGAGACAGCGGGGACTTCACGCCAGATTGGGAAAGCTGTGGGGAAAGTTGTGATGTCTTTGATGGTGCCGCCGCTGACTATGCACAACTCGCAAGCGAGGTGATCCAAAGCAGATCGAGATTGTGAATCGCGTCCCCCAGGATCGCGAGTCCTCGGAAAGGAAATTCCTCGACGACTTGCAATTCACCGACGCGGTCTCCTGTCTTGGCATCATCGTAGAAATGAGCACGATAGGGATCCTTCTTGCGGAACACCGTAAGTTCAAGCTTGAGGTCCTCGATGTGCTTTTTGGCCCTGTAAATTTTTGCCCTAGCTGAAACGATGCGGTCTCTCGCCATGATTGCCCGATATCGTCGCCAACGCTCAACTGCCAGCTATCGCGGTCCCGAAAATATCCGGATTGTTGCGATTGTTGAGTCGGAAAGAAAACTCCGCGAGATACAGCGGCGGATATTTCTTGCTCACGTTGTGGTAGGTGCCGATGATTCCACGCTTGAGCAGCGACCAGAACGATTCCATGTTGTTGGTATCGACGATTCCGCGCACATATTCGCCCTACACATCGTCGTCGTCGGGCGAGCCGTCATCCCCCAGATCGCCACCGCTCTCCAATTCCTCGACCGCTTGGTCGAACTCCGGGCCGTTGAACTCGTCGCCCATTTCCTTGCCCATCCGCTTCATCATCCGCGCGACGCTCTTGGGATCGTTCTCGTCGACGTCGCCCATCTTCGACGGATCGCCTAGCGACTCCATACGCGATTCCTCGCTGCGCGGCATCGCGAACCGCGACATCAGGCGGCGCATTTTTTTTCCGCCGCAATGCGCGCAAACCGCGTTAACCTTTTCGCTGACGCGAGTGGTCAGGACGCTGGTTGTGCGGCGGCACTTTTCGCAACGATATTCGTAGATCGGCATAGCGACGGTATTGTATCCGCTGACGACGCAGATTTCACGGACAATTAATTCCTCGATCTCTGTGAATGTCTAAAAGCGGCGGCTACTCTCCGATTCGAAACAGCGCGCGCGCGTTGGCCGTCGTCGATGCCGCTATTTCCTCGAACGTAGTACAGCGCAGATGCGCAATCGCCGCGACCACATCCTTGATCATCGCCGGTTCGGTCAACCGCCCCGCGAACTGGCCGCCGTACGGCCACGGTCCGTCGGTCTCGACAAGCATCCGGTTCGCAGGCAGCATCCGGGCGAGATCCCGATCGCGATCGCGGTAGGCGACCTCGGGAGTCAGCGAAATAAAGTATCCGGCGTCGATGATCGCGCGGGTGGTCTGTTCGTCGGACTTATGCCAATGAAAGACCGCGCGCGTCACTCCAGCCTGGCCAATTATCGCGAGCGCGTCGGCGGCGCATCGGTGCGGCGCATGCAGTATCAGCGGCAGATCGATCGCGGCGGCGAGCTTGGCGAAGCGGGCGAGGGTCAGCTTGGCCGCGTCGCGCGCGCGCGCATCTACCGAGCCCCCGCCGTACCATGGCAGCCCGACTTCGCCGACGGCGCAAATCGAGCCGCGCTCACGCGCGATCGTATCGAGCACCGCGAGCGCGTCATGTTCGCCATGCTCAAACTGCTCGGGATGGAATCCCACGGCCGGATAAACGACGCCCGGATAGCGCCGCCCGAGTTCGATTGCCCTGCGATTGGACGCGGGCCCAACCCCCGGCACGACCATCGCCGATACGCCGGCATCCAGCGCCCGCTTGATTGCGCCAGAAGGGTCGGGATACTGGTCAGCGTCGAGATGAATGTGGCTGTCGATCATTTCATTCGTATAGCAGGCATGCGCCGCGCGCGCATCGTAGCGCGGGTGGCGCGATGAGCGATCTTCGCCTGATGTGGCGCAACACGCGGATGGTCGTGCTATGCGCGATCTCGGCGGCGCTCTACGCGGCGGTGCTGGTGCCGTTCAAGGTCGTGCCGCTGATTCCCGGCGTAACCGAACTTCGCCCGGCCAACGCGATTCCAGTTGTGTGCTCGTTCCTGTTCGGTCCCGCGGCCGCGTGGGGTTCGGCGATCGGAAACATGATTGGCGATTTTTTCGGCGGAGTCTCGCCGGGGGACATTTTCGGATTCTTCGCGAACCTGGCCTACGGGTGGATTCCGTACAAAGTCTGGGAATTGATCGGCCGCGGCCAAAGTCCTATCAGCCGCTCGCCGCTTGGAATTCTCAAGTATGTGATCGCATGCCTGGCCGCGAGCGTGCTGTGCGCCGACCTGGTCGGATGGGCCGACAACGTGCTGGTCATCAGGCCGTTCGCGATGCTCGGCAACGTGATCATCTTCAACAATATGACGTCGGCGCTGGTGCTCTCGCCGTTCATCCTCGCGGCGGTCTATCCGCGGGTCAAAAAGGGCCGGATGCTTTACACCGACGTGATGCCGGAGGTGAAACTGAAGCCGGTGGGGATTCGAGCGTTGGGTTTCGCGCTGCTGATAGCGGGCGAGGGCGGCGCCTGGATTTTTGGGAATTTGCTTTCGACCGGGTATTGGGCGCCGAAGTTTCTGCCGGCGTGGATGATCGTCGCGCCGTACGACAAGCCGGTCCTAATAATTGTCGGCCCGTTTCTCCTGTTGGCGTTCGCGGGCCTGTTCATGATGTGAAAATCGACGCGCAAATTGTTCAAGCAACTCCCGGCCCACACGCAGTTTGGGTCCAGGGCGTAACCTTCACCTATCACGGCGCCGAGCGTCCGGCGCTTCGAGCGGTAAGCTTCGTGCAGTCGGCGGGTGAGACGATCGGCGTGATGGGCGCGTCGGGCGCGGGCAAGTCCACGCTGGCGAAATGCCTCAATCGCATCGTGCCGGAGTTCGAGGACGGCGATTTTCGCGGCACGATCCGCATCGCAGGCGAGGCGCTGGAGCATCTTCGGGTCTGCGAGGTCGCGCCGAAAGTGGGGATGGTCTTCCAGGATTTCGAGTCGCAATTGTTTTCGACCAACGTCGCACACGAAGTCGCGTTTGCGATGGAACAGGTCGGCATGGACCGCGCCGAGATGGACCGCCGAATCATTCCGGCGCTGGAGGCCGTTGGGCTGCGCGGCTTCGAGCATCGCGATCCAATGTCGCTGTCGGGCGGCGAGAAGCAGCGGCTTGCGATCGCGTCGGTGCTGGCATTGCGGCCGTCGGTTATCGTGCTCGACGAGCCGACGACCGATCTCGATCCCGAAGGCAGGGCGGAAATCTTCGAGTTGATCGCCAAGCTGCGCGCGCAAGGCTTGAGCCTGATCGTTATCGAGCACGAGTCCGAGGAACTGCGTGCGGCCAATCGGATAATAGTACTGCGCGAGGGGGAAATCGCCACCGACGGTCCGCCGGCCGAGGTGTTTGCGCGCACCGAGCTGCTGATGGAATGCGGGGTGCGTCCGCCCGGACTGGGCCACGCACTCAAACTGCTCGGAATCGACGCACAAGCGGAAAGCGTCGAGCAGGCTTACGACGCGATCGTGCGCGCCTACCCGCGCGTCGGCGCAACTTTGGTTGACAACGTCGCCGATTCCCGCGCACCCGGACATCCGGCGACTAGCGGAAACGCCGCGACGACCGGCCCGCCATTTATGGCGATCGAGAATGTGAGCTTCAGCTATGCGGACGGGCCGCGCGTGCTCGATTCGATCGATCTCAGAGTCGAAGCCGGCGACTTTATCGCGATAGTCGGGCAGAACGGGTCGGGCAAAACCACTTTGGCCAAGCAAATAGTCGGTCTGCTCCAGCCGGCCACGGGCCGCGTGATAATCGAAGGCAAGAACCGCGCGCAGATGCGGCCGGCCGAGACGGCGCGCGAAGTGGCGTACGTTTTCCAGAATCCGGACCATCAGATTTTCGCCGCCACGGTGCAGGAGGAAGTCGCGTTCGGTCCGCGCAACTTCGGCCTGGCGGACGGCGAGATTGAGCGTCGATGCAACGAAGCGCTCGAGGCGGTCGGGCTTCAGAACGAGCGCCAGAGCGACCCGTTCCTGCTCAGCAAGGGCGAGCGGCAACGGCTGGCGGTTGCCAGCGTGCTGGTGCTCAGGCCGCGGATGCTGATTCTGGACGAACCGACCACCGGCCTGGACCATCGCGAGCAGCTCCGGATGATGGCGCTGGTGCGGGACCTGAACCGGGCCGGAATCGCAATCGTGATCATCACGCATACTCCGTGGCTGGTCGCGGAGTATGCGCGGCGGGTCGTGCTGCTGCGCAAAGGCGCGAAGATTTTCGACGGCGGGGTGCGCGAGTTTTTCATGCAGGACGAACTGCTGCGGTCGTCGTCATTCCGGGCGCCGGAGATCACCGAGTTGAGCCGCCGCTTCGGGACGCTGGCGCTGAGCACCGGCGAATTCGTCGCGTGGGTCAAGGGGCGCGCCTGATGCCGATTTACCTGTACATCGATCGCGGCACGTTCGTTCATCGGCTGCATCCCACGGTCAAGGTGTTCGCGCTGTTCGTCATGTTCTGGTCGGTGTACTGGGTGGACAATCCTATAGCGCTCGCGCCGGTGGGATTGGTCATGCTGTGGATCGCGCAGCTTACCGATTCGTGGCCGAACTTTTACCGCCTGCGATGGTTGTTCGCGATTCTGGTTTTCAGCACGACGATTGCGTGGATGGTTTTCTACCGGCGCGGCGCGGTGCTGGTGAACGTGCCGATTTTTCACATCAGCAGGCTGTCGCTGATATTCGGCGTCGGGCGCGGCATCAAGCTGGCGGAGCTGCTGGCGGCGTCGGTGCTGTTTCTTTCGACCACCAAGATCGAGGAGTTCACCTACGGACTGCAGCGAATGCGGGTGCCGTATCGCGTGGGGTTCGCGATCTCGCTGTCATTCCGGCTGGTGCCGCTGTTCATCGACTCGGCGGTGACGATCGTCGATGCGCAGCGGCTGCGCGGCTACGATTTCAACCAGGGCGGCCCGATCGAGCGCGTGCGGCGCTACGTGCCGGTAGTGATTCCGGTTTTCATGGGCGCGCTGCGCAAGGCCAACAACATGGCGATGGCTCTGGAAGCGCGCGGCTTCGGATTCAGCCACGAGCCGACGACGTTTATCGATTACCCGGTGACCGGCGCGGATATCATGGCGTTCGGGTTTTTGATCGCGCTCGGCACGTTGTCCTTCATGCTCTACTGGACGGGGCTGGGCGGAATCGGTCCGCTCAAGTAGCGTACAACCTGGCCGTTGCGTACTATCGGCCAATATTTCGGCACATCGCGGGGCGCAGCAATGAGCATCAAGTCGGAATTTCTCAAGCGGCCGATCGAACACATCGATATCACGCGCGAAAGCGTCGTGCCGATCGTCGAGGCGATGGGGCAAATGGCGTACAGCGCCCGCGACTTGCATCGCGCGGCGACGATCTACGATCGGATGCTGCGCGATCGCGACTGCGGCATAATCCTGTGCCTGGCGGGTTCGCTCATCAGCGCCGGGCTCAAGCGGGTCTTCGCCGACATGATTCGCAATCACATGGTCGATGCGATCGTGAGCACCGGCGCGAACATCGTCGATCAGGATTTTTTCGAGGCGCTCGGCTTCAAGCACTGGATGGCCGAAGACCGCTTCAAGTACGGACTCGACGACGACAAGCTGCGCGGACTGCATATCGATCGCATCTACGACACGCTTATAGACGAAGACGAGCTGCGCGTGTGCGACGAGACGACCATGAAAATCGCCGACCGGCTCGAACCGCGGCCGTATTCGTCGCGCGAATTCGTCGCCGAGATGGGCAAGTACCTGGCCGAGACGGGCGCGAAGACGGGCGCCAGTATCGTGCTGGAGGCTTATCGCGAGGAGGTGCCGATTTTCTGCCCCGCGTTCAGCGACTGCTCCGCCGGCTTCGGGCTGGTGGCGCATCAGGCGGCGCGGCACGGCAAGCCCAAGGTCTCGCTCGACAGCGCCAAGGATTTTTACGAGTTGACGCGCCTGAAGGTGAAGAACGAAACCACCGGGCTGTTCATGATTGGCGGCGGAGTGCCGAAAAATTTCGCGCAGGATATCGTGGTCGCCGCCGAGGTGCTGGGGCATGACGTGCCGATGCATAAGTATGCGGTTCAGATCACCGTGGCCGACGTGCGCGACGGTGCGCTCTCGGGCAGCACGCTCAAAGAGGCCAGCAGCTGGGGCAAGGTCGATACGACTTACGAGCAGATGGTGTATTGCGAGGCGACGATCGCGGTGCCGCTGATCGTGGGCTACGCCTATCACAAGCGCGGATGGGAAGGCCGCACGTCGCGCAAGTGGAACTCGTCGCTGGATAAGGATCGGGTATAGGCAGGAAAGGTAAGACCTTAGGCGGCGAAGGTGGTCAAAGAGCTATCATGTAATAAGAGCGGCAGCCCCCGACGCTAACTCGCGCCGAGTAGGTCTGCCGCTCCGTAGCTCAAGTACCTTTCTAGTAGTTGCTGGTGGTACTATTCGAGGAGTGCTCGCTCGAGCTGCCACTGGGCGAGCCGGTGTTCGAAGTCCCTTGCTGCTGATTTCATGGGAAGGTGCAGCAAGCTGACGATCTCGAAGAGATTGTCGCACAGCCTGGACTCGGAGCCGGGGTGATTCAGGAGGAAATCGTGATGAAGATCGTACTTATCGTCGCTCGTCTTCTCTTAGGCCTGGTGTTCCTGGTCTTCGGTTTGAACGGGCTGCTGCATTTCATGCCTAATCCTCCCGAACCGCCGGCTGCGGATGCGTTCTTCCTCGCGCTTTACGGGACTGGCTACATGTTCGCGCTGGTTTTCGGGACCCAGGTCATAGGAGGAGCGCTGCTTATCCTGGGCGTGGCGGTACCGTTCGCGCTGGCGATTCTGGCTCCCGTGATCGTGAACATCATCGCGTTCCACCTGTTTCTCGCGCCGGCAGGTTTGCCGGTAGCGATCGTGGTGGCTGCGCTCGAGGCGCTCCTGGCATGGCACTATCGCGCGGTGTTCGCGCCGCTGTTCGGCCCCGCCTCCCGGCCCTGACCGAATTGCCGCGCGCGCCGGTTGCCAAACCGAAGAGGGGAGCGCATTGACGAATGCGCTCCCCTCAGTTGAATAAAACTCGAAATCCGGTGAGCCGGCGGTCCTACCCCTCTTTTACTCCGGCGTTACCCAGCCGCTCAGTGTCAGTGTGACCGCCTGGGTAGATTTGATGGTCGCGCCCGTGAACGTCCCCCATCCCGAGATCGGCTTAGTGGGCACGGGAGTGTCTGAAATTCCCCAACCCCCCGACATCGTATCCTTGTCATGGGTTCCGCCGGGGTTGCTGCTCGTGGTCCCGGTCACATGCTTGCACGAAACTCCCAAAAAGTTGAGGGTCGTGACATTGCTGCTTTTGTCCGTTACCGTAAAAGTGCCAAGGAAAAGGTTGCATTCCGGATTGGGCCCAGAGTCAACCGTGGGCGCGGTGGCAGGATTGAAGCCTTGGTCGCTCGTGACGAAGAAGTTTGCCACGCTTTTGAGCCCGCTTCCGGTGACAGTGGCGGAGGTAAGCACGCCGCAAGAGCAATTGCCGGGGACTGAGCAAGTACCGGTATAGCTATCGAGCCAAGGGTCGCCAGTGTTAGTACATTGGCCGTCAGGACCGGTGTTTCCGACAGGCGCCGGGCTTCCCCCAATCCCTTTGATCGTAATTTTGACCGTCTTGGTCGACGGTCCGGAACTCTTCGCCAGCGCCACGCTTGCGCAAAGAAAGATGGCAGTGAAAGACAGCAGAAGAGATTTGTACATGTTGTTACCCCTTTTCGTTTCCATGGTTTTCAATCAGCGATACCTCCATTAGTTTTTCTGATGAGATTAGGTTCAAGAATTAGTATTCTCTTCATAACGCGTCAGCATCCGCAAGCCGGGACGCCTCCTTCCCCTAAACCGTTCTAACCGGGCCCTTCGAGTACTCAGGGTAACCTCCGCCCGCATCTTTGTTTTGACATTGGGTGCAGCGGTCACCCATGCTGATTTTGCGGGCAAAGGCGCGCCGTGCTAATTATCACGGGCTCAATCCGCGTATTTCTCGAGAAGGACGACGCGATGCTGTTCGTGATTATCGGCCATGACGGACCCGGCGGCGCTGCGCTCCGGCCGCGGCTAAGGCCGGCTCATCTCGACAATCTCCGGCCGCTGGTTCGAGCCGGCAAGGTGAAGATCGCGGGGCCATTCACCGACGGCAGCGGCAGCCTTATCATCGTGGATATGGAGAGCGAAGCCGAAGCGATCGCGTTTGCCAATAGCGATCCGTACAAGACCGGCGGCGTGTTCGAGCGGGTCGAGGTGAAGGCGCTGCGGCAGGTGTTCCCAGAATAGAATTCAGCAATTTCGTATAGATGGAGTATCGATGGCGGGAGCGTTAGACAGTTTAAATATTGTTGAAGTGGGCGAGATGGTATCGGCGCCGTATTGCGGCAAGATGCTGGCGGACATGGGCGCGGAGGTCGTCAAGATCGAGCGGCCGGGCGCCGGGGATCGCGCGCGTACGCGCGGGCCGTTTCCCGGCGATGTCCCGCATGCCGAGAAGAGCGGACTATTCCTCTATCTCAACACCAACAAACGCGGCGTCACGCTCGACATCACGCAGCCCGAGGGCTTCGAGATTTTGGAGAAGCTGGTGGCGGATGCCGACATCCTGATTCACAACGTCACACCGCCCGAGATGGATCGCGTCGGGCTCACGTACGAGAGGATGCGCCGCGCGAATCCGAAGTTGATCATGACGTCGATCGTGCCGTTCGGACTGACGGGACCGTATCGCAACTACCGCGCCGAGGATTTGACCATCTGGTGCGCGGGCGGCGTGTGCGTGCTCAACGGCGCCCCGCAGTTTCCGGAGTTGCCACCGCTGAAAACCGCGGGACAGCAGGCGGGATACCAGGGCGGAGCGCACGCGGCGACCGCCACCGTGGCGGCGGCGTTCGCGCAGCTTCGCGACGGCACGGGACAGCATGTCGAGGTCTCGATCCAGGAATCGATCGCCTCGATCCTCGAGATGACGTTCGAGTACTGGCCGTACATGAAAATGCTGTCGACGCGGTGGGGGGTAAAGCCGCTGGCGCCGGTGGCGGCGATGGAGTGCAAGGACGGCTATATCTTTCTGTGCTGCATCGAGGAGCATCAGTGGCGCAGCTTCGTGGAGATCATGGGCAATCCCGAATGGGCAGAAGAGGAGATCTTCAAGGACCGGCTGGTGCGCGCGGTCAACTGGGACGCGCTCAAAGTGTTGCTTGAACCATGGGTCAGCGAGCAGACCGTGCAGGATTTGTATCGCAAGGCGCAGGCCAGGCGGGTGCCGTTTGCGCCGGTGTCGACGATGGGCGATCTGCTCAACTCGGAGCATCTCAAGGCGCGCGGATTTTTCGTCGAGATCACGCAGCCGGTGGCCGGCACGCACGCGTATCCGGGCGCGCCGCTGAAGTACGGGCGCACCCCGTGGGCAATTCGGCGGCCGGCGCCGACGCTGGGACAGCATAATGCTGAAGTATTCGGCAAACAGCTCGGGCTTTCGCAAGTCCGGCTCGACGAACTCAAGCGCAAGGGTGTGATTTAGCGATGGCCAAGCCTCCTCTGTCGGGAATCAGAGTTTGCGATTTTACCTGGGTGTGGGCGGGACCATACTGCACCCTGCAACTGGCTCATCTTGGCGCCGAGGTGATCAGGATCGAGACCAAAACGCGGCCATGCGTGACGCGGATGCTGCCGCCGTGGCCCGACGCCGTGTTCGACAGCATCGACAAGTCCGGTTACTTCAATCAATACAACCAGGGCAAGAAATCGCTGTCGTTGAATTTCAAGCATCCCGAGGCGAAGGAAGCGGCGTGGCGTCTGATCAAGCAGAGCGACGTCGTGATCAATAACTTCGCGGCGGGCGTGATCGACAATATGGGATTTGGCTACGAGGCGGTGAAGAAGGTCAATCCGAATGTCGTCATGATTACTCTGTCGGGTTACGGCGACACCGGACCGGAGAGCCATTATGTGTCGTACGGGCCGGCGCAGGTGCCGTTGTCGGGGCTGTCTGCGCTGACCGGCTATAAGGGATTTCCGCCGATGCACGCCGGCTTCAGCTACGCCGACCCCAACGCCGGAGTGCATGGTGCGTTCGCGGTGATAAGCGCGCTGTTCCATCGCGCGAAAACCGGCGAGGGACAATATATCGACATGAGCCAGTGGGAATGCGCGATCGACCTGCTGGCAGAGGGGATTTTAGAGTACACGATGAACGGGCGCGAGCCGGAGCGAGTCGGCAATCGCGATCCGCAGATGGCGCCGCACGGGATTTTCAAGTGCCTCGATCTGCCGGAGAAAATCCTCGACCAAACGGTCGATCAATGGGTCTCGATCATATGCGCGGACGATGCCGAATGGGCGCGGCTGGCGCGTGCGATAGGCAAACCCGAACTGGCCAACGATCCGCGGTTCGCCACGCTTGCGGCACGCAAGCGCAATGAAGACGCGCTCGAAGCAATAGTCAGTGAGTGGACGGCGAAGCGCAAGGTCGCAGATGTCGTGACGGCTATCCAGTCGGCCGGGGTCGCGGCGGCAGCTTGCGCCGATGCCAAGTACCTTTCCGAGGACCCGAATCTCAACCAGCGCGGCTACTTCGTCTATCGCGAGCATCCCAAAGTCGGGGTACGGCAGCATTGCGGAATCCCGTGGCGGATGAGCGCGACGCCGTGCGAAGTGAAGTCGGCCGGGCCGGTGCTGGGGCAGCATACTAATGAGGTGATGACGGGATTGCTCGGCTACAGCGCGGCAGAAGTCGAAGCGATGCGGGCGAAGGGCGCGCTGGACTAGAGGTTCAGAATCACAATGCGGACGCTTAATGTTTTGATCGATGGGCTGGCGTTTCCCGAAGGGCCGCGATGGCGCGACGGGAAATTGTTTTTCTCCGACATGCATGCGCACCAGGTGCTCGCGGTCGATATGGCGGGCAAGTGCGAAGTCATTTGCGACGTGCCGGCGCGGCCGTCGGGACTGGGATGGTTGCCGGATGGACGGATGCTGGTCGTGTCGATGACGGATCGGAAGCTGATGCGGCTGGATCGCGACGGGCTGAAGACGGTTGCCGATTTGAGCAAGCTGGCGCCGTTTGATTGCAACGACATGGTGGTCGATGCGCGCGGGCGCGCCTACGTCGGCAACTTCGGCTTCGATTTGCACGGCAACGCGCCGCCGCGCGCAACGACGCTGGTGATGGTCGCGCCGGACGGCATCGCGCGCATCGTGGCCGAGGAAATGATGTTCCCCAACGGGATGGTGATCACGCCGGACGGCAGGACGCTGGTCGTCGGCGAGACATTCGGCGCCCGCTTGACGGCGTTCGATATCGGCGCGGATGGGTCGCTGACGAATCGGCGGGTGTGGGCCGAGTTGGGAAACAGCCCGCCCGACGGAATTTGCCTGGACGCCGAGAATGCAATCTGGGTGGCGTGTCCAACGATGTCGGAGGTGATTCGGGTGAAGCAGGGCGGCGAGGTCGCCGAGCGAATCAAGGTGGAGACGGACGCGTTCGCATGCATGCTCGGCGGCGCCGACGGGCGGACGCTGTTTGTCGCGACGGCGCCGAATTCCGATCCAGAGAAATGCCACGCGAGCCGAAATGGGAAAATCGAAATTACGCAAGTGGAAGTTCCGCGAGCGGGATTGCCGTGAGCGCATACCGAACCGTCACCCCAGGCGCGGACGCCGTGCCCTCTCCGGCAACTAAGCGGGCGAGGGCAACAAGGTACTTAGGATGCATAGAGGGCTGGCGCGAGGAGAGGCTGCGTGGCGTAATGAATTGCGATGGCGCTTAGCGGGAACGGCGACAATTTTCGCGCACGGCGCAAGCGCATGATGGAGGCGATCGCGCCGGGCGCAACCGCGATCATGCCGAGCATGCCGGTGGCGGTTCGATCGGGCGACGTCGAGTTCGTCTATCGGCAAGACAGCGACTTCTACTACCTGACAGGATTCGCGGAGCCGGAATCGGTGGCGGTGCTTTCGCCGGGGCATCCGGACGGCGAGTTCGTGATGTTCGTGCGTCCGCGCGACAAGGAGCGCGAGACGTGGACGGGCAGGCGCGCGGGTGTCGAGGGCGCGATCGTCGAGTACGGGGCGGACAAGGCCTACGTCATCGACGAACTTGAAAAGATTTTGCCGCGCTACCTGGAAAAGAGTGAACGCGTGCATTACCCGCTCGGACTGAACGAGAAGATGGATGAGCGGGTGCTGAAACTGATTCGATGGGCGCAAACGATGCGGCCGCGAGCGGGGGTGGGGCCGTCGTCGATAATCGATTCGCGCAACATAATTCACGAGGCGCGGGTGAAGAAGGAGCCGGCGGAGCTCGAGGCGATGCGGCGGGCGATGGCGATTTCGGCCGACGCGCACCAGCGCGCGATGAAGAAGGCGCGCGGCGGGATGCGCGAGTGGCAGATAGAGGCGGAGATCGACTACGCGTTTCGCTCGCAGGGGGCGACGGGTCCGAGCTATCCGTCGATCGTCGCGTCGGGACCCAACGCGGCGACGCTACACTACATCAACAACGATCGCGAGATGCGCGCGGGCGAGCTGCTGCTGATCGACGCGGGTGCGGAGTACGATTTTTATGCGGCGGATATCACGCGCACGTCGCCGATTGGGGCGCGCTTCACGGATTTGCAGCGCAGTCTGTACGAGATCGTGCTCGACGCGCAGCTCAAGGCGATCGACGTAGTCAAGCCGGGCGCGCGTTTCGACGATCCGCACGAAATTGCTCTGCGCGTGCTGGTTGACGGCATGCGTCAGCTCGGGATCCTGCATGGATCGGCCGAGGAGATAATCGAGACGGGCGCGTATCGGCGCTATTACATGCATCGCACGGGTCACTGGCTCGGCATGGACGTGCATGATGTGGGGCTGTACCGGGTGGACGGCGCGTCGCGAGTGCTCGAGCCGGGGATGGTGCTTACGGTTGAGCCGGGATTGTACATCTATCCCGACGACGATGAGGTTCCGGAAAGTTTTCGCGGCCTGGGGATTAGAATCGAGGACGACGTGCTGGTGACGCACGACGGTCACGAAGTGATGACCGCGGCGACGCCGAAGTCGATTGCAGATATCGAAGCGCTCACCGCGCCGCAGTAGTCAGTCAATACTCACAGCCACGAGTGACAAGTGCCGCGTGCGGTCTCGCAAGCGGACAGGCAATTGCCTATTTCGTTTCGGCAATAGAATTCGTCGTTGCCATGTAGTTCGCATACCTGGTAGTCGCGATTGCATTGGTACTGGCACTTGGTCCGCGCGTAGTCACATCGATTCGCGCAACCTGCGGCGAACAGAGACGCCACGGCGGCGGCGAGAAATATCTTCGCGCTCACGATTGAACGAGTGCGCGAGCGCGCGAGCATTACAGTTCAATCGCGCTGGCGGCGCCGACGACGGTTTTGGTTCCGTCGGCCTTGTCGCACCACACTTCGACTTCGGCGCGTGAGCGTATTCCCTCGGGCCGCCGTGCCACGATCAATCCTTTCGGCCCGGTGACGTCGTTGCCCCACAGCACGTTGACGAGGCGCAAATCCATCTTGCCGCCGTAGAGGAAGCCCAGGCCGAAACGCCGCGTCATCATTTCGGCCACCAAGCAGACCGAGAGCATGCCCTGCACGACAATTTCCGGGAATCCCAGTTCGACGGCCTTTTGCTTGTCGTTGTGATAGTTGCGCGCAGGTCCCGAGAAGGCCATGCACATGTCTTCGGTGATCGTGCGCATCGGAGAGCCGATCGGATCGCCGCCGCGCTCGCCGATTTTGAATGAACGCGACGAATCTTTTTCGCGCGTGCGATCGACGACGAAACCCTGTTTGGCCTGTTCGGGGAGCAGGAAGCTCTGATGGGTACGGCTGCGCGATACGATTTGTCCTGACGCGTTGCCGACGAGCACTTCGTTCACCACGTATTCGCGATCGCGCTTGAGGTAGCGGTCGATGATGACGGAGCGAGTGGTGAGCCGCTCGCCAACCATCACGGGCGCGAACACCTCCCATTCCTGGCGCGCGTGCAGATTGCCGTAGATATTCGGCAGATACCATCCGAGCGTGTAGTAAACCGCGCTGTGGAGAATCAGCGCAGGAGCGACGGAGCCGCCGAGCGGAGAATTGCCGCGGTACCATGGATTGTCGTCGCCGGTGCCGGCGATGTAAGTCGCGACCAGATCGGGCGTGATGTCGATGGTCACGCCGCCGAAATCACGGCCCACGTACACCTCGTTGCGGTCGAAAAGTTCGGTGGTCATCGTCGTGTCCTGCGCGCAGCTAATTTTTCTGTTTGGCTTTGATCCGATCGTTGAACTTGGCGGCGTCGATTACGGCGCGCCGATGCGTCCCCGAGCCGACTTGTTCGACTTCGTCGAAGGCGCGCACGGAGAACTCGAGGCGGCGGCCTTCGACTTTGGTGACTTCAGCTTCGGCGCGAGCGAGATGTCCCGGCGGAGTCGCGGCGCTGTGATTGACTTCGATCGACATGCCGACCGAACTTTCGCCCGCGTCGAGAAACGGCCGAATGGCATCCATCGCGGCAAGCTCCATCATCCCGGCCATCGCCGGCGTGGACATGACGGCGGCGAGCGACGCGTCGAGATGAATTGCGAGGTCGGTGGGCGCAACGGTTTTGGCGTAACTTCCCCTGGTCCCGATTGGAATTGGTTTCATCGACTTGCTCACCTCGCGGGCAGCGATTTAGCGTCGCAGGCCCATCGCGTCGAGTTTCTTGACGACCCATTCGACGCGGTCGTTGCCCCAAAATGGTTCGCCATCGACGATGAAAATCGGCACGCCGAAGACACCGTCGCGATCGCCGGCGGCGAACGCATCGGCCAGTTCGCGTGGGCCGTCGTGAAGCGCGTAGCGGTTGAATCCGTCGGCGTCGAGGCCCGTTTCCTTCATCACGGCCGCGAGCGCGGCGGCGTTTTCAATGTCGAGTTCGCGTTTGAAGAAGCGCTCGAAAACACGGCCGGAGTAGGGGCGAAACAGCCCGTGCTGATCGGCCCACAGCCCGGACATGAGAGCCAGTTTCGAGTCGAAGATTTTTTGCGGTCCGCGGATGATCATGCCGCGCGCGTTAGCGTAGCGGCGCGCGTCGAGGTAGAGGTAGCGGATTTTGCGCCACTCGCGCTCGGGCCGCTCCTCGAGATCGCCGCCGAAGGCGCCGCGGATGTTGAGTTCGTGCGGGATGTATTGCAGGCGGACGCGATGCGATTCCATCAGCGCGTATGCGGGCGCCATCGCGAGATACGCGAAAGGACTTTTGTAGTCGTAGTAGAGCTTGACGGTCAGGAGTTCGTCGGCCATGCGATCACCCTGGATGAGGATTTAGCACCACGGGGGGAAGGGGAACAATCGCGCGGTAGATTTATTCGGTGCCGGCGTAGCGTTCGAGGTATTCGAGGATCGACGCGCGCTCGTCGGAAGTCAGCGGCGGCATCCCGGCGGCTTGCATCTTTGGTTCCATCAACTTGACCTTCGTATCCCACATAGCCGCCGTCATTCCATGTGGATTGTACGGCCTGTGGCAATTGTCGCATCGACGGGCGTAGAGCTGAGCGGCGGGACTTTGCGCGTCAGGGAGCGGAGCCCTGCATCCTGAAATGAGAATCGCGACGCACGAGAGCGCGAGAGCGGAGCACGGCAATTTCGTTTTGGTTGGCGACGCTGGATTCCTAGCCGGGCGGGATGCGCGCGTCGTGGAAGCGGGCGGCAAGCTGGCTGCGGATCGATCCGATAAGCGCGCGGCGATCATTTTCGTCAAGGATTACCTTTCGTTCGGATTCGGGGCGCAGCCAAATTGGTCCGCGCCGCATTTCGTCGGTTTCGTAGCGTGGCAACAGATGCCAATGCACGTGCGGCTCCGAATTGCCCAGGCATTCGTAGTTCATCTTCCACGGCTTGACCACCGCGGCGATGGCGTCCGCGACCAGGCGCATCTCGTCGAACAGCAGGCGGGAGGAGTCGGCGGGCATGAGGTAAAGTTCGGTCGCGTGGATCTTTGCGAGCAGCACACAATAGCCGCGATAGAGCTGCTGATCGCCGAGGATCACGTAGCAGCCTTCCAGCTCCGCAATAAAATCGCGGAAGCCGCCGGCCTTGATCCGATCGATCATCGCGCAAATGCCGCAACCGGGTTTCGTCGTTGGGGCGGGGCTGCTCGAGGTCACGTGGCACCTGTGGCGGGATCCTCGGCAGGTACCTCGACGAGCTTGATGCTGGCGTGCTTAAGCATCTCGGCGATGGTGTGGAGCTTGTACGGGCGCGCGTAATACACGGTGCGCACGCCGGTGTTGATCAGCACCTTGAGACAATGGATGCAGGGCGTGTGAGTGACGTAAATGTCTGCGTCGCGAATGGCGGCGCCGTTGCGAGCCGCTTGCGAGATCGCGTTGATCTCGGCGTGGATGGTGCGATAGCAATTCTGCTCGATTTCTCCGTCGGGCGTGCGCGATTCGTAGATGAGGCATCCAGCCTCGGTGCAATGCGGCAATCCGGCGGGCGAGCCGTTGTAGCCGGTCGCCAGGATGCTGCGGTCGCGCACGATTACTGCGCCGACCTTGGCGCGCAGGCAGGTCGAACGCTCGGCGACCTCCCGCGTGATCGTCATGAAGTAATTGTCCCAGCTCGGACGGCGGGACTTGGTCTCGGGATTCGGTTTGTTCGGGCCGTCGGTCAATCCCAATGCGGTTCCCCTCGATCCAGATCGATCAAATGCCGCTCAGATTCGGACGCGGCCGAGACGGCGAAGCATCTCGTCGTAGTGCGGTACGTGATGGATTATTTCCTGAGAGTGTTCATCCTGCTGCGGCTGCAAAGGCGCCTCCGGTTGCACGAAGGCGAGAGGCACCGGACTGAACGTGACGATGAACAGCGCGACGGTAAGCCATGCCGCGAGCGCGCGGCGCGGGTTCAGCGGGGTGTCGCGATCGATGGTGGACGGATGACCCAATCCGAGCGCGACCGACAAGACAGCCCACAGCATCCAGCCGCCCCAGAAATTCAGCCCGAGTGTGAGCGGCACCAGTACCATCAGCACGCAAGAGATAACGAACAGCACCGAGATCGTGCGATGACGGCGCGGGAACAACGCGTAGACCACATGGCCGCCGTCGAGCTGTCCGACCGGCAGCAGGTTCAGCGTGGTGACGAACAGCCCGAGCCATCCTGCGAATGCGATCGGATTGAGATTGACGTTGACGGTCGAAGGATCGACGCCCAGCACCAGGTGCGAGAGACCCAGGAACAGGAGCGAGTTGCCCAGCTCGAGACCGCCAGCCGATTTGTCCAGCGGCGTCACGTCGGAAAGATACAGGCCGATGATGACGGCGGGTATCGCGAGCATCACGCCCGCCCATGGGCCGGCGGCGCCAATGTCGAACATCACGCGGCGAGTGCGCGCAGGCGCTCGCATCCGGATGAATGCACCGAAGGTCCCGATGATGAAGAACGACGGCGGAGCCGGGATGAAGTAGGGCAGGGAGGCATCGACGCCGTGGTAGCGCGAGGTCAGATAGTGTCCCATCTCATGCGCGAACAGAATCATCATCAGGGGAATCGAGAACGAGAGTCCCGAGCGCAGCGCCGCAAGGGCGAGAAACGGATGCGCTAAGGAGACCTGCTCGCCATTCATGTACGCGCCGGCGGTGGTGGTGGTCAGCAGGGTCAGCAAGAACAGAGCGAGGTTGAGCGGCGGGATTCGCGGAGGCTCGAGCGCGCGAGCGGCCGGTTCCACCGCAGCGGTGTAGCGCGGAATATCGGTAAGGACTGTGGGAGCGTCCTTGTGTGTGATTATTTCATCCATGACTAAAACCGGCCTGTGGCCGCGACCAGCGACACCGATGAGCCGGGTCCGGCGGCGAAGTGAGCGGCGGCGTTGCCATCGCGAACCGCGACTTCGAGCAGGCCGAAGCTTCCGAATATTGCGAGCGGATCACCTTTGGGCGCGTCACCATAAGCCTCAAGCAGTCGCATCGCCGCGCCGCGTTTGATCCTAACCGAAAGGGATTTGCGGCGAAAGCGAGAGCCGAACTGTTCGGCCGTCCGGCGATCGATGTTGCTCACCAGATTGCCGAAGCCGTCCACATAGATCACCTCACCGCGCAACTCGCGCGCCGAATCCACGGGACGCGGCAGATCGAGCTGCACGATCGAGCGGAGTGCGGGCCCAAGCGCGGAAATCGGGACGCCGCGCCAGAGGTATGCCGCGGCAGGCGCGAAAATGTCGCGGCCATGGAAGGTGGCGCTCACGTTGGTAAGACGATGGCGGGGCGAAGCCAGTTTCACGATGCGCTTGATCCCGGCCTGGTTCGCGGCGAGCCAAAGCAGGCCGTTGTCGGGTCCGACGAAGCGGGCGCCGGCACGAGTCTCGATCGCAATCGGCGCGCGCAGGGTGCCGACTCCCGGATCGACAACCGCAAGGAATACCGTACGCGCAGGGAAGTAGCGCCAGGTCTCGCGCAAAGCGATCGCTCCGGCGACGACGGATTGCGCGGGGATGCCGTGCGTGATGTCGATCACGGATGCGCCAGGAGCGATCGACGCAATGACGCCCTTCATCGCACCGGCATAATGGTCGCGATAGCCGAAGTCGGTTATGATTGCGAGCGGGAAACGGTTTCGCGGGAGCGTCGGCATCACGGATAGTAGACCGCGAAACAGCGGCGTCGCGCAATTTCCCGCGGTCAAGTCCCGGAGTGCTCCGGCCAGCTAGTCGCGCGGCGCGACCGAGACGTAACGGTTGCCGCGTTCATAAAAACGCCATCGCCTTGATGCCCAGCGGCCGGCGTAATCGACGTTGATCCTTGGCGACCGGCCGATTCGCCCGACCGGAAGTTCGCAGTGCTCCAGATACAGCCGGCCGCCGCACAAATCCCGTCCATAGTCGGCTCCGGTAATAGCCAGTGCATTAGTCAATTTGCCGGGGCCATTAGTCAGTTCACGAGAATCCGGCGGTTTGCGCCGCCGCCGCGCCATCAAATCGATGCCTCGTATCGGCTCGATCGCTCTAATCAGTACTGCGTGCGGTTCGCCATCGGCGGTAGTCACCAGGTTCATCGCCCAGCTGATTCCGTAGAGCAGAAATACGTATGCGTAGCCGGGCGGCCCGTACATGGCGGCGGTTCGCCGGGTCAGACCGCGCGCGCTATGCGCGGCAAGATCGAGCGGGCCGCGATAGGCCTCGGCCTCCACGATTCGGCCGGCGGCCGCGCCCTCGGCAGTGCGATGGACGAGGACTTTGCCGATGCATTCGCGCGCCACGAGCAGGACGGGGCGGGCGTAAAATTCGCGCGGCAACCTTCGCGATTCAGTCATCGCGACTTTTACTGTAGCAGTGGAAAGCAGGGCAGTTCGGAGGTCAGAGTGTAGCTGTACTTTCGGCCGCGCCACGTAAAGTCGCCTTGCGGAGCGCCAAAAACCTCCCTCACGGTGGCAGATTTCTGGCTGTCCTCGAGGCTGTGAGACTCGACCGGAGCGTAGGCGAGGAAGTGACTGGATCCCGCCGTGAGAGCAGGGTCGAGGGGCGGTTGGAAATCGAGCTTGGCGATCCCCGGCTTGGGCGCCCAGCCGTCAGACGGGGCATCCTTGACTCTCACGAAAGCCCATCGCGGCGCGGAGCCATTTGCGGTCAGCGTCCATTGGCGACTCTCGATCGAGCCGTGGTTATTTCGAATCTCTTCGACACCGGGTGTGGCCATGGCAAGTTGATCGCAATGTTCCCGCAGGTCTTCCTTGGGAAGGCTCAAGTCTCTTCGAAGCGCGGTCTGCTGTTCGGCGTAGTCCGCCATCTGTTGCGCAGTCGGGGAATTCGGGGGCGCTGGTTTGGCCGCAGAATGGAAGCATCCGCCAGACGCGAGCGTCAGGCCTGCCACGATGAGCGAAAGAACGGCTTTACGCAAGCGAGGTTGAGGTGCGCGCGCAGCGCCGGCTGGAAAGCATGGAATCATACCTGAGAGGTTTGCTCGATCGGCGGCAACGAAGTCAATGGCGAAGTGCGCTTCTGTTCGCGGGCGATGTTCGCGAGGAGTTCACGGCGGATTCAATTGACAGTGTGCAGGGCGCGATCTAGACTCGCATCAGAGCGGGTGTAATTCAGTGGTAGAATGCCAGCTTCCCAAGCTGGACGTCGCCGGTTCGACCCCGGTCGCCCGCTCCATCCATTTCTTTTAGAGTCAATGGTTAATGACGATCTCCGGGTCGGGCTTTCAGCGCATAATACTACGAGACGTCGTAGAGTTTTTACAAGCACCCGCACGAGTCGAACCGGCTGATCGCTTCACAGCATGGTTGTGATGAACAGCCTATAATGAAGGTTCCGCGGCGCGTAGACTGTAATAGCTGACTTGAGTGAGTGAGAACCCTGTGCGCAAAACCGTGGTCCAAAACCTAGCAGCCTATGCGATAGCGGCGGCAATCGTATGCTACGCTGCACGCGGCATTTCCTGGAGGCAGGTGGTGGGCGCCGGAAGCCACGCCACGCTCTGGATTTTTGTCATCGCCAGCTTTGGCGGCTTTCTATGCTGGTTTATCGGTGAGACAGTCTTGTATTCCCGCCTGTTCAGTTATTTTCACAGTCCGACCGGAGCGCTGGAACTCTTTCCGACCATGGCTGCGGTCTATTTTCTTCAGATTGTGAACTCCTACGTCGCAAGCGGCGCGTTTGTGCTTTTTCTGCACGCACGCAAGCGTGTGCCTTGGATAATGGGCGGATGCACCTTGCTGTTCCAAGGCTATGTCGACGCCATGCTGCTGGCGGCATTGTCGCTTCTGGCGGTCGCACTCGTGCCGACGTCACCGATTCGGCTGGGTCTCAACTACGCGGCAGCCGTGCTTGGCGCGGGCGGTCTCATCGCCTCGTTTTGGCTCTTATGGGGAGCGCGGCTTCGCACCGGCAATTGGCTCCGATGGCTCTACGAACGGCCCTCGATGGCGAGTTTCCGTATGGCGCGGCCGTCGCATTATATCAAGCTGCTTGGCATCAGATCCCTAATTGTTTTGGCAGCGGGCTTTGCACTCTATGGACAGTTCGTCAGCTTTCATATCGGGGTCCCGCTCATGCAGACGTTGGCACTGACGCCATTGATTGTGGCGATCGGAAGTTCGCCAATCTCACCAGGTGGAATCGGAACGACTCAGTTGGTCTTCACCCTGGGTTTTGCCCGGTTCGCCAGCAAGGACAATCTGTTCGCGCTGTCCCTGGCCGTAAGCGCCTTCAACCTTTTAGTCCGCGTTCCGATGGGACTAGCCATGGGTGCACCGCTGGTGGAAGAAGCGGTCGAGGTCGAAAGCGAATTAGTGACCAAGCGCAAGGTCGGACAGCTATGACCTTCATGTGTTGGCAGGAGAGAAGCGTCGCGATGTTTCTCGGGCTGGCATTGTTGAGTGTGGCTCCGATGTCTCATGCTGCGGACGATCAACACACGCGGGAGACCGTGGAACGGGTCGCGCGTCTTTTCAGCAGCAAGTCCAGCATCGCTACCCTGAAAATGCAGATCTCCAATGAAGATGGACAACGCACTCTCTCGATGAAGATCTGGTCGCTCGGAGAAAAGATTCTTGTCCGCATCACCAGTCCTCAAGATGAAGCAGGCACCGCCATCCTGAAAGCAGGCAGCGACATCTGGTACTATCTACCGAAATCGAATCGCACGGTTAAAGTACCCGCTTCGATGGCAATGACCTCGTGGATGGGAAGCGACTTCACTATCGATGATCTGGTGAAAGAGACTTTCCTCACGCGCGACTACTCCATTAGCACCTTTTTCGAAGGAAAGCGCGGCGGGGTTGCGGTGGAAGAATATACTCTGACACCGAAGCCGGAAGCCGCGGTGGTGTGGGGGAAGATTATTTTGCAGATTCGCCAAGCCGACGCAGTGCCCACATGGCAGGGTTTCTATGACGAAGACGGGCAACTCGTCCGAGAGCTTACCTTTTCTGAATACAAACCAATGAGCGGCAGGCTCATTCCGACGCGCCTGGTGATGCGAGCGGCAGACAAGGCTGGCGCGCAAACGACGATCGAGTACGAAGATGTCGCGTTCGATGTGCCGATCAGCGTGGGGACGTTTTCACTGCCCGACCTGAAATGATGAGCGGACGGCTTCCACACCTTGCGTGGCGCAATCTCTGGCGCAATCCTCGGCGTACTTTAATCACGATGGCCGCCATCGCGTTTGGCTATACCATGCTGCTGTTCGTTGCGTGCCTGATGGCGGGCTTGAGATGGCAGATGATCGAGAACGGCACTTGTCTTGTCATGTCTCAGATCCAGGTACATGCTCCCGGTTACTACCCCAACCGTTCGATTCAGAAGACTTTAGGCGGGAGGCAAGGGACGGATGTCAGCGCGATGCTCGCCGCTATCACCGCTGATCGCCGGGTTTATGCTGTGGCTCCCCGGGTGTACGGATATGGGTTGCTAAGCGCGGCCCATCGCTCCGCCGGAGTGGAGCTAATGGGAGTCGTTCCCGATCGGGAGCCAAGGATTACTATTCTAAATGGTCAGATAGCAAAAGGTAATTACCTGACTGCGCGGATGCCAAAGGGTGTAGTGATTGGAGACAAACTCGCCAGCACGATAGGCATTGAGGTGAGCTCAGAAATCGTTCTGCTGACGCAGGCGGCCGATGGTTCGATGGGCAATGACGTATACACAGTCGTGGGGATTTTCCATAGCGGTCTTGATGCTGTGGACCGGGGATTGGTTCTCATGTCTCTTTCCTCTCTACAGGAGCTTCTGCACCTGGCGCCCGCGAGGATCCACGAAGTTGGCATCAAGCTGAATGACATAACTGCGGCTACTGCTGTGGCCGCCGGACTTCAGGGTCAACTGGATAAAACGCTTCCCGTGCGGGTAATGGCATGGCCTGAGCTGGCGCCGGAATTGGCCAGTTACGTGCAGTTCAATCGCGGCATCACTTTTGTTCTCTTCTTCATTTTCTTCCTGTTGGCGGTCATAGGCGTCATGAATACCATGCTCATGGCGGTCTTTGAGCGCACCCGTGAATTGGGCATGCTCATGGCCTTGGGAATGCGCCCCATCCAGGTGATCGTTCTGATCCTGACAGAGGCGGCAGGGTTGGGCGTGGCGAGCCTGGTAGTGGGAGGGGCCCTTAGCGTTCCGCTTCTCTGGTATTTGCAGGTGCACGGTCTGGACTTGGGTGGAGCTACCGGAGAGGTGATCTCTCTGGCAGGAGTAGTGGTGGGCCACCTCTGGTACGGCCGGCAGGACTTCCCAGCTTATAGTGAGGCTGCTCTCGGGCTGGCCGCAACAACTCTGGTGTCCGCGCTCTATCCAGCCTGGCGAGCTGCTCACTTTCGGCCGACTGAAGCGATTCGTCAGGTCTAACTGTGACAAGCGTTCTTCTTTTGGTGAAAATCAGCTGGCGCAATCTATGGCGCAATCCCCGGGGTACTCTGTTGACCGCCCTGGCCCTCGGTTTGGGTCTTGCGCTGCTGTTGATCTCATTGGGTCTGCTCGATGGCGGGCACGAGCAAACGATTGCCGACGGTGTGCGGTTTGGCCCGGGGCATGTAGTGATCCAGGCGAAGGGGTATCAAGACTCCGGCTCTGACGAGTTGCTGCTGCCGGCCCAGGTGGTGTCCAGGATCGAAGAGTTTTTGCAAACCGCGGTCATGAAGCCGGTTGTGCGAGGAGTCAGTCCGAGGCTTCTGGCCACCGGGCTTCTAAGTTCCTCAGCCAATTCTGCCGGCGTGAGAATCATGGGGGTGATTCCACAAGACGAGCCGGCCGTATCCTTTATTCCACAGCGGATAGTTGAAGGGACCTATCTAAGTAATGGGAACCCTCCAGGCGTTGTCATTGGCGCCGAGCTGGCTAGCAACCTCGAGGTAAAGATAGGTTCCAGAGTAGTCCTCATGACTCAGGCGCTACGACAGCCTGGCATTGAAACCAAGAGTCGCGCCGGGGAAGAGATGCAAAGCACTCTTTTGCGGGTGAGTGGTATCTTTCAGACGGGCCTCGAAGCGATCGATGCTAACATCATTCAACTACCGTTATCTGCGGCTCAGACGCTGCTCGGAGTGCCAGGCGGCCAGGTGACTCAGGTAGCCCTCCTGCTTCAACAGGAAGGTGACTCGCCACTGGTAGCAAGAGCCTTGAGGAAGCAATTGACCGGATCTCCGGTTGAAGTCCTGACCTGGCGAGAATCAATCCCGATGCTTGCCCAGATTCTTGGGCTGGACCACGCCTTTAACTACATCATGAACGGCGTAATACTGGCGATGGTAGGGTTGGGAATACTTAACACGATTCTGATGAGAGTGCTGGAGCGCCGATATGAATTTGGCGTTTGTAAAGCTCTTGGTCTTCGGCCTCGGCAGCTTGCTGTAATGGTCATCGGCGAGTCTCTGGCCCTCACGGCGATAAGCCTGGCCTTGGGACTGGCGTTGGGTTTGAGCGTCGAGCACTATTTCGCTAACTCGGGGTTGGATCTGCGTTGGGTATTCAGGACCGGCCTTCCAGCGGCCCTTGTGTTTGATCCTATTCTTTACTCGCGCTTAAGCCTGAATCGAATCGTGTGGTCTGTCGGCATTGTGTTCATGATGGCTACAATCATTTCGTTTTATCCGGCGCTCAAGGCAGCGCGGACAGAGCTACCGGATGCGTTGAAGGTGCTTTAGAAATGAGAGCGACGGTGACAGAATGGGCGGTGGAACTGAAGAATGTGAGTAAGACGTACCGCACCGGGCCAATCGAGGTCCCGGCGCTGCGTGGCGTCTCTCTACAGATTGCTGCCGGGGAATTCGCGGCTACTGCCGGTCCGTCAGGTTCCGGCAAAACCACCCTGCTCAACATCATCGGCGGACTCGACCGCGCGGACGCGGGCGAGATATGGGTGGCAGGGCAAAACCTTCAGCTCTTATCTTCAGGTGAACTGGCGCAGCTGCGTTTGCAGCGCATCGGCTTTGTGTTCCAAACGTACAACCTGCTGCCTGTACTTACCGCGTTAGAAAACGCTGAGTTTACGCTGCTCCTCCAGGGGGTGCCCGCGCATCAGCGCAGAGAAAAGGTGGAAAAACTGTTTTCTGAAATCGGCCTCGCCGGTCTCGAAGATCGGCGTCCAGCGGAGTTGTCCGGTGGGCAGCAACAACGGGTTGCCGTGGCTCGGGCCATGGTTACAGAACCTGCGCTCATTCTGGCGGATGAGCCCACGGCGAATCTGGACTCTGCTACTGCTATCGCCCTCCTCGATGTGATGGAACATCTCAATCGTGTTACCGGTACGAGCTTCCTCTTTTCCACGCATGATCCCCAGGTCATGGAACGGGCTCACCGCCTGATCCGCTTGCGGGACGGTCAAATAGCGAGCGACGAGACGCGTGAAAGGCAAGACGCGGGAGCGACGGCAAGAGGAGACGCCGGCTGACTACAGAAAGGAGTCACTTTGGAATCGATGCGCCCCCGAGCACAGCGGCGATCGGCGTGTGGGTTGCCGTCAAGGCCGCTGCAGCTGCGACCGGCGGTGCGCTTGCGATATAGAAGCGAATGAGTTCCGTGGTGACCTCGGGGCCGCCGACAAAGGTAGCGCCTTGCTGCTTGAGCAGCCTGTAGGGCGGCGTTGCCTGGAAATAGAGGGTGTTTTTGGGAACTACCGGCTCGATGACGTGCAGGACGAAACGCGGCCAGTTCGGCATTACCGTCGCGACATCGACTTGTGCGGTTAACTTGAGGGCGGAGAAGCTGCCGGCCGGCACGCTGATCTGTTTGGACTTGTTGGCCCAAACCTCCTGACCTACATAGCTGTACGGCGTGATCTGCTGATGAATCATACCTTCGGCGCCGTCGCGCGGCGCGTCGAGAACGCGTAGAAACGCCACCCACGGAACCGAGTCCGGATATAAGTCATGTGGCAGGTCTGAGGCCCCGGCCAGCCGCAGCACCGTCGCATCGTTACGCCAGAACGCGCTCTGCAGCGCGCGACCATGATCGTACAGCGTCCATTGATACATGGTGCAACCCTGACGATGATTGGGAAACAGCCAGAAGGCGACTTCGAACTGATAGGTTGATAGGGTGGTCACCTCGATATGGATCGTGTCGTCGTCGACCATTTCGTTCCACGACTTGACCTGGTTCAGGATCTCGCCCGTCCGGTCCTCTGTTTGCCGGGTTTCGTCTACCTCGGTGCCCGGCGGCGGCGTCATTATCTCGCTGCCGGATTGTTCGCCGATCATCCCGTGACCGATCAGACCGCGCGTCACAAGCCAGGCATCTGTTGCGCCACCTGCACTCGACTCTGTCCCCGGCGCCAGAACAACATCCGTGCGGCCGACAGCAGGCCATAGAGTTACAACGGCTGCAAGTACGGTCAACGAAGGAATCAGAGTCCAGAATCGGAATGATAAGACCTTCATTTTGAAACCCACATTCCTAACAGACCAGCATGGGCCGCAACCTGATACGCGTTTTCATGCATTTTAGGGGCTTGCTTTGGCGCAAGTGCCCAAAACGCATACCGCGTGCCGATGGCGGCTCTTCTACCTCGAGCAAAGTGTAGAGATGTGAGAAAACTCTCGGACGAGGTAATTGGATTGTACACCAATGGACTCGAGAGGCAAAGGCCGTGGATGAGGGAGGTGGAGCGCGACTGGCGCTCGATTTCGGAGCGCGGCACGGGGTCAACACCAGCGCAGGTTGTGCTCCGGCCGGGCATCGACCGTCGCGGCGGCACTGCCAGAGGGGAAAATGGCAAATATACTACCTGGCGCTCACGCGGTACTTCGAAGTGGTCCCGGCCATTGCCAGCAGGACAAAGTCCAGCCGCGCCCTTCGACAGCAAGAGCAGCCGAGTAGCCGGAGGCGAGGGTCAGCCCCCGTAGAGACCAACGAAGGGCTTCGTCTGCATCTGGTCGGGTGCTCAACAACGCTGCAGGTTCTCCGGGAATCAGCGACACGTCGAACTGATCCAGGGGGATGGAGAGTCCTTCGCCACTGGCCTTGATGTAGGCTTCCTTGCGGGTCCAACAGAGAAAGAACGCGTATTTCCGAAGGTGGACAGGAAGCGCCCGGAGCGCTGCAATCTCGCATGGCGAGAAGAATCGCTCGGCGATTTGCTCGACTTCCAAATCGCAGCGGATGAATTCGAGGTCGATGCCGATCTCGCGGCCACGAGTAACCGCATAAAGGGCCACTCCCTGAGAGTGGGACATGTTAAAGCGGATTGCATCTCCGCCGTATTCCCAGGCCAAGGCGGGCTTTCCATGAGAACCGCAGCAGAAGGACAGGCATTTCGGTTCTCTATTCAGGTACAGGCCGAGGATAGCCCTGAGTACTCCGTGAGCGTTGATAAAGCGCTCGCGGTCTGTCTGAAAGTAAAACCGCCCGGCCCTGGTTCGCTCATCTGCCTCAAGGGTATCCAGGAAGCTATCGCGGTGCGGCCGGAGCTCGTCCAGAGAGGCTCGCCAGACATGTACTTCGTCACTACCTAATATTATAGTCGCCGGTGGAAAGCCCCACGGCGTAGGATTTGAGGTGATGGGCAGTGTCTTCATGTGGCCGTTGTTACCGGCTTCATCGCAGTTCCTGGGAAAGCGCCCGAAGTAGAAGAGGCTGTTTCAAGAGGAAATGGTCGCCGGGAAACATCCGCAACGAGAACGAAACACTCGTCTGAGCGCGCCAGGCTTCAAGGTCGCTATCGCTCACTCTGTGATCCTGCAAGCCACCAAACGCGGAGATGGGACAGTTCAGGGGTGGCTCAGTCGAGTAGAAGTACGTTTCATACACCGCAAAGTCTGCGCGCAAGACAGGGAGCATGATCTCCATTAATTCTTCGTGACCCAAGAGCTCGCTGGGCGTGCCGTTCAGCCGCCGCAGTTCCATTAAAAATTCTTTATCTGGCAGGGTATGGATACGCGGCTCGCGATGAGGGATTTGAGGCGCACGACCAGCGGATACAAATAGGCGAACAGGATGCATGCCATACTGTCTGCGGACCCGGCGGGCGAGTTCAAAACTGACTAATGCTCCGAGGCTGTGGCCGAAGAAGGCAAACGGCTTATCCAGGAGTGGAACCAAAGCCTCGGCGAGCGCCTCGATAAGAGGTGAGAGTTGAGTGAAAGGACGCTCCATCAGCCGAGTTCCCCGTCCCGGGAGTTGAACCGGGCAGACCTCTACATCCGCCGGTAAGCCGTCGGACCAGGTGCGAAAGATCAAGGCGCCGGCTCCTGCGTATGGGAAACAAAACAGGCGAAGACGGGTCTTTGACCCAGGTTTGCGGCATGAAATCCAGGAGTCGAAAGCATCGGCGGTTGTCGAGCGGTTCACTCAGAATCCGTCCTCAGAAGGTAGAACCTACAAACTAACTCTTTGATGAACGAGTCTAACTGTCCCGCGAATCCATTTTCCGTCTCAGGCTGAGTGGCCTCATGTCGGTCCACACTTCTTTAATATAAGCCAGGCATTCGGCCTTGGAACCGGTCTTGCCTGTATCCGTCCAACCAAGGGGGCTTTTCTTTTCGGCAGGCCAGATCGAAAACTGCTCTTCATGATTTACAACGACTTTGTAGGTTGTCGTGTCTTCTCTGTCGTCACCATTCATTTTGCGTCCCTCAGTGAACCGATCGATGGATTGACATCGGCGAACTGTCCCTCAGTCGCTTGCACCTGATCGAGGCAAGCCCGTAGCTTCTCAGCCAAAACTTCAACGTGAGGCTTGTAAACCATCGTTGCGTGATTGCCCGGAACGACATGGACCTCCACTCCTGCAGCAGCCCACTGACTCCAGCCCAAGGTCGGATCAGACGAGGTCCCCGCAAGTTCCTGACCAGCCGTGAATAGCGTGATTCGACCCGGGTAGCGATGCAGTACGTAGTTTTGTGTAGCGCGAAAATCGGCCTTGCAGAGTTCGATGAACGGCCGAGCTTGGGAAACTTCAATATCGGAGGGCATCAAGCCTGCTCTTTTGGCGTGCTCGAGCACGCGCTCGAGCAGTTCGTGCTTTGGAAGCCGAGCGAGGGAATCGCGGAGATCCAATGAAAGACCGAAATAGCGGACAAAGTCGACCAGCAAGCGCGCGTCAAAGTCCTCATCGGCGAGCTCCTCATCGGCGGTTGGAATCCGAGTATCCAGGAATGCTAACAAGGCTACCCTCTGACGTTGAGCGCGAAACTGCTGAGCCATCTCGAGAGCTACGATACCTCCCATGGACCAGCCCCCTAGAAGGTAGGGACCTTCGGGCTGCACTGCCCGCAGCGCTTCGATGTAGTAAGCGGCCATGTCTTCGATCCGCGAGTGCGGTTCCTGTCCCTCTTCCAGCCCTCTTGCTTGTAGGCCATAAGCGGGTTGATCGGAGCCCAAATAGTGCGCCAAATGAACATAGGGAAAGACATGTCCACCGGCCGGATGTATCAAGAAGAAAGGCCGTCGGTTGCCTCCGGGTTGAATAGCTACCAAAGACGAGCGCGGCGGCGATTTGGCGTGCTCGTGGAGAATTTTCGCTAGATGCTCAACTGTTGGTCCTTGAAACACAGTGGCTAAGGGAACTTTCTTGCCCAGTCTCTTTTCTATCAACGCGAACAAACGAACCGCCGCCAGGGAGTGTCCTCCCAGCTCAAAGAAATTGTCAGTCACGCCGATGGACCGAATACCCAGGACCTCCTCCCACAGACTAGTGAGCTGGAGTTCCAATGCGTTACGCGGTGCCACGAATGCCCTTCCCGGTTCGGATCGTGTTTGGCCGGGCTTCGGCAGGGCGCGGCGGTCTATCTTCCCGTTGGGCAGCAACGGCAAAGCATCGAGCGGCACGAACACCGCAGGCATCAAATAATCGGGTAGCTTGTCCTTCAGAAAGACACGCAGATCACTAGCGGTTGGCGGGGATTCGCCCTGAGCGACCACGTATGCCACCAATTGCTTCTCTCCAGGAGCGGTTTCCCGAGCCGAGACAACAGTCTCGCGCACCGCCGGGTGTTGGCGAAGCACCGCCTCGACTTCTTCAAGTTCGACACGGAACCCGCGGATCTTCACCTGATGATCGACTCGACCAAGAAACTCGATATTCCCATCGGAAAGATAGCGGGTGAGATCCCCGGTCTTGTACAATCGCGTGCCAGGCTTGCCGCTGAAGGGGTTCGGAATGAAATTCTCGGCGGTCAAATCGGCTCGATTTAGATAACCTCGAGCCAAGCAGTCACCGCCAATATACAGTTCACCTGGAACTCCCACGGGAACGACGATACCATCCCTGTTTAGAATGTAGATTTCTCTGTTCGCGAGGGGGCGGCCAATGGGAATTCTCTGAAGAGTTGAGCGCTCGCGAAGCCACGGAGTGGTATCAAAGGCAGTCGCCGTTATAGTCGTCTCCGTAGGCCCATAGGCATTGATTAGGCGGGTTGAACTCAAGGGTGTTCGATTCCAGAGGTCGAGGAACTCAGGCAACATCGTATCTCCGCCCACGATGAAGACTCTGGGCTGAACATTTGGAACCAACTCCAAAAAGTCGGCCCACTCTCGCGCCAGTTCTTGCCAGTAGCCGGTTGGAATATTAAGTACAGTGAGTCCGCACGCCGAAATCCTTTTGTGAAACTCCGTAGTATGCCATACGTCGGTACTCATCATAACCAGCGTGGCCCCGACAATAAGCGTAGGCAGCACTTGCTCCAATGACAGATCGAAACTCAGTGAGGCAAACTGGAGCACCTTATCGCTTGAATCCAGCTCGTAGTACCTTTGAACATTGAAGCAGTGCGCTGAGATCGAAGCATGCGAAACGAGGACTCCCTTTGGCTGACCGGTCGATCCCGAGGTATAGATTACATAAGCCAGGTTTTCGGGCAAGGTTAAGCAGATTGGGTTCTCCGCACTCTCTTGGGCGATCGCCTCCCAATCCGAATCCAGACAGACCACCTTAGCATTGTGTTCAGGCAAGCCCGTGAGCAGCGGTTCCTGTGTCAGTAGTACTGGCACCTCGGCGTCTTCCAGCATGAAGGCGAGCCGCTCTTTCGGATACGCTGGATCCAAAGGCACATACACACCGCCCGCCTTTAAAATGCCCAGCAATCCGACGACCATCTCCAATGAGTGCTTGACACAGATTCCGACCGGTACCTCCGGTCCCACTCCCAGAACCCGTAGATGATTCGCGAGTTGATTAGTCCGGCGGTTGAGTTCTTGATACGTCAGCTGCTGATCTTCAAGTACTACCGCTATCGCATCAGGTGTTTGCTCGACCTGCGACTCAAAAAGTTGATGGATACACAGGTCTTTCGGACAATCAGCTCCGGTAGCGTTCCAGTTCACCAGTAGTTGCTGTCGCTCTGCTTCGGTTAATAGCGGCAAGTCCGAGACGCGTCGCTCGGGGGTGTAGGCCACGCCTTCCAGTAAGGTCCTAAAATGGCCGAGCATGCGTGTAATAGTGACAGCCTCAAACAGATCCGTGTTATATGCTAATGTTCCTACTAGGCCTTGCTCGGTGTCCACGATATGCAGGGTCAGATCAAAATGAGTTGTCCTGGTGTCCACTTCCACAGGGCTCAGGCTCAATCCCGGGAGTTCCACCGCCTGCGGCGAGGCATTCTGCAGCACGAACATCACCTGGAAGAGCGGATTGCGGCTTAAATCTCTCGCCGGATGCAATTCCTCGACCAGCCTCTCAAAGGGCAGGTCCTGATGGGCATACGCTCCCAAGCACACTTCTCGTACCCGGCACAAAAGCCCCCGAAAAGTGGGATTGCCTGAGAGGTCGGTGCGCAAAACGAGCGTGTTTACGAAAAATCCTATTAGGCCTTCGATCTCCAGGCGATTACGGTTGGCGGTTGGCGTTCCTACGACGAGGTCGTCTTGAGTCGCGTACCCGTGCAGCAAAATCTTGAAGGCCGCCAGCAGGGTCATGAAAAGGGTAACCCCTTCTTGGCGACTTAGCGTCTTCAACGCGTCGCCTACGGTCTTGGGCAATAAAAAAGATTGGTGCGCACCGCGAAAAGTCTGTACAGCGGGCCTGGGGTGGTCCGTCGGTAATTCCAGAAGCGGCGGCGCGCCAAGCAGTTGCTGCTTCCAATAGCTAAGCTCGGTTTCGAGAACCTCACCCTCCAACCACTGCCGCTGCCAATGGGCAAAATCTGCGTATTGAATGGGTAGCTCAGGTAGCGATGCGGGCCGTTCGGAACAAAAGGCATCGTAGAGTACTGCCATCTCCCGAATTAGGATTCCGGTTGACCAACCGTCGGAAACAATATGGTGCATCGTCAGAAGCCCGACGTGTTCGTTTTCACCCAGCTGTAGCACGGTTGCCCGCACGAGCGGGCCTTCGGCCAAATCGAAGGGCCGCTGCGCTTCGTTCGTCGCGAGCCGCTGGACCTCGCTCTCCTGCTCAGGCTCAGGCAGCTCTCGCAAATCCACTATCGGCAGCGTCAACGTCAGGAGCGGTGCTATAACCTGAACCGGGCGACCATCCACAATGGGAAAGGTCGTCCGCAAGGCTTCATGGCGCTTCACGATTGCGTTGAGACTCTGCTTCAGCGCCATCAAGTTGAGCGGTCCCTTGAGACGGACGGCGGCGGGAAAATTATAAACAGAGCGGTCCGGCTCGAGCTGATCGATGAACCACAGTCGCTGTTGAGCAAAGGAGAGAGGCAGTTCTTCGTCCCGGGGAACAGGCACAATGGGCGGCGCCTGTAGTCCTGCACCCCGGCTTATGTCAATGTTTTCAGCTAGGCCAGCAACGGTGGGCGCCTCGAACAGACGGCGCAGTGTCATCTCGACCTGGAAGGCTTCGCGGATTCGGGAAACTACCTGGGTAGCCAATAGCGAGTGCCCGCCCAGCTGAAAAAAGTTATCGTAGATACCTACTCGTTCGACGGCGAGGACTTGGCTCCAGATCGCGGCGAGTAGCTCTTCCGTGGGCGTGCGGCATGCCACGAATACCTCGTCGAGTTCGGGTCGCCGTCCGTCGGGCGTCGGCAGCGCGCGGCGATCTACCTTCCCGTTGGCAGTTAATGGGAAGGCGTCCAGCAGCATGAAAACCGCTGGCACCATGTGCGCGGGCAACTTCTCTTTCAGAAACTCGCGCAGCTCGTTAGCGGTGGGGCGTGCTTTTCCCTCAGCGACTACATAGGCCGCCAACCGTTTCTCTCCGGACCCGACTTCCTGGGCCTGTACGATAGCCTCCCGCACGGCTGGATGTTGTCCGAGCGTTCCCTCGATTTCCCCAAGTTCGATGCGGAACCCTCGGATCTTAACCTGGTGATCGCTCCGACCCAGGAACTCGATGTTCCCGTCTGGCCGATAGCGCGCGAGATCCCCGGTCTTATACAGCCGCGCTCCTGGCTCGCCGCTGAAAGGATCTGGAATAAACTTCTCGCCAGTCAAATCGGGTCGACTGACATAGCCGCGAGCCAGACCCATGCCACCGATGTACAAGTTACCAGCGGCCCCTATTGGGAGAAGACGAAGCAGGTCGTCTAAGATATATACTTGTGCGTTCGGTATAGGTCGTCCTATGGGAACTGCAGTATGGCCGTTACACTCTTCGCATGGCCAATACGTAGAGTCGATGATTGTCTCAGTCGGTCCATACACATTGTAGAGCTTCGCCCCGATGCGGCTTTGGAACCGCTTGACGATCTGGGGCGTCAACGCCTCGCCGCCGCACATCACAGCGCGCAGACCGAGGCCTTCGTCGAAGGCGGGTTCCTCAAGCAAAAGCCGGAGAAGCGATGGGACGCAGTGAAGAATTGAGATTCGCGCGCCGCGGATGGTGTCTGCCAGGTATCGGCTGTCACGATGACCGCCTGGTTCCGCAACTATCAGAGTTCCTCCCGCCAACAGCGTCGCGAACAATTCGCGTCCAGCGGCATCGAACGAGATGGGAGTCTTCAACATACAGCGGTCGCTGGATGACAGCTCAAGTGTCTCCATTATCCAGTTAATAGCATTAGTCAGTCCGCCGTGTTCGACCATTACCCCCTTCGGCTGTCCCGTCGAACCTGAAGTGTAAATCACATACGCGAGGTTTTTGGCGGTTGCGTTAGCTTGAGGCGTGTTTTCGCCATGACGCGCGAGGTCTTCCCAGTCCGAATCCACGCAAACCACAGCGATTCCAAGCTCAGGCATACTGTCGCGCAGAGTTTTCTGCGTCAGCAGCACCTGCGCGCGGGCATCCTTCAGCACGTAAGTTAGACGTTCCTTGGGATACTCGGGATCCAAGGGCACGTAAGCTCCACCCGCCTTAAGAATGCCAAGGATTCCCACGACCATCTCCAGCGAGCGGTCCATGCAGATTGCAACTGGGACTTCCAATCCGACGCCGAGCTTTCGCAGATGATGCGCGAGCTGATTAGCCCGAGCGTTGAGCTCAGTGTAGGTGAAATGGCGGTCCTGGAAAACGATGGCGACGTTCTCCGGCCCGCGATCGACCTGTTCCTCGAATAGTTGGTGAACGCACTTGTCTTTTGGATAGTCAGTCCTGGTGTTGTTAAACTCGATCAGCAGTTGATCCCGGTCCGCGTCGCTTACTATCTCGAAGTCATCGATCCGGGTGTCTGGATTCGTCGTGACGCTTTCCAGCAAAGTCTGAAACTCTCCGTTTAACCGGTCTATATCTTCAGCGCGGAATAAGCTGGAATCGTAGTGAAACTCGGCGATTAAAGAGTCCTTCTTTCGAATGCAGGAGAGCTTAAGCATGAATCGATCGGAACAGGTATATCGCTTTTGAATGCTAAAGGTGACGCCGGAAGCGGGATATTTCGCGTGTTCTTCCGTGAATTCGAAACCAACAGGCAAGAAGGGAGGGGACCCGGCGTCTGTCTGCGATCCTGCGATTTGTTCCCAGCTAAAGTACTCCTGCCATGCGATGGCATCATGCAGCGATTCACTAACCCGCCCCAACAAGCCACTTAATCGAAGGTCCCGTTCCAGATGACAAAACACGGGCAAGGTCTTTCCAAACGGGCCTACTGCTTCCTGTAGCCCCTCATACGTTCGGCCGTCGGATGCTATGCCGACGACAAAGTCTGACTGGCCGGCGAGGCGCCAAAGGAGAATCTGCCAGCAAGCGAAAAGTAACACAGACGGCGAACTATCGTACTTCCGGCTGAGCGTCCCGATATTTGCGGTCATATCGCGTTCGATCGGAGAGGTGAAGAAGCGCGGTTTAAATGTTGATCTTCCGAAGGAACGCGGTTGAAAGGGGAGCTGTGGGCACATAGCATGGGAAACTTTCCGCGCGCGCCAGTATTTGTTGCCTTCCTCGCTGTCGTCCGATTCTAGTAAGTCATTCTGCCACTCCGCGGCATCGGCGTATTGCAGCGGTTCACCGGATAGCTCCCCGCAACCCAGAAAAGCTGAATAGGAACGGCTGAGTTCGCGCGTTAAAATCTCGAGTGATGCCGCATCCGCGCACAAGGAAGATAGATTGATAAACAACGTATGTCTGTCTGGTGACAGGCTAAGCAGAGACATACGCACAAGCGGACTCCTATCTAAGTCAAAGACCACCTCTCCCGCTTGCCGACAAAGCGCCTCGATCGCAGCCTCCTGCCGTGGAAGATCGTAACCGCTCAGATCGTAGTCATCGATTGGCGGCATGCCACCCACACCGACGGTCTGCAGCGGAGCGGTCGCGCCGTTTCCGCAATGAAAGGAAGTGCGGAGGATCTCATGCCGAACGAAGATTCTCTGCAGCGCGGCCTGCAGAAGCCGCGTGTCGAGGCTTCCTTCGATCAATATGGCGCACTGAGCATGATAAGGCAGGCTGCCGTCAGCTTGATGCAACGCCCACAAATGCTTTTGCTGCGGCGAAAGCCGGAAACCTTCAATAACGTCTGTTTGCATTCGTGTAGTTCGGCTTCCCATGTATGCCGTCATTACCCAGGTGCGACGCGCTAACAGATTTCCGCTTGATCTGCTGTAGCTTCTGAATGTTGAGTTCTCGGCGCTCGTTTCGGATCTGGGCCTGTTCTTGCCTGTCGGTTTGGGCGAGGGATTCTTTTAACGCGCTCAACCTGGTAGCGGGTTGTCCAACGACATGCCGCAGAAGTGTCTCGAAGTGTTTTGACATTCGGGCGATCGTCGCCGCAGCAAACAGATCAGTGTTGTATCGCATGGAAGCAGAGAGCGATTGCTGCATCTCGATTATCAACAACACCATGTCAAGAGTGGCCGCCCGACGCTCCAGGGGAAAGGACTCGAGCGTAAGGCCGCCGGGATTCATGCGAATTCCCGTTTGGCCGGCGGCGAACGTTGACGCTCCGTTTCCCGGGAGCCGGTGCGGTTTATCCAGTACGAACATCACCTGGCATAGCGGTGGGCGGCTAGGATCCCGAGACGGCCTAAGTCGTTCGACCAGGAGGATGGTGGGGTAATCCTGATGCTCAAGAGCATCGAGCACGGTGTGGCGAACCCGGTCAAGAAATTCTCCGAATGTAGGGTTTCCAGAGAGATTCGTCCTCAAGACAACGGGGTTCGTAAAGAGGCCGACGATACCTTCGAACTCGGTCCGGCTCCTGCCTACCATAGGGGAACCCACCAACAGGTCTTCCTGGCCGGTATGGAAAGAAAGCACTATCTGGAAGACCGCCAGAAGCACCATGTACAGCGTCGCTCCATGAGCCTTGGCGAGAGCCTTGAGCCGGGCGCTAAGATCCGCGTCCATAGTGAAGTCGTGCGACGCCCCTCGATAAGTCGGAATAGCAGGCCGTGGCCGATCGGTCGGAAGATCGAGTAGGGGGAGCTGCCCGGCCAACTTCTCCCGCCAGTATGTCCACAGGCGCTCTCCCTCCGGGCTCGCCAGCATTTTAGCCTGCCAACGGACATAGTCGGTGTATTGCAGAGCAAGAGGAGGTAGCTGCGCTTTCACGCCGGCGCTTTCCGCGGGGTATAGGATCCCAAGTTCATCCAAAAGTATTGCGAGAGACCAGAAGTCGATCACTATGTGATGGACGACCAGCAGAAGAAGATGTTCCCGTGCCGACCGCATGATCAGACTCACGCGCAGCAACGGCCCTCGTTCCAGATCAAACGGGCGATAGGCTTCCTCGAGTAGTCGGGCCTTCAGTTCCTCTCCGCTCCAGGTAGATCCGTCAATTTCCTCGAAGCGAACTTTCTGTTGTTCGTGGACCTGCTGGATCGGTTTGCCGGAGTGTGCGGGGAAAGTAGTGCGTAGCGAAGGATGCCGGTCAACTAGCGTCTGCAACGCGCGTCGCAGTGCGGGAACGTCTACGTCGGACGAGATGCGCGCCGCAAAATTGACGTTGTAAACCGTGCTCTCCGGCGCCAGTTGGTAAAGAAACCATATGCCCTGCTGATTGTACGAGAGGGGATAAAGTGATTTGGAGTCGCGCGTCTGCTTGCGAAGAAGTTCGGCAAGGAGGACCCGCTTTTCGCCAGCTGAAAGATCGGCGATTCGCTGGGAAGTGCTGCTATTCACTGACATCCTCTTTAGCCAATAGATCAGTGAGCAGCGAATTCACTTCCTCGTCCGAATACTGGTCAAGGTTCTCCAACAGATGTTCATCGATGCCGCCGTTTCTTTGCTGCCCTTGGGGGTGACCATTTACCGAGGCAAGCGGCACTGATGAGCCAGGAGTCTCCGATGTAAGCAGATGAAGCAGTTGCGACGCAGCCTGTTCGACGCTGGGTCCCGAGAGAAACGTGACCATCGGCACGTTCACGTCCAGTTCTACCGCGATCCGGTTTTTCAACTCGACCGCCATCAAGGAGTCCAGTCCCAGATTGCTGAGCGGTTGCTGTACGTCCAGCTTGGATACGGACTGTCCTAGCACACGAGCCACTAGCTCAGTCAGGTGGGACTGGATTAACTGGAGGCGTACAGCGGGTTCTGCGGCAAGGATCGAATTCCTCTTCTCGCCCGGATGATTCGCTTGCGCTGAGTTGTCTGCTTCCTCACGTGCAAGCTCAGAGAGCAGCGGTGATTCTGTCCCCGCCGGATAAAACTGGCGATACCGCTCCCAGTCAACGGGCACGACCACGACCTGGGTCGAACCTTGCCGGAGCAGGCGTTCCATCACTTTCAGCGCTTGAGCGGGTGCGATGCTCTTGATTCCCGCGAGCGCGAGGCGCGCGGCGAGGCGCTTTCCCCCTGGCGTTTGCGCGAAACCCAATCCGCTCCACGCTCCCCAATTGATGCTCAGGGCCGGCTTTCCCAGCGCTTTTCGGTGATGAGCCAGAGCATCCAGGAAAGCATTGGCAGCCGCATAGTTTCCCTGGCCTGGCTGGCCTAAGAGGGAACCGGCGGACGAGAACAGTACAAAGAAGTCCAAGGGATCGTCTTTGAGCAGGCGATGCAGCAGCCAGCCACCCATCATCTTCGGCCGCAAAACCGAATCCAGTGCCGCCGCGTCGAGTTGCTCCAGCAGTCCGTCCTGCAAAACTCCCGCCGCGTGCACTACGCCTCGGATCGGTGGCCAACCCTCGGCTCGAAACTCATCTAGAAAGGCGCCTAACTGTCCTTCATCTGCCACATCCACCGAGGCCAGGTGCACGCACGCTCCCAGAGCTTCCAGCTCACGAATCGCGGCAATTTGATCGGCCAGCTGGCTTCCCGCTTCTGCTGAGTTCCATCGCGCGCGTGATGGGACCTTCGTGCGTCCCATAAGGATCAACCGGCGCGCCCCTTGCTCTACCATCCAGCGGGCGACCGAAAGGCCTAGGTCTCCGAGTCCACCGGTGATCAAGTAGCTGCCGTCAGCGCGCCAGCTAAGTGGAGCGGGCTGCGTGGCAGATCGAAGTTTTCGGACCAGACGGCCTGCGTATCGTCGACCTTGTCGAAACGCAATCTGATCCTCTCCGTCTGGAGCGGAGATTTCCTTCCACAACTGATGAGCGGCGTCCTCGCCAGCCGAAGGCCCGGGTTCCAGGTCCATCAGTCCTCCCCAAAGCATGGGATGCTCCTGAGCGACAACGCGACCCAATCCCCAAAGCGGCGACTGGGCTGAGTCCAGAGGCACGGTTTCTTCACCCGCTGGTTGAGCTCCCCGCGTGATCAGCCACAGGCGGGGCAAGTGACTCCGTTCGACCCGACCGAGCTTCTGGACCAACTGTAGAACACTGCTACAGCCGAGAGCCTGAGCTGTCTTCAGCGAAGTGACGGTGGTCTCCTCTGGACGACCAGCATCAAGACTCCAGAGATGGACAACCCCGCGGCAGATTGGCTGATCCTGCGCCAAGACCGCCTCGAGGAGCTGCCGCATGTCCTGGAATCGTTCGGCATCGATGCGAAAATTCTTGCCGTCCGTGCGCTCGTACGATTCGCCGCGAGTGACCAGCGTGACCCCGTCTCCTTGTGCCTTGATCAGTGCTCCAAGCTTTTCTCCGACGCCGCTGCTGTCGGCGAAGATAAGCCAGTTGCCCGGGCTGGCTGGCGCGGACGGTTCCGGGGCCGGCTGTTCATTCGAACGTTCTCTTGGCTGCCACTGGAATTCGTAGAGCCAGTCGTCAATATTCTCATCGGCGGCGCGCTTTGTATCGCGGCCGATCCTATCGAAGCGCAATCCGATAATTTCGACTGCCACGTGCCGATTTTCATCCAGCAGCCGCACGTCTCCCTTGATAGTATCGGCGTCGGCCTTTTGCAGATGGGCATGACTCCATAGATGCAAACCCTGACCACCGTGGATTCGGATCTCATCTATATGAGTGGGCATGTAGGTGCCTTGTTCGTCGTTCTCTGTCGCTTGACTGGCTACACCCGCTCCCAGGGTCTGGAAGCAGGCGTCCAGAAGCGCGGGGTGGAATTGATAGGCGTTGAACTCTTCATGCAGTTCATCAGGAACTCTGACTTCACCCAGCATTTCACCGTCGCATCGCCACAACTCAGTAATGCTCTGGAGAGAGGGGCCATACGCGACACCACTTTCGCGAAGCCTCAGATAATGATCTTGTCCCGAGATATGGTCTGAGCATCGAGCCCGGACTTGAGCGAGCGCTTCCTGTTCGATAACCGGGGCAATGCCAGCGTCTGGCTCAGGACAAATCTTTCCTGTCGCATGTAGCGTCCACGATCGATTGGCTTGCTCTGCATCGCGCGGACAAGTGTAGATATGAAGGGATGCTGCTGCGTCCGCACCGGGAGAGAGGATTACCTGAATTGTCCGGGTTCCGCCGTCTGGGATGAAGAGCGCCTTCCGAAGTTCCACATCTTTCAGCGCAAACGACTGCGACGGGAACGCCTCAGCCGCCGCCGCCAACGCCATCTCCACATAGAGCGCGGCGGGGAGTACCGCAACTCCTTCGACCCGATGGTCATTCAGGTAAGACAGCGCGCTCCTGTCCAGAGCGCCCTCCCAGAAATGGGTTTCCGTTTGCGCCGATTTGAAATGCCGGCCTAGAAGAGAATGCTTACCCGCTCCATCGCCCGAGACGTACTGCGATCGCGATTGACCGGCGACCTCGCCCGCCGGCGGGTCCATCCAACAACGCTCCCGATCCCAAGGGTAGGACGGAAGCTCAACGGATCGGCCCGGCTTAGGGTAGATGCGGCTCCATTCGATCGGATATCCCAGGGTATAAAGCATACCCAGCGACCCAGCCAACACTTTGCCTTCTTCTTCCTCGCGCCTTAGCGACGCGATTACCGCGCCTTCTATCCCGGCATGACGAAATTCCTGCTGAATGCTACTGAGTAGAATAGGATGCGGACTGAGCTCAAGAAAAGTATCATGCCCGTCTTCCAGCAACTGCTGAACCGCAGTTGAAAAGAGGACTGGCTCCCTCAGGTTACTGCTCCAATAGAGCGGGTCGAAGCTCAAGCCGCCCGCAGCCTGGCCCGTTACAGTCGAGTAGATCGGTACCGATGCGGGCCGGGGTTGTAGTCCTTCCAATGCGCGCTCCAGGTCAGTGCGAAGCGGCTCCATCTGTGGACTGTGAGCGGCAAAATCAACCTTGATCATTTGGCAGAAGATGTCTTGACGCTGCAATCGACTCACGATTGCTTCCAGCGCCGCGGGATCTCCTGACAAAACCGTCGAAGCGGGACCGTTGCTGACGGCGATCGACACCCGATCTTCGTAGCCGACCAGGGAGCGCCGAGCGTCAACGATTGAAAGCTCCACAGCGGCCATCGCCCCGCGACCAATAGTCGGTTTCACAAGGCGGCTGCGGCAGCAAATCACCCGTGCCGCATCTTCGAGGCTTAGCGCGCCGGCGACGTGAGCCGCCGCGACCTCGCCCATGCTGTGGCCCACTACCGCGTGCGGCTCGATACCCCAGGAACGCCACAACTCCGTAAGGGCCACTTGGATCGCAAACAAGGCTGGCTGCAGGACGTCGACTTCGTTCAGCCGGGAGTGGGCCGCATCGGTGCTTGTGAGTTCCGCAAGCAAGGACCAGTCTCCGTGGGGCCGCATCGCGAGGTCACAGCGTTCGATTGCTTCTCGAAAAACCGCTTCCTGCTTTAACAGCGTTCGCCCCATCCCAAACCATTGGGAACCCTGCCCGGGATACACGAAGACCAGCTTTCTCTGGCGATCGGAAAGCTTGCGGCCCGAAGACAGCCCGGGACGAATCTCTCCGCGGATAAAAGTCTCGAGCCCATCCGCCAGTTGCGCCGCCGAATTGCCCGTCGCGGCGAGCCGGTACTCGTGATGACTTCGCCGGGCGCCAGCTGTGTAACAAATATCGTAGGGCGCCGACGTCGACTCCGGATCAATCAGGAAATCGTGGTACCTTCGCGCGACAGACTGCAGAGCCGGCGCGCTGCGTGCCGACAAAGGCAGCACGTATGTGAACGCAGCATCGCGATTTCCGTTCTCGCCCTGCGCAGCATGCATTTCGGAATCGAGGGGTGGAGCCCCTTGCACGACCACATGGGCATTGGTTCCACCAAAACCGAATGAACTCACCCCCGCGAGCAGGGGCGTATCCGGCTGCGCAGGCCATGGGCACAGCGTCCTGTTCACGCGCAGCGGGAGTTGATCAAAAGGAATGTGAGGGTTGGGTTCCTCGAAATGCAGGCTTGGCGGGATCTCGCGATGCTGAAGCGCCAGCGCCACCTTGATTAATCCAGCGATACCGGCTGCGGCCTCGAGATGGCCAAGGTTGGTTTTGACCGAGCCAAGCAGGCACGGGCGCTCGGCACGACGGTCTAAAGCAAGCACCGCGCCCAAGGCTTTCGCCTCTATTGGATCGCCTAATAACGTGCCCGTGCCATGGGCCTCGACGTATTGAACGTCGCCGGGCGAAACCGCGGCTCGCCGATAGGCTTCTCGCAGCACGGCTTCCTGGGCTTGAGGATTCGGAGCCATCAGTCCGTTGCTGCGTCCGTCCTGATTCACCGCACTCCCGCGAATGACGGCGTAGATCGGATCACGGTCGGCCAAGGCTCTCGATAGCGGTTTCAGAACAACGACCCCGGCGCCCTCGCTGCGAACGTAGCCGTTGGCTCGCGCATCGAAGGCCTTGCAGCGCCCGTCGGGAGCCATTGCTCCCGCCTTCGTGAAATTGATCGTAATCGCCGGCGACAGGATCAGGTTCACGCCCCCGGCCAATGCCACGCTGGACTCTCCGCTTCTCAGGCTGCCGCAGGCTTGGTGGACCGCAACGAGTGACGATGAACACGCAGTGTCGATCGCAATGCTCGGTCCCCGGAAATCAAATACGTAGGAGATACGGTTGGCCGCGATACTCAGGGCATTGCCCGTCCCCGCGTACGCGTCAATCCGATCCAGATCATTAAATTGAATCCGGCCGTAATCGTTGTTCGAGATGCCGATGAACACACCGACGGGCGTGCCCGCGAGGTGCTCCCGCACCTGTCCGGCGTCTTCCAGCGCCTCCCAGGCCAGCTCGAGTAGCAGGCGTTGCTGAGGATCCATGCGTGCGGCTTCACGCGGCGAGATGCCGAAGAAATGCGCATCGAACTGATCGACGTGCTCAATAAAACCACCCCAGCGCGTGACCATTTTGCCCGGGGCCACGGGATCGGGATCGAAAAAATCGTCCAAGTTGAAGCGTTCCGCGGGAACTTCCCGGATTGCATCCACTCCGTTGCGCAGCAGATTCCAGAAAGCTCGCGCGTCCTCTGCGCCAGGAAAGCGGCAGCCGATCCCAATTATTGCGATCGCTTCGGCATTCGCCTCCCGAACCCGGCTCGCCTCGGTGGCCGGCTGCGACGCGCTTGATGAGTCCGCCAAACCGCGGGCGAGAGCTTCGATGGTCGGAAACTCATATGCCAACTCGGCCGGAAGCTGTCGTCCCAGCCATTCTGCGAGATCACCAGAGAGACTGACCAGCTCCGTCGATCCCAGTCCGTAGCTCGCGAACGGTTCCCCGACGTCTATCTCGTTCGCTTCGATTTCCAGCAGCTCGGAAAGTTTGGCTACCAGCCAGGCCTGGATCGCTTCCGCGCCGGGTTCCGAATTCCCCTTCTCGCGCTGTCCGTTGCGCTCCGCGTCAGGCCGGACAGCGCCGTTAGTTTGATTTCCGGCCATTACTCACTCTTCGCGCACTGTTCCAGCGTCCCGTCCCGAAACCTCGCCTCGCACACACGGCGCTGAATCTTGCCGCTGGGAGTCTTCGGAATGCCGCCCGCCTTGAGCAACACGACCGCATGCACCCGCACGTCATGCTCCTCCGCGACCGCGCGGCGAATGGTTCGAACCACCGCGTCCAGGTCTGCTGGAGACCGCCCGTTGTGGTTGCTTGCGGGTGAATAATCGCGCGATTCGCCGTTCAGTTGATGCCGCTCCGGATGGTAGCGGCGCTCCACTTCGGCTGCGACTATCAGACGTTCGTCGTCGGCGACATCAACCGAAAACGCGACGCAACACCCCGGCCGTACTGCCGCATGGCTTTGTTCGACCGTAAATTCGATGTCGGTGGGGTAAAGATTGCGGCCGCCGATGATGATCAGATCCTTCAGCCGGCCGGTGACAAATAGCTCGCCGTCTCTCAAGAATCCCAGGTCTCCGGTGCGAAGAAACGGCCCCTCGCCAGTATCGGCCAGGTAGGCGTGGAAGATTTGCTCGGTTTCCTCTGGCCGGTTCCAGTACCCCTGAGTCACGCTCGGACTTGATACCCAAATCTCCCCGACCTCATCGGGTCCGCAAGCGGTCATCGATTCAGGATGGGCGACAACAATCTTCGTATCGGGCATCGCGCGCCCGCATCCAACCAGTGTCCGTGCATTCTGCGCCGCGTCCGAGGCCTCCGCGACGCCGTTGTGCTCGAGTGCTGCCACCCGCGTTGTGCAGAGAACGGGCTCATCTTGCATCAGTCCGCCCGAAACGATCAACGTGGCTTCAGCGAGTCCGTAACACGGATAAGAGAAGCTCGGTCGGAAACCGCAGGATGAAAAAGCCGCGGCAAACCGTTTCAGGGTCTCCGCACGGACTGGCTCCGCACCGTTGTACGCCACCTTCCAACTGCTGAGGTCGAGACCTTCGCGATGCTCCGGACTAATCTTGCGAGCGCACATTTCATACGCGAAATTGGGGCCTCCACTAATCGTGGCTTTGTAGCGCGAAATAGCCTGAAGCCACCGCGCCGGCCGCTGAAGAAAGGATTGTGGGGGCATGATAACGCACTGACGCCCTCCGTATATGGGTTGGATAATTCCATTGGTAAGTCCCATATCATGGAAAAACGGCAGCCATGTCACTGATACAGTCTGGGGTCCAATCTCGAATGCCTGGCTGATGTTCGCTGAGTTCTGCAGCAGGTTCTCGTGACTGACCATTACGCCCCTCGGTGCTGCGGTAGAGCCCGAAGTATATTGGAGCAAAGCCAGGGTGTTGGCGGCCACGGCCGGGTCGTGCCATTCATCCGCCGCGCTGCCGACAATCTTGTCGGTCGCCAACCAATGGATCGTTCGCAGTTCGGGAGCGTGCGTGAACAGGCCCTCAACCTTGGCGAGGATCGATGACGTGGTCAGCACGAGCATCGGTTGAGCATCGTTTGCGATCGTGCGCAGCCTCGGGACGGTCCGCTGCGGCTGCGCCATATTCGGCGGAGGCAGCGGAACTGCAATTACGCCGGCATATAAACATCCAAAAAAGGCCGGGATGAACTCGAGACCCGCCGGATACAGCAACAGTGCCCGCTCCCCCCTCGCTCTATAGCTTTGGAGGATCGCTCCGATAGCCCGTGCTTGCCTGTCCAACGCCCCATGGGTCAGATGCGCTGCTTCTATTTCTCCGTCAACCAGATAAGCATACATCCGCTGCTCTGGCTGCTGGAGCGCCCGCGAGCGAAGAAGTTCGACGAGAGTAGAAGCTTTGGCAGTCGTTCGACTCATCGGTAGCTGAACCGCCGTACTCACTGGGCGACCCCCAAGTTCGTGGAATTACCCGGTTGATCCACATGCACACGAGTTGTCGGCCTTGGCGAGCAGCCAGATGTTCAAGCTCACTTTGGCCGGCAACCTTCTTTGTATCGTAACCGACTTTTGCAAGATACGAAATGTTCCCCGCAACGATCAAGTCGTTGTTCTGCAAAGAACCAAAAGACGAACCAAACTGTTTCGGCGTCGGCGTTTGAGATCAGCCCGGCCGTCCGCGGATCTGTTGGAGATCAGTACGGCCGTCCGCCGATCTCGAGACTCGCGATCCGATTCGGCGCCGTCCGCGTCGTCTCGGCTGCTCCACGTGATGCTCAATCCGGACTGCACGCTCAAGGGGATCATGCGCGCGGCTGTCTCTGGGAATCCGGCCGCTGCCTGGTTCTCATGGCAACTCACAATAGCTAATTGCTATTCGTCTACCACCCCAACTGAGTATATCCACTACATACTCATTAACTAATTAGTGTAGCTTATTTGACAGACTTCGTGAAAAGCGAATAGACTTTGATTTGTCGGAATCGTAAAAGGAATCGAGCCCGACTTTGATCCAGCCCGACCAGTGGCCCTTCTGCTCGCCTTTGACCACGCTCCGCTAGACCAACAAAAATCGTCAGACAGGCAGGCTTGAGGAAAGCCGCTATGGAACGACCTCGTTTCCATCCAATCCTGATCACTCTGGCCGCGATCACCGTAGCCGGGGCGATGATCCTGACCGTCGCCGCCCCAGCCGCGGCTACGCCGTGGCAGAAAGCGTGGGGCGACTACGACAGTCACAATCAATGGCATGACGCCGGTTGGTGGCTGCAGAACCGGCACGACTGGGTCACCTCGCATCACCCGGAATGGACTGAAAACTACGCCGGGACGCGTGGCCAAATAGGCGACTCCGACCGATTCCACGTGTGGCACTACGGCGACGGAGGATCTGATCGTCGTGCAAACCTTGCAGCGATTGCCGCCGCGAAGAACGAGGCACGAAAGGCACGCGCAACGCCGGCAACGAAAGCTCTGGCGTCCGTCAAAAACGCCCGCGAATCTTGAGGCGAATGTATGAAAACGATTGACTCTCGAAAAGTAATAATGACGTTGGGCGGGATCCTGATTGCGGCTCTGGTCGCAGGATGCTTCGGCGGCGGCCCCGGTTATTGGAACAGCTCTAACGGCTACAATAGCAGTTACAGCAGCTACGGAAGCTCCTATCCTTACCGCGCCGCCGACCAGCACGCCGTGGAAACTCGCGATCGCGTTGAAGCGCCCGCTGAAACGGAGCATTCCAGCCTCGACCGCGACAAAATTTCCCTCAGATGATGTCCTGAGCCGGCGCATCGCTCTGAGAAAAACTGACCGGCATCCAGGATTCGCGGCGGGGGATCGCGACAACCGGCGTTGAACATTGGTTCGAGTTGCGGCTATCTAGTTGCTGCATGCGGGGATTCAGCAGCTTGCCAACGTGAGCGCCATCTTCCATGGCCGCGACTGTCGCCGGTTCGACCCCGCTCGCGATAGTTGCGCTCAAGATCAAGATGCGCCCGCGGCAAGCGCCTCGCGCGGGAAAGGTGGTTAAACGGGAATAGTGGCGGCGAGCGAAGCGAGCGCGCCTCCTTTGGGTCTTTAAGTGGTGGGTACGGGAACGCGAGAAGGATAATCGTAAATCACCTTCAACAGCATTTCTACAAAGTCGATCATCTCCTCGGCTTCCGGTCGAGATTTTATTTGTATCTCGTGATTTGCCTCGTTCCCTCTTGTGCGAATTTGATCCACCCAGCTCTTCGCACCCGCGGGAATGAAATTGTTGTCTTCGAGGTATTGAACGTACGCGACGAAATTCTCGCCTTCCTTAGCCTTGCGTTCAACAGCAACGTGCATGAGAAGCTTTCGACAGCACAAGACCGCTGCGGTGGGCGCTCCAGCAGCCATAGATGAGCGAGCCTCTTCGTACAGCCTCGCGATATCGTCGGGAAGATGCTTAACTAGATTCCCGTAAAGGACTCCGGGAAGTTGGTTTTCTCCTTCAAGCAGTGTTGGTCCGCTGCAATCAGGACATATTCGGATCCGGGACACGGTTCTCGGCCCTGGAACGTGTCCATCCCAACCGGCATCGCTTGCGACTCGGCTGCCACAGTACCCACACACGAACTTCGCGCTCGATAGTCCGTTCGGTGTCCCATGGTGAGCGCCTACCCAAGTTACATTTTGTGGTTTGAACGGCATCGTCATCCTATCTGGCTCGAACAAATGTTCCTGTGGCCGAGCGGGCGGCTTGCGCGGCTCGGGCGCGCCCGCCAGTAGCGTAGCGCTCGTACTCGGCGATCCGGGCTTCTAGCATTGCAGACTCTGGCATGAAGGTTCCATCGAAATACCGCCACGCGGTTCGAGCGCGAGCGATTCCGCCAGCGCGCCGCGTGGCGCCGGTGCTCTCATCGCCTGAGCAAATTTCTCTACCGCGCCACCGATCACCGGCGCGACCTGCGCCGCTCCGACGATCTGGGCCCCGAGAATTCGAAGTTGGCGCTCGCCTTCGAGCCGAGCCCGAAGCTCCGCTTGCTCGCGCTCAAGTCGCTGGATGCGTTCGAGCAAATCGCTGGTAGCGTGATCTGGTGTCCGCCTATCGGTGCGATCGAGTAGCCACATTGTCGCTGGATTGTACGCTCGAAGTTGACGCTTGGAAACGCGCTTGAGTACCGGAGCGCCGCCGCCGGAACTGGACCGGCGCCGGATCCAAAAAGCAATGAAAAGCGATTGCGCGACCGTGATTGCATTTTGAGCGTCTGATACTCAAAATGCAAGGATGCCGAAATGGATTGCGCGGCCGGAGCTCGAGGCGCGCCTCCGCAACGCGCTGCGGCTGGCGCCGATAGTGACCCTGCTCGGACCCCGGCAATGCGGCAAGACCACACTCGCCAACCACATCGTCGAATCGATCCAATCCCGTTACTTTGACCTTGAGAATCCCGCCGACGAAGCGCGACTGGCTGAGCCGATGACGGCTCTGGAGCGCCTCCAGGGATTGGTCATCATCGATGAAGTGCAGCGAGCCCCCGCATTGTTTCCAGTACTCCGGGTTTTGGCTGATCGATCTCGGCAAACGGCGCGATTCCTGCTCCTCGGGAGCGCTTCTCCTGAACTCGTTCGGGCGAGCTCGGAGTCACTCGCCGGAAGAGTCGCCTTCGTGGACATGGGCGGCTTCGGATTGCGCGAGGTCGGCGCGACCGCGATGCGTCGGCTGTGGCTCCGCGGTGGATTCCCGCGGTCGTTCCTGGCGCGCGGCGAGGCGGAAAGCGGCGCCTGGCGCCGCGACTTCATCCGCACGTTCCTGGAGCGCGACTTGCGCTCATTCGGCATCGATATTTCGGCGCGCGCGCTGCGCCGCCTGTGGACGATGCTGGCTCACTATCATGGGCAGGTATGGAACGCCTCGGAGATTGGACGCTCGCTGGGCGAGGCGCACACAACGATCCGGCGGCATGCAGACGTGCTGGTGGGCGCGCTGGTCGTTCGCGAGCTGCAGCCGTGGTTTGAGAACGTCGGCAAGCGTGAAATCAAATCTCCCAAGCTCTACGTTCGCGACACTGGCATACTTCATTCTCTTCTAGGCGCGGAGTCCTTTGAGGCGCTGGAATCGCACCCCAAGCTCGGCGCTTCATGGGAAGGATTCGTGATCGAGCAGGTTTTGAACGTGGTTGGAACACGCGACGCCTACTTTTGGGGCACGCAATCGGGGGCGGAACTCGATTTGCTCGTAACCCTGAACGGCAAGCGCATCGGAGTCGAGGTCAAATACGCTGACGCTCCCCGCATGACGCGATCGATGCGGATCGCCCTGGAGGATCTCCAACTCTCGCATCTCTATGTCGTCCATCCCGGGTCGGCTCGGTATGACCTTGAAGTTCGCGCCGAGGCGATCGGACTCCCCGACTTGCTTACAGAGGTCGGATCGGTGCGCAAAGCGGGCACCCGCAACATCGCCAAGTCTCGACAACGCTGACCGCGCAGGGCCTAAGTCGCGCGATAACCGGCGTTGAACATTGGTTCGAGTTGCGGCTATGTAGTTGCTGCATGCGGGGAATCAGCAGCCAGCTCCGTGGACAGGTGATAGCGGGCCTCCTGGTCGTATCCACGGCGGTGATTGCGACCTTGGCGACGGCGCAAAAGGCGGATAGCACGGACCTGACGACGCCCTCCTTTCTGGTTGCCACCCGCGATCTGCGGGAGCCGCCATTTCAGCACGCCGTAATCCTGATGATCCCGTCCTCAGAGCCGCCGCTGCTTGCCGGCGTCATAATAAACAGTCCGGACAAAGTGCGGGTTCGGGATATCTTCCCGCAAGCCCGCCAGCTCAAGCGCACGCAGGAAACGATCTACCTGGGCGGACCGGTGGAACCTGACGAGGAGTCAGTGATCTTTCGCGCGTCGTCGCCGCCCGGCTCCGCGACGCGAATTTTCGACGACACTTACGTCGCGACCGGCCACGACGCCATCGCCGCGATCCTGAAGGACCCGCGGGTCGCCGATCTCCGCGTCATTTCAGGCAAGGCTCAGTGGTTGCGCGATCAGCTCTACAGCGAAGTTATGCGTGGCGCGTGGTACGTGGTCCCGGCCAAGTCCGACCTGGTTTTCAGCGATCCGAAGGATTTATGGTCCACCCTGGTGCAGGGCGGCGACCTTCAGGAAGCCGAAGCCGGGCAGGCTCCAGCGCTGAGTTTGCCTCATGCGCGTTTCGATGCTAAAAACCGTCAGCATTAAAGCTCACCCAATTGATTGAGAACGCGGTATATCCCACGTCGCACACGACTGCTCGAGGGGATGCTGTCAATGGCACGTTTCAAGGAACGCAATTTCGGCCAGGTACTTCGTGACCGCCGCCGGCAACTCGACCTGACCCAGGAAGAGGTCGCGCGTCGCATCAAGACTTCAACTCCGTACGTCGGCCACCTCGAATCGGCCAAGCGCCACCCGTCGGACAAAATCGTTACACGGCTTGCCGAAGTGCTCGGGCTCGATCGGCGGGAACTATTTTTCCTCGCCAATCCGCGCGCGCAGGCTATCCTCAAACCTGAGCCCGAGACGAACGCGAAGTCGGCTTGGGAAGATTTCCACAAGAACCAGCAGCTCAGGCGCATCCACAACATCTCGGGCGACGAGATGGAAATGCTGTCGCGCGTGGCGCTTCTTGGCGAGGTGCGATCGCCGCGCGACTTCATCTATATACTCACTACGGTTCGTCACGCGGTCGGCAGATAGGAAGTTCAGATCGTTTTTCGCAAAGCGCGCCGGTCGGTGTCACGCGCGTTGCACCCAGCACGGAAATTGCGGCGCTTGGCAGACCGATCAGGATCGCGGCGAGGTTCAGGCCGCTATCGTCGCGAATCGGTCAGTCCCAGTGCGGTGCGCAGCTTGCCTTTGAGCAGCTGAATGAGTTCGTCTTCCCAGCAGACATAGTTGTCGGGAACGTCGAGCACCACCACTTTTCCAGCGTGCACCTCGCCGAAGCGGTCACGGATATGGCGGCGATGCGCCTCTTCCATGACGCAAATCACGTCGGCCTCCTCGACCAGCTCTAGGCTGACCGGATTCTTCGCCCACGGTTCCGTGCCTGCCGATGTGACCCACATGGGTGCGCACATTTCCGCCAGCACCATCGCCGCCGTCGGACTGCGATCCACATTACCGGTACAAACCACCAGCACCTTCTTCATGGCGATCGAAAGGCTACACCAATCCCAATTCTTTTAGAGGACCCCTGTCGGCGACCGGAATTCCTTCCGCCCCCGCGCCGATCACACGCAGCCGCCAATCCAAATCACTCGGCCGATGATTTTCACGTTGGACACTACCATCGCTTCGTATTTCGGATTGTCGCTGCGCACCAGCAACTTTCCGTCCGGACGCCGCTGGATTCGCTTCACCGTAAGCCCGCCGTCATGGCGCAACAGATAGATCCCGTCCTGTCTGAAGCGCGGCTCCGCGAGGTCGGCCAGTATCAAGTCCGAATCCTCGACCGTCGGCGCCATCGAATCGCCGACTACCTCGATCAGAATCAAGTCGCGCGACTCCGTGTTGAGCCGCCGCTTGACCCAGGCCGCGCGGAACGCGATCGAATCCACCACTTGGTCGCTGCGAAGTATCCCGTCGCGCCCGCTCGAGAATCGAATCCGGTTGCGCGGCATGAAGATGAAGTCGCCGTGCTCAACTGCGTGCGTGATCGCCTGCGCACTCTGCGCCGCCTCGGTTCCCGTCGCCAGCCATTCGACCGACACCCGCCCCGCGCGCGCCAGCGCCACCAGGTTTGCCACGCTCGGCTGTCCCCGGCCCGATAGCCATTTGTAAATGGCGTTGTCCGAAACCCCGACCGACGCCGCCAGCGCCACCACCGAGCCGAATGACTGGATCACCTGCGTCAGCCGCGAGCGAAATGCTGCGTCCACTACTGTGGTTGACATAAATCTCCTAATGTGAAATAAAAATCATAAAGCGCATGATCTTGCCACCAGCAAATCACTCTCGACTCACCCCAAATCCCCCGACCCTAATCGCGCCTCCGCTCTCCCAATATCGCCCTGCCAGGCCTTCGACCGCCCACTTCCCTCGGCTCGCCCCTGATCGATCTTACCGCCCACACACTTTTAGCCTAGTTCGCGATTCATCGTCACACTGTCCGATACCCCCCCCGGACTCGCGCGGAGGATTTATGGAACCCGCGGCCGCTGTCCTTCGTCCCACCGTTTCTAATCGCGTCGTTGCCTGCATGTGGTGTCACGCGACCACCACCCACGCCGACGTAATTCGCAATCGCGGCCTGTGCCAAAGCTGCGCCCATGACAACGGCGAGATCGCTTGGCGCCTGGTTTACGATCGCGATCGTAAGATCGGCTCGATTCCCTCCAATCTTCGCCTCGCGTACGGCTTATGAGCGCCGTCCCCAGCCGGATGCCCGCGCTCAACCGCGCCCCTTCGCCGGCGCCGCGTTTCAATCCTTTCGTGCCCGTCGCGCGGACCTCGCTCTACGATCAGATCGGTCATTCGATCGGTGACGACGCCGCCGACAAGCTGATCGCCGATTTCGGCGGCCGCCGCTTGTACATCCCGGTAGCCCCCGGACCCGGCGACTTGATCACGCGCTCGATTGGGCTGATCGCGGCGCTCGCGATGGCGCACGTGTTTGGTGGCGATCGACTGGTGATTCCGGTCACCAGCACTCATGCCCGCCGGCGCATGCGAATCCTCAAGATGCGTGCGGACCACGTCAGCATCTCGCGCATCGCGCAGCAACTCCGATGCACGGAGCGATACGTGTACAAGGTGCTCGCGCTGAATCACGCTCCCGAAGATCCGTTTGACGCCCCCGCGTTAACGTCCGCGCCGATCGCCGAGCGATTGAACCGTGGACCCATCAAGCAGCGTTCCTGACGCGTACAGCCCTGAATTTTTGACCGCCGAAGACGGCCTGATTGGGCCCTCCACCGTGGCTGAAGCCGCGCGCGCCGACCCGGCCGCGCTGATGCCGGCGTTGCGCTCTGAGCTGGCGGCGCATTACCGGATGGTCGCCGCGAAAGCCGATCGGGGACATCGCGGCAATAACGAAAAAAACAAATTTATCAAGCGATGGCTGAATCGCGCGTACGCCCGCTGATGCGGCTCGACGGTATTCAAACAATGATGGTCACAAAAGCATTTTGGAAAAGCAAAGCTTTCTGGGGCGGGCTCGGCTCGATCCTTACCGGGCTGTCGATAATTTTCACGACCGGCCACGTTTCGACCGAGGCGATACTCGCGATTGGAACCGGCGCGCTGGCGGCTTACGGCCGAGTCGTCGCGACCGCCCCGCTCTCAATCAGCGATCGATCCGAGTCCGACGTCGAGCAGGCGAAAAACGATTTACGCACGAGCGGGAAAAAAGTAGATGCGGATTCCGGTCAATAATCGCCTACGCGGCGTGCGCCCCGTGGCGACGGGGTGCGCAGTGAGAATCGCGATATATGCGCGGACGCATCTCTCGCTCTCACGCGCGGGAGAGCGAAGGGTGCGCCTCGCACACTTTGCGATTTCCCCTGCGCCGTCGCCGCCACGACCGCGGAAGCGCGAAACCTGCGCAAGGTTTCGCATTCAAGCAGCAGCCGTGCTGATTTCCGCCTGCCTGTTCGCGGCGTGCGCGCCGACGATCCGCATGGACGCGCCCGGCCTGCCTGCATTGTCGCCACAGCAATCCGCGAGTGACCGCTCCAATGGTCTTAATACTGAAAAAATCGCCCCGCTCGATCCGCCGCCGCAACTGCCCGACGCTATCCAAGCGCCGTGTCCGCTCGGCTCGGGATTAGCGGCGTGCTTCACGCTCGACCAGGACCTCGTGCGTCAGAAACGGTTCAAGATTCTTCACGACGATCGCGACTACTGCCGCGACGCGTATGACAGGGCGCGTGAACGCTCAATTGAACAACCTCCTGCTGAGTAAGTCGCTTGCCGCCGCGACGATCGCGATCGGCCTCGCGATACTCGCGATCGCCGCGGCCGCAACCACCGGATGCTCTCAGGTGCACGAGAAGATGTTCACGCTTGAATGCGCAATAGGCCGCGAGCCGATAGCGGGCGAACTCGCGCCGGGCACCGCGATGGCGATTGACGTTTCGACCAGCCCGATCCCGCTGATCTCGGCGCCCCATCGCATCATCGCGCGATGCGACAGTTTTGGCGCTGTGACGATGTACATCGAGACTCCCGTCGATACCGGACTGAGCGAGCTTTCGACGCCGCTCAGCACCGCCGCGAGTCATGTGACCTATGTGCCGTAGCCCTTGCGAAAAGGACAGCGCCAGCAAAATGGGGCAACCCAAGCGAACAGCCACTGAAAAAACGGCAATTATGCCGCCGAAACAAAAGGAGAGACTGATATGAGTTTGAAACTTCGAAAATTGCCCGGCCTGTTCCTATGGGCTTGGGTGCTGATGCTTGCGGGATGCGCTCAGCAGGGCGGCGGTCTGCTTCAGCCGACACCGAAACAGATCATCAGTGGCAAGAATACCATCGTGCCGAGCGCCGCGGCTCTCAGCATGGAAGCCACCAACTTCTGCAACGCGCAGGCGCAGGTCGATTACGCGGGCCTCGTGCTCTATTGCGAAGGCAAGACTCCTGCGCTGCCGCTGTCCATCAACACCACTTACCAGACCGAGGCCAATCAGTTCTCGTGCCAGGTGTATGGCTACACCAATTCGAGCAATCAACTCATCGTGCCTCAGACCGTGACTCTCGGTAATTGCCCGACCGGCGCAGCGCCCGCTCCTGTGACCGCGCCGACCGGCACCTCATCGTCGGCGAAGAGCTAAGTCCGTTGGCACGTGAGGCCATAGTTAAAACTGCGCCGCCGCAGCGGCCCGCGCGCGACAACGGAGCGTGGCCTTAATACTGAAACAAGCGCGGTTAACGTCCCAAACAAAGGAAGAGGTTGTAAAAACGATCATGAGTGCAATTCAGGACCTTCAAGCGGCCGAAGCGGCTATCGCGGCCGCCGTGACAAGCGCCACGGCGGCGATGAATGCGGCGGCGACTCTTATCGGGAATCTTCAGAGCGGCAGTGTCAACGCAGACGACCCGGCGGTCGAAGCAGTCGTTACGCAGTTGAACAATCAGGCTGCAACGTTGAGCGGAGCGGCATCCTCACTGACTACAGAAGTGACACCGGCGCCTGCGCCGAGTCCCGCGCCGAGCTCCTCGACCTCCTCATAATGAGCCTGAGCCTTGAAATACTGCGCCGCCGTAGCAACGGCCCGCGCCGCCGCAGCGCCCGCGTGCGACAACGGAGCACGGCCTTAATCACTGCGCCGCCGCCGCAGCGGCCCGCGCGTGACATCGGAGCGCGGCCTTAATACTGAAATATGGAATGGGGAAACGTCGCGGGATGGACCGCTGCTTTCGTCGCGTTTGTCGCGGTGAATGCGAGCACGATTCAATGGCTGCTGAAGCGGCGCGACGAACAGCATCAGCGCGACTCCGGCCGCGTTGACGAGCTTGAAAAGCAGCTTACTGATTTGCGGGTGGCTCTGCCGGTGGAATACGTGCGGCGCGAGGATTGGATCAGGTTCAGCGACACGCTGGACGCGAAGCTGGACGCGATGCGCGAAGAGATGCGCGAAGATATCGCAGAGGTAAAGGAAAGGCTGTATGCCGGACGCAATTGATCTCGAACAAAAACGGCGCGAGGAAGCGCGATGGCGGGTGCTGCGCGTCATCGACGCGGGACGTCCGATCGCGGTCTCGGAGCAGATAATCTGGCGGGTGCTCGCCGACATCAAGCTCTCGCTGTCGCTCAACGCCGTGCGCCGCGAGCTCGCCTATCTGCGCGACTTAGGCTTGCTCGAACTCGAAGGGGAGGGCGCGGAAACCTGGTTCGCGAAACTCACCGCCAGCGGCGTTGACGTCGTCGAGTACAACTCCCCGGCTCCCGCGGGCGTGGCGCGCCCGCGCAAGTACTGAGGGGGATTGAGCACCGCGATGAGGAAAAAAAAGGCCGCGAAGAAAAGCGAGCCCGGCGGCAAGCCGAAACGGGTGCCGCTTGCGGAAGCGCCGGCCACCGGCTGGAAGATGAGGCGGATGCCCCGGGACCTGAAGCAGCAGCTCGACGCGCTCATGGCCGATGGCAGGTTCCATACCTCGCAGCAATTGGCGAAATGGCTGGCCGACAATGGCTTCGAGATCTCGGCCAGGACGATCAACCGGTATGGGCAGAACTTCGAGCAGCGGCTCGACGCGATCCGGATGGCGACGGAGCAGGCGCGAATCGTTTGCGAGCAATTCAAGGACGATGACGCGCAGATGCAGACCGCGCTGCTGAGGCTGGTGCAGACGCAGCTTTTCCAGGTGCTCGCCGTCTCCAAGGAGGAGGGTGGTGCAAGGCGGCGCGACGCGACGATTGCGCCGGTGAATATCGGGGCGCTGGCGCGATGCGTGTCGGGGCTGGCGAAAACGGAAACCGAGCAGCAGAAATGGGCCGAGCGCGCGCGCGCGAAAGTGGCGGCGGTGGAGCAGAAGGTCGAGGAGGCGCGCGCCAAGGGCCTGAGCACGGACGCCGCCGATCAGATCCGAGCAGTCCTGATGGAGATTTAGCGATGAGCACGCATTCACTTTCCTTCCGCGCGTTTTCTCTGTCATCCCGAACCGAGGCGAGGGACCCCGGATTGCCTCGCCCTGACAGGGAGAGGCCGCGCCTCCGGCGCGGGTGAGGGTCCAAATTCCAGGATGGCCTTGTGTCTCCCACCTCTGCGGATTAGCTAATGAATGAACCACTCTCAATATTACTTCCATATCAGCGCCGATGGCTGGCCGATCAATCGCAAGTCAAGGTCAGCGAGAAGTCGCGGCGAATAGGTATCACCTGGACCGAGGCTGCCGATCGCGCGCTCGGCGCGGCCGTCCGCGGGCGGGCCGGAATCGACGGATGGTATATCGGCTACAACAAGGACATGGCGCTCGAATTCGTCGAGGCCGCCGCGCGATGGGCCCGGCGGTTCAATCGGGCGGCGGAGGCGATCGAGGAAATTGCGCTCGAGGACGAGCGCGCCGACATCCTGGCCTACCGAATCCGTTTCGCGTCGGGCCACAAAATCGTGGCGCTGTCCTCGCGGCCGTCCAATCTGCGCGGCAAGGACGGATGCGCGGTTATAGACGAGGCCGCGTTCCATGAAGACCTGCCGGGCCTCCTGAAGGCGGCGCTCGCGTTTACGATGTGGGGCGGGCTGGTCCGGATAATTTCAACGCACAACGGCGCCGACAATCCCTTCAACGAACTAATCAGTGAGATTCGCGCCGGCCGGCGTCCATACTCACTTCATCGCACGACTTTCGACGACGCACTATCGGACGGACTATACAGAAAAATCTGCGAACAGAGCGAAACCGAGTGGAGCGAGGAAAAGCAGCGCGAATGGCGCCAGCAGATTGTCGATTACTACGGCGATAACGTCGGCGAAGAACTTTTCTGCATCCCGCGCGCGTCGTCGGGCGCGTACCTGAGCTCGGTGCTGATCGAGGCGCGGATGAAGGCCGGTATTCCCATACTGCGATGGGAAATGCCGGCGGAATTTTCGGGCCGCCCGGAAGCGGATCGCTACTCGGAGACGCAGGCGTGGTGCGAGGACAACCTGGCGCCGGCAATCGCGGCGCTGGATCCGGCGCTGGCAAGTTTTTTCGGCGAGGATTTCGGCCGATCGGGCGACTTGACGGTGATCTGGCCGCTCCAGATCGCCCGTGACCTGACGCGGCGCACGCCGTTCGTGGTCGAGCTGCGCAATATCCCGTTTCGAAACCAGGAGCAGGTGCTTTTCTATATCGCCGACTGCATCCCGCGATTCACCACGGGCGCGATGGACGCGCGCGGCAACGGACAGTACCTGGCGGAGACCGCCGCGCAGCGCTACGGCGCGCGAATCGTGCAGGTGATGCTGTCGGAGTCGTGGTACCGCGACAATATGCCGCGCTACAAGGCGGCCTTCGAGGACGGCACCATCGAGATTCCCAAGGATGCGGACGTGCTCGCGGACCATCGCGCGATCGTGCTCGAGCAAGGCGTGGCCAAGGTCGCCGAGCGGCGCGCCGGGGCCGACGGCAAGGGACGGCATGGCGACTCGGCGATGGCGGCGGCGCTGGCGTTCTTCGCGTCGCGCGCGGACCCCGGGCAGATCGCGTACATTTCGGCGCCCGTGCCGGGCAAGCGGGACAACTTCGACCGGCGGATCGATCCATTCGGCGCGCCGCCGGCGGAAGACGATCCCGTCGTCGCTCGTGTGCGTGGGTTCTGAACACCGATGAATAGCTACTGGAGATGGAAATGCGAAGAATGCGGTTATGAGTTTATACTCGCCCTGATTCGGCTTCCCGAAGCGTGCCATCGATGCGGCGGCGAATGGTTTTTGAAAATAGGCGAGGCCGCATCGAAAGAGCATACATCTGACTGACGCGATAGGAGAGCGACAATGACACTTTACGATGCTTATGGACGCGAAGTTGATACAGGGATGCTGCGCGAAGAGCAGGCGGCGCCGACGATGGCGGGAGTGCGAAATATATATTCGGTGATGCATCCGTCGATCGGACTGACCCCTGAACGATTGACGGGAATCCTGCAACAAGCCGAGTTCGGAGATCCGTTTCTGTATCTCGAGCTGGCCGAGGAGATGGAGGAAAAAGACTTGCATTACCTGGCCGTGCTCGGCACGCGCAAGAATGCGGTTGCGCAACTGGACCTGGTGGTGAGGGCGGCGTCGAGCGGGTCCGAGGATCAACGCGCCGCGGCGATGGTGCGCGAGATGATCGCCGCCGGACCGCTCCAACTCGACAGCGTGCTGTTCGACGTGCTCGATGCGGTGGGCAAGGGGTTCTCAGCGACTGAAATAATCTGGGATACCTCTGGGCGAGAATGGTTTCCCGCGCAATTGAAATGGCGCGACCCGCGCTGGTTTGCGTTCGACTGGATATCGGGCGAGGAGATGCTGGTGCGGACACTGAACGGCCAGGCAATCCCGGTCGAGAGCGAAACGCAGGCGCGGTCACCGACCCATTTCGGCGGCGACGGACTATATGCCCCGATGCGTCCCGGAATAGGAATACAGCCGATGACGGCGCCGCTGGCGCCCTTCAAGTTCGTGACTCATTTTGCCAAGGCGAAGGCCGGTCTGCCGATCCGCGGCGGCTTGGCGCGCGCCGCCGGATGGGCATACCTGTTCAAAAACTACGTACTAAAGGACTGGGTAACGTTCACCGAAGTATTCGGGCAGCCTCTTCGAGTAGGCAAATACCATCCGGGCGCGTCGGAACAGGACAAGCAGGCACTACTAACTGCGGTCTCGAAAATAGGCACTGATGCGGCGGCGATCATGCCGGAGTCGATGGTAATAGAGTTTACCGAGACGCATCAGAACGGCAGCGCGGAGTTGTATCAGAAATTTTGTGAGTATCTGGACGCGCAAGTGAGTAAAGCAGTTCTCGGCCAGACATTGACTACTGAGATGCCTGATTCGGGAGGTTCGCGAGCGGCGGCGGAAGTCCACGAGGGCGTGAGACGCGACATCTTGAATGCGGACGCTAGGCGATTGGCGGCGACGCTCGCGCGCGATTTGGTTCGGCCAATCGTCGAGCTCAACATGGGGCCGCAGGTGCGCTATCCGAAAATCGAGTTGGGTTTGCCGGACGACAGCGACGTGAAAGTGTTCGCGGAGATCGTCGCGATGCTGGCGGATCGGGGACTGCGCATTGGACAGAAGACGATTCTGGACAAGCTGGGGATCGCGGAGGCGAGCGAGGGTGAGCCGGTGCTGGGCGCCTTACGCTCTGTGGAGTGACCGGCGGCGCGCGCCCGCGTTGCCCCGGATGCACGCGCGCCAGCGGCTACGAACTGCCACCCGAGGGAATGAAGCTCGTCGGTATATCCAGCGCCTTATGGACGAATTCGAGTTCCCGCTGGCGCCATGGCAGCGGCGCGGGCGCCTGGATCATCTTGTCGCGCTTGAGTTCCTCGACCACCTTGGGATCGCGCTCGAATGGCTTGCCGTGCTGGTTGACGAAGAACAGTTGTTCGAACGGCAGCTTGGGCCGCTGGCCGCCCGCTTCGCGGCTCTCGAGCGGATAGCCGACGCTCATCACGACCAGCAGATGGGCGGTGTCGGGAAGATTGAACACTTTGCGCATCTTGCGCTCGCGCACGCCGCCGAGCTCTCCGGTGCCGATGCAGCAGGTGCCGAGGCCTTCCTCGTAGGCGACCAAAGTGGCTTGGGCGATCGCCTGTCCGCAATCCATCTCGGTAAGTCCGGATTTGAGCATATCTTCGGCGTTCATGCGGAAGTAGGGAATCAACATTTGATCGAGCGCCTTGTGCTCTGCGGCCTCGTCCACGCCCATCACGCGCGCCGCGACCAGTTCATGGAGCCGCTCGCCCTGGGTCAGGTAGCCGGTCTTGCGGTCGAAGATCGCCTCTTCCACCCAGTACCAGAGGATCACCGCCGGGCAGTGCTTTAGCTGACTGGTGCCGAGCGGGGCGACGAGCGCCGCCCAATTTTCCGCCGGAGAGGAATCGCGGAACATCACGACCGCGCGCAGCGCCTGCACGTTGCCCCAAAACGAGGTGAGCCGCGCGGCCTCGAGCATCTTCTGGATCTTCTCCCGCTCGACCGGCCGGTACGGATTGTAGAAACGGATGGTGCGTCTGATGCCGATTGCTTCCTTGAGTTCCATGCGTGTTTTACTCAGCTCCTCAATGTGTTGCGTCCAATGTCCACCAAGGCGCCCTTGTCCCGGTCCCAGGTGGTCGGGGTGATGCCCTGCTGCTTTAGTTGCGCCTTCTGAACCCGATGGGTTTCGGTCTTTGGCAGGCTTTCGCGGAAGTCGAAATAACGCGGCACCATGAAGCTCGCCATCCGCTCCGAGCAGAAGCGGGCCAACTCCTGGGGCGTGGCGCTTTGGCCGGGCTTGAAGACGACCGCAATCATCACGTCGTCCTCGCCGAGATCGGAGGGCACGCCGAACGCACCGCATTCAAGCACGGCGGGATGCTGGTTGACGATCTTCTCGACCTCGAACGAGGAGATGTTTTCGCCGCGCCGGCGCATCGAATCGGTCTTGCGGTCGGCGAAGTAGAAATTACCCTCCGGGTCGCGCCAGGCGAGGTCGCCGGTATGGAACCATCCGTTGCGCACCTTGGCGTCGGAGCTTTTCTGATTCTTCAAATACTCGACCCGGCGCGCCGCTGGATCGTCCACCTTGAAGACCAGTTCGCCGACCTCGCCGGCGGGAACTTCCTTGTCCTGATCGTCGAACACGCGCGCCTCGATGCCGGGTGGCGGCTTGCCCATCGAGCCCTTCGGCGAGGTCCCGAGGTTCATGAGCGAGAATCCTCCTCCGTCCACCGCGCCGTATCCCTCCCAGATGACGAGGTTGAAGCGCTTTTCGAACTGTTCCCATGCCCACGCCGGCGTCGCGGCGCTCATCACGATGCGGACGTTATTATCTGCGTCGTCGGAGCGCGGCGGCTGCTTGAGCAGGATCGGGATCATCGCGCCGAGCGCGTTGAAGGTGGTCGCGCCGTAGCGGCGGATCTCGTCCCAGAAACGGCTCGCGCTAAATCGCCGCGAAAGCGCCATCATGTGCCCGCTCGCAAGCGCCCTGACCGCGGTCAGGAAGAGTGCGTTGGCGTGGAACAGCGGCAGGCAGGTATAGAGGACATCGTCGTCGCGATAGAACGCCCCGAAATCCAGCATCGGTCCGCTAAACGCCCGGTAGCGCATCACCACGGCCTTGGGCAGGCCGGTCGTGCCCGAGGTGTACAGCATCACGGCGGGCGCCTCCGGATCGATCTCGACCGCGGGCTCGGCGGTCGCCACCGGCGCGGGCGCCGTCTTCATTAGTGCGTCGAGCGCGACCGCGCCGGCCGGCAGCCGCAACTCCGGCGGCGCTTCGGTGGTGTCCACAATCACGCGGATCGCGGCGGCGAGGCTCGATCGAATCGCCGCCAGGTTTTCGAGCAGGTCCCACGCGATGACGATCGAGCGCGCCTCGGAGTGATTGAGGATGTAGGCGAGGCCCTCGCCCTTTAGCGCAACATTCACTGGGACCGCGCAGGTCCCAAGTTTCTGCGTCGCGAAGAAAACGTACAGGAACTCGGGCCGGTTGGGCATCATAATCGCCACACCCTCTTTGGCTGCGACGCCGAGGCCAAGCAGGCCGCCCGCGACCCGGTTTACGCGCTCGTTCAACTGGGCGTACGTGATGCGCTGATCCTCGAAAAGGAGGATGACCTTGTCGCCTTGATCCTTCGCGCGCTCGGATATTATCGAAGCTGGAGAATTAAATTTGGGCTGGACCGGTTCCATCTGTGCAATAGCTCGCTTGCCGCCGATCGCCCCTTCGCCGCGCCGCCGTGCTAGCGGTGGATCCGCTGGTAGGTTCCCATCAGCGTTGCCTGCTCGAAGATGTGTCCCTGCATCGCAGCTTCCAGTTGCGCTTTGGTGGGCCGGTTAAGATCCGGCAACAGGCTATCCAATGCGTAGAGCTTGAAGAAGTATCGATGGCGTCCGATCGGAGGGCAGGGACCGCCATTTCCGTCCCCAGTCATTGCGCCCTTGGAACGTTCCCGCAGGCAAGGCCTCGGGCTTGACGGCCTGCGGCAGTCCTACCGCCGAGGGCGGGATGTTGTACAGCACCCAGTGGACCCACACCATCCGCGGCGCGGCGGGATCTGGCGCGTCAGGATCGTCCATAATCAGCGTAAGGCTGCGCGCGCCGCTTGGCACGCCCGACCACGCGATCGCGGGCGAGACGTCTTTGCCCTCACAGGTATGGACGGCGGGAATTTCCTTTCCGTTCTCGAAGACATCCGATGTAAGCGCCAAGGACATAAAAATCCCTCCCCGCCGTCTATCACTATGATGTCAACTCTGGAAGGCGGATTTTTCCATGTCGATGCTGGTGTGGCGATCCTCCTGAGCGGGCGACCAGTTCCATAGCATGTACTGATAGTGGCGATAGCCGCCGGCGAAGTGCAGGCCCTTGACCGGCCCGGGCAGAATTCCATCGTAGGGCATCCAGTTCGGATACTGATAAGGCTCCCAGGCGTGGTAGATGACCAGTTGATCGGGACGCACGCATTCGCTCAGCTTGGCTCTCACCACGAAATCGCCGTAATCGTTGAACACCCGGATGTAGTCGTGGTCGGCGATTCCCTTGCCGCGCGCCACCGCGGAATTGATGAAGGCGAACGGCTCGCCGCGATGCAGCTTCAGCATTTCCTCTGCCGTGACCCAGTTCGAGTGGATGCTCCAGCGGAGATGGCCGCTGGTCAGACGCATCGGCTGGTGGCCGCCGATGTACGGCGGCTGCTTGTAGCGCACCAGGTGTTCATCGGCCTCGACGAACCACGGATGGTCAAGGTAGAACTCGATCCGCCGGGTGGTCGTGACGTAGGGCACCTTCTGCTCGACCTGATCGCGGAAGCACCAGAACACCTCGCCCGCCACCATGTCCGCATTCTGCGCGACCATCGCCGGGAAGGTCGGCCTTCCGCTAAGCCAGGAGCCGCCATTCTTGCGCAGATTCTCGAGATCCAACTTCTCGCCGTCGAGGCTGGTGAACCATCCGACCTCGCCCAGCGCGCGATAAGCGTCGTTCACCAGCCGCTCTTCGTCGCTGTTGCTGTCGCCATAATGGTTTGCGTAGGTGGCGCGCCACAAGATTTTATCCACCTCGATTTCGCGCGGGCCGGCCGTGTACTTGTTGATGCCGCGTTTTTTCAATTCGCCCGTGGTCCCGCGCAGAATGCCATGGATGATCTGGCGATCGCTTTTCGACTCGCCGCGCATCGGCACCGACTCGTCGGTAAAATTGCTGAAGCGGGTATTGGGACAGCTGAACTTGGTATCCGCATATTCATAAAACGATGCGGCCGGAAGCGCATAGTCGGCGTGCAGCGCGGTCGTGCTCCAGCGCGGGTCCATCACCACGATCATGTCGAGCTTGGGCCACACTGTGTGCACGTAAGTGTTCATTCCGCCGCGCGTGCGGCGCAGCGGATTTCCGCCCGAAACGAACAGCGCCTTGGGGCTGGCGCCCGGCTTGGCGAGCATGTCGTAGCCCTGTAACCAGCCATTGGCCACCGCCTGTTCGGCGTATTCGCTGATCTTCCTCGGTGCGTTGGGATCCTCCAGATGCTTGTCCCAGACGTCCTTGTAGCCGGCGTGGTAGTACCAAAACAAAGCCGGCGGCGAGAGCGTGCCGGTGGTTTTCATTCCCTCGCGCAACATCCCCTGCGAGGCCTCCAGCACCGGCATCGTCGGGTCCATCGCGAACATGGTCTTGTAGGCGTCCTGCATCCTTTGCGTCGCGTTCAGCGCGCCGCCTATGGGATCATCGGACTCCAGTATCTCCGGCGGCATGCTGCCTACGAACCCGGACCCCGCGTTGAACTCTGCCCCGGCCGACCAGCCGTGGCTTCCGGTGCCCGCCTTGCCGATATTGCCGGTCAACGCCAGCACGTAACACGCGCCCCGCTCGCAGAGATCGCCATGATACATTTTCCCGGGGAACGCCGCGGAGAAAAAGAATATTCTGCGCGGCGGCCGGCACAATTCCGCCAGCCGGTCGAGCTGCTCGGGATGAACCCCCGCAATCTCGTAAACCCGCTCGGGCGTGTACTCCGCCACGCGCTTGCGCAGCAGGCTGAAAACCGTGGACGCTTCGACCCGCGTCCCATCCTTGAGCGCAACTTCAACCGCGCCCTCCAGCAGCCGGTCGCACTCCATTTGCAGCGTGCCCTTCGGCAATGCCCCGAGCTTGCCCGTGGCGGCGTCGATTACATAAAACTGCTCGGCGTCGCCTCCCTCCTTGAGGTCCGCCTCGCGCAGGAACCGGCCATTGTCCTTGCGCACCAGCACCGGCAGATCGGTCTGCTCCTTGATGAAATCGAGGTCGATCCATCCCTTGTCGATCAGGATGCGGCAAAGCCCAAGCCAAAGCGCGGGATCGGCCGACCAGTTGATCGGGAGCCACATGTCGGCAAACTGCGCGCTGGGACTCTTGTCCGGTGAAATCTGCACCACTTTCGAGCCCCGGTAGCGGGCTTCGAGCACATAGTGATAATCGGAAATACACGCGTACACCGGGTTCCCGTAAACGAGCACGGTGTCGGCCAAAAACCAGTTCTCGACGCCGGGACACTGTTGGAACTGCCCGAAGGTCAGATACTGTCCGGGCAGAAAATCGCCGATCGTAAAGTTAAGGTCCAGCGACACTCCGCCGAGCTGCGTGGCCAGTCCTGCCCCCGCGCCCTCGCCGCCGCCGCGCAGCACCCCGGCCCCGTTGGTGCCCTGGTCAATGATGATTGATTGCGAGCCGTGAACCTGGATGATGTCGGCCAGCTTGGCGCCGATTTCGGCAAAGGCCTGATCCCAGCTGATGCGCTCCCAGCTGCCGCTGCCGCGCTCGCCCTTGCGCTTCATCGGGTAGAGCAGGCGCTCCGCGCCGTACATCGCGCGCGAATGCTGGTAGCCCTTCTGGCAGCCGCGCGGATTATAGTCCGGGGCGCGGTACTCGGGGTCGATGATCTGCGGGATGTTGCATGCGATCTCCTCGCGGATCACGCGGCCGTCTTTCGCGTAAACCCTGAAGGGACAGCTCCCCGGATAGCAGTTGACGCGATGCGTCCCCCATCGCACACGGTCCCAATTCCAGTAGTTTTGCGAGGCTTCGGAAGCCGTCTGCCTCGCGATCGGATCCCCGCCTCGGCTCCGCTCGACCATGGTATCTCCCTCAGCGCGCTTTGGGTTGACCGGAATTCCCGTGTTGTTCAGCGGCGGATCAGCATTAAATATGCCATTGTGTCAGCGCGCCCGCGCGAGTGCGTCCGTCCGCCGGACTACGCGGAGATCCAACCGATGTGAAGCCTGGGAATGACCAGATTAAGCTGGGCAGTCTTTTGAAAGTAGCAAAAGTGTATCAATGGGGAGCAGCGACATCGTATCGACTGGATACAGCAGGGCAGGGCGCGATTCTTCGCGCGACAACGGAGCGCGGCCTTAACATTGGGTGCAGGGGTCACCCCTGCTGACATCGCGCGCATGACAGGTTAGTTTCTGATCATGCGGCTTGGTGCGATCGATGTCGGATCTAATTCCGTGCACATGATCGTTGCCGATGTCGGCCGCGATGGCCACATCGAGGTGGTCGATCGGGTCAAGGAGACCGTGCGGCTGGGCCGGCGGGCATTCATGACCGGTCATCTGATGCCCGAGTCGATGGATCTCGCGGTGCGCGCGCTGGTCAACTTCAATCGCATCCTGCGCATCCGCAAGGTGGCCAAGGACCGCGCGGTGGCGACCAGTGCGGTCCGCGAGTCGAAAAACCGCGTCGCCTTCATCCGGCGCATCCACCGCGAGACCGGTCTCAACGTCCAGATCATTTCCGGCGCCGAGGAGGCGCGGCTCATCTTTCTCGCCGCGCGCCACGCGCTCGGACTCGAGGGCGGACCGCATCTGTTGATCGACGTCGGCGGCGGCAGCGTCGAGCTGGTGCTGGTTCGCGACGGTCGGCCGCTGTGGATGAAGAGCGTGAAGCTGGGCGCGGCGCGTCTGGCCGAGCGCTACCTTACCGACGACCCGCCCAGCCGCGCGCAGCTCAAGCGGCTCGAACGCCATCTCAACGACGAGATCGGCGCGCTGCTCAAGAAGGCGCGCAAGGCGGGCGTGGTGCGCGCAATCGGAACCTCGGGCACTATCAACACCCTGGTCGCGATGGCGCGCGCCGCGCGCGGCGATGAACTGGAGCGCCTCCACGGCGCCAGTGCGACGGCCGCGGAGATAAGCGAGCTCGCGGGCGACCTGGTCTCGGCAAACTCGGCGCTGCGCTCGGAGCTGCCCGGCATCGACGCCAAGCGGATTGACCTGATGCCGGCCGCGGCCGCGCTGGTGGACTTTGTGCTCAAGCGCTCGGCGGCGCCGACTCTCGTCGCATGCACCTGGGCGCTGCGCGAGGGCCTTCTCCTGAGCCTCGCGAGCACGGCCATTCGCGGCCGCGGCGAGGACGTGCGCCGGCTCTCGGTGAATGCGCTTGCGAGCCGCTTCGTCGGCGTGAACAAGCACGGGCGCCAGGTCGCCAAGCTGGCGTTGAAGCTCTTCGATGCGACCGCGCCGGTGCTCGCGCTGCCCAAGAGCGCGCGCGAGCTGCTGGAATACGCGGCGTTGCTCCACGACATCGGCCACGCCATCGATCACGACCGCCACAACCGCCACTCCTACTATCTGATCAAGAACGCGGAGCTGTTCGGTTTCGATCCGGACGAAGTCGAGGTGATCGCGCAGGCGGCGCGCGGCCATCGCAAGCAGGCGCCCAAGCTGGACTCGCCCGAAATGAACGGCCTGGCGTCCTCGAAACGGCGTGTGGTCCGTGGTCTCGCCGCCATCCTGCGCGTCGCCGACGCGCTGGACCGAAGCCACTTCAGTGTGGTCAAGAATATCGAGGTTCGCTACTCTCCCGGTCGACTCATCATCGGTGTCGATTCCAACAACGAGAAGGCCGACCTCGAGCTGTGGACCTGCGAGAGAAGGACGGACCTGCTCTCGAGGTTGCTCGACCGGCAAGTGACGCTGGAGCGTTAGCTCCGCGGGCAGGGGTGACCCCTGCACCCAGTGTTAAGGCCGCCCGCCGTCGGCGGGCGCGGCCTGGTGTTGGTCTAGTGTGCCCGCTGCTACTCGCTCAGCTCCTCGGGGAGTGCCTTGGCGTCCTTGTGATCGGAGGTGGTTCTCTATTCTAGCTTTGAGAGGATTTTGCCTTCAAACTCCAGGTACTGGTGTGGTACCGATCCCAACATCGCTTTGAGATTCCGGCTCTCCTCGCTGGTGGCGAAGATTACCTGTTGGTTCGCATCACGCGCAGTGGCCGCCCTATGTAGAAATTCACCAAAGCTGATGGCGGCAGTCTCCTGTTGTCGCGGTTCATCGAGAATCAGTAGGCCTAAATGGTTCGTACTATACCTACGAGCAACCTCCAAAAGTCCATATAGATATGCCCAGATCGTTCTGATCATATCGCTGGCCGAAAGGTTGAAACCCAGGTCAAAACCGTCGTGAATCGGGCGATAACTTTCTCGCGAAATACGAAGTTCACCAACGGGCACACTCCCCAAGCCGTACTGAGTGACCTGCTCTTTGAACGTCGATTCTAAGTCTGCTAGCTTCTGCTCATCCTCTGCTGATAGCTCTTCTCCCGAAAGAGCACTAATCTGTTGTTGTACCTCAACCCAACTCTCTTGTAATTCAGTCAAACTGTTCGTCAAGCGGTCGATCTCGCTTTCCGCGTCATTCAACATGCGTATGCGGTTGCCGAGAGAAATTCGCTCCTGGATCGCCGCCATCGAAGGCATACGTGCATCGGATACGAGCGATGCCTTCTGGGTTCTGATTTGCGTCCGCAATTCTTCCACGCGGTTCTGGATGGACCTTAGTTTCTGCCGCTTCGCGTCAAGAACCGCTTGAGCATCGCGGCGCATCGACTCAAAGGTTACCGACTGGCTCCGGATGAACTCAATGTTTTCTTCAACCGTCATTAATGTTCCAGACTGCACCTGAATCAGCAGAGAACCAGATATTGCTTGGTCGCAGGTGGGGCATCTACCTAGCGTGCTAGGCAAGGACGCGACGGATCCGAAGTTACGTAGTCGGAGCACGTCTTGATTGTTCTTCAGGTCATCGTTTAGGGCGACCAGGCGCTCCGTGATACTGTCCGACTCGCGCTTTTCAATCTCTACCTCTTTAAAGAGAAGAAAACCGGAAGACTCCAATGTCGCCAGCTCTTTCTCCGAAGCTCGTAGCGCCTCAGTCAGGGCACCCGATATCTCTTGGACACGTGGTATCTCCATGGATTCCAGTTCCTGCAGTCTCCGCCTATCCTCGGATACGGCTTCAGGCAAGGGAATCCACGCGTCCCGTCTGGGGACAAGAATCCCGATCGCATTCAAAACATCGATGTTGGACGGAACGTCCAAGGGCAAACCTCGAACCACAGCGCCCACTCTTTCCGCAAGGGTCCTAATTTCTTGGGCAATAAGACGCCAATTAGATAAGATCCTTGTCGCCTCCTCTCTCAAGGCCTGGCGCCTGAACGCTATTGCGTAAGCATCAAGTCTAAGAACGAATTCGGTAGCCCGCTTTCCCACCTCTCGGATCCGGTAGTGGAGTGGCAAGCGGGCCTGTATGCCAGACCAACCGTGTTTCTGCTCGATGATGAACAGCGGGAATATGCATTCCAAGTAGAGCGGACATTCGCTGCCATCGAATCTATTCACCGTCGGAAGGTCCCATCCAAGGAAGTTGGCGAGCATGTAATGGAGACCTAGAGGGCGTTGCGCAGCTCCCTCCATTCGAACGTAGTAGTCGCGCTCCTCGTATTCCCCCGGCGCGCTCAAAGCCGGCCCGTTCCAGACCGTAACCAATTTGGTATCCGAGCGGGCTCCCCGTATCCGCCTACGGAGTGTTAAGACAGCACCGTTCGAGTTCTCAATTTCCAACAGAACTTCCGACTCGACTACGGGGACTTCGCGTCCTCTGTACTCAAGTCTTTCGGTCAAAGCATATTGCAGCGGAACTTCGTAGCTCGCTGACAGCATCCCTTCTATGCCGAGGGCATAGATTATGGACTGGATGCACGTTGACTTCCCCGTTGAATTGTCGGCGCGAAGTACTACGAGACCAGGGCCAAAAGGGACTGTGACACCGAAGGGGCCTTCGGCCGTATTGATTCTCAACGCTAACTGGCGCAGCCGCATCGACTCAGTCGCTATTCCACGAAAGCAGGTCGTCAACCTGGCGTTGAGTTACCTTGCGGGTGATTCGGCTCAGAAACTCCTTCTCCCCCACGAGACAAGTCGAAACCCTCATGATCTCTTCAGTTATCTTACTTCCCTTCTCCGTGAGACGAATCGTTCCGTTTGGCTCACGAAGTAGCAGATTCTCCGCCAGCGCCAGAGCAAGGGCTCGATTCAGGCTTGGCTCGAATCTAACCACGGGGTCATCGAGCCGCCGATCGTGGCTCAATATCTTGATGAAGGCATCTCTGGACTTCGCGGTTCGCACTGCCCAATTGAGAACGTGCAATTGCCGTAGTGTTGCCCGCTCTCCCCAACACTTTTTCAATATCAAAAGAATTACGGCGAGTCGCCACTCCGCCCTGAGATCCGCTGGCAGAGGGGACGGGCGCCGCGAAAACTGGAAGTGAACGTCGTCGAGATCCATGTCATCCAGAGGCATTGATTTTCCCTCGCTATGCGGTCGGCGTAAGGGGGCAGAGTAGTAGCCATTCCGCCACTGCTCCATGTGCCAGCAGTTCCGCGGTGGTTCGGTCCACTCCTTTGACGGCAACGAACACCTCTTCTGTGTAAGAGTGAAGAACCCCGGAGATACTTAGGTTTTGTATGAGGCTCGTTGTCCTGAGGAATTCCGCTCGTGACTCCTTCGTCTTCATTGCGACCTCGTAGAGCATGGGATACTGATCCTTAAGGCGCTGAAGTACATTCTGACCATCAAGGAAATGCTTCAGGAATCGATCTCGCAATTTCGTCTTCTGTTCCGGAGTCCGTCGCAGAGGTTCAAGTTTCCCATCAAGCGTATGAACCAAAGCATCGTTGTCATCGGCCCAAACATGGATGTCAGCCTGCGGTATCGAGTCTGGTTCAACTTGAATCTGCCGAACCCCTGCAGCGAGGAGCTGTGATCGCTCCAACAGAAAGTACTCATCAGTAATCACGTTGATCGCGAAGTCTTCAGCGACGTAGGGCAGAGCCTTTGCGCGGACCTCCTCAGCTTTCTTTTCAGCGCGTTGATTGAGTTTTGCGGAGTCGTGACGCGGCACTACAAAGATCCAGCGAGAGATCACCGTCGGACCAAAGAGCGCTTGCAAGTCTAGTTGATTGTTACAGAACTTCCGGATATCAGTCGACATTTTGTCACGCTGCTTTTCGTATAGACCTTCGGTGTCCAACGGTTCACGTGCAGCATAACACTGATAAGCGCAGCCGTCTCTGGAAAAACCCTCGATTCCGAAATCTCCAGTGTGCCTGTCGGGCACGACCACAAAATCTCGCAATCCATACCGTAGGATCAGCAGTCGGATGACGTACCGCTGCCAATCGTCGGGATCCCAACCAATCGGATTTTGTTCGGCCGTCGGACCAGCTCCCTTCGTTTTCTAACCTGAAGGTAAATAATCTGCCCAAAATGCCTCCGAATTCAACAGCCATACCCACTTTTGAGAGAACGACGCCCTTTCTCTTATCACCGGCGTGCGCCGGGAACCAGCAGGGCTGCAAAAGGAAGAGAGGCGAGCTGCGCTTTGGCGGCTTTGAGGACGGTCGTGCGGGAGCGCGGTCGCGTGTCTGTGACACCTTTCTGTCAGGAGAGCTGCGCGTAACCAACGCCGGAGGCCGGAGTGTCCGTCGAGATTCTTCCCCTTCGGCTTCGCTCAGGGCTTCGGCTCAAGCACAGCAGCGTTCGCTCTGAAATGACACAAAGTAAACACCCGCCTCCTGCCACCGCCCCTTCTAACAGGGGCGAAGCCCCGCATCCCGCGGCGGTGCCGATTTTCCTATCATCGGGTGCAGCGCCTGTCCTGAGCGAAGCCGAAGGAGGTCACCCCCTGCCAGGAGTCACCCCTACCCCCAGCATCCACCGTTAATCGAAAGATCCGCAGGATGCGTCTTTTTCTCCCACGGCCGAGAGCGAGAGACGCGCTCCGCGCGTATCTCGCGATTTACGCTGCGCCCCCGTCGCAACGGGCGCCCACCGCGCAGGTGATTCTTCCCTCAGAGCCTGCCTCGCATTTTATTAAAATTGGTAGTTGACTTAGAAAATGGAAATCCGGAGTCTATGGGCAAAATGGCTAATCGGCGTGTAGTGGTGGTGGGAGCGGGTATCGCGGGACTCAGTGCCGCGCTGCGCCTCCGCCAGGCGGGCGCCGAAGTCACCGTATTCGAATCGAGCGATCGCGTCGGCGGCCGCACGAGTTCAGAGACCCACGACGGCTACCTATATGAGCGCGGCACGCAATTCTTCACTTCCACCTATCGCAACGCGTTGGGGCTCATCAAGGAGATGGGACTCCAGGCCGAGCTGAGAACGACCAGTCCGTGGATAACTATATTCAACCACGGCCGCCCGCGCCGGATGCCGTCTGGAATGATGTTTGCCGTGTATGCGTTGACCAGCCGGCTGCTCAGGATGCGGGACCTCGCCCGATTCACCTGGCATACCACCAGCTTGCGATGGCCGCCGATCGATAACTACTCGGCATGGGCGGACTACGACGACCAGGATGCGGCCAGTTGGAGCGCGCCGCGCTTGGGCCGGGGCGCGGAGTTCCTGCTCGAGCCGGTACTCGCCGGCGGCATGATGCAGCGGATCGAGGATACCTCGCGCGGCTGCGCGCTGGCAGTGCTCGCGATGACCGCCAACGGCCGCAGCAAGGATATGACGCTGGCGCGCGGCAACGACTCGCTGCCGCGTGCGACGGCGGCGCGGCTCGACGTTAAACTCGAGTCGCCCGTCCAGGCGGTCGAAGCCACGCCCGGCGGCGTGACGGTGCGGATGACCTCGGAGACGGTGCGCGCTGACGCGGTGGTGCTGGCAACTACGGCTTCGGCGGCGGCCGCAATTTATCGCGCCGGAGACAATCTCGAACGCGAGCTCATGGCGACGCCCTACGGGTCGGTGATCAAGGTCGGTCTGGCGACCAGGCGCGACTGGTCCGGCGATCCGGGGCTCAGCAACGTGTGGGCAATGATGATGCCGCGCGGCGAGCGCCGACAAATAGTTTCCGTCACGATCGAATCAGCCAAGGACCCTCGGCGGGTGCCAAAGGGCGGCGAGATGCTCAACTTGTTCGTTACGCCGGATAACGCGGAGCGAATGATGGATTGGCCGGATGAACAGGTGGTCAGCGCGGTTGCGACCGACGTCGATCGGCTGTTCCCCGGAGCGTTTGCCGCCAAGAATTTCACCCGCGTAGTTCGTTGGCGAGAGGGGATGCCGAAATCGCCGGTCGGGCGCGCACGCGCGCTTGCCGAGTACCGCCGCACACGGCCGCCGGATTGCCGAGTGTGGTTGGCGGGCGATTACATGGGGATGCCGTGGCTCGAATCGGCGATCGAAACCGGCACTTGGGCGGCGCGCCGCATCGTAGAAGGCTGAGCGCCAGACCAACGATCCTCGCTTCAAGCCAGTTTTGGACAATCGAAAAAAAAGGCACGCATCGGCTTCACCATGAGGGCATGTGGCCAAGCGTGCCTTCGGCTCGAACAAGGAGGGGGGAGCCGACGAACATGATTTACTAAACACGCGCAGTAAACGCCATCGGCGGCGCGTCACGAGCGGAACAATTTTGCACGATTGCATTGCTCACCAGCATCGAGAATCTCGCGACGCCCGATCTCGTCATCGTTTTCCAGCGAATCGAAGGCTCGTCGCTATGCGCCAGCGCGTCGATTACAGAACTTCGGTTTCGCTTCACGGCCGGCTGAGCATGCTGGCGCTGGCCTGATTTCAGCTTGAGTGGTTGGTTTTAAATCCGCAGGTGGCTGGATTTGCGGTAATCGCGTCATTTCGCGAGGCGCGGATCGTCGGTTGAAACACATTCTGCGTTGCACAGGACGCAGACCGAGTCGGGATTTCGCTGGCCGCGCCTCCCCGCCACATCTTTATCCGCCTGAGCAGCCAAGGCTTGTGTGCGAAGGCGAGACTTCGCGTTCTCACATCCGGCATTACGAGGAAAGGTGCGTCTGATTGTCCATTGGGCGAGTGGGGCGCTTTTGTTCACCTCGTGAGTGTTGGGTATCGCGGGCGGAACCATCAGATACCAGCCCACAAGCGCGAGCGCGGCGGCGTGGCGTGGCTTCATTCTGCTTCGTCGGGATAAAGCCGATCTGAAGTTCGCTGAAGAATTCGCAGCCATTGGTCCTTCGCTCCTCGCGGTCATTGAGACCCGCTTGATCGAAGTTCATCGATCGACCCCATCAAGCGCGGGTTCACGTCGGTTGATGTAGTCAACGCGATTTGATCCATCTTTCGACTCGCGCCTCGGTTAGAGGGTTTCAAGTCGAGAGATACACCACCTGCAAGCACAAGTCGATCCTTGCCGCGCGCGACAACGGAGCGCGGCCTTAACATTGGGTGCAGGGGTCACCCCTGCAAACCCACGTTGGGTTTCACATTCCGAAGATCCAGTTCAGGAAAAGACCGAGTACGAACGGCGCTGGCCTTATGCCAGCGACGATGGCATGGTAACGGCTGCGCCGTCATCAGCGCGGAGCGGAACCGATTTCGGTGACCAGGGTGCCGGGGGTAGGGAGAAGTGTGGGCCGAATCGATGGGAAAAATGGCAGGTCCGGGCGTCGCGCGGCCATCAGAGGCATCCACCACCCCTCCCGGCCGCTGGAGAGATGGTGGACCAAAACCAGACGGGACTCCTGCAGGAGAGTTGCCGCCCGAGCTATACAGTGAACCGAAGTCAGAGACCCATAATGGATATCCCGGTTGAGGAGTTGATCGATGTCAAGGACCTGCGGTTTCGCCACCTCGCCCTCGATCGTCACGGTCCAAGGACGCGGTCTTAGGGTGTGAGCATTTTCCGCCGTGAATGAGGTCTGGTCGGGCAGTTCTTCGCACGACGAGGCGAGCGGTCGGTCCCTCAGAGGAGGAGAAAGCTGGTGAACCAATTCGTGCTCAGGGCGACAGTCGTTGGGGTGGTCGGAAGGGTGGCGGATCGGAGAAGCTCCGGCCACGCCGGACGCGGATTCGCAGTACTAATCGTTCTCGGATTGGCGGTCTGCTTCAGTTTCACTCCAAGTGCGAACGCCGCCACTGTCACTGTCGGAAGCCCCAACACCGGGAACTGTTACCCATTTCTGTGCAACGACAGCGGCATATCGAGCGGCCAATCCATCGAATATCAGCAGGTCTATGCTTCAAGCGCCTTTAGCGGGCCGGTCAGCATCACCGCCCTGACTTTCTTCTTCGCCAGCGAGTTTGGCGGCTCGAGCCTGGTCCTTAACGGCAGTTACAAAGTATCTCTTTCGACCACCTCCGCGCCGGTAAACGGTCTCAGTTCCACCGCGGCCAACAACATCGGACCGGATAATACGGTGTTTGCGACGTTCGTCGTGTCCTCCCACAATGTGGACTCGAACCCGTCATTCACGATAACCGGTGGTCCGTTCGCCTACGACCCTAGCAAAGGTAACTTGTTGATCGACCTCGTCGTCACAAATCAGGACAATGTGCCCAATGGTTCAGGAAATGGCTATAACCAGGCTGACGATACCGGTACCCAAACCAGTCGCCTTTACGCCTTCGACAGCAGTGGTATCGGAACGACCGACTCGGTCGGGCTAGTGACGGAATTCACCACTAATACACTTAATACACTGGCGGTGGAGTTGCAGAATTATTTCAGCAACGCCGAAACCACTGGCGGACAAGCCTACGTCAATATCACGGCTCCCCTCGAGGGAAATGCGACATCCCCCAATCCCGGCTTCGCATCGGGCGAAACCTGCGCGATGATCTACGTCTTCAATACCGAGCAATCGCTCCAGGCCTGCTGCGGATGCCCGCTGACCGCCGATGGACTGTTGACCCTCAACATCACAACCCAACTGGCCGGAAACCCTGTGGCGTTAGGGAAACTCCTCAGCGACGGCATTATCCGTATTATTCCGACCTTGCCAAATGCTGTTCCACCGCCAGCGACGACTCCCCCGCGCACCCCACCTGAGTATATCGGGTGCGACTCCAATACCCAGGTCTGCTGCGATCCAACCGCGGCGAATGAAGGCGGTACGCTGACCCCCGCCAACGAATTGCTGGCTTGGGGCGACCACGTCCAGAATACCGCGATCACCGAGACGGCGTTCCAATCCTTGAACGTCCTTGGGGCCCTAGCTGAGGAAGACTACGACCCCTATGCACTGCCGGAAGCGTGCGGCGCTATCACGCGACTGGGCAGCGGTCAGGGCGTCTGCACGTGCCCGACCGGACCCGTCGGGTTTACGCCAACTGCTAAACACCGTCGCTAGGGCTGGCTCATGATGTGCATCAGCCGGAGCGCGAGCGGGATCTTGGTCTCGCTTGGCCCGAACTGAGCGTCAAGTCGGCCCTGATTCGAGCGACACGAGCGGTACTTTCCCCCTTACCCTTCTAACAGGGCGAAGCCCGCATCTTCTCCATTCATTGGGTGCAGGGGTCACTCCTGCGAGCGCGTAGTCGCGAAAAGATGCGCTGCGCAGATTTTCGCGTCTTCTCACTGCGGGTGCAGGGGCCGCAACCCCTGCCCAAGGAAGTGTGAAACCGACGGCGGGTTTCACATTCCGAAGATCCAGTTCAGAAAGAGACCGGTAACGAGAGGGGTGGCCAGAGGGATGCCAACGTGGCAGTCTATGCGCATGCCTGACTACAGCTTGTTCGGAGACGAGCACGTCCGTCAGTACGAGGCGACCGGCGGCAAGATTGGCCACGATTGGAACAACACCAGTTGTCTGGTGCTGCACACGATCGGGCGGAAATCTGGCGAGACGAAAAAGTTCCCGCTGATCTATGGGCGCGACGGCCACAACTATCTGATTGTCGCTTCGAAAGGGGGCGCGCCCGACCATCCTGGGTGGTACAAAAACCTGCTTGCCCATCCCGATGTGAAGATCCAGGTGTGGGACAAAGTGATTCCGGTCCGGGCGCGGACTGCGACGGCCGAAGAAAAGAAGCGCGTGTGGCCGATCATGACAGCGCAGTGGCCCGATTATGACAAGTACCAGGCCGGAACGAAACGCGACATCCCCGTCGTGATGCTCACGCCGCGCTAGCGACTTGACGGGAGTGTCCGCTGTCTCAGCGGCGAGCGACACGAGCGGTACTTTCCCCCCTGACCCTTCTAACAGGGCCCTTCGAGTACTCAGGGTAAACTCCGCCCGCATCTTTTCTTTTCTCTTTTCCCCTTTCACTGGGTGCAGGGCTCAGCCCTGGCCGTTGGCACGGGAGGCCAGTATTGAGACATTAGCAGGGGTGCGCCCGCCAACGGCGGGCGGCCTTAACATTGGGTGCAGGGGTCACCCCTGCCCGCGCGCACCAGAACGCAACGGAAATAACCGCACCTCAAAAGGAGAAAATCGAATGTCGCTGACCCAATTCGTCCCGACCCCGAAGTTCGCGGACTACAAGGAACGGTTCAAGGAACATTTCAATCTCGAGCGTCGTGCTGATGGCGTTGTTCTGGCCCAAGCCCATACAATGGGCGGCTCAATTCAATTGAGCGTCGAAAATCATCGTGCCCTGGGCCAGCTGTTCAAGACCATTGGCGCTGATCCTGAAAACGAACTGCTGATTCTGACTGGGTCGGGTAAAGACTTCATGATGTCAATTGATCCGGAAGGCTTTGCCCTTGAGAAGGAGGACCTACAGCATTGGGCTTACGAGTACGCCTATAAGGATGGACGGACCAATGTTAGCTCGCTGATCAATGACCTCGAAATTCCGACTATCGGCGTTCTCAATGGCTCAGGAGGCCACGCGGAGATTTGTCTGATGTGCGATCTCACAATTTGCTGTGAAGACGCCATTATTTTCGATCCTCACTTCAATATGGGATCGGTTCCGGGAGATGGGATCCACAGCTGTCTTCAAGAACTGCTGGGCGTTAAGCGGGCCGCGTATGTTTTGTTCACTGGGCAGCCCATCGACGCCAAAATGGCTCTCGAATATGGAATGGTAAACGAGGTTGTGCCCAGAGACCAACTCCTCGACAGAGCATGGAAGCTCGCCGATCACATCATGAGCCAGCCGCGGGTCACCCGACGCCTTACAACGCAGATTGTTCGGCGCCCTTGGAAAAGGCGGATCACTGATGACCTGGACGGCGGCTTCGGCATTCAGATGTTTTGTCATCTGGCCAAGAATGAGGCCATTCACAACAACGCTCGGGCCGCATCAGCCGCCGCCTCCGCCAAGAAGGTCTTCGACTGAGTCATAGAGGTCAGAGGCCGTGAAGGTCACATGTCTCACTGGGTGCAGGGGTGACCCCTGGCCGTTGGCACGGTAGGCCACTAACAAGAAGAGGATACGCGGCGCGTGTCCCGCTCTTGCGCCATGAACCTGAGAGCTAAGGCGCGGCCTCGCGACTTAGCGATTAACAGTGGGTGCAGGGGTCACCCCTGCCCAAGGAGGTGCGGAACCCACGGTGGGTTCCGCATTCAATCAAGTTCACCCCTGTTACATTCCGAAGATCCAATTCAGGAAAAGACCGAGTACGAACAGCGCGCCGGCGCGTCGCGTATGCACGAACGCCGCCGACACATACCACAGCGGCCATACCGGATATCCCGGCGGCGGAGAACTGGGCTTGGGCTTCGAATAGACCTCGAGCACCTGGAACAGCATCGGCAGTGCGCCGAGCACCAGCAGCGCGCCGAAGCCGAGCGTACGCGTCACGACCATCGCGGCGACGACTATGTAGAACGAAATCATCAGCGCCTGGTTGAGTCGGATCGCCCGCTTCTCGCCCAGGATCACCGGCAGCGTGCGCACGCCCAGTCCGGAATCGTAGGGAAGTTTGTCGATATGCTTGCCTATCAGTACGCTCGTCACGAGGATCGCATAGGGAAGCGACGCGACCCAGACCCAGGATGGAACTGCGCCGGTCGTGACGAAATACGTGCCACCGACCATCAGCGGTCCCCATACGATGAACACGCCGGGCTCGCCCAAGCCGAGATGCTTTAGACGGACTGGTGGTGCGACGTAGAACACGCTGATGAACAGTCCGGCCAATGCGAACAGGACCACTCCCCATCCGCGCACTGCGCAGAGGAATATCATAATTGCCGCGTCGATCAGGTTGAGCGCGACGATGGCGCGGATGAGCTGTGCCTTGGTAATCCAGCCGGCGAGGACGGGATGGGGCGCGTACAATGCGCGCGGCGCCAGCGCCGTGTCGATGCCGCCGGCGAGATCGAAGTAGTCGTTGATAAGATTGTTGCAGGCGTGCGCGATGCCGAGCCCGACGAGAGTAACGATGAAATATAACCAGTTCGGATTGTCCGAGCGCATCGCGAGCAGCCCGCCGATAAGTCCCGACGTGAGCGTCATCGGGATAACGCCTGCGCGCGTGATGATAAGCCAGCGCGAGACGCCGTCCATGCGCTCGTCGGGCAGGTTCATCGTGAGCAGCGCCTCGCGCCAGTTCTTGAGCCGCTCGGTCCAGTCGATAGGATGGGGTTTTACTAACTCTGCCATGATTCAGCTTTTCGATGGGCACGGCGGAGTTGGCCGCGATGCCGGCTAGAGGAGCCTGATTGATTCGATTGCGCCATCACTGAACGTAGTAAGCGCCGGTAGGGGACACCCGGTATGGTGTGTTCTTATCCGGAGGCGTGTACGTGCCCTGCGCGGCGGCGTTGCCAGGCTGGGCGGTCGTGGTCGTGCTTGAATTCGTAGCCGGCGCCAACACCGACGGATTCGCACTAGTGGATTCGCTGGTCGTCGTGGTTTCCGTGACATGAGTACTAGGCGCACAGCCGGCCAGGCACACCATCGCAATAGCAACACAAATAGCCACTGCGGAATTAGATGGGTATTTCATTGTTCAGGCTCCGGTTTATTTTGTTCTCGGCAAAATGCGACAGAAAACAAAAGTCCGACCTGAGATTACGCGCTTCCCGCGGCGCTGCAAAGGCCGTGGAACAAAACCCGCCCGGAACCTTGCACGGGGCGGCCGTCGGGTCTACAGACAAGCATGAGAGTGCACCATCGAGGACATCTATATATGCAAACCGCCGCGCATGTGTACGAAGCCTTTGAGTACGATCTGAGTCTGACCGCCGAGCAGCTGCAAATCCGCGATACTGCTCGCCGCTTCGCCGCCGAGGTGATGCGCCCGGCCGGTATTGCGATCGACAGGATGACGCCGGAGGCGGCGATCGCGCCGGGCTCCCCGCTTTACCGGGTTCTGGCCCAGGCGGGCGAGCTGGGCTTTACCAAGCTCAACGCACCCGCGGCGCTTGGCGGGCTTGAGGCGTCGCCCGCAACCGCGCACATGGTGCTCGAGGAATTGGCGTGGGGAAATGTCGGACTGGCCGGCTCCATTTTTCTCGCTCCCTATCCTGCTCAGGCCGCGATGGCGACCGGGAATGCCGAGTTAATCGCCGAGTTCTCGGCGCCGTACTTCAGCCAGGCGGGCGCCTCGATCATCGGATGCTGGGCGATCACGGAACCCGATCACGGCTCCGACCAGCTTGGCGTGATGCGCCCCGAGCTCAAAGTAAAAGGCCGCGGCAACCTGATCGCTCAGCGCGACGGAGACTCGTGGGTCTTGAGCGGGCAGAAGTCCGCCTGGGTGTCCAACGCACCCATCGCAACCGTGGCGGTTGTGAACGTGCAGCTCGGCTCGAGCGACGGACTGGACAACGGTGGCGTATGCTTCGTGCCGCTCAATCTTCCCGGAATATCGCGCGGGCGTCCGCTCGACAAGCATGCTTTCCGCGCTTTGCCGCAAGGCGAGATCTTCTTCGACCAGGTCCGCATTCCGCGCCGCTACATGATCGCCGAGGGCGCTGACTATCCCGCCCACGTCGAGGCCACTCTCACCGCCTTCAACGCCGCGGTCGGAACGCTCGCGACCGGGATCGCGCGCGCCGCCTTCGACTGCGCGCTCGCCTACACCAAGTCGCGCATCCAGGGCGGACGTCCCATCTTCGAGCATCAATCGGTGCGCGCCAGACTGTTCCGCATGGCGTCATTGGTTCGAGCCTCGCATGCGCTCTCGCGCGAGGTTTACGTTTACAACCTCACCCGGCTGTCGCGCGGCGAGCCGGCCCGCCTCGATCACTCGATCACCTCCAAGGTCTTTTGCTCCGACGCGGCGTTCGAGGTCGCCACCATGGCGGTGCAGCTCCACGGCGGTAACGGAATGACCCGCGAGTACGCAGCCGAGATGCTCCTGCGCGACGCCACTGTGTGCACGATCGCGGACGGCGAGAACAACTACCTGGGGCTGATCGCGGCCTCGATGCTGTAGCGAAGGCCGCGGGCCGCGAGCCGGTCAAAATGGAGGAAAAAAACCTTGGAAACAATCGAACACCGACTCCGCATTCTCGAGGATCGCGAGCAGATTCGCGAACTCGCGGCCACTTACTGCTTCCTCGTGGACGACGGGCGTTTCGACGAACTCGTTGACCGCTGCTTCACCGAGGACGCGTGCTGCGACTTTCGCGGCGCGGGCGACGGAGAACAGATGGCGCCGACGGTGGCGCGCGGGCGCGCCGAGCTCCGCAATTTCTTTACCGTGATGGTGCCGGCGGCGCTGCGCGACATGGCGCACACGGTCCACAATCATCGCGTCTCCATCGACCGCGACCGCGCGTCAGGCGACTGCTATTTCGAGCTCACCGCCGTCGATCGGACCTCGGGCGAAGCGGTAGTCGGCGCGGGCCGCTACTTCGATCGCTACCGGCGCGACCTGGGCGCGTGGCGCTTCGAGATGCGCAACGCCGCGATTTTCTTCATCGCACCGCTTCGTGAAGGATGGGCGACGCAACGATTCCTGAACACACTCACGCCATCGTCGCGCTGAGCGGCGCCAGCGCAGCGCAGTCCCCTTGGTCCGCGCCGCGCATCGGCGTAACTTTCTCTCTGGTCCGGGTGCCCCCTTAGCTCAGATGGATAGAGCACAGGATTCCTAATCCTGGGGCCGTGGGTTCGAATCCCTCAGGGGGCACACACTTTTTTTCCGAAATTCCGCGAATTTTCCGGGTTTTGTCCGGGTCGCGGAGCGCGCCGGTGACAAAAGCGGCGGCTGCGCAGGACCGCCGGCAAGTGCCTCGACTGGTTCGAAGCCAGGCGACGGACCGGTTTGACGGATTCCTCTGCCCCCCAGTACACTTCGACGAGACCGCATGCGTAATGAGAGCGCAAAGAGTTCCGCTTCGAGGAAGGTCACTCGCCGCGCTCTGATCGGCGCAGCCGCAGGAGCTTGTGCCTATGCTGCGCTATCGCCCCTCTTAGCGACTGCGAAAACGCTCTCCCTCGCCGCCCATGGTCTGACCGCAGACGCGTCCGGAATAAGCTGGCCGCCGAATCAGGCGTTGCCATCGTTTGCTGCACCCGTTCAGCTTGACGCTGCGGACATCACGTCTCTCACAGGCGACCAACAACTGCTGCTGGCGAGCCTGCAAGGAATCGTCAATCGCACCCAGCCGCGGATTTACCTGTTCCTGAGCGGCGACGATACCGACCAAACTTGGCTGCGGACCACTAATGTTCCCAACAGCTTGATACCCGATCCGCTAAGCTTGATCGGCAAATACAGCGGTGAGGCCGCCGGCGCGGTGATCTACGACCCCATCCTTCCCGATACTGTCAACGTCGCCACCAGCCAGGCGGCTGTGATGGGCGGCGTGATTGCGACTGCCGATCTGGCGAGCCAGTACAATCTGCCCGTCCTTGCCGATTTGCGCGGTCAATTCGCGACCAAGCTGGACGCCTACAACTGGCTCATCGACAATTATTCCACCCAGCTCACTCCGCGCCTGCTAACAGCAATTAGTCCCACAACTCACAATCTGCGCGATTACATCGTCGCGACCAAGTCGCTGGTGTTCTGGCTCGACCCGGAAGTCGCAGATGAAGCCGCCCTGTTCGCGCAGATCCTGTAGAGAGTCGCCCCCGATACTCCCTACATGGGATGGTTCGTGGGGGGACACGAATCCTCCGGTGTAACGCTATGCTCGCAAAACGGCGTCGTGGTGGGCGCTGCCGACTTCCTCGACAATGCTACGGTGCTTGGCGGTGTGGCCGCACCGATCAGTCAATCGCAACCGCAGGTCGCGACACCCAAGCTCGAGAAGAAAATCTACCTCACCTTCACTTTCAGCGACGGCGACAATCTGCAGTATGATCAGCATCGCCTCCGAACGATCTGGGACGATCCGAATCGAGGCAAGGTGCCGCTCAACTGGAGTATCAGCCCATTCCTGATCGACGCGGCGCCGGTCATGCTCCACTACTACCAGAGCACACAGACCCCAAACGACCTTCTCGTGGCTGGGCCGTCGGGAGCAGGTTACACCTATCCCGGGGACTGGCCTTCGGCCGCTCTCTCGGCATTCACCAAGCGGACTAGCCAGTACATGACGCGCGCCGGATTGAACGTGATCGACGCTCTGAACGTGACTACCTTCGGAGCCAACCTCGGTCTGACGAAAAGGGTTGCGCGAGAGTACGCGCGTTACGTGCACCCTCTCGGCGTACTATGTAACTGGCGGTTCGGTTCCAGTTCTCTGCAAAGACTGGCCGGCCTTCCCGTGATGAGTCAGGTCTTCGTCAGCACGGTCGCGCAAGGACAGAATACCGCGACATTGATAAGCGAGTCCTGGAGTGGCCATCACCCGCTTTTCGCAGCGATCCTTGTGGACGCGTGGAACATGGCCCCGACCGACGTCAACACGTTGGCGTCATCGCTCGGAACCCAGTTCGAAATCGTCCGCGGCGACGTTTTCTTCAACCTGCTGCGCAAGCATTAGGGCCTTCGCCAGGTGAACGCGATCCGCCTCAATTGTCCGTCGCATTACTCCGCCGTCGCCCGGAGGGCGATTTCGTAGTAGCGTCGCGAATCGAGGATTTCTTTTGGGGCAGTGGGTTCGAATCCCGCAGGCTACCGCACCGAAGGCTCGACCAGATTGCACGAGTAGGTCTTGATCACCAGCCACACATCCTTACCGGATTCGATTCGCAACGCATCGATCGCGCCCGGCGTCAGGTGAACCTCGAACGCCGCGCCGGCCGCATCGATGATGACGATCACCGTCACGCCCTCGCGGCGCATCGATAGGACTCGTCCCGGAAAAGCGTTGCGCGCACTTAGACCATGCGGCCGCTCGCCCGCTATGATGATATCGCCGGCGCGAATCGCGATTCGCACCCGCGCTCCCGGTTCCGCGTGGCCGAGCGGCACTTCCAGTCGAGTCGGGCTCCCGTCCAACTGACAAAGCATCGTGCCCTGAGTCTCCGCGATCGATCTCACCGTCGCGTCGAAAACATTTTCGAAGCCCACTACCTGCGCGATCGTTTCATGGCGAGGTGTTGCGAGCACGTCTTGCGCCGTCCCCTGAGCGAGAATGCGTCCTGATTCAAGCACTAACACCCGCTCGCCGAGAGCGAATGCCTCCTCGGGCGAATGGGTGACGTACAGGATTGGAATTTCGTGAGCCGCATTCCAGGCGCGCAGGTCGTCCAGAATCTTCGACCGGGTCGCGTTGTCGAGCGCGACCAGCGGCTCGTCGAGCAGGATCGCCTCCGGATTTGTCACGAGCGAACGCGCGAGCGCCACGCGTTGGCGCTCGCCGCCGGAAATCTCGCCGGGCTTGCGCGCGATCAGATGCTCAATGCGAAACGACTCGAGCATCGTCATCATTCGCGCGCGGCGCTCATCGGCCGGCATCTTCGCGGTCCCGTATTGAACGTTCTGCGCGACCGTCAGATGGGGAAACAACGCGAGATTTTGAAACACGTATCCCAATCGACGCTCCGCCACCGGCATGTCGATGCGCGCATCCGAATCGAAGAGCACTCGCGCACCGAGCGCTATCCTGCCGGCATCCGGCCGCGCCAATCCCGCGATGCAATTCAGGATGGTCGTCTTTCCGCCGCCCGAGGGCCCCAGGATCATCGTGAAGCCGGCCGACGCCTCGAACTCGGCCTCGAGCGCGAAGCTGTTCGAGGTCCGATACGCGATGCGAACGGACAGACGCCCGTCGCCGATCGCAGTGTTGCCGGATGCCATCGTTTCGCGCCCGTCCGCTAGCGATGCATCGGCCAGACCGCCCAGATTCGGCGGTTGAGCGAATACGTGATCGACAGCGTGACGAACGAAAACGCCATCAGGATAAGCGCCATGCGGTTGGCGCCCGCGTAGTCGAGCGCCTGCACATGATCGTAAATCGCGATCGAGACCGTGCGCGTCACGCCCGGGATGTTGCCGCCCACCATCAGCACCACGCCGAACTCGCCGAGCGTGTGCGCGAAGCTCAGCACGAAGCCGGTGACCACGCCGCCGATCGAAAGCGGCAGCACGACGCGAAGGAAAGTGCGAATCCGCGAGGCGCCGAGTATCGATGACGCGTTGATCAAGTTGCGATCCACCTGCGAGAACGCCGCCGCCATCGGCTGGACCGCAAAGGGCAGGCTGTAGATGACCGACGCGATCGCCAGACCTTCGAATGTGAACGGCAATCCGTGGCCCGTGAAAGACTGATACCAGCGGCCAATCGGGCTGTTCGAACCCATCGCGACCAGCACGTAAAAACCGAGCACGGTCGGCGGAAGCACGAGAGGCAGCGCGACGATAGATTCGACGAAAAATTTCCATCGCCAGCGCGTGAAGCTTAGCCACAACGCGATGGGCGTCCCGACCACCAGCAAAATTGCGCAAACGACCAGCGCGAGCCGCAGCGTCAGGAAGATCGCGCTCCAATCCATCGGTGGTCAGCGCGGCGCGGAGATTGCGCCGTTATCCGCGGCGGAGTCCTTGGGAATCGAGAAACCATATCGCGCCATCAGCGCTACAGTATCGGGCTGCTTGATGAATTTCATAAACTGATTCGCCAGTTCCTTATTGCGCGACGATTTCAGAATCACGGCGGCCTGGATGATCAGCGGATAGTCCGTCGCGGGGATTTCGACGTATCGTCCGGCGTTCTTCATCGCCGGCGCGAGCGCGAGCGAGAGCGCGAGGATGCCGACGTCGGCGTTGCCGGATTGAACGAACTGGGCGGTTTGCGAGATATTTTCACCGAGCACGAGCTTGCTTTTGATCTTGTCATAGACCGCCGCGTGGCGCATCGCCGCAACCGCCGCGACCCCGTACGGCGCGTGTTGCGGGTTGGCGATCGCGATCTTGCGGATGCCGGGATCGAGCAGCGTCGCAAGACTGCGGCTTAGGTCGAGCTTCGACCCGTTGGGAACCCACATCACGATTTTTCCGCTCGCATATTCGTAGATAGTGCCGGGTTCAACCAGACCCGCGGCCTCGAGCTTTTCCGGATAGCCAATGTCGGCGGAAAAGAACAGATCGAACGGCGCGCCATTTTGAATCTGGGCGAAAAAATTCCCCGATGAACCATAGGTGAGCTTAATCTTGCTCCCGGTTTGCTGCTCGAATTGGGCGGCAACGTCCTTGAACGCGAACGTCAAATCCGCCGCCGCAGCGACTTTAATTTCCGCGGCGCCGGCCACGGCAGGGAGCCACAGACAAAGAATAGTTGCGAGAGCGAAAAGCGCTCGCACAACGACTTTCGCCTGCATGCCATCACGGATTAGGTTCACGAATCGCCTCCAGTTTGCTGGCTTTCCAGACTTGCTGTCCGCCATAATACTTGTCATAGCGCTTGAATAATGGCACACCGCTGGACGGTCGCACAGTGGCGGCGGCGGTCTCGCCAAGGTCGGGCGAACATTGATTCGCGCGGGTTCACGTCATTAAGTGGAGAAATGACGAAGACCAACAAACTTGCGACATTTGGCGCCGGATGCTTTTGGGGCGTGGAATCGGCTTTTCGCGCGGTCGAAGGCGTCGTCGATGCGGTCGTAGGATACGCGGGCGGCACGGTTCCAAAGCCCAACTATCGAACGGTTTGCACTGGCACGACGGGGCACGCCGAAGTCGTGCAGGTGGAGTACGACCCCGCGCGGGTATCGTTCGAGCAACTGCTGGAAGTTTTCTGGCAGATTCACGACCCCACCACGCCCAACCGGCAAGGACCCGACGTCGGCACTCAATACCGCTCAATAATTTTTTATTCCGATGACCACGAGCGGATCGCCGCCGAGGAATCAAAACGGCGGCTCGAAGAGTCCGGCAAACTCGGGCGCCCGGTCGTCACGCAGATCGTGCCTGCCACGGAGTTTTACCCCGCCGAGGAGTATCACCAGCGCTATTACGAGCGCAGAGGTATCGCGCCGAGTTGCGGAATACACGCCAGGTGACAGCGGTGATCAAAGCGACCGCGGTGATGATTCAGAAGGATTAGCGGACGCTGCGCGCGGCGGTGGGCTTCTTCGAGCGCGTCGCACGCGGCCGAGCCTTTTCGGCTGCCATCTGATAACCCCGCTCGACGACGCTGGCGACTTCCTTCCAATCCACCGCGAGGTCGAGTCGCACCCCGACCCATCCGTTGACGCCACGTCACGCGGGGAAACGTCCCAAGTAATTTAGCCCCGCTTTATCGGTTTCCCCGTCTTTGATCGACGCCCTCGAGCGCTTATTCTTGAGAGCCGATGGGATCGGAAGCAGCGACAGCGGACCGGCCACGCTCGATAACTCTGTCGGTATTGGTTCCGGTTTATAACGAGCGTTATCTCGTCGCCGAATCGCTCGGCCGGCTTGAAACTCTCGCGCATGACGAGCACCTCTCGGCGGTCGAGATTATCGTAGTCGATGACGGATCGACCGACGGGACGCTCCGGGTGCTCGACGAATTCGCGCGCTCGCGCGGAGCGCCTGCCGGTTCGCCGGACGGTGCGGCGAAGCTCAAGTGGCGCTTCATCCGCCACCAGCGTAACTGCGGCAAGGGCAAGGCGGTTCAGACGGCGCTGGCTGAGGCGACCGGCGACGCCTGCGTTATCCACGATGCCGATCTGGAATACCTCCCATCTGACATCTCGCGGATGGTGAAGGTGTTTGTCGAGCAAGATGCCGATGCGTTATTTGGCTCCCGCTTTGCGGGCAGCGAGGTGCGCCGCGTCCTGCTGCATCGCCATGAGCTTGCCAATAGGCTGCTCACCTTCCTGTGCGACATCGTTTCGAACCTCAATCTCACGGACGTGTGGACCTGCTACAAGCTGGTGCGGACGCCGCTGCTGAAATCGATTCCGCTGGTGAGCAACGACTTCCGGCTTGAACCCGAGATTGCGATCAAGCTCGCCAAGCGCGAGGCGCGCATCTTCGAGATACCGATCAGCTATTTCGGCCGCACCTATGCCGAGGGCAAAAAGATCAACTGGCGTGATGGAGTGCGCGCGCTTGTGGCGATCGCGCGCTTCGGGATGAGCGATGCTATCTACTGCGATGACGAATACGGCAGCCAGATTCTCGCCCGGCTGGCGCGCGCCCGGCGATTCAACCTGTGGATGGCCGACGCGATCCGCCCCTACCTTGGCGAGCGAGTGCTTGAGATCGGCAGCGGGGTGGGAAATCTCTCTCGCGCGCTGCTGCCGCGCACCCGCTACGTCGCCAGCGACATCAATCCGCTCTACTTGGAGACGCTTGCCAACCTCGCCAGCGATCGGCCGTATCTCAAATCGTCATACTGCGATGTGAGCGATCTGAACTCTTTTCCCGTGACCGACGGCGGCTACGACAGCGTGATTTGCCTCAACGTTCTCGAGCACGTCGCCGACGACCGCCGCTCGCTGAACAACATCATGGGGGTACTGGCCATCGCGGGCAGCGCGATCATCCTGGTGCCGCAGGGGCCGTGGAACTTCGGGACGCTCGATCAAGTGCTCGGCCATCAGCGCCGCTACACGCCCCAGACACTTGATAAACTCGCGGCGGACTGCGGGTTGGAGATTCGCGAGTTGATTGAGTTCAACCGCATCGGCACCATCGCGTGGTATCTGAACGGGCGCATTCTGCACCGGCGCAGCTTTGGTCTTGCGCAGGTTTGGTTGCTCAATTTGATCACGCCGCTGATGCGGCTGCTCGACAAGGTCGTACCAATTCCGCCGCTGAGCCTAATCGCGGTGATGCGCCGGCGCACCGACAAGGCTGAATTGAACGGTATGGGCGCTAAACCACGGCAGGCGCAATCGGTCGCCGCCGAGTAGAATGTCTCCGACTCGACCGGGAACGCCGCGTCGGCGCTACTTCTATGTGGGTTTCCGCATATTCGACTCATGAACGCACAATTTTGCGCCGTGGATTAAGTTGGCGATGGACAATCGCGCGAAAATCGATACCGCCCGGGAATCCGTTACGGTAATGACGCCTACCCCGGGCCATGACGGCCTCTTGGGGTTTGCGCACCGGTTCACCGGTTGGCTCCGCGACTTTTCCTGGCTGACAGTCCAACGCGCCAAATTTTATTCGGGCGTTCTGCTGCTTGCATATCTGGCTGCGGCGATAGGTCAATTCTTCCACGCTCATCACCTGATATTTGAGAGCGGCGCCTGCGTTGGAGGCGATTTCGTAAATCTCTACGCCGCTTCGATTGCGGCGCTCAAAGGCGATCCCGTCTCTGTTTACGACATTCATCGACAGCACCTACAGGAAGTGGCGGTAATGGCGGGTAAGGATTTCGGTGTTCTGGGATTCCACTATCCACCGATGTACCTTCTGATCGTCCTGCCGCTTTCGTTGTTGCCATTTATCGCGTCGTGGGTCGTGTTCGAGATCGTAACGCTTGCCGGCTATCTTGCCGTTCTCCGGCGCATCGCTCCCATTCCCGTCGGACTCTGGCTTGCGATCACATTTCCGGCGGTCATCATCAACTTCATGTGCGGGCAAAATGGCTTCCTGACCACCGCGCTTATCGGAGGCGGTCTGCTGCTTCTCGACCGATGGCCGCTGCTTGCCGGGTTCCTGTTTGGCTTGATGGCTTACAAGCCGCAATTCGCGATCTTGATTCCGCTCGCACTGCTCGTAGCTCGCCGATGGCGCGTGCTCATTGCCACCGCCATCAGTGCGATTCTGTTTGCAGCGGCTTCGCTCGCCGTCTTTGGCGCACCAACCTGGCGCGCGTTCATCGGCGGTCTCGCGTTCACGCAGAAAATTGTCCTGGAATGGGGGGCGCTCGATTCCTCCACCCTGCAAAGCATTTTTGGCGCAATCAGGATGTGGGGTGGCGGCGTCGAGGTTGCCTATGCGTTTCAGGCAGTGGTTGCGATATACGCGGCGTCCGCGGTGGTTTGGGTTTGGCAAAGCAGGCGCCCGTTCGCGCTCAAAGCCGCCGCTCTGGCCGTCGGCTCCTTGATGGTTTCCCCATACGTCCTGCAATACGACCTGGTGTTGCTCGCGCTGCCTATAGCGTGGCTGGCAATGGAGGGTTTCGAGAAGGGGTTCTTGCCCTATGAGAAGGCCGTGCTTTCGGTCGCGTGGATACTGCCCCGCATCTCATTGCCAGTGAGTCAGGGTGCCAAAATCCCAATTGCTCCAATTGTGATCATCGCGTTGATGACGGCGATCCTCCGGCGCGCCAGCCATCGCGAGCCAGCCGCTCACCAGCAGCAAGCACCTCTCCTCGCGCAATTCGAGACTTCCGCCCCATTGGTCCCGCCCGGCCTTGGTCAATCGTCCTGAGTTCGGGTTGAGGCGGCCTCGCGGCGAGCGCGCTCTCAAATCATCGTGGTGCTGGCCGGTTCCTCGATCACCGGGTTTTCGAGCATGCCGATTTTCTCGAGCTCGATTCGGACCACGTCGCCCGCCCTGAGCCATTTGGGAGGATTCATCGCGGCAGCCACGCCGCCGGGCGTTCCGGTCGAAACGATCGTCCCCGGCATCAGGGTAAAAACCGTCGACAGCGTCTCGATCTGTGCGAAGCAATCGAAGATCAGATTCCTGGTATTCGAATGCTGGCGCTGTTCGCCGTTGACGAACGTGCGCAGCTCCAGCTTGTGCGGATCGCCAATCTCGTCCGGCGTTACGATCCATGGGCCAACCGGCCCATGCGTATCGAAGGACTTGCCCAGCGTCATCGTCGGCGCGCGGCGCTGCCAATCACGCACGCTCACGTCGTTTACGATCACGTAACCCGCAATTACCTCGTGCGCGCGATCGCGCGGCACGTGACGGCATCGCCGGCCGATCACGAACCCGAGTTCGCCTTCGTAATCCAACGCCGAGGACACGCGCGGGATATGAATCGGATCGTACGGTCCGGTCACACAGCTCGATTGTTTGTTGAAGAACATCGGGAACTCGGGACGCTTCATCTTCGTTTCTTCGACGTGGTCCGCGTAGTTGAGCCCGATGGCGAGAAACTCCGGGGGGCGCGCGATCGGCGCCTCGAGCTTGACGCTCTTAAGCGCAAACCGATGGGTCGAATTCTTCCCCGCGCCCATCGCGCGCTCGGCCGCCCGCGGCCCCGCCACGATGAAGGCGATCATGTCGCGCGGCAACTCGGGCGCCGCGGCCGCAAGGTCAACGATGGAGTCATCGACGACGACGCCAATCCGCGTCGCGCCGCCATGGGTGAATGTCGCAAGTTTCATTTGACTCCTGCCGTTATTGCAATGATTGCCCCGTCAGACAATGGCCGGCGAGGGCGCATTTGGCCCACGCAGTGGGATAACGCTTCAACGATGGGGGCAAAGCCCCGGCGCGGCGTGCGGCCGTTGCTCCGCGAAGGCGTGAGGGTGATCGTCATGATCGATGCTGGGGGCGCGACATTCGAGGTGCATCTGACGCCGCGCGCGATCGGTGCGTTGCGAATCGAAGAGGGGAAGGAAGTGTGGCTGGCGATCAAGACCTACTCGTGCAATTTGGTCGAGCCTGCGGTGCAGTAGCGGCCAGGATTCAAAACCACGACCCCAGGCTTAGGATGAACTTTCGAGACGCAGCGTTTGCGAGAAGCGTCTCGTGTGCCTACGCATCCGATGTGCGGTTCGCCTTGAAGCGTTTACTTAATTCCGTGAAGGGTCCGATACCGATTCGCCGGTGGATGATTGAATGCAAAAGCGTGACTAGGTTCAAAGTAAGTGTGAGGACGTTTTTGTAGTGTTGGACTGCCATATCAATCTCGGTCTGTCCGATTCGGAACGTGTCCACGTCGCTGTAGTTAGATCTGAGGCGATAGCGATAGAGAAAATCAAATACGGATGTGGGGGTAATCTTTCCGGCCAACCTTTGCTTTTTGGCGCGATTAAGCCTGCTTTTTCGCCCTTGCCTTCGATGACGGTCAAAGGAGGCTTCGAATGCATGGTGCCGAGTGGTGGCGATCGCCTTAGCAACAAACGTTTCGGCGTTAGACTGTGTAGGCGCGGACAGCGCGTTGATGGCCTTTGTATCTGCCCGAGTTGCGCCCGTTCCAGAAAACGAGACCGGAGTCACTCCGCCCGGAAAGATGTCCCCTGTGCAGGTGATGCTAAGGGGACGCGGAAGAAGGATCCTCGCCAAACTAGCGGACGCTTCCCGCAAGAAGCCAGAGTGAGTACTGGGTTGATCGCTGCGTAGCGCTTCCAATGCCGCCAAACCAACTCCGTGTATGGCATAGTAAGATTGAACCGGGAGCCATAGGTTAGCATCGACGGCCAGTTCCGGCTCTTTATCGATCGGTAGATTCTTCATAGCACGCAACGTCAACCAACCGCGATAGAGCGGGCGCCGCAACGCCTCGATGCTTACTTTGCCATCAGACTCAAGGCGCATGAACTCTGGTATAGCGACTTGCGCGCGGCGTAAGGCATGCGGATCCCTAGTCAGCAAGCTGAACGAACTTACATAGTGGAAGTACGTTAAGAAGGTGTTTTTCGCGTCGGTCTCTTCACTGCTCATAAGTTTGGGCCCAAAATTGCCTGAGAGATGCTCTTACTAAGACTATATCAAATTTGGGCAAATAGAGACGATCGGGGGTTCATACCTGATTCGCGATAGTTGCAATTGCGGAAGACCGATCTCACCGCGCGAGACCGTTACCCTAGCGTCGCGCTCAGAGACGGGAGGCGGGCGGGATTTCGCGGGGGCGCGGTCAGGATTTGAATTCGGCCTTCAGGCGCTCAGCGACGAACATTTTCAGCAACGATTGATAGGGTACGTCGCGCTTGTTCGCCAGGAGCTTCAGGCGATCCAGCATCGGCTTCGGCATACGGATCGAGATGGTCTGGGACGAGGGCTTGAGGCTCGGCAGCGTGGCGCGCCTGGCCTTGCGCCAGTCGATGTAGTCGGTCGAGTCGTGCGACGCCCAAAACTCGCACTCGGCATCTTCGGTTCTGAATTTCGGTACAGCTTTTTTCATGATGATTGATAAACCTTGCGTTCCTTGCGGCTCATATCGCGAGCCGAAATCATGCGGATAAGACGGCCGCGTATCGTGAATGCCAAGAACAGAAGCCTGGCCGCATCGGTCTGCCCCAACGCATAGAGCCGACCCTCCCGCGCCGAATGTTTCTCGTCGTCACCGACAACAAGGGGATGATTGAAAAAAACCTCCTCGCATTCAGTCGGAGAAACCCGATGCCGATCCCAGATCTTGCCGGCGTTTGCAGCGTCCCATTGGAAGCCTTCGCACTCGGCCAATCTTTCCGCCCGTCCCATCCGCATTTATTGTATATGGCTGGCACATACATTGGCAAGCGGAGGCGCGGTTGTGCAAATCAGGCGATTTGAGTTCGGAGTGAGCCGGAAAAAGATCCTGGGTCGCTGCGCGGAGCCTGCCCTGAGCGAAGTCGAAGGGGTCGAGATGACGGAAAGGGGAATGGGAATGGGACGCGAGAGGAACCTGGAATTTGGACCCTCACCCGCGCCTCGACGACTCGGCGCGGCCGCGTGTCTGTGACACCTCTCTGTCAGAGAGAGGCTAGATCCGGAGCCGGGGTCCATCTCCCGCCACGCGGCCACGGTATTTGACTGACGCTTCCGGGCGGGATCGGGCAATCTTGTACCGGCCGCCCACAATCGGCACAGTCTTCTAGAGAGGGGCGTTGGCATGGGTGGCGGATATAGCGCCGGCTGCCGTGCGGCCCCCAAGGGAAACGACGTGAGCAGGAACGGAAACTTTTTCAATCTCTACAATCACGATTTCGTCAGAATCGCGGTTGGAGTGCCTTCGGTTCGCGTCGCGGATCCGGCTTACAACGCCGAACATACCGTCGCGCTGGTCCGCGACGCCGCCGAGCGCAAGGCGGTGCTCGCGCTGTTTCCCGAATTGGGGCTGACCGCCTATTCGTGCGACGATCTGTTTCAGCAGCGCGCGCTGCTCGACGCATGCCTCGACGCAATCGCCGCGGTGGTCGAGGCGACCGCCAAGCTTTCGATCGTCAGCGTGGTCGGAGCGCCGCTCCAGATCGATCATCATCTGTATAACTGCGCGATCGTGATTCATCGCGGGCGGATTCTCGGCGTCGTGCCGAAGACGAATCTGCCGAACTACCGCGAGTTTTACGAACCCCGGCAATTTACCTCGGCCGATGCCGCGACGCGCGGCGAAATCGACCTGGCCGGGATTGCCGCGGTTCCGTTCGGCAACAACCTCATCTTCCAGCACGAAGAGCAGCCGCTGCTCACGATTCACGCGGAGATTTGCGAGGATTTGTGGGTTCCGATTTCGCCGTCGTCATACGCGGCGCTGGCCGGCGCGACCGTGCTGCTGAACCTGTCGGCGTCGAACATCACGATCGGCAAGGCCGACTACCGGCGCTCGCTGGTCACCGGCCAATCCGCGCGATGCATTGCGGCGTATGCATATGCCGCGGCCGGAGCGGGTGAATCGACGACCGATCTCGCCTGGGACGGCCACGCATTGATCGCCGAGAACGGCAACATCCTGGCCGAGTCCGAGCGCTTCCAGGATCGGCCGCAAGTGGTCTCGGCGGAAATCGATCTCGAACGGCTGTCGCAGGAACGGATGCGTCAAAACACGTTCGGCGACACCGCTCAGCGCGAGCTCGAGCGGGTGCGCCGCTTTCGGCGGATTTCATTTTCGACGGAATTGCCGCGGCGCGGGAAGATGCTTCTGCAGCGGCACTACGAGCGGTTCCCTTACGTGCCCTCGGATCCCGCAACCCGTGACGAGCGATGCGCCGAAGTCTTCGACATCCAGGTTCAAGGCCTGGCGACGCGACTGCGCGCGACCGGCCTGGAGCGCGTCGTGATTGGAATCTCGGGCGGAGTCGATTCTACCCACGCGCTGCTGGTGTGCGCGCGTGCGATGGACCGGCTCGGCTCACCGCGCAAAAATATTCTTGCGGTCACGATGCCCGGCTTTGCCACCAGCGCGCGAACTCTCGAGCAGGCGCGCCGCCTGATGAAGTCGCTCGGCGTCTCGACCGATGAAATAGACATTCGGCCGAGTTGCATGCAGATGCTCAAAGACATCGGGCATCCCTACGCCGAAGGCAAAGAAGTTTACGACGTCACGTTCGAGAACGTGCAGGCGGGCGAACGCACCAGCCATCTTTTTCGATTGGCGAACCTGCGCGGCGGGCTGGTGGTCGGCACCGGCGACTTGAGCGAGCTCGCGCTGGGATGGTGCACCTACGGCGTCGGCGATCACATGTCTCATTACAGCGTCAATGCGAGCGTGCCGAAAACATTGATCCAGCACGTAATTCGATGGCTGGCGCAAACTGAAAGCCTCGGCCGCGAAACCAGTGCGACGTTGCTCGAAATTCTCGCCACTCCAATCAGCCCCGAGCTGATCCCCGGCACCTCGGAGGACGGACGTCCCAGTCACGACACCGAAGCGACGCTTGGCCCCTACGAGCTGCACGATTTCTTCCTCTACTACACGCTGCGCTTCGGATTCCCGCCGCCGAAGGTCGCGTTCCTCGCTTACAATGCGTGGCGCGACCGGGACGCGGGCGAGTGGCCGGACATTGCGCGCGATCGCCGCAATCAATACGACATCGCGGCGATCAAGGGACATCTGCATACGTTTCTGTACCGGTTCTTCCAGTTGAGCCAGTTCAAGCGCAGTTGTATCCCCAACGCGCCCAAGGTCGGTTCGGGCGGATCGCTCTCGCCGCGCGGCGACTATCGGGCGCCCTCGGACAGCGAAGCGACCGCATGGCTCGAGCAATTGAAGTCGATTCCGGACAAAGATTAATCTCGCCATCGTTTTCAAGAGCCGCTTGCAGGTTCTTCGCGATTCAGTGAAAGAGTGGAAAAGTGGAAAATGAAATTGATCGACGACTTGAATGGCGAGAGGCACCCCGCGTGCACTCTGCGATGAGGGAGTGAGATGCTAAAGCCTTCGGGAACGATATTTGTCTTGTTTGCGCTGGCTGCCGCCGCCGCGCTGGCCGCGCCTGCCTCTGCGCAGCAGTCCGCCACACCGCAGGAATCGCCGCGGGCGATGAGTGCGCCGGCTGGCGTACCACAAGCGGCTCCGACCCGCTCGGACGAGCAGGTGGAGGATGAGAAGGCTACGCCGGAGCAGCAGGAATTGGCGCACAAGATGGCCTACGCCATGTACTTGAAAGATTCCGCGGCGATTAAGCAACTGATCGCGCCGTCCACGCTGAAATGCATCGGCAGGAACGAGGATTATCTTGACGACCGGATAAGGAAGCAATTCGCTCTTCCAATCAGCAAGGACTATCACGTGACGGTTTCCAAGCTGTCGGCAAATGTGGCTATGCCGACCAAGTTCTCCACCTACCCAATGCGGCCGACTCATCAGATGGGACTGGAATTCGCAACCCGGGACGGCGGCACCGCCACGGTGAACGAAATGATCGGCCAGGAAGATGGCAAGTGGTACGAGGCACAGCCATGCCCAACGAAACTTGGGTTGGAACGGTTTGCCAAGCAGCAGCAGACGCGGGCTCAAGGTCTCGCACGGGCCAAGGAAGCTTTGGCGCGCGTCCAGGAGCCGCTCAAGTCGCAATTGCTCGCGCTTATCGCCAAGCGCGATAACGCCGATGCGTGGACGCTCTGCATGAGATCCCTGCACGTTGACTTTCAAACCGCTCACGAAATAGTAGCGATGCTCGCGGGCGACGAACCAGACTGAAGCCGCTCGCGACCGGCATCGTGGTGATGGGAGATGTCGAACTCGATCGATACGCTCCACTTGGCGGGCCAGACTCCGTTGGCCGATAGCCCCGCAAAACCGCCGATGAAGAGCGCGCTTGCGGCGTATCTCGCGATGCTGGTGCGGGTTTCGCGCTGGCATTTGATCGGCGTGCTAAGCGTGATGGTCCTGTATTCGCTGACCGAGGGGATCGGCTTCGCGCTGCTGCTTCCTACCCTTCAGGTGGCGGGCTTCAATCTCGCCGGACAGGGCGAGACGGGACGCTACGCGGCGATCGTTTCGAATGCATTCGTTGCGGTCGGGCTGCGCCCGTCGCTGATTCTTTTGCTTGGCGTATTCGTGATGCTGGTTGGCGGGCGAGCGGTGTTGGGACAGATACGGAATGTTTGGGCTTATGCGGTTGAGCAGGAAGTCGAGCATCATCTGCGCCGTCGCCTCTACCGCGCGATTGCGGATGCGAACTGGTTGTTCGTATGCCGTAGTCGGACTTCGGATTTCACTCACGCGCTGACCTCTGAAATCGACCGAATCGGCACCGCGACGAATCTCGCCCTCGCATTCACCGGAGAAGTTGTGATCGGAATGCTCTACATCGCGATCGCGTTTGCGCTGTCGGCCGGGATGACCGCATTGGTGCTGATCTCCGGCGCGCTTCTGGCGTTAGCTTTTCGCGGTCGCACACGCGCGATCGAAAGCCAGGGCGAGGAGGTCTCCGCAACCAACAAGTCGCTCTACGCCGCGACCATCGAGCATCTACAGAGCCTCAAAGCGGCCAAGACCTATGGCGCGGAAGCGGGTAATTTTTCGATTTTCTCCGGGCTGAGCGCCGATGTTGCGCGCGCCAACGTGGACGGCACGCGTCAGCAGGCGATCGCCGCGACCTGGTTCGAACTCGGCTCGGTCGTGATCCTCGCCGCGGTGCTGTTCGTGTCGATTCAAATCCTGGCCGTACCGCCAGTGTCAATTCTGATCTTGTTGCTGCTGTTCGCGCGCGTGATGCCGCGAATAATGAGCGGCCAGTACCACTACCGCGCCTTCGTCAACGCGCTGCCATCGTTCGCCAACCTGCTGGATATCGAAACCCGATGCACCGCTGCCGCCGAGCCCGCAATGCATCCGCACGATCGGCTCTCGCTCATGCGCGAACTTGCTGCTGACGGCGTATCGTTTACCTACAGCGAGGGACGCGCGCCCGCGGTCAGAGATTTGAGCCTGGTGATTCCGGTGGGGAAAATCGTCGCGCTGGTGGGGCCGTCGGGAGCCGGCAAGAGTACCATCGCGGACATTCTGATGGGCCTGATCGCGCCCGACTCGGGGACGCTCAGACTCGACGGCCGGCCGCTCGGACCCGAAGGCGTGCGCGGATGGCGCGATCAAATCGGCTACGTGGCGCCCGAGACGTTTCTCTTTCACGACACGATACGGGCAAACCTCAAATGGGCGCGCCCCGACGCCAGCGAGGACGAAATGCTCGCGGCGCTTCGACAGGCGTCCGCGTTCGATTTCGTCGCGGGACTAAGCGACGGGCTCGATTCTGTCGTCGGCGATCGTGGGATTCTGCTGTCGCAGGGAGAGCGCCAACGGCTCGCGCTGGCGCGCGCATTCCTGCGCCGCCCTTCGATGTTGTTTCTGGACGAGGCGACCAACAGCCTCGATTCCGAAAACGAAAGACGTGTGCTCGATGCGATCGAAAGCCGCCGCGGCGAACTCACGGTCGTACTGATCGCACATCGCCTGTCGACCATCCGATGGGCCGATCTGATTTACGTCGTCGAAGGCGGGAAGGTGGTCGAGTCGGGCAATTGGTCGTCGCTCAGCACGCTGCGCGACGGCCGTTTCCGAGCGCTATGGGAAGCGCAGAGTCTGACTGCCTGATCGAGATCCAGCCCGCCTTCGCGTCACATTCTATTAATCCGCGACTAATCGTTCCGACATGTCTCTGAACTAAGGTGACGCCGTTCGTGGACCGTAGGTGTCTGCTCGCGCGGATGCCGCTCAGCGACGGCATAGATCGCCTGTGGGAGGGGACATGAAAAATCGATCGCGTATATCGTCGTTTCTTTTGCCAGCGGTGGCAGGCGTCGCGCTGCTTTTGAGCGGATGCGCGCAGCAACGCGAGCTGGGTTGGTGCACTGTTTACGGCGCCGCCGCGGGCGCGCTGATTGGCACGGGGGCCGGCTTTGCAATCGGCAACTCCGACTCGGGCGGTCACGGCACGCGAACCCGAACTATCGGGGGTGCGATTGCGGGCGCGGGAATCGGCGCAGTGGTGGGTGGAGTCGCGGGCCATTACTATTGCGATCCGATCGTTCAACCGCCTCCTCCTCCACCTCCGCCGCCGCCTCCACCACCACCGCCGCCACCGCCGCCTCCTCCGCCGGTGAAGGAGAAGCTGGTACTTCGCGGCGTGCATTTTGATTTCAACAAATCGAACATCCGTCCCGGCGATGCCGCCGTGCTGGACGAGGCCGCCTCAACTCTCAAGGCCAATCCCGCCGTTGACATTGACGTGAATGGATATTGCGACGCGATCGGAGGCGAGGATTACAACCTGAGGTTATCCGACCGACGCGCGAGTGCCGTCGTCGATTACCTGGTCAAGGATGGAATCGCCGAGAACCGGCTGATTCCGCACGGCTACGGCAAGACCAATTTCGTGGCGACCAACGATACGGCCGAAGGGCGCGCACAGAACCGTCGCGTCGAACTGGTGCCGCAACAGTAAGGATGCATACAACGGGGCGCTTGCAATCTCGCGAGCGCCCCGCGCTCACAGACTGAATTCGCAATGCGAGAGGGGGGACTTGAACCCCCACGCCTTGCGGCACCGGATCCTAAGTCCGGCGCGTCTGCCGTTCCGCCACTCTCGCGTGAATCAAAAAGGTATTGGAAACTCAAGGCCGTTTGAAGCGTTACTCGATGACGCGCTGGGTCGGCATCGCCGCTGGCTTGGGAGTGGCGCGGATGTGCTCGAATACCGCCTTGTTGGCGGTAGCAAGCTGACCGATGGCGGCCATGATTCTATCCGACATCTCGTCGGCAGCGCTTTTGCCGACTCGAAACACGGAGGAATCTTCGTACACTTCGCCCGGCAGCCGGTCGGAATAGATCGTGAACGCGACCGATACCGCGGACATTGTGCCGGAAAGCTTGCTATCGACTCCGGGGAGTCCCGCAAACAAGTCCACGCACCAGAGATGCACTCCGATTCCGTAGGCGTCGGTGTGATCGACGAGCCGATATGCGGCCGAATCGCGAACTTTGCCCTTGAAGTCGGAGCAAAAGCTTTCGCCGACCGGATCGGAGCAATGACAGTCCACAAAGACCGTGAGTCGGTTTTCGTTTTCGTTGCCTGCCGCTCGCGCCTGCGCGGGAAAGATCAGCAGGACCAGGGCCAGCATTCCGATTGACGCTGCGATATTCGGTTTCAAAGTAAATGGCAGGGTAGCCGAGGCGCGGCGATCTGAGCAAATGCATCGTTTTCAGCATGGCGACAGCGCCCCCTTCGCATGCTAGTATTCCACGGTTATCTTCAACGAGGGAGTTCGAACATTATCCGATGCTGCTAAACATGAATCAGTCGGGGCGAAATCGCCTTGAGTCCGCGTGGCGTATCGTTCCCGCCATTGCCTCTGTCGCAATCGTGTGCGCGGCCATTGCCACGCATCCCGCATGGGCCGACGACCCCAACGCGGTAGTCGCCACGGTCGGCGATCACAAAATCAGCGAGAAGGACCTCGACGCAAAGGTTAAGCCGCAGCTCGATCAGATGCGCACGGCGCTCGAGAAGCGCGTCAATGAAATCATCGCCGGTAAGACTTTCGATCTCAGGCGCCAGACGCTCGAGTCGATGACCGACGACTACCTGATCGGGCAGGCCGCCCAGCGCGACAAGCTGAGCGTAGATGACTACCTCAAGAAAGAATACACCGGCAAATCGGCCGCGACCGAAGCCGACGCGAAGAAGTTTTACGATAAGAACAAGGGGCCAGGCACCGCGCCGTTCGACAAGGTCAAACCGCAGGTGCTGGAAATGCTCAACCACCAGGCGCTGCTCGAACGCCTGCGCAAGAATGCGCCGGTGAAAATTTTGCTCGAGCCCCAGCGCGTCGTGGTGAACAGCAGCGGCCATCCAGCGCTCGGCGCCAAGGATGCGCCCGTCACGATCGTCGAGTTCACCGACTTTCAGTGTCCGTTCTGCAAAAGAACCGAAGACACTCTCAAGCAGTTGCGGGAGAAATATGGCGACAAGATTCGCCTCGTGCACATGGACTTCCCGCTGCCGTTCCATTCACACGCGCTTGACGCCGCGAAGGCCGCGCGATGCGCCAACGAGCAGGACAAGTTCTGGCAATTCCGCGACGCGCTGTTCGCCGATCAGAGCAAGCTGGCGCCCGCCGATCTGAAGGCGACGGCCAAGAAGCTCGGACTCAATACCGGCCAGTTTGGCGCGTGCTTTGACAAGGCGAAATACGACAGCCAGATCAAAAGCGACCAGGCCGCCGGCGCGAAAGTCGGTGTGGACGGAACCCCGGCGTTTTTTATTGACGGCCGGCCGCTCACGGGCGCGCAGCCGATTCCGGCGTTCGAAGAGATCATCGACGACGAGCTGGCTACCGGCGGCGCCAACAAGCAAGCGTCGGCACGTTAGTGCGTGACGAACAGGCGAGAGATAGCGCAGGTTCTTTATCTCCGGTGCGATGGGCAGGGGTTGCTTCTCGCTGTGATCGACGAAACGACTGCGCCGCGGTAGGTTCAGCGCCATGACCGCGCCTCTCAATCACGCCGAACTCGCCTGGATGGATGCGACCGCGCAGGCCAATCTCGTCGCGACGGGTAAGGCCACGGCCCGCGAATTGGTTGACGCAGCGATCGAACGTATCAACCCGCAGCTGAATTGTGTCATCTATCCGCGATTCGACAAGGCGCGCGCCGAGGCCGCCGCGGGGCAAAAGCATCCACCGGGTATTTTTCACGGCGTACCCTTCCTGCTGAAAGATCTTTCCGAGATGGTGGCCGGCGAGCCGCTTAGCTGGGGATGGAAACCGTTCAAGGACGCGCGGGTCGCGGCGCGATCCACTTCCAATGTCGCCGCTAAATTTCGCGCCGCCGGCCTGATCGCGATCGGACAGACTACGGTGCCCGAATGGGGTCCGTCGATCGCGACCGAAACTCGCGCATGGGGTCCTACTCGCAATCCCTGGAATCTTGAACGCGGTGTCGGTGGATCGAGCGGCGGCGCAGGCGCGGCCGTTGGGTCCGGGATAGTCCCGATTGCCCACGGCAATGATGCGGGCGGCTCGATTCGCATTCCGGCGTCATTCTGCGGAATTGTCGGGCTCAAGCCTTCGCGCGGCCGGACCTCGATCGGACCGCTTCACGCCGATATCTGGCACGGACTCGGCGAGGAAGGCGCGCTTGTCCGATCCGTTCGCGACGCAGCGGCGGCGCTCGACGTTGTCGGTGGCTACATGCCCGGCGATCCCTACACGGCGCCGGCGCCGGCGCGTCCCTTTCGCGACGAAGCAGCGCTCCCGCCCGGCCCGCTTCGAATCGGCTTCATGGATCGGGCGCCGTCATTCCATTCGGGCATCGATGCCGATTGCGCGGCCGCAGTGCGCAACTGCGCGAAGCTGATGGAGTCGATCGGCCACAAGGTGGAGCAAAATCATCCCGCCGCGCTCGACGACGACCGCATCGGCGACCCAGTCGGCATCCTGATCGCCACCGGCGAAGCCGGCCACGCCGTTGACGCGGAACGAATTCTTGGCCGCGCTGTCGTCGCCGAAGATTTCGATCCGTGGACCTGGTTTCTCATCGAACGTGGCCGCCAGGTGTCGGCGGTCGAATTGATCCTCGCACGTGAATGGGTCAACGAATTTTCGCGGACGACTGCGCGATGGTGGAGCGGAGGATTCGATATCCTTGTCACTTCGACTTTAGCCACTCCCGCGCCGCCGCTAGGAACCTTCAAACTCGGACCGGGCGAGCATCCAGCCGACATAGGACGGCGGATGGCCAAAATCAGCCCGTTCACGATTCCATGGAACGTGGCAGGCAATCCCGCCATCTCGCTCCCGCTGCACATGACGCCCGAGGGCCTCCCGGTCGGTGTTCAGCTCGTCGCTGCGTACGGCCCGCGAAGATCTGCTGCTGCGGCTGGCCGCCCAAATCGAGCAAGCCGCGCCGTGGTCCAATCGCCGCCCCCGAATCCACGCCTAGCAAACCTCTTTTGGTGGTAATTTCTGGCCGAGTGGCGCGGATTGTGAGGCTTTTGCTTGCCTTAGTGGGTCAATTAATCCTAGATTCATTCAGCATCGAACAATTTATTTGGAGACCGGCAGGGTTCATCGATTTATGGCGATTAGCTTTCCTTCGACCGAATATTTCGAGGCGCTCAAGGCGCAGATGGCCGCGAACGAGGAAAAATTCCGCCGCCTGGGGTTTATCGACACTACCTTCGGCGTCAGCGTCGGAGTCAACGGCAAGGCGCGCAACTTCGTCCTCGAGTTCGAAGTGTTCGACCTGAAGAACGTCAGCGAGGTGCCGGCGATCGATCTCAAGAAAGTCGATTTTCAGATCGAGGGCGACGCCCGGGTGTGGCGCGAGATGATCGAAAACATCCGGCGCAACGGCGAGGCCGACTCCGCGCACGACATCAACACGCTGGCGCATTTCGGCGAGCGGCTGAAGATTGTCTATGACGATCCCGACGGTCACGACAAACTCTACCGGTTCATGGAATCGATCCAGGAATTTTTCGATCTGTCGAGCAAGCTCGAAGTGAGCTTTTCAGCTTAGAACCACGCGCGGAGGCGCGGCGACGATGGCATACCTTTCGACCACGAACTTCACCGAGGACAAGGACTTCATCGACAAGTGGCTATACACGATCAGGACCGGCGAGATGGACCTGTCGTGGATGAAGTCGGCGACTGAGAAAATCAGCCCCGAAGAAGCCAACCCGCGCCGCGGACTGACCTACCGCGACCTCAACCTCGGGACTTATGGCTACACCGACATACCCGAGAAGGTTCGCGCCAATCGATCCTACGCGCCGCGCGGAGCCGAGATCCCCGAAGGCGTGCCCGACGCGCAGCCATGGGTCTCGCGCAAGAGCGAGCTGTGGGCGTTCAACACCGAGAGCTATTACGAGGAAGCGGTGTCGCGCCAATGGAACGCCACCACCGACATTCCATGGGACCGCCTCGAAGGGGTTGAGCTGCCCGAGGTGACGGGCAAGGCGCTCTCGCAGTTGATGACCTTCCTCACCGAAGTGGAAATGATCGCGACCGATACGCCTGCGATGTGGCTGCCGCGGCTCAACCCGGACTTTATCGAGGTCCGTTCCTTCATCGCGGCGCAGGCGATGGACGAGGCGCGCCATGCGGAGGTCTTTCGCAAGCGCGCGCTTACGACCGGTTGGGGCTTGATGCAGGCCAGCCCGATCAACGAGATGGCGCTCAAGCATCTGCGCGACGCCGATTCGTTCAGCGAGATGTCGGTTGCGCTGCACCTGGTAGCCGAGGGCAATGTGCTTACGATGTTCCGCTTCAGCGAATACCTGTCGCCCACCGACGTGGACAAGAAGATTTTCCGCCTCGTGATGCAGGATGAAGCGCGCCACGTCGGCTACGGCATGCAGCATTTCAAGTACGTGCTCGAGCACTTTCCCGAGAAACGCGAAGTTCTGCACGCGCACCTGGACGAAGCCGAGAACATTTCGTTCGCCGGCGCGGCGGCGACCGAGCTCACCGAGTCGTTCATCATCCTGGCCGGCGGCGGGCTCAAGAAGGAAAATATCGAGCAGGGTGTTCGAATTACTACTCAGTTCAATCTCAAACAGATGCAGGAGCATTTCGAGCGTCTGGATAAGTGCGGGATGCCGGAGCGCAAGGAACGTTCGAAGCTCTATAAGATGTACGAGATGGGCCGGGCCGCGGCCGAAAACGCGGGAATCAAGGTCTAACGATATCAAGCTCCAAGGATAGGACAGGCGGCACCAAGTGGCATTTTACGCTGACAAGGATTACACGGTCGACCAAACGGTCCTCGACGCCGCGAAAAAGGTGATGGAGGGAAACCTGGGCCTGCATTGGTACGAGGCCAAGACCGAACGCATAACCGGCCACGCGTCGGACCCGCGGCGCGGACTTACCTACCAGGATCTCGACGTCGGCAGTTACGGCTACACCAATATCCCCGAGGATGTGCGCAAAAGTCAGTCGATGGTGTCGCGCGGCAGCGAGAAAGTCGGCAAGCTGCCCGACATGGGCTACGTCGTCAATCGCAAGTCCGACGTATGGTCGGACAACGTCGCCGAGCTTTACGAAGAAGACAAGGCGCGGCGATGGGTCCCGGCGACCGACATACCATGGAACGACCTGCACGCTCATCCGATCGCGCCCGAGCTCGAGATGGCGTGTGCTCAGCTCTACACGTTTTTGCAGGAATGCCAGATCGTATCGATGGACTTTCCCTCGAAGTGGGTCGCGTTGATCAATCAGGACTTCCTGGAACTGAAGAGCTGGATGTGCGCGCAGATGTTCGACGCGTCGCGCCTGTTCGAAGTGTTTCGCAAGCGCGCGCTCTACGGCGGGGCGGGACTCGGCCGCGCCAGCGTCACGGCGGAGCAGGGACTCAAGGAATGGCTGTGGGCGGACCAGTTTCCGCAGGGCTCGGTTTCGATCAACCTGTCGCTCGCCGGTTTCCTGCTGGTGGTATATCGGCAAGTGGCGGCCTTCGCACCGACCAGAGTCGATCGCGCGATCATGCGCTACGCGATGCAGGACGCGGGACGCCAGACCGCCTACGGACTCGGCCAACTCCGCTACCATCTGAAGCATCGCCCGCTCGAAGTGAACGCGATGGAGGGGTATCTCGACCACACTGAGCACACTCTGCTCGGATTGATTGGGAGTCCCGAGCTGCTGGAGCCGATGATCATCATCTGCGGAGGCGGACTCGAAAAGGCGCAGGTGGACAAGGGGCGCATCGCCACGGCGAAGTTCATCAGGCTGGCCGTGCGCGAGTACATGGAACGAATCGCGGCGGCAGGGCTGGCGGGTCATGCCACGCGCAGCCGCATCCCGGCTATGATCGATCGCATTTCGGCGTCCGCGTAAGACACCCGTACAAACCATCGCCGGGTAGTGCTCTGAATTTGTGTTGCCGCCTCGATCGCGGGCGAGCGCAAAAAACGCTTTTGGAAACGTACCTCGCGACATACACAGGAAAAGTAACGAGTTGAACCGGTGTCGGCGGTGGCCGGTATTTCTGGTAGGCTTCGAGCGCTTGAGGAATTGGGGGAGCAAACCTCCAAGTGAGGGGCGCTATGCCTGTACATTGTTCGGTCTTAGGATTGGCGCATGTCGGAATCCGGGTGCATGACCTCGCTCGCTCGCAGCAATTCTACAAGCTTTTTGGTTTTAGGCCCGCTTGGGGTCCGCTTGGACCCGAACAAGTTACCGCCATGACGCATCCCTCGGGTCTGGAGATAAATCTGATCGTAAACGCGTCGGCGCCGAAATCATCAAACATCCTGATGGACGTGCCGGAGAAACATGCCGGGTTCACCCACATAGCCTTGAAGATCGGCGACGTTGCCGCGACAGAAGCGGCGCTAGTTGCAGCGGGCGTGCCGATTACCGGGCGCAGGGGGGAAACGCCTGTGAACGCGCTTTTTGTCCGCGATCCCGATGGCAATGTAGTGGAATTGGCTGCCGACTGATTTCAAATTAGGGCACTACCGAGAATCTTCGCGTGTTAGGAGGGAATCAGGATGACCGGCCAGTGCTTCTGCGGAAGCGTCGCCTTCGAGTTCGACGGTCCGACCACCAATATTGAGATCTGCCATTGTTCGCGATGTCAACGCGCGACCGGCTCCCCGTTCGCCGCGGAATTCCGCGTGCGTGCGGAGAAGTTTCGCTGGCTCCGAGGCGAGGAACTGATCTCATTCTTTGACGCACCGATCCTTCGCGAGCCTCCTGCGTATCGCAGGTCCTTCTGCAAAACCTGCGGTTCGCCAGTGCCCTCTGTCTTTGCCGGAAATCCAGTCGTAGCAATACCTACGGGGCTGGCCGACGGTGGTGTTCCCGCGCGCGCGGCAGACCACATCTGGGTGGGCAAAAAGGCGAATTGGCTGAATCTCCGCGAGATCGGGACGCTACCGGAATATGATGGCGATCCGACCCCGGAATCGAGCGCCAGCCTAATCGAACCGCTGAAACTGAAGTAGAGCTTTTGTCGTATTGATTGCTAACCACGGCTACTAGCCCACTCACACGGAATTAAAGCACTACCCATCGGCGGCGCATATTTTCTGCGTCGTGCGGCGCTGCTAAACTGTCGGCATGCCAAATCGTGGTTCCGCATTGATAGCCGGCGCGCCGGAGACGCCGGACTGTTCCAAGCGGGCGCCTGAAGACGCTCCCGACGAACCCGACCAACGTAGCCGCGGCTTTTTCGAGCGACTCTTCGACCGCATCGTTCCGCCGACTGCGCTGGTGCGCTTTCTCGGTTACGTTCGGCCGCATCTGTGGCTGGTGGCGGGCGGCTCCGTCATGGGCATCCTGAAATTCACGCTGCCGCTCGCGTTTCCGCTCGCCTTCAAATATGTCTTCGACGTTTTACTGGTTCCGCAGCCGCATCCTGAGCATTTGAACCAGATGATGGACCGGTGGTGCCGCGGGATTGCCGCGACGCTGCATCTCGGCGTGGGATCGGCCGCCAAGCTCGAAGCTTTGACGGCGGCGCTGTTCGCGCTGTTCATTGTTCAGGCGATTGCGACTTACTACCGCAACTACTGGGCGAGCATGGCGGGTCATCGGCTGATCTTCGACCTGCGCTACGCGCTGTATCTGCACATGCAGCGCCTGTCGCATTCGTTCTTCGATCGCACGGCTTCGGGTGCGGTGGTCTCGCGCTTCATTTCCGACATCTCGATGGCGCAGAATTTCGTCGGCTCGGCGATGATCAACATCTGGATGGACGCGGTGTCGCTGGGCTTCGTGGTTTGGCTGCTGTTTTATCTCAACGTGCGGCTGGCGTGGATCTCGCTGATAGTCATTCCGTTCTACGTCGCGGTGATCAGGATTCTCTCGCCGAGAATCAAGGAGACCAGTCACGACCTGCAGGAAGTGGTCGAGGAATTTTCCGGCGAGCTGCAGGAGCGCGTCGCCGGAATCTCGACGACGAAATCATTTGCGCGCGAGGCGTACGAGGCGCGCCGGTTCCATCAGCGAACAACCGAGCTTTACGACCTGACGATTGAGAGCGTGAAGCTTTCCTCGACGCATCAGATGTTCACCGAGTTCATCTCGCGCGGCGCGCCGTTGATCGTGATCTGGGCGGGCGCGCTGATGATCATGCACGGTCAGATGACGATCGGAACGGTGGTCGCGTTCTTCGCGTTTTTGGGCGCGCTGTACCTGCCGCTGCAGCGGTTCTCGGAATTGTCGATCATCGTGGCGACCGCGCTGGCCGCTATCGAGCGGATTTTCGCGTTCTTCGACGAGACGCCCGAGGTGCACGACCGGCCCGGTGCGCCGGCGCTCAAGGTGAAGAGCGGGCTGGTCGAGATCGAGCATCTGCGCTTTGGCTACAAGCCGCTGGACGGCGGACCGATCCGCCTCATTCTCGACGACGTGAACCTGGCCGCCCCCGCCGGGACCACGGTGGCGTTGGTTGGACGCTCGGGAGCGGGCAAGACCACGCTCGCCAGCCTGATTCCGCGCTTCTACGAACTGGCCGCGGGCCGAATTTTGATCGACGGCACCGACATTTCGAGCGTTACTCTCAAGTCGCTGCGCGATTCAATCGGGATTGTTCCGCAGGACGCGATCCTGTTCAGCGCGTCGATCCGCGAGAACGTGCAATATGGACGCCCCGGCTCGCCCGACGCAAATGTCTGGCGCGCGCTCGAGCAGGCCAACATCCGCGACTTCGTCGATTCGATGCCCGACAAGCTCGACACGATGATAGGCGAGGGGGGAGTGCGGCCTTCGACCGGTCAGCGTCAGCGCCTGGCGCTGGCGCGCGTGTTTCTGAAAGACCCGCCGATTTTGATTCTCGATGAAGCCACCTCCGGCCTCGATTCGGAAGTCGAAAACCTGATTCATGACGCCGTGCGCCGCCTGATGAAGGCGCGGACGTCCTTCCTGATTGCGCATCGGCTCGCCAGCGCGGTCGATGCCGATGTGATCGTCGCGCTCGATTGTGGCAAGATCGTCGAGGTCGGTTCGCATTCGGAGCTCGTCAAGCGCGCGGGCGTGTACGCGCAACTCTTCAACGAGCAGACTCGCAAGCTGCGCCTGACGCCCGACCACATCGCGCGCGTGGCCGGTTCGCTGAGTCCCGCGCCGGGACGAGATCGCACCGATTAGCGGTGGGCCGCAGACGGCGCCTTCGTCGAGGCGGCTATATTAGTGAAATCACGTAGAGGAACAGGGCGAAGAATAACGCGGCGACGATCGCGATCTCCGCGATCATCGCCGCATTGCTCCCGGCGGGAGCAAGCGAGCGATCGTCAGTCTGATATTTGATCGTGATCGGCCCGGTGGTCGGTTGAGTTGACGAACCGGATATCCCCGGCGCATTGGTAATCGACAGCAGGCTGATCCGTTCCCCCGCCTTATGAAGCCATTCTTCATACTCCTCGGCATTGGCGAACTGCTTGGTGAAAATGGGCATTCTCACCCCTGGTTGACGCCCGCAGGCGCGAACAAGACGAAATTATGCGTGACTGCGTATGAAGTCAAATAGTGCGATTTGCCAATTACGCATCTCTACGCGCGCCAATTGGCGTCTTTGCTATTGGTAAGGATAAAAGACGTAAAACAGAATCGACAGGCCGCATAGCAACCACAATCCGGCGTGGACGTCGCTACGGCGTCCGGCGGCGAGCTTGACCAGTGGATAAAGAATCAGTCCAGCCGTGATTCCGATCCCGATGTTGTAGGTGAAACTCATCAGGGCAATCACGGTGAAGGCGGGAATCAGTTCGGTGTAATCGTCGAAGTCTATTTTGACGACCGGCGCAACCATCATCGCGCCTACGACGATCAGCGCCGGCGCGAACGCGGCGGCCGGGATCGCAGCTACCAGGGGCGCGAAGAACAGCGACATCGCGAACAGAACCGCGACCACCACGGCAGTCAAGCCAGTGCGTCCTCCGACGTGGACGCCGGCCGCAGATTCGATGTACGCGCCCGAGGTGGTGGTGCCCACCAGTCCCGCGAACATCGTGGCGATCGCGTCGGCCAGCATCGGGCGTTCGATCTGCGGCAACGTGCCGTCGGCGTCGAGAAATCCGGCGCGCGCGGAGACTCCAATTAGCGAACCCATCGTGTCGATCAAAGCCATCACGAATATCGTCAGCAGCACGCCGAAAAATCCGACGCTCAACGCGCCTCGCAGATCGAGTTGCAGCATGATGGGCGCGGGATTCGGCGGCATGCTGACCCACACCGACGGCGGCTTCGCGACGCCCGCGACAAATGCAATCGCAGCCGAGATCAAAATCCCGAGCAGGATTGCGCCCGGCACGCGCCGGACCATCAGTATCGCGATCAGCACGAAGCTGAGCACCGCGAGCTCGGCCGAAGGCGCCGCGAGGTTCCCGATTCTCACCGGTGCGCCTGCCACGCCAATCGCGACGATTCCCGATTCGTTGAGTCCGATGAAGCTGAGGAACAGTCCGATTCCCACTCCGAAGCTGTAGCAAAGGCCCGGCGGAAGCGCTTCGACCATCCATTGCCGTACCCGCGCCACGGTCAACAGCGCGAACATCACGCCCGCGAGGAACACCGCAGCCATCGCGGTTTGCCAACTGTAGCCAAGCACCTTCACCACCGTGTATGCGACGAACGCGTTCTCGCCCATGTACGGCGAGATCGCGAACGGACGATTGGCGTACAGGCCCATCACAAGCGTTCCGACCACCGCGGTCATCACGGTCGCGACCATCGAAGGTCCTTCGGGGATGCCCGCGGCTTTCAGAATGGCCGGATTGACCGCGATTATGTACGACATCGTCACGAACGTGGTGACGCCCGCCAGCACCTCGCGTCGAAACGTGGTGCCTGCAAGTTCCAGCCCGAAGTAATTTGCTATTCGCGATTGCAAAAGCGCGCGTCTCCGGCCGATCCGCGAGGCCTGAATTACCACGTCGCGACAAGCACGCGCCACAAGAATGCGTGTAAATGCGGTTTGGTATATAACGAACGAATCGCGAGCTGCGATTCACGCCCGCATTGTCGCCAGCCCTCGATCCTGGCGCGCGTCAAGAGTGGAAAAATGAAAGAAGAACTACCTGCGAAGACTCCGGAAGCAAAACCAATCGCGAAGCCGCCGGCGTCCGCGAAGCCACCGGCGCTCAAATCGATAACTACTCTTGCGGTGGACGTTGGCGGAACTGGAGTCAAGGCCGCCGCGCTCGACGAAAAAGGCAAAATGATAACCGAGCGGCAAAAGATCAAGACGCCGCGTAACGCGACCCCGAAAAAGCTGGTCGCTATTATCGCGGAACTCGGCGCGATGGCCGGGGCGTTCGACCGGGTCTCGGTGGGATTTCCGGGCGTGGTCAAAAATGGCGTCGTTTACACCGCGCCGAATCTGGGCAAAGGATGGAACAACTTCCCGCTCGCGGCGGCGCTGAAGAAGAAACTCAAGCGGCCGGTACGAATCGCCAATGACGCCGACGTGCAGGGCCTGGGATGCGTGACCGGCCACGGCGCCGAACTGGTGATCACGCTGGGGACCGGGTTCGGATCGGTGCTGTTCGTTGACGGGCACCGGATTCATCTCGAGCTCGGGCATCATCCGTTTCGCAACGGCAAGACCTACGAAGACGAGCTCGGCAACCGGGCGTTCCTGAAGCAGGGCAAGAAGAAGTGGAACAAACACCTGCGCGAAGCGATTGACGAGATGGCGGAGACCTTCAACTACGGCAGGCTTTACATCGGTGGCGGCAATGCGGCGACTATCAATTTCAAGCTGCCGCCCAACGTTAAGGTAGTTAGCAATACCGAGGGCCTGCTCGGCGGTATCAAGCTGTGGCAGGATAAACCGGTCGCGGCAACCGGCTCTGCTTCAACCTCACCCCGCGACGCCTGAGCGCAGCAGCTCCTCGGCGATGATGATCCGCCGCACCTCGCTGGTGCCCGCGCCAATCTCCATCAGCTTGCAGGCACGATAGAGGCGGTTCACCTCCATCTCCCACATGTAGCCGCTGCCGCCGTGAATCTGCACCGCGTCGGCCGCCACGCGCGAGGTCGCTTCCGCGCAGTAGAGAATGGACGCTGCCGTGAGCTTATGGACATCGCCGCGTCCGCCGCCGCCGATTTCCAGCACGTTCACGGCCGCGAGCGCCTTGTAGGCAAGCAGCGTCATCGACTCGATCGCGGTGTACATGTCCGCGAGCTTTGCCTGGATGATTTGGAACTCGCCGATCGGACGGCCGAACTGCCGGCGTTGCCGCGCATAGTCGAGGGCAAGCTGCAGGCAGCGTTCAGCGAGCCCGATCGACAAGGTCGCGCCCACCGCGCGCTCGAGGTCAAGCCCGCTCATGACGACCGCGACTCCCGCATTTTCCTCACCTACGCGGTTGGCGACGGGAACCCGGCAGTCGTCGAAGAGGAGCTCCGCCGTCGGGCTGCCGCGAAAGCCCATCTTGATGAGCTTCTGCGCCACCGAAAAGCCCGGCGCTCTCTTCTCGACGATGAACGCGCTGATGCCCTTGGGGCCAAGCTCCGGCGCAGTCTTCGCGTACACCAGCAGCACATCGGCGATCGAGCCGTTGGTGATGAATAGCTTGCGGCCGTTCAGCACGTAATGATCCCCGTCGCGTCGCGCCGTCGTGCGCATCCCGCCCAGTGCGTCCGAGCCGGCCCCCGGCTCGGTCAGGCCGAGCGCGCCGACCAGCGTCCCGTCGGCGAGACCCGGCAAGTAGCGTTTCTTCTGTTCCGGACTCGCGTTGCGCTGGATGTTGTTCACGCAGAGATTCTCGTGCGCAAGCCACGACAGCGCGACCGCCTGGTTCCAGCGCGCAAAGCCCTGACCCACCAGCGCCGACGAAAAAAGGTCGAGTCCCGGTCCGCCTTCCGACTCCGGGATCGTGAGGCCCAGGTAGCCGGCCGCGCCGAGGCGACGGAAGAGTCCTTCCGGCCAGCACTCGTCGTCGTCCATCTGCCGCGCCAGTGGCGCCAGCTCTTTGCGCGCGTACTCGTCGGCGAGGTCCAGCGTGTGGCGCTGATCTTCAGTCAATTCGTAGGGGTTTGGAGCGGATGCGATGCGGGCCATAGGGCCTCCTGGGCTCGAATGTGAGTATCATTTGCCGGAGACCCGCTCCGAAACAAGCACCCGCAGCGTTCTTCGCCACCGCATCGCGTTCATCGACTCCAACTCTTCCGCGACCATCGGTTCTCTGTTAAGTGAGCATCTCTCAGTCAGGAGATTCGCGCGCAGCTGAGCCAATGCCGATCTTGCCAACCCGCATCGACCCGCGCTCGGAGACGTTTATTGCCAATCGGCTGGCCATGATCGAGAAGCTCGATCGCCTCGCGGAGTTGCAGCGCAAGGCGCTGCTCGGCGGCGGAGAGCGCTACGTCGAGCGCCATCACCGGCGCGGGAAGCTTTTGCCGCGCGAGCGCATCGAGTTGCTGGTTGACCCCGACTCGCCGTTCCTTGAGCTGTCACCCTACGCGGCGGCCGAGACCGAGTACGAGGTCGGCGCATCGCTCGTGACCGGCATCGGTGTCGTCTCCGGGACGGAATGCCTGATCCTCGCCAACGACCCGACCGTGCGCGGTGGCGCTATAAATCCGTACTCGCTCGCCAAGATGCTGCGCGCGTATCAAATCTCGATCGAGAACCGGCTCCCGCTCCTCTACCTGGTCGAGTCGGGCGGCGCGGACCTCCCGCGCCAGGCGGAGATCTTCGTGCCCGGCGGCGCGATGTTCCGCAACTTGACGCGTTCTTCGGGGCGTCGCGTGCCGACGATCGCGCTCGTGTTTGGCAACTCTACCGCCGGCGGCGCCTACCTGCCCGGCCTCTCCGACTACGTGGTCATGGTCCGCAATCGCGCCAAGGTTTTCCTCGGCGGACCGCCGCTGGTGAAGATGGCGACCGGCGAGGACGCCAATGACGAGGAGCTCGGCGGCGCCGAAATGCACGCCACCTTGTCAGGCCTCGCCGACTACATGGCGCTCGACGAGCCTGACGCACTCCGCCTTGGCCGGCGCATCGTCGCCCGGCTGGCATGGCGGAAACTCGGCCCCGGGCCCAGTGCCGCGCCGCATGAGCCGCGCTACGACACCGGCGAGCTGCTCGGTATCCCTTCTGCCGATATGAAGGTGCCGTTCCCGATCCGCGAGGTGATCTCGCGCGTAGTGGACGCCTCGGAGTTCGACGAGTTCAAGCCCCTCTACGGCGCCAACCTGGTGACGGGATGGGCGCGCATCCACGGCTACGACCTCGGCATCCTCGCCAACGACCAGGGCGTGCTCTTCTCGGAGGAATCGCAGAAGGCGGCCCAGTTCATCCAGCTCGCCAACAAGATCGATCTGCCGCTCCTGTTCGTGCAGAACGTCACGGGTTACATGGTCGGCCGGGACTACGAGCAGCGCGGCATCATCAAGCACGGCTCGATGATGGTGAACGCGGTCTCGAACAGCAGCGTGCCCCACCTGACGCTCCAGGTCGGTGGCTCCTACGGCGCGGGCAACTACGGCATGTCCGGCCGTGCCTACGAACCACGATTCCTCTTCCTCTGGCCCAATGCGAAGACCGCCGTGATGGGCCCCGAGCAGCTCGCCGGAACGCTCTCGATCGTGGCGCGCGAGGCGGCGGCTGCGGCAAAAAAACCCTTCGACGAGGAGGCTGACGCGATGCGCCGGCGCGTCGTCGAGGATCAGATCGAGCGCGAGTCGCTCGCCCCCTTCACCAGCGGCCGGCTCTTCGACGACGGAATCATCGACCCGCGCGACAGCCGGACCGTGCTCGGGATAGCGCTCTCCGTCGTGCACTCGAACGAGATCCGCGGCGCGCGCGAATTCGGCGTCTTCCGGATGTGAGCGCGGGATGCGGAAGTTGCTGATCGCCAATAGGGGAGAGATCGCGCGGCGCATCCAGCGCACCGCGCGCGAGATGGGCATCGCGACGGTGGCCGTCTTCTCGGAGCCTGATTGCGACGCGCCCTTCGTGCGTGAGGCGGACGAGGCGGTCGCGCTCGGCGGTGCGTCGCCTGCCGAGTCATACCTGCGCATCGACGCAATCGTGAATGCGGCGCGCCGCACCGGCGCCGATGCGATCCACCCGGGCTACGGCTTTCTGTCGGAGAACGAGGCCTTCGCCGCGGCATGCCGCGACGCAGGGCTTACCTACGTGGGACCTCCACCCGAGGTGGTCGCCGCGATGGGCTCGAAGCTCGGGGCGAAGCGGCTGATGCAGCGGGCAGGCGTGCCGCAGCTCCCGAGCCTCGAGCTTCGCGACGACGCGTCGGAGGCAGAGCTTACGCTCCTGGCCGCCGAGCTCGGCCTGCCCGTCGTCGTAAAGGCCTCGGCCGGCGGCGGCGGCAGAGGCATGCGCGTGGTGCATAGCGCGGCGGAGCTCAGAGAGGCCGTAGCCTCGGCCCGCCGCGAGGCGCTCTCGGCGTTCGGCGACGATACCGTCTATCTCGAGCGCTACCTCGAAGCCGCGCGCCACATCGAGGTGCAGATCTTTGGCGACGTACACGGTCGTGTGATTCATCTTTACGAGCGCGAATGCTCGATCCAGCGCCGGCACCAGAAGATCATCGAGGAATCGCCGAGCCCCGCGTTGACCCCTGCGTTGAGCCAGACGATCCGTGCCGCCGCCGTCGCCGCGGGCGAAGCGATTGGCTACCGCAACGCCGGAACCGTCGAATTCCTGCTCACGCCCGCCGGAGAGTTCTTTTTCCTGGAAGTAAACACGCGCCTCCAGGTCGAGCATCCCGTGACCGAGTGCGTGACCGGGCTCGACCTCGTGCGGCTCCAGATCGAAGTGGCGCGTGGCGGTGCGCTTCCGGCGCAGGAAGAAGTGCCGCCGCTTCGCGGCCACGCTATCGAGGCGCGTCTCTATGCCGAGGACCCGCAGCGCGGCTTCGCGCCATCGACGGGCGTGTTCCACCGCTTCGCCTTCGCGCCGGCATTGGGACTCCGCCTCGACTCGGGCGTCGAGGACGGCTCGGAGGTGAGCGTCCACTACGACCCGATGCTCGCCAAGGTGATCGCGTGGGCGCCGACGCGCGCGGAGGCGGCGGCCAGGCTGGCCAGCACGCTCGCGCGCGCGCACCTTCATGGCCCGCATACGATTCGCGATCTCCTCGTGCGCATCCTGCGCCACCCCGAGTTTCTGGCGGGCGCAGCCGACACGCATTTCCTCCAGCGACACCCCCCTGAGACCCTTGGCGCGCCGCTCTGCGACGAGGCGGGCGAGCGCCTCCACGCGCTTGCTGCGACGCTTGCGTTGCAAGCCGCGCGCCGCGCGCGCGGCGGCGCGCTGGTCTCGATCCCGTCCGGATGGCGCAACGTCCCTTCACAAGACCAGCAGCAGGCCTTCGAGGGAACCTCGGGCCGGCTCGACGTGCGCTATCGCTTCGGGCGCGAGGGTCTGCGCGCTCTGGTGAACGGCACCGCGCTCGAACGCCTTCGCGTACACGCCTGTGGCGAAGCCGAGGTCGATCTCGAAGTCGGCGATGTACGCCATCGCTATGCGGTGCATGCCGTCGGTGAGCGGGTCTTCGTCGACAGCACCCTAGGCGCGAGCGATCTGCGCGAACTCCCACGTTTCGCCGAGCCCGAGCTTGAGCTGGCAGCCGGCTCGCTCGTCGCGCCCATGCCGGGCGTGGTCAAACAGATTTACGTCACCGTCGGTGCAATCGTCGCCAAGGGCGACCTGCTGCTCGTGCTTGAGGCGATGAAGACGGAGACCACGATCCGGGCGCCCCACGCGGGAAGAGTGACCGAGATCCGCGCGACCGTCGGGATACAGGTGGCAGCGGGCGCAATCCTCGCCGTAATCGAAGCCGACCCCCCCAACCGCCCAGTAATGATCGGTAGTGCCCTAATTTGAAATGAGGGCGGCGATGAGCAATATGTATCTTTTGATTTTCCCTGAAGGTGCTACAAGACGGTGGTGGTCGACGACGGAGCACGCATGACCTCGAATGGAGCCGGATCTTACGAAAAGACGCGCCAGCGACACCGCTCGTATCTGACCAACCTCATGCCCGAGTTCCTTGCGCGCCTCCATTGGTCCAGAGCGGAGATCGACGCCGAACAGACACGCGCGCTGCGGGATCTCGTGAGCCATGCAGCGCGCTCTTCTCCGTGGCACCGCGAACGCCTCCGACGGCTGGCTGCCGATCGCCTGACGCCAGCCGCCCTGCGCGATATTCCGCCGATGACGAAGGGCGACCTGATGGAACACTGGGACGCAATCGTCACCGATCCCCGCTGTACTTTCCGAGCCGCCGAAACCCATCTCGCAGGACTTACGGCCGATGCCTACTTCCTTGACGATTTGCATGTGATCGCGTCGGGCGGCTCGAGTGGAGAGCGCGGCGTATTTGTCTACGACTGGCACGGCTGGGCGGCGTCGGCCCTCGGTTTGATGCGGGGACTCTACGATATTTTACTGAGCCTTGGACGGCAGGCGGCACCATTCGCAACCGTGTCGGCGTACGTGGCGAGCCACGCGACCAGCGCTCTCGGACAAACGTTCTCGAATCCGGATCAGCCCAGCGTGCGGGCTCCCGTCAGCCTGCCGCTCGCCGAAATCGTTACGATCCTGAATCGCGCACAGCCGTCGCTTCTGCACACCTACCCCAGCATGCTGCCGGCTCTGTGCGAGGAAGCGCGAAGCGGGCATCTGCACATCACCCCCGCGCTGGTCTGGAGCACTTCCGAGCCGCTGCTGCCGGAGGTTCGAGCGATGGTTGAAGCGACCTGGAACATTCCGGTTGCGAACGGGTGGGCGGCGAGCGAATCCAACGGCGGCGCGTTTTGTTGCCCGGTTGGCCCGGGTTTCCACATCGGGGAGGATCTGAACATCATCGAGCCGATTGATGAGCACGGAAATCCGGTCCCCAGCGGGGATCGGTCGGCCAAAATCCTCCTCACGAACCTTTACAATCGAATCATGCCGCTTATCCGCTACGAGATTACCGACGAGTTCCAAATAGCCGACGGCCCCTGCCGCTGCGGCTCGGCCTATCTCAAGGTAGCCGACGTGCACGGCCGAGCGGACGACGTGTTCCGCTACGCAAGCGGGATCAGGGTTCACCCACTGAACTTCGGCTCTCCGCTCGGCAGAGAACCGGCGATTGTCGAATATCAGGTCCGGCAGACGGAGCGCGGGGCCGAGATCGCCATCGTTGCTCGCGCCACGGTCAATATCGACGCCCTGCGATCCACCCTCGCTCAACGTCTGACCGGCCTTGGCCTGTCCGCACCGGAAGTGATCGTGCGTCGGGTTGATAGGATCGAGCGCCAGGGTGCGGGGAAACTGAAGCGCTTCATTCCCTTACCCACCTTCTAGAGACGCCTCGTCGCGCACGGCGCGGCGACGGTCTCTGGATCGGCACGGACGACATGAATTTCAAACTAGGACACTACCTAATGATCGAGGAGGAGACCTGCAATGCCTGACCAGCCGGTCCGATATGAGATCCGCGACCGCATCAGCACGATCACGATCGATCGCCCGGAGGCACGCAATGCGCTGAACCGCGCGGTGCGCGAAGGCCTGTGGGCGGCATTCCGCCAATTCGTCGATGACGACGACGCGCTGGTCGCGATTCTCACCGCAACCGGTGACAAGGTCTTCTGCGCGGGCGCCGACCTCAAGGAGATGTCGGTGACCGGGCTTCAAGTCCCGCCGCTGGATTTCGTCCCGCAGCTCGGCCGCAATCTCATGACGGACAAGCCAGTCATCGCCGCCGTGAACGGCTTGGCCTACGCGGGCGGCTTCGCCCTGGCGCAGATGTGCGACCTCTGCATCGCCGCTGAGACGGCGAAGTTCGCGATCACCGAGGCGAAATGGAGTCGCGGCGCGCCGTGGGCTGCGCCGCTCCCGTGGATGATTCCGCCGCGCGTGGCGCTCGAGCTCTTGCTCACCGCCGAGCCGATCGATGCGCATCGCGCATGCGAGATCGGCCTGGTGAACCGCGTTGTACCGCTCGAACACCTGCAGGAGGAGGCGCGCGCGCTCGCGATGCGCATCGCGCAGAACGCGCCGCTATCTGTGCGGGCGGGCAAGCGCATGGTGTACGCCGCCGCCGAGCGCCTGCGCAGCGAGTCTTTCGATGAGGCCGAGCGCATTTTTGAGCCGGTCTACAAGAGCGAAGATGCGCAGGAAGGACCGCGTGCCTTCCTCGAAAAGCGCGCGCCGGTCTGGAGGAAACGATGAGCGCGCACCGGCCGCTGCGGATCGGGAACATCTCCGGCTTCTACGGCGATCGCCTCTCCGCGGCGCGCGAGATGCTCGAGGGTGGCCCCATCGACGTGCTCACCGGCGACTACCTCGCCGAGCTCACGATGCTGATCCTCTGGAAGGCCCGCCAAAAGGATCCGAGCGCCGGCTACGCGGTGACGTTTATCCGCCAGATGGAGGAGATACTTGGCGGCTGCGTCGATCGTGGCGTGCGGGTGGTCGTCAACGCCGGCGGCCTCAACCCGCGCGGTCTCGCCGATAAAATCCGCGAGTTGGCGAAACGCCTCGGCGTGAAGGCGCGCATCGCCCACGTGGAGGGCGACGATCTCATCCCGCGCCTTGATGAGTTGCGACGCGCAGGACACACCCTGGCGCATCTCGACGACGGTCGCCCCTTCGAGGCGATGCCGGTGCGGCCGGTGAGTGCGAACGCCTACCTCGGCGCATGGGGCATTGTCGAGTGCCTTAAGGCGGGAGCCGACGTAGTCGTGTGTCCGCGCGTGACGGACGCGTCGCTCGTCGTGGGTCCGGCAGCTTGGCATTTCCAATGGGCGCGCGACGACTGGGACCGGCTTGCAAGCGCCGTGGTCGCCGGGCACATCCTGGAGTGCGGCGCGCAGGCGACCGGCGGCAACTACGCCTTCTTTAGCGAGGTGCCCGATCTGGACCACCCCGGCTTCCCGATCGCAGAGATGGAGGAAAACGGATCCTTCGTCGTCACCAAGCACCCCGGTACAGGCGGTCTCGTGTCAATCGGTACCGTGACCGCCCAACTCCTCTACGAACTCGGCGAGCCGTCCTACGCGAATCCGGACGCGATAGCGCGCTTCGATAGCATCCGGCTCGACCAGGCTGGCGCCGAGCGTGTCCGCGTGTCGGGCGTGCGCGGCGAGCCTGCGCCGGGCGCGCTCAAGGTATGCATCAACTACACAGGCGGCTACCGCAACGCGATGACGCTCGTGCTCGCCGGTCTCGACGTGGACGAGAAGGCCGCGGTGCTCAAGCAAGCGATAGTGCGCCGCCTCGGCGGTGCCGAGCGCTTCAGCGTACTCCACTTCCATCTGGCGCCCACCCAGCATCCGGACCCCGAGACCAACGAGCAGGCGAGCGCCACCTTCACCGTCACCGTCAAGGACGCCGACGCGAACAAGGTCGGACGCGCGTTCTCCGCTGCGATCACGGAGTTAGCACTGGCCAGTTACCCCGGCTTCTACTCAATGGATCCGCCCGGCGACGCGAGCGCATACGGTGTCTACTGGCCGACGCTCGTGCCGGCGGATGCCGTGAATCACGTTGCTGTGCTGCCCGACGGGCGCAGCGTCCCGATCAAGCCGCTCGAGGTGGTGACACGCTCGCCCGTCAAGGTGCCGCCGACCGTTCTGTCCGCGCCGCCGACCGGCTTGACGCGACGCGCGCCGCTTGGGCGCGTGGCCGGGGCGCGCTCGGGCGACAAAGGCGGCAACGCGAACGTCGGTCTGTGGGCGCGCAGCGATCTCGCCTACGCGTGGCTCGCCGAGTTCCTGAGCATCGAGCGCCTCAAGCAACTTCTCCCCGAGACGGCGCCACTCGAGGTGCGCCGCTACGAGCTCCCCAACTTGCGCGCACTCAACTTCGTGATCGTCGGTCTGCTCGGTGAGGGCGTAGCCTCGTCGGTGCGCTCCGATCCCCAGGCCAAGAGCCTCGGCGAATGGTTGCGCGCGCGGGTGGTTGACGTTCCGGAGGTGCTGCTGGATCCCACCGCATCGCGCTGAGACCAGGAGCTGTCCGCGGCAGCGGCGATTGAAGGTCATCGCGCTGGTCAAGGACACAGTAAACAGAGCCCAAGATCGACGTAGTCCTATAGATTGCGACGGCAGGATTGAATCAATGGAGGGGGCGCTTACACTGCCTTTGTCAACAGGGGCATATGAGCTATCTCGATGTCGAGCTAGTACAGCTCATACCCGCACGGCTCGCGAAGGTCCGGTTTCAATACGCGAGGATGGTGGTTTTCGCGGTCCTCTCAACCGAAATCAAAAATTGTGGGCAGTAAGTGGGCACTCAGGCCGACCCACAGATTGCGCGAATCGCCGTAAGTGCTTAATAAACAAAGCTTGGAGGGGTGGCCGAGTGGTTGAAGGCACCGGTCTTGAAATTCCATGACTGCGATCCCAGCAGGTCCCGTGCCATCCCATCTAGTCAATCAATTCAAGGGTTTTTGGCGACCGTGAGGACTGGAAAGAACGGGCTGGGACCGCGTGGGACAACAATTCGTTAGCAAAGTTGTTAGCAATAATTCCGTCAGATCCTCAATGAGGCGGTGGGAGCGGGGAGCTGGTCGGCGTCGGTGCAAATGATGGTAGTGTGCCAAGCAGGGAAAAGGCGTGAGCTACGCAAACTTTGACATTGCGTTTTGGCATCCATTCGGGCCGCATGGCGAGGAGACGCCGAAAGAAATCATTGAGCGGAAGCGTGCTGAAATCGACGCGAATGGATGGACGCTCTGGTCCTTCCGGTATCGCCCAATGCTCACCAATTGGCACCGCGAGTTATTTTCAGCCGAGCGGACTGCCGTGTATGTGTTCTGCTCGGAAGGCCGGGGAGCCGTCGATCCGGCCCGTGCGGGAACCCTGAATAAATCGGTTGACTGCAAAACCTACCAATTCGTCGGCGACGTGGATTCGGCGTTGCGACTGATGCCGCAGGGAGTCAGAGTTATCTATCCGTTTCGTCCCGGCAAGAAATTGGCGTCCGCGTTCGTCGTCCAGCGGATCATTTACCCCGTGGAACCATTCCAGCTACCCGCTGTGGAGTGGTTGTCCCCGAACAAAGGTCCGTGGTGCCAAGATAAGATTCCGACCCGTGGCGAATACCTCATCCGACCCGGTGGTGCGACCGCCACGCGGAACATCGCCACAGTCCTTGAACTAAAGTCACCATATCTGGCAGTCGTGACGGCAGACGCGGTGGAGTGGTCGCTTGATCGAGCTTAACCAGCCGCGCCGTGAAATAGCGTCTTTGGTTTCCCGCGCGTGCGCCGGAACTCAGCGGCCTTTGCCGGGCACGGGTCGACGCCGGTTCCGAGATGGAAGAACTTCCTATGATTCGGCAGAGCTTCGACTAGCGGGTTAACTAACAAGATGAGCTAAGACCATTTTAGGCTTCTCAGATCCTCGAACGTTACGATTGGAACCGGACCGCGTCGCAGATACGAGGCGATCAGTGGTTCGGATAGCACGATTAACGACCTCACGCGCCACTTTCCGCTGCCGGTGAAGTTCAGGAATTGAAGGACATGAGTCAAGTGGTTTGTTATCCACATCTCGCGTTCACGGTGTCTCTTGAGAAATCCATCTTCTTGGTTGAAAAGATCGTTGATTTGGTTCTTGAATTCGCGAGGCGTGCGACAAACCGCTAGGTCCTTGCACTCGATAAGTGTCAGGACGCGCTGCGCAGGCGACGCGACTAACACGTCGACATCACCTGGTAGTTTCAGTTTTCCAACCTTTTTCAGCTTCCGTTTGACAACAAGCTTGCTTTGTTCCTCAAGCAAGTCAGCTACACGGTTGTTGAAAGCGTCCCCCGCGCGGTCCGCAATCGTGCCCATGAGTTTCTGCATGATGGGGGTTCGTGCTCTCAAGCGCCCACCGAAGACGATGGCAAGCAATGTCCTGCTCGCAATTTCCATGTGGCGTATTCCGTAGATCACCTGCCGCACGCCGGCTTCGTCTCGAGTCAGGAAAGGTCGCCGAAGATAGGACAGGCCCCGATTGAAGATCCAAGGGAAGACGTCGTGCTGCGAAAATGGGAGCGGCGGGTTGAGGAAATCGGCTCGTGGCTCCAATGCTAAGATTCGAATGCATTGGCGCGCTCGCGCACCGTCCCACTGAAGCCCTGCGGCCAGTTCGGACGTCAGATCATCTTCGGACAAGCAGACAAAAGGCTGGTCAGCGCGTAATCTGATGACTGTCGATGCCGCCATTACGGATACGAGGTCGGAAAGCGGCGCCCCGAATTCGTCCTTGGAAGCGGCTTCGATTCGGCGCTGGAGCGGGTCCGCGGACTCATGGGGTCTCCTCCTACCCGGTTCCTCCCAATACCGCACAAAGTTCTCAGTCGCCTGGACGACTTCATAAGAGGACAAAGCGGGAAGAAAGGCATCTCTGGCGCGCTGGAATTCCTCTGATACGTAGCCGAGACGGCCAGACCCGAGCACGGAGATTTTGGCGTCTGCTAAACCCCAGTGGACGAGATCGCTCGCAAATCCGAAATCGAAGATTGCCGCAGCCAAAGATTGTAGTCGATCGTATACTGCAAGACTGATTTGCTTTCTCCCGCTTGGCGGGGAAGATGTGACGTACTCGATTAGAAATCGCCCTGCGACCGCCGCCTTGTTCAAGGACTGTTGCTGCTTCGAGATTTCCGTGAGAATAGCTTGCTCGCCCTTAAAGCAAGCAAGTCGAGTTGGGATGGTCAGCCGATGCCGAGCCTCTGCCAGGGTCGTGGCCTCGTGATGCGCGACCAGGAACTCCAGCAGTCCATCCGCTGAAAGCTCTTTCACTTGCTGGACCATTCTCTGAAAGCAGTACTCAACTGCGGAATTCAGAACCTCGGTCCGATGTGTGCCTGTGATTTGTCCTTTCCAACCGCTGCCTCGCAGGTGAGCACCGACTTCATCCAGCAGTTCATGCTCGTCAGCTTCTTGAACAGGCCGGAAGGATGGTGAATCCAAGGGACACAATTCAGGATTGTTGGCCACATTGAGAGTGAAGATCTTCTTTTTCAACCCCAATGGCGCATGCTTTTCGATTGCCTCGTAAATCTCCGATTCCGTCCACAGAGCGCGGTCAGCGTCGGTTAGCAACATGCGCAACCCGACGAGCACCCGACGCAAAAGCTCGCGCTCGCCAGAATTATCTTGGCCCATCAGAGCGATCTCGAGGGATGGGGAGAAAGAAAGCGTCAAGGTGCCTTCTTCAGGGTCGGCCGTTGACTGACAGAAGGAAGGCGCTACTGCGGTCAGTTCTCGCAGCAGGGTCGCTCTCCAGTCTCCAGGCTTCCCCAACCAATTTAGGCGGATTGATATCGGTCGGCGGTGGTTTGCCAGGGGCTGCAAAGGCCGTCGAATGGACGGCGTGAACTGCCATAGCCAGTAAGCGATAGCCTCGCCAACCTGAATCGTTACGTCGATCGGCGCGGCATCGTCATTAGGCGCACCGGACGAGGACACGATCCAGACAGGTGATGGAAGCCCTTCAACGAGAAATCTGATCCCATGCCCAAAACCTGTGCGAGGGATGTAAATCGGGATCGTCGCAGTATCGTAAACCGTTCGTACCTCGGTGACGTGCCGTCCGTCTTCCGAAGGCACAGAATGCGAGTCCTGGCTCTCAGCCAATTCCTGCCTGAGCCTGCCGCCCTCATCGGGTATAGTGGCCAGAAGATCGATCCGGTCGTCAGACGTGTAATAAGAATGGTGGCAGTGCCGATAAATGTTATAGTCATCGAGCATGCTCATCGTCATGATGTCCCTGCTTTCATGCGCACGCTGCGCTGCTCGTGCGAATTTCCAGAGGGCTAAGGGATCACCGATCTCGCACTCCGTGACCGTCTGCAGCTCGCTCGCAGTAAGTATGAGCAGGCCGGAATCCTTCGAGACGCGTGGGAAAGGCACAGCGAAGTGCGTGCCCGTTCCGAGGTGTTGAAGGACTATCAGAAAAAGAACCTCTGAGGGGCTGGGGTCTGGCTCGCGGAGACGACGCTCCAGATCGCCTAGGAGCTCACCTAGTCCCGATAACGAGGCCCCGGGCCATCGCGTGTCGGGACCTGTCCCGTCGAGTCCGTCTAGAGAATCAGAGATGAAAAGGGCGCAAATCGCCTTGTCCGAATCCAAGCTAAAGAGATCCCATTTCGAGAGCGCCATGGGCGAAGCTCCGAGAATCGTAGATGGAATTCGCCGATTGTGCGTCAGGCGAAGTGATTCGCGTACGCCATGCCAAACGGCGTCGCGATAGCGTTCGGCGAGCTGAGTTCCAATACCCTGCTGAAGAGCGGCGACAACAATGCGGTTCACAAGCGCTGAGGCCAATTCAGAGGGTGCCGCTACAATTCTCAGGCCGCCGTGCGCCACTATCGGTCGCGAAATGAGAGGCGCCCGTTCCGGATCGTAGGAGGAAGCTTCTAGGGAACCAAGTTCGATCGTGAGCTCGTTCAAATCTGTCGCGCTTCCTCCAAATCGAGCGAACAGAACGTCCAATTCGTCGTCGCGAAAGACCGCAGCCTGCGCGAGCCGAACCATTTCCTGACGGTCCGGTATTGTGACGGGACCGCGATGAATCGACCGCGCTGCCGTGCCGCGGCGCAAGCCAACCCGCTTGGCGATAGTGTCACTCAGCGTAAGAACAGCGGCGCAAGTGGAACGGGCGAAGTCGAGGAACTCTCTTGGCAGGGGAACTTTATGAAGGAAGAGCGATTTGAGCAGGCTCCGCAATACGAAGGTGATCTCCTTGTCGAGACCGGGAAGGACCAGAAACGAGCCGCTGATGAAGCTGACGGCTTCAGTGAACGGAGTCTGAATCGGATCTTCAAGCGGAAGAATCGAGGCACTGAACCCGCTGGCGTTCAATATCGTCCTTAACTTAGATTCGGTGATGGACGGCTTGTTTGGCTCAAACTTGAGCGACGCAGCGACGTGGCCAAGCGCCTCAAGTCTGAGTGTCTGGCTCGCGTTCTCGGGCAGGAGCTGAAGCCCAGCTACCGCCGCCAGCAGGTTCAAAGGATCATACGGCCGTAGGAGCGCCGCGATCTCTGCCAAGGGGTCTGATCGTTTAGCTTTGCGGTCTGCTGTCACAGCCTCCAACAATATTTCCTGCGGTATTATACCTGAGCGCTTACATGCGACCAAAGGAGCAAGCGGCGAAGGACCGATTGGCTGCGGGCGCATCCCGATTCATTTGCTGATCCGGAATAAAACCAGTTATGGAAAAGATGAGGCAATCGGGCGAGCTTCGCATTCAACGGCAGCAGCGTTTTCGATTTCAGCAAACGAGAGCAGTTGCCAGTCGAACAGCAACAGAACAGATATTTACGCGCCCGCAAATCTGCCGTTCGTTTGACGGCGCACAATCGCTCCGACCGACAAGCACTATCCGGGAAGCGCGAGCGCCGCGTCGATCTCTGCAGCGGCTTTCTCCTGCATCCCCGGCAAAACGTGAGAGTAGGTGTCGAGCGTGATGCCTACGGTCGAGTGGCCGAGCCGCTCTGAAACAATTTTCGGATGTACGCCGCGCGCGAGCAGAATAGTCGCATGCGTATGCCGCAGATCGTGGAATCGCATGCGCGGCAACTTCGACTTTGGGTCGCAGATCACATCGATGAATTGGTGAGTCACCGTTCGCGGATGAAGCGGGCGACCGTCGATGCGGCAGCAGACAAGGTCGCCAGCGTTGTACCGAGCGCCGAGCTTGAGTCTCAGACGCGCCTGCTCAGCGCGGTGCTTTCGGAGTGCCTGGACCGCAACCGCCGGTAACGCGACGGCCCGGCGAGACCGCTCGGTTTTTGGTTCTCTGAATTCAAGGCCGGCCTTCGATTCATCAAGCGTGCGGCAAATTGACATGGTCGCCGTCTCGAGGTTGATGTCGC